>Ga0181552_10000858_pt1 | contig 23394 bp, 19 predicted proteins | sample 011ome_18_FD_130583 | JGI IMG/M metagenome (GOLD analysis project Ga0181552, IMG submission 130583) | Coastal salt marsh microbial communities from the Groves Creek Marsh, Skidaway Island, Georgia - 011501BT metaG (megahit assembly) | ecosystem: Environmental > Aquatic > Marine > Intertidal...
GTATCAATGAATTAGATGAAATACCAAGTCCATATTTAACAGATGTGTTTAAAGATTTGATGGCAAAGCATCCAGAAGTAAGATGGAATGTTACACTTGAAACAAACAGAGGTTGTCCATATCAATGTACATTTTGTGACTGGGGCAGTTTAACATATAACAAAGTTAAAAAGTTTTGTCTTAACAGAGTATATGATGAATTAGAATGGGTCGGCAAAAACGGTTGTGACTTTATTTCGTTAGCAGATGCAAATTTTGGTATGTTCCCTGAACGTGATATGAAAATTGCAGAAAAACTTATTGCCGTACAAAAAGAATATGACAATCCCAAAGCATATACAATTGCATGGGCAAAAAATCAAAAACAAGAAGTAGTAGACATTGTTAAAAAACTGATATATGAGGGAGGATCTAAAATGGGTCTTAACTTATCAGTACAATCAATGGACGAAGGTGTCCTTGATATTATCAAACGTAAAAACTTAGAAATAAACAAAATAGAACAAGTATTTGACTTATGTGAAGAACATAATATACCTCTTTACACAGAACTCATCTTAGGCCTGCCCGGAGAGACTCTGAGGTCATGGAAAAACAACTTCTATGAACTATATAGATCAGGAAATCATACAGGTATTACTGTCTATCAAGCACAATTGCTTGAAAATGCAGAAATGAATTTGACACAAAAGAAAATGTTTAAGATGGAAGGCAGAGTTGTTTATGATTACTTAGTTGGCACTTATAATGAACATGAAGTAAAAGAGGGTATTGAAGTTATTACTTCAACAAGAGACTTGCCAAGAGATCAAATGATCGAAGCACAGTTGTTTAGTTGGTTTATGAATACGTTTCACATTAATGGCATGACTAACTATATCAGCAGAGTTTTAGAAAAGAAACATGGCGTACAATATGAAGATTTCTATGATAACTTGTTAGAATTTATCAAACAAGATCCATGGATAAATGATGAAATGGAACGAATCAGAGAACATTACTTTAATTGGACAGAAAATGGTAAAATAGACCACGAACCGATACAAGGTATGGAGATACACGGTTGGAACTTAATTCATAGTACAGTTATTAATCTTCAAGGACAAAGCAAACACAAACAAGTATTCGATATGATCGAAAGATTTGTTAAAGAAAGATATGGTGATTTATTATCACATGAATTATTCCAAGACTTAATGTTGTTTCAACGTAAGTTCTTAATCAACTTTGAAGATAAAGCAGATTATCCATTAAACATTCAATTTGAACATGACATATCTGGCTACTTACAAGATCAATGTGAGTTAGAAACTCCGGCAGAGTATGAGTTTGACTTCCCAGAAGATAAAGAACAGTCACTTGAAAGATTTTGTGAGCAAATCTTCTTTGCAAGGCGCAGAAACTTTGGCAAAGCATGGCTAACTAAATTATGATTACAAAAAGAATATATCTAATAGGACTTTCATCTGAAATAGCAAACATGCTAGAATATGATGATGAAGTAATGAACGAACATCAAACTGTCTTAGAATTAAACAGAGACATAGTTGAATCTGCGAATAAAACTCTTGTTGTTCGTAGTGATGATTTTGATTCTATTCCTGAAGATTTACGAGAAGACAGTGTTTTTATTTTAGCACACACTATAGACAAGCCTGATTACAATCCGTTAGTTATATTTGAATTTAATACTGATTTTTATGACAAAGGTGGATTTTTATATGCTCAATCATATTTTGAAGACATGTTCGATATACAATTAAAACCAGAAGCACAGGCATTATATGAAAACTCTATTCGTTAACGGTTGTAGTTGGACATATGGTGGCGGATTAGATCGACCTAGCAAAGAAAATCAATTTAATCTTCCTCATGAACCGGGCACTAAAGAACACCTAGACTATCTACATGCTAACATTGTTTGGCCTGCTCACGTAAAAAAACTAATGAACTTTGATAGATGTGTAAATCTTGCTGAAGGTTGCGGAAGCAATCAACGTATATGTAGAACTACATTTGATTGGGTCAATGAACAAGACGAAGAAACTTTAAAAAATACTACAGTTATCATTCAATGGTCATGTGAAGACAGATATGAATATTATGTTCCTAAAAAAGAAGAACAAGATGACTTTCAAAAAAGATATCAAGTGTCACCTATGCAGAAAGAAGATATTTGGCATGAGCAAAAAATAAACAATAATAATTATGATGTTTTACATAATTTAGATCGATGGGCTAAGGTAAATCCACATGGTCTTATATCATTTGCTGAAAATCATAATGATCCTGATGTCATCAAACAAGGGCAAAGCAGATATAGAACTTACACTGACCAAGAAGGAATGTATACTTGGTTATTTCATATGGGATTCTTGTATGATTTTTTGACTAGTAAAGGAATTGAGTGTTATTACTGGTACTTTAATCAATATGTTGCCGCAATGCCACAAGAAATACAAGACTACATATATGATCGTTTTCCAATGTTAGAAGATGATCCATTAGGTCTTGAAACTAGATGTCATCGATATAACTATGAACGTATAGGCGGCGAGCCCTACGATAATCACCCATCGCCAATGGGACACGAACAACTAGGACGATGCATTGTTGATGACATTGCAAAAAAGAAAACTATTTTACGCAGACCTTAATTGCTAAGTATTATTGTATACTAATTATTCAAAAATTAAGGAGGAACCCCAACGATGAGTTCAAAAGAATCACTACGTAATCGATTAGCAGTATTAATGGACAGACACAGAGCATTAGACAAAAAAGTTTCAGACGATTACAAAAACCGAGTTGATGATTCCATCATTCAAAAAGAAAAATTCGATAAATTGCATCTTAAACGAGAAATAGAAAAACTACAAAAAGAATTGGGAATGTTAGATAAACAAGCCTAAGGGCGTACCCAAGTACCATTACGATAGATAACAACATCGCCATAAGAATTTAAAGAGGCTTCTCCCTCAGAAGGATGCTGTGGTTCTTTTACACGATTTTTAGTAATACCTGTAACCTGCATAATATATCTATCTTCATCGCCTAAATTAGCGGCCATATGTTCAGTGTTTTGTTCCCATCCAAAATATGATCCTGCAGGCCCCGTACACACTTCATCTTCTATCCACAATTGATGGCCTTTCTTTTGATCATGTAAGAACACAATCACACGTTCAATTGGTTGATTATCACTGATATTGTTTCGTTGTTTGTATGACATGAATCTGTCAGTATGAAATGGTAAGATTTTACCTACTTCTAGTTTGTTAATTGCAATGACAATTTTGTCTAAGAAATCAAATTGTTCTACTACTTTATGAAAGACTTCAGGCAAATCTTCAAAGCACATAGAAACACCTACATCATACCCTTTAGTTTCTACAGTTGCATTAAACTTTTCTTCATGCACATCGTTTGTAAACCAAGGAAGATTCATATAATCTTCTTCAGTCCATATAACTTCTACTTTGCCTTTAATCATCTTCACGTATTAAGTCGTTAGTTACACAATGAAAGCATCCACCCAATGTAATTGCATGTCTCATAGGTAACATAGCACACTCAATGCCGTGTTTTTCTAGTTCTTTTCTAAGAGGTTCTTGTCTTTCTTCTAGTGCAACTAAATTTGAATTAACTGAGAACAAGTTCATACTTACCCAGTTTGATGAATTACGATAATTTTCATAGTGTCCAATTGGTACAGGATCTGGACACATTATGTAATCCCAATGTCTAAATGGTTCTGGTAATTGATTAACGTCTTTGACTCTACTAGGGTTAAGTAGCATCAAACCGTCTCTGAGAAAGCACACAGTCGAGTCTAAGTGCATATAACTGTAGATACCCTCTACTGTATGTACTTTGCCATCAACGATGCTTTGTAGTAAACTTGCACCAGATTTGTTACCGGAGTTAGAAACTAAGTATAATAAATCATCATTAGCACGTAACACATTAGCGGCATCAAATGCCGGTTCTGCCTCTGTTAATGCTAATACGTCTGGGTCGCCCAAGCATTCTGTGTTGTAAAGATCATCACTGCGTATAATATCATATGGATGTACGTTTTCTAAATGACGTTCATATGCTTGGTACTCGTTACGTCTGGCTCTCAGAGGCATAGGAGTAGCAATAGCCTTATCTTTATAAACAATAACGGAATCCCGCGGACAATAGTTGTAGTAATTACACTCCGTGATGTCGGGCCTAACTACTTCCGCGCCTTCGTTTCTCAAAAAGTCAGCAAATGTTTCTAAATCTTCATTTGCTTCATCAACGACTATTTGGGGGTACTTCCCTGTAGGAATGTCTAGTTCATCTTTAACGTCAGCATAATTGATGTGTCGAAGGCTGGTGTCAACTTCTGGTATACGTGCATTATCTGCAATACCAACGACTACCTTCTTTAATTTACCCCATTCATTTTTGCTGTACATAAGTTTAACTACTCCTATGTTAATATTTAGTGTAGAAAAGGGTAGTCGTAAAAATATTGCAGGTGTGAAATTTTGTTAAATATACATGTAACGGGAGTAAACAAGCAACGTATGGATTTTACACTACAATCATTAGCAAGAAAAAATGAACCAAAGCCCAAACCGCCGTCAGATGTGGGAGATGCAAGACACCATGACATGATGATGGCTATTTCTGAATATGCTAAGCCAGTACAACAAAAGAATTTAACTCCAGTTTATGTAGACTACAAAACACGTGAAACTACTATGGTATTAGTATTGTGTCCTGAATGGTCACCATATATGCCACCTTTTTCGTTAGCAAGACTATCAGGTATTGCAAAAGCCGCAGGATATGAAACAACTATTATAGACTTGAACGCAATGGCGTATCAGGAATATAGAAAAGATTGGCAGCCAAACGAGAAACTTCCGTTCAGACTTTGGGATCCATCGTCATCTTGGCATTGGCTGCCTCCTACTTACACTACTGACATTCATCCTATACTTAAACCGTTGCTTGATGAACAGATAGAAAGAATATTAGAAATGAAACCTAATGTTGTAGGCTTTTCGTTGTATTATATTTCAGAAGAACCTAGTAAGTATATGATGCAAGAAATTAAGAAACGTGATCCAAGTATTAAAATTTCAGTAGGTGGACCAAACGTACATAAAAGTTGGTTTGCTATCGAAGATTATTATGACTACGTTGTCATTGGTGAAGGTGAAAAGAATCTTTTAGTCATGTTAGAAGAAATCGAAGAAGGCATCGAACATGACGGACCTAAGATATTAGATCAAGCAGAAAGTGAAAGAATTAATATTAATAACTTGCCTATGCCAGACTATGAATCAATTGATTTTAGTTTGTATGATGTACCTAACGGCGTCAACTCAGAGTTTAGTCGAGGCTGTACTGCAAAGTGTACGTTCTGTGAGGAGACACACTTTTGGAGATATCGTCAAAGACAAGCAGTAGATTTGATTGACGAAATCGAATGGTTATATTATAATAAAGGTACAGATGTTATTTGGTTTATTGACTCGTTAATCAATGGTAACATTAAAGAATTGCGTGCCTTTGCACTTGCATGTAAAGCAAAAGAATTAAAAGTCAAATGGACTGGTTATGCTCGTTGTGATAAACGTATGGACTTAGAATATCTACAAGACTTAGCAGACGGCGGTTGTATCATGTTTAACTTTGGTTGTGAGTCAGGCTCACAAAAAGTATTAGATGATATGCATAAAGGTGTAACTGTCGAGGCAATGGAACAAAACTTTATTGACTGTAAGAAAGTAGGTATATGGGGAGCAACAAACTGGATCGTAGCATTCCCTACAGAAGACTACCAAGACTATTCAGACACTATGACATTCATGTGGCGTAACAGAAACAATAACATTAACAACATGGGATTGGGTGTTGGCTACGGCTTAGGCCCTGAAACAATCGTAGGACAAAATCCACATGCATACAATGTGTCGTGGCATAAGTATCAAGGTCATTGGATATCAAATGACTTTAAGATGGGCGGCACACATGTAATGATGAGAGTTAAACTTATTCATATGTGGTTAGACTTTTTTCAAAACTGTACAGAAGTTCCTATTACATACCCTATTAGAGATGCGTTAAAGAAAGAACATTACCATATAATATTAGATGATGAAGAATTTCAAGGATCATTAGAATATGAAGAAGACTTTGATTATCACATTATTAAAGAAGATATAAGAGATAAGAACGGCAACAACAATGTTTTTGCTAATCATCTTGTTAATGAGATTTGGCCTTTCTTAAGAAATCTTTGGAGAGCAAGAGGCGGATACACAGCAAACATTAGATTTAATCCAGAAATAGATTTAAAAGAGTTCGGCACTCAGTATGGACCGGGTATGTTTAATGCTGAATACAATTTTAAAATTGATCATGCAGGTCAATGGACAGCAGATTTTAAAATGAAATTTGATCAAATTGATAATCCTTATGATGACAGAGAACCGCCCCCAGAAGGCAGAAAGGGTCCGTTCTATGCACAAGATTATTCACGTATACAAGCCAACACTGCTAAACGTGCAAGAAAATTAGCAAAAGCAGAATGGGACGTAAATGAAGGTAGGTCAGGACAAGACTTTACTGACTTGCTACGTGAAGAAGAAGAATTAAATGCAAGTATCGACTTTTCATTTGAATTAGATTGGCAAGGAACAGGAGACTGGGAAGACTTAGATCAATATAAAGTCACACTAGCAGAAAAAGCAGAAAGACGAGATTCATCTAAAGATTTAGACTTGCCGCAAAAAGCAGAAATGGAACAAGCAATAACACTAGATTCTATTCTTAAAAAGAAACCACAACAAGGCAGACCAAAACTTGACCCTAAATTATTACCATGAAGATGAATCCAATATTACAATTAGAAGAAAGAGTATCAAATTATTTCGGTGCACCCTATGCAGTCGCAGTTGATTGTTGCACACATGGTATTGAGTTAGCATTAAGATTGATAGATGAAGGTGATCGTGGAATAAAATATCAAGTTACTTGTCCTAATTGGACATATTTGTCTATACCCATGACGTTTGAAAAGTTAGGTTATGATTGGTATTTTACTTCAGAAAAATGGCAAGAGTTATATCAAATAGGCAACACTAATGTATTTGATGCCGCAACAATGTGGAGACAAAACTCATACATACCATCAACTATTATGTGTGTAAGTTTTCAACTTAAAAAGCATTTGAGTGTTGGTAAAGGCGGTATGATACTTTTAGACAATGCAGAAGATGCAGAAATTTTAAGACAGATAAGGTATGACGGTAGGCCAGAATTAGAAGCCGCATGGGCAGACCAAGAAATCAAAAGATTTGGATATCATTATCATATGACATTTGAAACAGCACAGTTAGGCTTAGATAAATTAGACGATGCAATTGCACGTGTACCTAAACTATGGTCATATAAAGACTATCCTAATTTATCAACATACGAAATTTTTAACAAAGGGGTACAACATTAACACTGAAACTGAAAGAGGTCATTTTGGAGTTACTTGGCAAAAAGAACATAGGCTTTTGCCTTATACTCGTCCTACATTATCAACCGAAAGAGTATCATTGTATCACAAAGAAGGTTATTTAACAAATACTGCAATTAATTTTACAGTAGAAGAATACACTGAACCGACTATACCTACGTGGGCAAATGATATAGAAAAAGTATTTGGACTGTTTGATCAAGGTCTTAAATTTGTTCGTTTAAGTCAGTATGATGTTATTCCCCCGCATGTCCCTACAATCACTGATTATTGCATAGAAAACAAAGCAGATCCTGATGACGTAATGATCGGTTACTTAATGTTAGAAGACTGGCAACCAGGACATCTATTAGAAATTGGTGGCATACCACACACTAATTGGAAGAAGGGAGACTGGTTTAAGTTTTGGGCTGATACAAAAGTATCATATGCAAACGTAGGCAAAAAGAAAATGTATATGTTACAATTAGTAGGTAAAGAATCTTACGTTGGACAACTAGAACATTTGTTTCCTATTAATGTACCTAACAAACATGCAAAGCCAGAACTGTCGCATCCGTTTGTACAGACATCAATCTTGCCTTTAATCAACCCGCAAAACGATCAACAACAATTTCACATGATATACATGCACAATGGTTATATTAAAGAACTTGATGAGATTGAACATGATCAACATGGTGTAGATGAAATTAATAGATGGGGATTGACTATATGGTTATTTGAACCTATGTGTTCGTATTATGAAGGAGAAGAATTTACACAGGGATTTTATAGTGAGTTTTCTTTTCCTGAAGATAAGAGTAGAATGCGTTCTAAAGAATTAGATTCTATTCAACGTTATCAACATCGCAATGGTATAAAGCCTATGATGATTACAGTTAAGACTGGTGAATATAGAATCAAAGAATCTTATCCACATTATGCTAACGCACTAAACTTAGAATGTGAAGACCTATATCTTATGTCACAACGTCCTATTGTAGGACTACACGCATTGATTAAAGAAGACTTTCACAAGCACAAGTTCAATAAACATTTTATATCATTGAACTGGAGATTTACAAAACATCGTCAAATCTTAGCAAACTTTTTAGCAGGAGAAAATGGTTATTTAAGTTGGTACTTTAGTGATTCATTAGATGTTGTAAAAGACAATTTATATTTTGATATCGATCAATGGATGACAACATCACCTGAAGTTTATCAACAGTTAACAGATAATAATTTAGTATGTAAAGAGAATGCACCCTATACTGTAGACAAACCAAGTGATATAGGAATCGATTCGCAAGAAGCAATTTGGCCTAAAGTTGCAGAATACAAAGACGGACAAACACCATCATTATACAATACAAAAGAAACAATGTTAGCAAACTTTTATAGAAATGTGTTTGTAGATATTGTAACAGAAACTAGATTTGCACAGTCTTGTGCGAACTATAGTGAAAAAGTATTGCAACCAATACAATACATGAAGCCGTTTATATTATTAGCACCACCGCATACATTAAAGTATATTAAAGAGTCTGGTTATCAAACGTTTGATCAGTTTTGGGACGAAAGTTATGATGAAACTGAAGATCACGGCGAACGTTTAAGAAAAATATTAGAGTTGATTAAATCAATTTTAGATAAACCTCTGTCAGAACTACATGATATGTACGAACAAATGATGCCCATATTAGAACACAATAGAGAAACATATTTAAAACTAACATGGAGCCCAAATTTTGATGACACGGAGTTTCATTCTTAATGGAAATAGGCGTAGTACATGATGATTGTTTAGTATTCAGTGGTAACGGAAACGAGTTTACAGTTGATATTAAACCGGTAAAAAACAGAGTAGGGTCATTCTACGAAGAAGCAACTACATCTGCTCACATACTATATGAAAAATCAAATAATGATTTACATCTTATGTTTGGGGGAGGCAACGACGGCGAGTATATGGTTAATGTTTTTAGAGAAGCAGAAATACCATTTAAAGTTGCAATTATAAGTTATGGTAAAGATTTTAAATATAATAAACATGACACACGATATGCATTAAATTGGTGCAATAAGTATAACTATGATCCAGTTGTAATAGATATAGATTTAGAAGATTTAATTAGAAGCGGTAAATTATATGACAATGCAGAAGAATCTAAATGTTGTTCTTATCAGATGTGTAGTCTTATGGAAGGACTTATTAAAGTAGACGGTACATTGGTTATGGCAAGTGAACCGCAATTAATTAAAACAGAAGAAGGAACATGGTGTTGGGAAGAAATGGAAAGAATAAACAGTTATAGTAATTGGTTTGAATCTCGCAAAATACCCGGCACTTCAGATTTTGGTTCATATACAGGTGAACAAGTACTTGCGTTTTTAGAAGAACCAATTATTAAAAAGTTAGTAAACAATGAGTTTTCGCATAGATCGTCAATACCCATTAAAAGAACGTTGTACAATCAAAATTCTTGGACACAAGATAAACGAAGTAAGTATACTGGTTGGGAACTTTTTGAACGAACAGATTTGTTTACAGAATTAAATGTATTAGCAAACATGAGATATTTTACAGAAAGATATAATGGCAGTTTTTATTTAGATTATGATGAAACCGTAAAACGATTGAGAGGAGTAGCATGAAAAAAGAAAAGATATTATTAATTGCTGGATGTTCACATGCCGCAGGATCTGAGATTGACGGCAATGAAGATTCAGACTACAATAGACTGCATTCATACGGTGCATTGGTTGCTAAAAAGTTAAAACGTAAACCAGTTAATATCGCACAAGTAGGTGCAACTAATACAGGTATTAGTAGACAAGTAATGCACTGGTTTCACAATTGTTATAATCCAGATACTATGAACGTCAATGTACTTGTATCATGGACAGAACCTACTAGATTAGAAATGCCTAGTGAATCAGAACGCAACTATCAAAGTGCATCACATTCAACTGATTGGTACGAAAAGAGCAGTGATTACTTTTATAAAGTTATTATAGGTTGGAATGGTGGAGATGAAGAAGAACAAAGATATACTCCGGACTTGCACAAATTTATGGCTAATCATCAACCTTACTTAGAATACCAATCATATCAATTAATCTTACAAATACAGTATTTGTTGCAATCACATAAAATTCCTTATATGATGTTAAATGCAATGCCATTCTTTTTAGATGATATACCTGCTATCAAAAATCTTCTGCCCTTGGTAGATGATAATAAATACTATCAGTTAAACAATAAAGACGAAGCATTTTATCAAAAATATCAACGTCTGGGATATGTCAACGAAAAAGCAAAGTATTGGCATCACGGCGAAGAACCGCATAAATTATTTGCTGATGAATTGATTAACTTTAATGAGGAATACAAATGTTTAAAAAGATAATTGATAAAATTAAAAATGTCTTACGTAAGATTGCTGATTTCTTAAAGACGCCCTACATCAAATATAAACGTGAAAAAGAATACAAGAAACGTTTAGCAGAACTTAAAAAAAGAGATCCGTTTATTTACAAATGAAAAAATATTTAGGCATTAGTTGCGGATTCCATGATGCCGGCGTATCTTTGGTAGACGACAACGGCGACATTTTATTTGCAGGTCACAGTGAACGATATAGTAAAAAGAAACATGACTCAGAGTTGTGTCCTGAAATTATCGATGAAGCATTAGAATGGGTAGATAACGGCGACCGGTTATTTGTAAACTATTATGAACGACCTTGGGTAAAAGCCTGGCGCCAGTTTAGAGCAGGTCAAAAGTTAGGACCATTTAATTTTTCAGACATTTTTGGTACTGACATATACAATACTCTATATGAAAGAGTTACAAAACAATGGGGTCATTTTATGCATGACGGACATATACCTCACTTTGTTCAAACGCACCCTCATCACAAATGTCATGCGGCAGCCAGTTTTCAAACATCATCTTTTGATGAAGCAACTATAGTTATTATAGATGCGATCGGTGAAAATGATTGTGCTACTATTTGGAAAGGTTATTACAATAAAAAAGGCAAAGCAAAATATAAAAAGTTGTGGACACTTAAGTATCCTAACTCTATTGGATTATACTATAGTGCAATGACAGCAAGATTAGGTTTACGCCCACTAGATGAAGAATACATTTTAATGGGTATGGCCGCATATGGTGAGCCTAAATATGTTAAAGACATAGAAGATAAGTTCGGCGCCCACACAGATTCATTGTTGTTTAAAGAAAATACACACATTGGTATTGACGATTCATTCTTAGAAGGTGCAGATGAGTTCGACATAGCCGCATCAGCACAAGTATACGTAGAAAAACTTATTAAGATAGTAATGAGCAAAGCAAGACAATTAAACAAGAGTGACAACTTAGTCTATGGCGGAGGAGTCGCACTTAACTGTTCTGCTAATAGATTTTTAGGTCAATACTTTGAGAACATTTGGATTATGCCTAATCCAGGTGATGCAGGTAATTCATTAGGAGCCGCGGCATTGGGCTACGGCAAAAAATTAAATTGGAAAAACGCATTTTTAGGTACAGATATTGTAGGTGTTTATCCTGTTGTTGAAACTGTTAAAGCACTAAAAGAAGATAAGATTGTGGGGATAGCCTCTGGACGTGCTGAGTTCGGTCCTAGAGCATTGGGAACTAGATCATTACTAGCAGACCCAAGAGGATCAAAGATAAAATCAGAAGTAAACAAGATTAAAAAGAGACAACAGTTTAGACCGTTCGCTCCTATGATACTAGAAGAACTTGTAGATGAATATTTTGAAATGCCGACGCATTGGAACAACTCACCTTATATGCAAGTTACAGCACCTTGTAAGTATCCTAAAAAGTTCCCTGCTATTGTACATAAAGACGGCACAAGTAGAGTACAAACAGTTCCAAATGACGGTACAGGTATTCGTAGATTGTTAGAAGCATGGTACAAAGAAACAGGATGTCCTATCTTGTTAAACACATCATTAAATGTACGAGGTGAGCCCATGGTTAATGATAGATCCGACGCAGATCGATTTGAAAAACTTTACAAGACCCGCGTAATTTCATAAGTATATAATATGCTTAGAGACGTATTTTACTTTGGTGAAAAACCAAACGTTCACCCTAGAGAACGACAAGTTTTCGATATAGATGAGGCTCGCAAAGAAGCCACGACAGATCACTTTTGGATAATCAATGAGTTTTGTGATTACACAGGATTTGATTGGGAATTTGATTTTGATTTTTTACCAGATGAAGACGTTTGGGCAGAAGAACACAACAACATATGGCCTAGTCAACATCAAAAAGATTCAGGCACTTGGTTATGTGCTAAAGAACAAAGTGATATCAGAGTTTATCGTGCAGATGTTGCACCCATCAAACGCAAGTCTATTAAAAATCAATGCTGGAAACTGTTTGACACAATTGATGAGAGTAAATTTGACTTTTCATGGCATCCAGACCCTACAGATCCTCCCTACATTTATGTATGGGGAAGTAAATTTGCAACAGCAGAACAAAGAAGTGTTGTAGAATATCATACGCCTGATAATGTAGGACATGTCAAGTATATGGATACTATTGTCGAACTTGAACCACAGATGTCTAGGTGGAAAATTAATGAACCTATCGATGAAAGTAAAGTAGACTTTACATGGCGTCCAGACCCATTAGACACAGAGCCATTTATCTATGTATGGGGAAGCAAGTGGGCACCCGCAGAACAAGTACCAATCTTAGAATATCATGTACCTGGTAATGACGGTACAATTAAGTACATTGATAAACCAGTAGACTTAGCAGTAGATATGTCTGTGTGGGAAGTGTTAGAAGAAATTGAAGAAGATTCATTTGACTTTACATGGAGACCTGATCCAAACGAAACAGAACTATTTAATTATGTGTTTGGTAATCAATTATACGATGGTACAATTATGCCTACACTTATATACAAAGTCGAAGGCGCAGAAGCAGTCAAGTATGTTACCGAATATACACCTAAACTAAAGTCAAAGCCAGAGTTATTTGAGTTTAACGAAAAAATCGACATGAATGAATTTGATTTTAGTTGGAGACCTAATCCTACTAGTCCACCTTATATCTATGCGTGGGGAAATCAATGGAATAAAGCAGAAGATAAAGTTAGTATAGAGTTTAAAGTAGAAGGAGCAACTGAATATCAGTTTATGCCAGAAACAACTGTACGTATGCCGTGTGCTGATAACTGGACAATACCTGACAACATTCAAAAATATACATTTGATTTTAGTTGGGAACCTAATCCTAACGAGCCGGCTATGATACATGAGTTCGGTACTCAACATCAGAAGACAGGTGGACCTATCTATACTGTAGAGGGTGCAACAGAAACAAAATATCAAAATATTTTTTACGCAATTGCAACACCCACCGAAGATAAGTGGGAAATACCTGACAATATAGATACAAGTGAATTTGATTTCTCATGGCATCCAGACTCAACAGAACCTGTACCATACATCTATCATTTTCCAACTCAATGGGCTATGTCAGGTGGTCCTGTATATCGTTGTGATGATGCAGAAGAAATTAAATATGTAGATTCACAAGTAGCAAAAGCATTGCCATGCAAAGATAATTGGGAATTTGATCCTAAGTTAATCGAAGAAGATTCATTTGATTTTTCTTGGCACCCTTACGCAGAAGATGAGCCGTACATTTATCAATTTGGTACTCAATGGCAAAAAACAGGTGGACCAAAATATATTACTCCAGGTGTACATGAAGGCAGTGCTATCAAATATATCGATACAAGAATTTTAAAAGCAACTAGACTAGCAGATCCAAATAGTTTCAGAGTATTGAATAACTATTGTATTAAAGGGTTTGATTTTAGTTGGCATCCCGATGAAACATCAGAGCCATTTATCTATCAGTTTGGTAATCAATATTATCCTGCTGAACAAATGCCTACGTTAGAGTATAGAGTCATTGGAGCAGACGAAGTTAGTTATGTTAATGACTTGATAGCAACATTAGGACATGATAAAACAAACTGGGAGATACCAGAAGACATAGACGTAAGTGAGTTTGATTTTAGTTGGAAACCTAATCCTAACGAACCAGCAATGATACATGAGTTTGGTACGCAATGGCAAAAGACTGGTGGTCCAAGATATCATGTAGAAGGAGCAACTGAAGTAAAATATGAAACACAGTTTAAAGCAAAAGCATTACCTAAAATAGACAACTGGACTGTGCCTGAAAATATCGATAGTGATAAATTTGATTACAGTTGGCATCCAGATGCAACAAGTCCACCTTACATTTATAGATTTCCTACTCAATGGGCACTAAGTGGCGGACCTGTTTATACGGTTGAGGGTGCAGAAGAAGTAAAATACGTAGAAGATCAAGTATCAAAAGCATTGCCGTGTAAAGACAATTGGGAGTTTGATCCTAAATTAATTGATGAAGATGATTTCGACTATTCATGGCATCCTTATGCAGAAGATGAGCCGTTTATCTATCAGTTTGGCACTCAATGGCAAAAGACAGGCGGACACAAATACATCACACCCGGCGCACATGAAGGGAGTGCTGTCAAGTATATTGACACACGTATTATAAAATCAAAAAGATTACCTGACCCCAACAATAGACATTGGGGAACGTTAGGTAACTATAAAATTAAAGACTTTGACTACAGTTGGCACCACGATGAAACAGACGAGCCATTCATTTATCAGTTTGGTAACAAGTTTTATTCAGCAGAAGAAATGCCTACTATCGAATATAGAGTTATAGGTGCAGAGTCTGTTAAGTATGTACACGATGTAGTTGCACAATTAGAAGAAAACGATGAAGATTGGATTATACCTGATGATGTAGATACAAAAGATTTTGACTTTGGTTGGAGACCATCTCCGCTTGAAGATCAACCATACATTTATCAGTTTGGTACGCAGTGGCAAAAGACAGGTGGACCGCAGTTTATTGTTGAGGGTGCAACTGAAGTAAAATATGTAGAAGGAAATATTGCTCACAAATTACCAAACAAAAAGAACTGGGAAATACCAGAAGGCATTGATGTTGAAGGATTTGATTTCTCATGGCATCCAGATATCTTAGACGAGCCCTTCATTTATCAGTTCGGTACTCAGTGGGCACTAACAGGTGGTCCAAAGTATACAGTTCAAGGTGCTACTAAAGTCAAGTATATTGAGCAACCAGTTGCGTACTCATTAGATACAGGTGACAGAACAAACTGGAAAGTCCCGACAGATATCGAAGACTTTGACTTTAGTTGGCATCCATACGCAGAAGATGATCCGTTCATTTATCAATTTGGTACACAGCATCAAAAGACAGGTGGACCAACATATACAGTGCCCGGTGCAAAAGACATCAAGTATGTTGATACAAGAATTATTAAAGCACGTAAGTTAGCAAACAGTAAACGTCTGCATTGGGTAGTGCCCGGTGACTTAGACGTTAGCAAGTTTGACTTTTCGTGGCACCCAGATGATACAGCAGATCCTGCAATCTATCAGTTCGGTAGTACAGCAGGTAAAGATGACGGTCCTAAGTATGTACAACCCGGCAATGATGGCAAAGTATTATATTTACAAAACGTTGAATCAGACAATGTAATACCTGACGAAATCGATGTTTACTTTATTGAAACAACTTTAGAAGATTTAGTAGCACAGCATCCAAACGAAGTATTCTGGGCATTGAATATGGATTTAGTTTACACAGACTTTGACTTTAGTTGGAGACCTGATGTGTATCAATCTAATTATATTCATGCGTTCGGTTCTAAAGATAATATCAACACGCAAACATATTTTGTGAACTCAGCAATCTTTAAAGATGCAACAATTAACTATGTTGAGACTGATTCTATAGGAGAAATACAAGCCAACTTAGATATGTTCTATGTTGATAGAGGTAACAAAGAAGCAAAAGAACGATTTGCAAAATTACAGGAGAGATATCCCAACATACAAAAAACAAGATACTTAAACTCATGGGTAGAAACTACTCGCAGATGTATAAACAGATCAACAACAAGTTTACTTTGGATCTTAAATTCAGAATTAGATTACGAAGAATTTGATTTTAATTATTATCCTAACCCATGGCAAATGAAAATGGTACATGTGTTCGGTACACAATGGTCGCATTGGGGTACAACATACCTGGTTAACAGAGAAACATTTAATGAAGACACCAAATACATTAATGTCATCGAACACTTAGACAACTTAAACTTTGTAAAAGAAAACAGAGCAGTAGCCACTGAATGTGTATACGATATTGTAGTTGTCGATCATGGGAATAAACAAACAGAAGCAGTTGTTAAGCAACTACAAGACAAAGCACCAAGACAACGTGTAAGTACTATCGAACATGACACAGATTATCTTACTACGTTGAAAAAGATTGTTAAAGATCAACCTAAACGTAAAGAACATCACATATGGATAGCATCCTCAATCTGTGATTACAGTGACTTTGACTTCTCTTATATATGCGATCCATTTGCACGTGACCAATTGCATGTGTTTCCAAGCAGTAAACAAAAGTTTGGAGATACATTCTTTATTGACGTTAATAAAACACGTGATTTGATCGACAACATGGAATCATTAGAAGACTATGAGAAGATAAACTACAATCAAACGTTGCGTACACAACGTCTGAGAGCGCCTGTAATCGTTTCTGAGAGTGATACACATACAAAGACGTTAAAAGATATAGACGAGTTTCCTTATGTAACTCTAGTGTCTAAAACAGATGAAGATATACAAGTAGTTGATGAAGAACCTATGTCATTATGGACAGCAGAGTCTAAAAACATCATAGTACAATCTACAGGAGCAACTAGAATTATAGTTCCACGTGAAGTAAAAGATCATGTAAAGAGAGAACTATACGAATACCCATATATTAAAAATGCCAATAGACTTGCGTTATCGAAGCCTATGGATATTGTTTTCTTATCAAACGGAGAGAAAGGAGCAGAGGAAAATTGGGAACATCTGCAAAAAATTACAAAAAATGTACCAAACAGAGTAGTAAGAGTAGATGGTGTTGATGGTCGTGTACAAGCATATCACGCATCAGCAGAAGCAAGTGAAACACCTTGGGCGTTTACTGTATTTGCTAAACTAAAAGTATCGCCCAAGTTTGACTTTAACTGGCAACCAGATAGAATGCAACAACCTAAGCATTATATCTTTGAAGCAAAGAATCCAGTCAATGGCTTAGTTTATGGACATCAGGCTATGATTGCGTATAACAAAGACTTAACACTTAAGAACTATGGTTATGGCTTAGACTTTACGTTAGATGATGAACATGCAAGTGTGCCTTTACTATCAGGCATCGCACAGTATAACACAGATGAATTCTCTACATGGCGTACAGCATTTAGAGAAGTTATTAAGTTATTAGTTGATGATACAGAGATTAGTAAGAAACGATTAGAAGCATGGTTGAACGAAGCAGATCCAGATCAGCCTTTCTTCCAAGAATCAATCAAAGGTGCATTAGACGGAGAAGAATACTTCAATGAAGTTGATGGTGACTTTGAAAAGTTACGTTTAAGTTATGAGTGGGAGTGGCTTAAAGAAAGATACGAAGAGGTTTCATATTAATGAGTAATGTAACACAAACATTAACTTTTGATAACGGTATAATTATTAATTATGAACCAGAAATGGACGGGGGAGGCTCTACCCAATACAAAGATTTTCTTACATACCTTAAATCAAGTGGCAAAACATATAAACACTGTTTTGAATGGTGTTCAGGTTTAGGTGCAGTTGGCTTTAGTTTATTAGATGCAGGCATATGTGAGTCTATAACATTTATGGATGTATATGAGCCGGCGATTGATTCTGTATTGCAAAATGCTAAAGACAATAATGTCAGTGATAAAGTAAAGGCATATCATTTAGATGCTGTACATAAATTATCCAAAGATTTAAAATTTGATTTAGTTGTAGGTAATCCACCGCACAGTGAACAGAATCCTCAAAATTGGGAAGATCATTGGTATAGAATAATAGTTGATCCAGACTGGAAACTTCATAAAGAATTTTTTGCTAACATTGGTCCTTACTTAGAACCGAACAGTGATATAATTTTGTCAGAGACACATACCATTAGAGAAGATATATCTGATATGGCTGAAGCACAAGGCTTGAAGTTTGATAATTTGATTACTGATTTAGAATCGTATCGAGGATCTGATAGAGGTCAGGGCGTTTTCCATGTCTATAAAAATTAGTCACCGTCAGAATCATACATGTTTATATCTTTTCCATTGTAATCCCACCACTTCTTAGCAAGAGCATCCATAGACGTTTGAAATTCTGGACTGTCCCACATTGCTTTAAAGTTTGGATTGTCATCATATAAATTTGTAAAATCAACCTGTTCATCTTGTGTGTCTGCAATGTAATCCCATATCCATAACAAATTTCCATTGTCATCAGGATCTACTTCCATATGAGCCTGAATTTTGTTCTCATACTTTTCGCCATATGGGTCTTCATGTTCTCCGCCGTCATCATCAATTACCCAGCCATCGTTGACTCTTATCTTTTCTTTCATGTTAACAATAACTAGCGGTCCATCTTTGTTGTATTGATCAAAATAGTTAGCGGATCTAGTTGAGGCTGTACACCACTGTGTTCCTTGTCCTAAATAGCAAGAACCTTGCTCATCTTTAGGCCAATAGATTGTTGCATATTTGCTGTTGTAGACTATCTCACTTTCGCCTTTATCTAGTTTTTCTTGTTTACCATATTGTGATTGAAGGGCTTGTACGCCATTCATAAAATCTCCAACACTTTTATATTGGCCAATGTCTCTGTATTTTTCTGGGATACGTTCTCTCAATTTGTAATACATTATTAATGATTCTTTAAGAGTTGATGTAGCATCTTCCCAATTAGGGAATGCATCTCGTCCTATTTCATCTGCATTAATAAACCATTGCGTGAGATAAGGAACATATTGTTTGTTTTGTGTAGGATCAATTTGCTCCATACACGATATAATCATGTTAACGATATCGTCTTTATGTTTGTCATACGTTTCTTGTGTTAATTGAGTCCATAATTGACGTGGGTATTGATGTTTAAGACCCATGACATTAAATGCCATTTTTTGATAGTCACTTGGTTGATTATCTGCAATATAATTAGTGTCTGAGTATGGCTTTAATCGTAGATATTCACCGAACCGCAGTCTTTCGAGGATACCGTTCTGAAAACGATTCTTAGTGACATCGGTTCGGTACTCGACTATAAATTCATAATAACGCATGTATGTATTTAGTTAAAAATGATTTACCCAAAAGTATATGCCTACAGTCTAATTGTGTTATAATAAATACATTCTCAGCAAAAGGATATGGGTATGAAGATAACAGGCAGACAGTTGGGCACAACATTGATTGTAGGGTTTTTAGCAATTATGGTTGCATGTCCAGTAGAAGCAGAAAAATCTGACCAACGTCTCATGCGTGAGAAACAGTCAGCATATACGGGTGCAACTCGTATTATTGACGGTAGGATTGTAAAATATCCTCGTCACTATAGTATGCATACACATCAAAGACGTGGTAATACTATGGTACACATGGGTAGTAATGCAGTTCCTTACTACACAGGTTATGCTAGACATAAGGTACATACTGAAGTCAGATATCTGAAAGATGATATAGATGAAGTAGCAGATACCGTAATCAAAGTTCTTGTTATTAAAGAACTACTTGATTAATTATTGTTGTATGAAGTGAAGTAAAAGGCGCTTTGGACGCCGGTTCGACTCCGGCCACCTCCACCAATAAACAGCAGAGGGGGTGTAAGGGATTCGACAGGGTGACTCAGTAACTGAACAGACAACACAGTAGGCGATGACTGTAAATCAAGCAAATCTATAATTGGCAACGATTATACAATGGAAGACTACGCCTTAGCGGCCTAGTCCCCCGAGGTTCACGGTAACCTCGTCACCCAATACCCAGAGGGGCATTTATTTGCCCCTCGCCTATTTCGATAAATAGATATATGAACATATCTGAACTAGAAAAATTCAAAATTGAAGATGCGATCAACTTCCATGATGAGTTGAATCCTTTGTTGTTTGATGAAAACAATAAATTGAAGCCAAACATCAAAAAGCAATTAGAAATTATCACTGATGACTTTATAGAATTCATGGGTATTCCTGATCTTGCTGTAGAAGATGTAATCATTACTGGTAGTAATGTTGCATTTACTTACACTCCTCATTCGGATATTGATTTGCATCTACTTGTAGATTTTGCAGAACTTCCAGAGTCAGATGTTTATAAAGAATTATTCAATGCTAAAAAGTCTTTATATAACGACACATATGATATTACAGTTAGAGGTATTCCTGTAGAGTTATACGTACAAGACACAGCACAAGCACATACTAGTTTAGGTGAATATAGTCTTATGCAAGATAAGTTTACTCGTTTCCCTAGTAAACAAAGAGCAAACTTAGATGAAATCTCAGCAGAACATAAGTTTGAAAGATTAGAAGAACTGTGTATTGAAGGTCTTAAGTCAAAAGACATCGATAAAGTAAACAATGTTTTATCTATTATTAAAAGATATAGACAAGCAGGCTTAGATAAGAAAGGAGAGTTCGGTCCTGAGAATTTAGCATTCAAGGCAATCAGATCCAAAGGATACTTTCAAGCACTATTTGATTTGCGTAATAAGTTAAGAGGTGAACAATTATCTATCGAAGAAGAACTGCTACGCAGAACATTTGAAGAATCAATCGGTGTTTATAATAGCAAAGTCAATATTGCAGAAGGCGAAGATGGAATAGAACAGTTAGCAAAACAGTTTAACATGAAAAATATGGAAGTTGCTAAGTATGTCGATCAGGCTGTCAAGTTTGAAATGAAACTGACAAATAAAGATAAAGGTGAAGCATATAAACTAGCAATGAATAATCTTGCAAAAGATATAGAATATTATGACAAGATGGTTAGTTTTTTAGCCGCAGTTGAAAGAATAAACAGAAGTGCTAAAGATGACGTAGAAGTTCAAGTAAATGAAGAATATCAATATGCTTTGTATGTCAATGGCTCCCCGGCTGTTAGACATGCAGATGAAGATATAATTAAAGATCATATCGCCCGATTAAAAGCAAAAGGACATAAGGGTCCGTTTGAAATTAAATACATGAACTTTGGTCCAAAAAAACGAACATTCGACACAATTGGTGAAGCATCAGGATACATTCCAAGTGAAGCACAAAGAAACGATCCAAGATTTTCTTATGCCCTTACTGTAGATGTTCATCCAGATACAATGAAGAAACAAGCAAAAGCAATGGGACTAGGTAATATTCAACGTGATGGTCGTCCCCCACTTGTTAGACCGGGCAAAAAGAAAACTAAAAATCCTAAAACTCAGTTTGGCAAAGGTATCTATTGAACACCGAGTATTTCTTTACTGATCAATTTTTAAATGCTGATCTCTTACAACGTGTATCAGATGACAAACCGCTCATTGATTACCCTGGGTATTTGATTAATCCAAACGGTGATCTATTAAAAGACAAAACAAACCCTACTCTTTACAATCGATATGATGACAATTCAATAGTTAAACGTTTGCTTCCTGACTCTATGGGAGAACTAATCGATTTAATTCAGTTACAATTAAAGCCTTACTTAGAACGCCCAGTCATCTATAATTATAGAGTGTTGATAGACAATCAAATAGATCCAATGCACACATCAGGTCGTTGGCATAAAGATTACAATCCTATAGAAAACTTTGACGATCCTACTAAACAATGGATTACATTTTTTACTTTAAGTGATGCTGACGTAAATTCAGAATTTCAAGTATCATATACAGACGAGTGGCCAGACATATGGAATAGAGGCGTAAGAGAAACTTTGACTAATAATAAATTGTTTGCTCATAACATGAATCTAGGTCATCAGTACTATCAAAACGACAACAATGCTGTAACAATGATCTATATACGTTGGTACGACAAACCTTAAATAAAGGTTGACATTGGTATCCAAAGGTCGTATAATTATGGGTATGACTGAGAAATTCTCTAACGCAATCGAAGCCAGACAGTATTTGGATTCACTTCAGAAACAAATTCGATCTCTATCATTTAATTATGATATGAGAAAACTATGGAACAACATTGTGCCCATGGTAGATGAATTGTCCACTATAGAAGTCAGATGCAGACAACGTAACAATTGGCAGGCCGCTGACGATTATAGAGCAAAAATACAAGAAAACTGCGATATGATAGAGAAATATATCTTAATGTTAACCCTTATGGAACCTGAGGGAGACTAAGTTGTTGATTCTTATAGGCAAAATAATTTCAATTATTTTTGCAAAAAGGCTTGACATCAGTACCCGAAGGCTCTATAATACATAGTATATTCAATAAAAGAACGGAGTTAAAAATGTCTCAATTAACTGAAAATCTGACTGTAACAAGTCAACAAGCAAAGCCCGCAATCAAAGCGGCTATGAAAGCAAATCGTCCATCATTCTTGTGGGGACCTCCCGGAGTTGGCAAGTCTGAACTTGTCGAGGAGATCACTAACGAGTTAGGTGGTCATATGATTGATCTGCGTATGGCGCAGATGGAACCTACTGATATCAGAGGTATCCCTTTCTTCAACAAAGAATTAGGAGTTATGGATTGGGCTCCCCCAATCGAACTTCCAACTGAAGAACTTGCTTCTCAATATCCGTGCATTGTTCTTTTCTTAGATGAAATGAACTCAGCACCACCAGCAGTGCAGGCTGCAGGTTATCAACTTGTTCTTAATGGACGTGTTGGTAAGTATGTTCTTCCA
>Ga0181552_10000860_pt1 | contig 23376 bp, 23 predicted proteins | sample 011ome_18_FD_130583 | JGI IMG/M metagenome (GOLD analysis project Ga0181552, IMG submission 130583) | Coastal salt marsh microbial communities from the Groves Creek Marsh, Skidaway Island, Georgia - 011501BT metaG (megahit assembly) | ecosystem: Environmental > Aquatic > Marine > Intertidal...
TATCTTGTGCGGGTTGGCTTTAATAACATGTAAAATCTTACCTCGCAGAGGCAGGATAGCTTGCGTTGCTCGTTCCCTTCCTTGCTTAGCTGAGCCTCCCGCCGAGTCACCCTCAACGATAAATAACTCTGAGTTAGCAGGATCTTTTTCTTGGCAATCCGCCAGTTTTCCCGGCAGAGAGGAGGACTCTAAGACGTTTTTGCGTCTGGTTAATTCTCGTGCCTTACGAGCAGCTTCCCGTGCGCTGGCTGCCTCAATAATTTTAGAGACTATCTTTTTGGCTTCTCCAGGAGTTTGTTCTAACCAAGCACTTAACTGCTCGGCGATCACTTTTTCTACCACCGGTCTTACTTCCGAGGACACCAGTTTGTCTTTAGTCTGTGAAGAGAATTTGGGATCTGGAACTTTAACGGATAAAACGCATGTCATTCCTTCCCGCGCATCATCTCCAGATAAAGTCACATTGCTTTTTTTAGTGGTGGCTACTGTATTAGAGTAGCTTACCAAAGATCGTGTTAAGGCAGAGCGAAACCCTTGAAGGTGGGTACCCCCGTCACCTTGCGGAATATTATTTGTAAAACACAACATCGTTTCATTGTATCCATCGTTCCATTGTAGCGCGCCTTCAACTTTGATGCCGTTGCTCTCTCCTTCGAAAGGAATAATTTTATTTAAAGTTGACTTACGTGCATTTAAAAATTGGACATAAGCGGTTAATCCTCCTTGATAGTAAAACTCAATTGGCTCCACTTTCGCTAAGCGCATGTCTGTGAGAGTTACTTTGACATTAGAGTTTAAGAACGCTAATTGGCGAACTCGGTTTTCTAAGGTTTTTAGAACAAAGGTAGTATTAGTAAAAATTTTTTTTGAAGGCCAAAACTGCACACTAGTGCCGGTGCGATCTGACTTTTTCATAGAGCCAATTTCTTTTAATTTTTTGGTTGTCGCGCCGTCTTTAAATTCCATTTCATAAATTTTGCCATCCCTGCGGATTGTTAGGGTTAATTTTTCTGATAGTGCATTGACCACCGATACCCCTACGCCGTGTAAACCGCCAGAAATTTTATAACTATTTTGATCAAATTTTCCCCCTGCGTGTAGTTGGGTCATGATGACTTCGGCAGCGGGTACTTTTTCTGTTTTGTGCATATCCACTGGAATACCGCGGCCATTATCTGAAATGGTAGCTGAGCCATCTTTATTAACAATTAATTGGATTGAATCACAATATCCCCCCAGGGCTTCATCAATAGAGTTATCCAAGACTTCATAAACCATATGGTGAAGTCCCGTGCCGTCATCGGTATCACCGATGTACATCCCCGGTCTTTTACGAACAGCTTCAAGTCCTTTTAAAACTTTAATGGAGGAAGCGGTATATTGATCTGACATTATCTAATTTCTTTAATTTCTAAGTTGTTAATCGACCCTTGAAGTGAAAAGTTATCAGTCGTAGAAAAAAAAGTTTGAAAATTATTTTCTGCACAATATTGAATAACTTTTTCAATATTCATACTATCAAAGTTATCAAATATTTCATCAATTAAAAAAATTGTAATTTTGTTTTCATTCAAAAATTTCGCGCAATGTAAAAGAAAGCTTAGGATTAGAAGTTTAGATTGCGCTGAGGATAGCTGTGAAATTTTTTTTCCAGCGTGAGAAATTTCAAAAACTGATTTTAAGGGATCTGATTCGGATTTGAGTCGGTAATCGGTTGGCCACTGATTTTCATCTTTTAGTCCTTGCTCGAACTGTTTTAAAAACAAGGCTGAGTCCACAAAGGCTGAGCTGGGGGCTATCTCAAATTGGAAAAATGTGTTTTCTTCATGAGCCATAAAATTGTTAAATGCATGCAAAAACTCAATTTTAATTTCCAGTATGTTCTTACCTACTTCTAATAATTGGGCATCAAGGGATTCAAGCCAAGCATTATTTGGCGAGTTTTTTAGAACTTTCTTTTTTTCTGTTCGTAATTTTGTAAAAGTATTTAATAGCTTAAAAAGCTGCGCATTAAAATAGCACATAATTCTATTAATGGTGTTTCGCTGATATTGCGGATCTTTAATAAAATAAACTTTATCTATTTCTGTAAACCAAAATAGTTGAAAGATAGATAATAATTGTTGTTGAGAAATTTTTTTGTCATTTAAATAATAATTCTTAGACCAACGATTTTCGGTGAAGCCAATTTCTATCTTTAGCTCATTGTGCAATTCTTCATGTAAAAATTTAAACATGATAGACGAAAGTTGCTCCGTGCTATCATGATTAGAAAAATTTTGCAGGCTTTCTTTTCTAAAGCCTGTTCCCGGACATAAAAAACTTATAGCCTCGAGTAAATTAGTTTTACCCACAGCATTTTTGCCTTTTATTAAAGTATGAGGATGAAGGAACCTCTCTTCGTGTTGCTGGAAGTTTCTAAAATTAATTAATTGAAGTCCCTGAAGTGGTGGGATCAATTAAATTCTCATCGGCATCAAAATATACAAACTCGATGTGTCTTTCATGTCCTTTACAATCACAGGGGAGGATTGATTTAATAATTCTAAAATCATCGTCTCTCCTTCAATCACATCTTGTAAATCGAGAATGTATTTTGAGTTAAATAAAATTTCTAAACTATCGGATGTATAATTAGCAGCTACTTCTTCATCGCCCTTGTTACTATCGGTACTGGTGGCCATAATTTTTACATTATTGTTTTCAAAGTGCAGTTTTACCGTTGGGGTTTTATCTTGATTGACCGTGGAGACTCTATCCACGGCATTAAAGAAGGGTTCTGCCTCTATTTGTAAAAGCTTGTCATTGGAAACCGGAATAACTTTTTCATAATCTGGGAAGGTGCCATCAATCAATTTACTTATAATAATAAAATTATCAGCCTCTAAGCTAACTTGGGTATCGGTACAGATCATTTTTACTTTGCCCTCGAAGTCGCCCAAAATACGATCTAATTGTAAGATAAATTTTCTTGGTAAAATGATACCCGAAATTGTAAAAGAACTATTTAAGTCTAATTCTGTTTTGGCTAATCGATGACCATCTGTGGCAACACAACGAAGAGTGGTTTTAGTCCCATTGCTTACGGTATGAAAATAAATTCCATTTAAATAGTATCTTGTTTCTTCAGCGGAGATGGCAAATTTAGTTTTATTAAAAATTCTTTTCATTTGCTGAATGGTAATTTCAAATGCATTAGAAGGATCTAAGGCAACAAATTTAGGAAATTCATCTGCCGTTAAAGCGTTTAATTCAAAAACAGAGTTATCTGAATTAATGATCAGGCGATTGCCCTCTAATTTACATTTAACAATAGAATTTTTTTTAGTTTTACGAATGATGTCGGTTAAAATTCGAGAGCTAACCGTTGCTTCACCATTTTTGGTGGAATCTGCGGACACAAACTCACGAATAGAAATATCTAAATCGGTAGAGCGTATTTCAATTTGATTATTTTCGCATTTTAAATAAATATTTGAAAGAATGGGTATAGTTGAACGACTATCAACAATCGAACTTACATGTGTTAAGACTCTTAAAAAAGCTTCCCGACTAACTCTGAAATCCATTTAGGAAGTTTGCAATATTCTTGTCAAAAGTTCAATATCTTCTGCAAGACTGGGATCATTTACCATAATTTCTTCAATGGTTTTAATGGCGTGGATCACCGTTGTATGATCTCTCCCCCCAAATTTTCTTCCAATTTCAGGTAAAGAGCGAGTAGTGATTGATTTTGCTAGGTACATAGCAACCTGTCTGGGTCGAGCCACAGATCTAGATCTTCTAGGAGAGTGCATATCAGAGAGTTTAATATTGTAGTGCTCGACAACTTTTTTTTGAATTTCATCAATAGTAATTTTTCTTGAATTAGTTCTTAGTAAATCTTTTAACACATCTTTAACTAAATCAACGGTAATAGTGGAGTCTTGGAGAGAGGCATGCACCGCCAATCGATTGAGCGCCCCTTCCATTTCACGAACGTTATTAGTAATTTTATTCGCTAAAAATTCTAAAACATCATCTGTAAGTTTTATTTCTTTTTGTTCTGCTTTGGCCTGCAAAATGCCTAAGCGCAATTCATAAGTTAAAGGATGGATGTCTGCAACTAGCCCCCAACCCAAACGAGATTTAAGTCGATCCTCTAGCCCCTCTAAATCAGCAGGAGATTTATCTGCTGAAATAATAATTTGGCGTTTTTTATCCACTAGAGTGTTGAAAGTATGAAAAAATTCTTCTTGCGTGTTGTCTTTACCAATAATGAACTGCACATCATCAATCATCAATACATCGACAGATCGAAATTGCTCTTTGAAGCTCATAATATTTTTAAAACGAAGTGCTTTGATAAATTGATACATAAATTTTTCTGCTGTCAAATAGACAACATTTTTTTTTGGATTTCTTTTTTTAATATTCCATGCCACGGCATGCATTAAATGGGTTTTCCCTAAACCCACACCGCCGTATAAAAATAAGGGATTAAAAGAAACAACTTCCGATTGAGCAACGCGCTGTGCGGCTGCATAAGCTAGTTCATTGGGTTTGCCCACAATAAAATTATCAAATGTAAACTTAGGATCTAAGGGTGCCGAGATATCATCATAATAAGTATCTTCATCATTATCTTTATCTTGATGGATTACTTCTGTTCCTGGAATGATCCGGTCATTGTTTTCTTTAACTAGGATAGCAAGTTTATCAATAGTGACCCCTTGATCAAGATAGGCTTTTTTTATAACTGAGGCGTAATTTCGGATAACCCAATCACGTAAAAATCTTGTAGGAACTGCTAAGGTTAAGGTAGTGGCGATGAGGGTTTCAAAACTGATTGGCTTAATCCAGTTTTGGAAAGTATCTTTGTCTAAAGATTTTTTTAACTCTGTTACAATCTTATGCCATGAGACATCGACGTCACCCTGATGAAAATCGTCTTCCACTAATTTAATTAACCTCCTCTAAAGAGGTAGTATTTAACCATGAAATAGAGAAATGAAGAATAAAAAAAATTAAAAAAAAATTAAAAAAAATTGTTGTAAAAAAAAATTATTTAGAAATTGCAGAAATATCTTTTTGTAACTTTGCAATAGTTCTAGATGCCTTATTGAGATGCATAATTTTCTTTTTGGCAGATTTGTGTAAAACAGACATCACGCTTTTTAGTTTTGCCATTGATTCTTCTACTTTTTTATCTTTAATTAGCTTATCGATTGCCTTTAATTCAGTTGAGACGCTGGATTTAAAACTCTTATTTTCTAATTTTCTTTTTTCAGATTGACGTAATCTTTTTTTTGCAGATTTGTGTTGTGGCATTGTTTAAATTATTAACAGGTTATTAGTCTAATTACGTGCATATCTTATACAGTATTTTTTATTTTTGTAAAGCAGGTGAAAAAAAAGTTGACCTTCCATTTTGAACAATTTTTTTTATCAAAAATGTACGTTTATTAATATTAATTTCCGATTTTTGGTATACACGAAATAAATTTTGAAAACTTCCCAGGGTCCCATCGGGTGATTTATAGTCATTGATAGAAGATCCTCCGTTTTTTAGGGAGAGTTTTAAAACATGAGTGCAGGATTTAATCAATTGCAAAACTTCATCTTTGGTTAAGGAGTTTGTAAGTCTTCGAGGGTCTAAGCGCGCATGAAAAAGTGCTTCGTTCGCATATATGTTTCCTATGCCCACCAAAATACTTTGATCAAGTAGTGCCTGTTTCAAACTAACCTTTTTATTTTTTAGTTTCTCAAATATTTTTAGATTAGAGTATTGATCTTGCAGTAGGTCCACTCCATAGTGTTGAAAAAAAATTTTAAGTTCCGCACTATTCTCTAACATAAAGAACATTCCAAAACGACGGGGATCATTAAAAACAACTAAGAACTTATCAAACGTCAGAATAACATGATCATGTTTTTCGGATAAATATTTATCAATTTCAAAATATTTTAATCGACCACTCATACCCAAGTGAATAACTAAATATTTCTGCGTTTGTATTTCTATAATAATATATTTTGCGATACGCCAAACTCTTTGAATTTTTTTTCCTGGTATTAAATTTAATTGGAAGTGATTAAGATTTTTTCTTAATTTCTTTGATGAAGTTTTGATTAATAAAATTTTTTTTCCATTAACTTTTGAAGTTAAATATCTTATTGTAGTTTCTACTTCTGGTAACTCTGGCATGAAAGATAAAATTAATTCAAATTCTTATAATATTACAGATATTTTTCAAACTGTCTCAAATGCAAAATATGATTTAATGAATGATGTCATGAGTTTTGGCGTTCATCGACTTTGGAAAAAATATTTTGTTGATCAATTACAGTCGAGACATAAAAAAAATGAAAAAGTATTAGATATCGCCAGTGGCACAGGGGATATATTTAATTTACTCCCTCAATCGCAAAATCTTTTTGCATTAGATCCTATTGCTTCTATGCATGAAATTTCAAAACAAAAAAATAATCATAAAAAAATTAACTATCAAGTGGGCTATGCCGAAAAGCTCCCCTATCCTAAAAATTTTTTTCAAACTGTATCTTGCACCTACGGCGTTCGAAACTTTGAGAATAGAAAAACAGCCTTTAAAGAGATTTTTAGGTGTTTAAAGAAAAAAGGGATTTTTCTATTTATGGAATTTGGAATGCCCAAAAACGAACTTTTACAGAAACCTTATATGCTATTCCTAGAGAAATTTTTGCCATTTTCTGGGAGTGTTATTGCCAAAGACAGACACAGCTATAAATATTTAGCAGATAGTATCAAACAATTCCCGGCTCAAGAGATCATTCATCAAGAACTTGAAAATGCTGGCTTTTTAAATCTTGAAACTATAGATTTCCTTTCAGGCGCGAACAGCATATATATAGTTCAAAAAAAATGAAAATTTTATTAATAATAAGTAGTAGCGTTGGTTGTTACAAAGCCTTGGATCTTATTCGAGAGCTTCAAAGACACTCTATTGACTATCAAATTATTGCTACTCAAAATACGTTTCAATTTATTTCTAAACTTTTAATCGAGTCGATTGCCAAAAAAAAGATTTATTCAGAGCTCTTTGATTTAGACATGGAGCAAAATATTGGTCATATTAAACTTGCAAGAGATAATACCCATATCGTTGCTTACCCAGCTACTGCAAATTTAATTTCTAAATTTGCTAATGGGATTTGTGATGATTTAGCTACCACATGCATGATCGCGGCTAACAAAAAAATATTCATTGCCCCTGCCATGAATAAAGAAATGTGGGCCAACCCTATTACACAAAACAATATAAATAAATGTAAAGAATATGGCCATGAATTTATTGGCCCCGATGATGGTTCGCTTGCTTGCGGGGAATACGGCAGTGGAAGGCTTGTGGATCCGCTAGAGGTAATTAAAGTTATCAACGCATAGTGAAGACTGCTCTTATAACAATCGGATCTACCCGCGAATATATAGACCCAGTTCGGTATATTTCCAATGAATCATCTGGTCGCCAGGGAGTGGCATTAATTCGAAGTCTTTTAAAACATAAATTTAAAGTTATTTGTCTGTATGGATATGTCTCTGCAAAATTAGTAAAGTCATCTAACGTTCAGTATATTTTTACTCCTAATGCCAAAACCATGTTGCAGGAGGCAAAAAAATTTAAAAATGTGGACTTAGCTATATTTAATGCTGCGGTGAATGACTACAAAGTTAAAAATTTTAGTAATAAAAAAATTAAAACGAAAAATGGCCTAACAATAAAACTAATTAATAATCCTGATGTATTAAAAACGATTTCTTCAAGCAAGGTAAAACCTAAAATCACAGTTGGTTTTGCATACGAAACAAATGATGTCTTTCCCAACGCTCAAAAAAAATTAAAAATGAAAAAATGTGACTATATTGTCTTAAACTTCCCTACTGCAAAAAATATTATCTTTAATAATCTTAAAAATAATGGAGCGCTTTTATCTAAATCTGGCACTCAATACAATTTAGGCCATGTAACTAAAACTGTTTTTGCCAATAAAATTATCAGTACTATAATTAGACTTGAAAATGCAACATAGCCCACTTATCAAAGTCAAATTACTAGACCCATCGATTGAACTTCCTCAATACGAAACCCTATCAAGTGCTGGAATGGACATTCGAGCTTATTTGCCTGATGGGCCTGAAATTATTAAACCTCAAGAAATGAAAGTAATTGGAACTGGTCTTTTTTTTGAAATACCCTCAGGCTTTGAAGTGCAGGTGCGACCCAGAAGTGGGCTGGCTGCTAAAAATGGCATTACAGTTTTAAATACTCCGGGGACTATTGATGCTGATTATCGCGGTGAAATAAAAGTGATATTGATCAATCATAGCAAAATAGAATTTCAAATTGAGCATCAAATGAGAATTGCTCAAATAGTAATAGCAGAATTTCAAAAAACTAATTTTGAAATTGTAAATGATTTATCTTCAACAACGAGAGGAAGTGGTGGCTTTGGCTCAACAGGAACTAAGTGATAATTTAATAGATCAATTCGCAAGACAAATTATTGTGCCAGGCGTAGACGAAGAGGGGCAGCAAAATTTATCTCAAAAAAGAATTTTTATTATTGGCTTGGGTGCTTTAGGGACTGTTGCCTCTCAGTATTTAGTTCGAGCAGGAATTGGTGATATTACTCTAATTGACCCTGATACTATTGCCCAATCCAATCTTCATCGTCAAATTAATTATTATAGTCAAGATATTGGTAAATTAAAATCAACTGTCTCTAAATCAAAGCTTTCTCATATCAATAATGTCACTCAAATTAATGAGTATGCCTTGGACTTTGAAGGATTTGTGAAAAAAAATAACAATCCAGTGTGTGATTTAATTTTAGACTGCACCGATAGTCATCAAAATAAAATTTATTCCTCCATTTATGCCAAAAAGTTTTTATTACCTTTTGTATCAATCTCTATTAATTCTACTGAGGGAATTTATTTTGCCCAAGATTATTCTAAAAAAAATACAACCTGTTTTAAATGCCTATTCCCTATTGCTGATAAAAATCATCGCTGTTTAAATAGTGCTATGATTGGCCCGGTTGCAGGATTTGTTACTTCTTTAGCTTGTACAAAAATTATTTTTGCCCTAGCTAAAGAAAAAGTGGAAATAGCAAATGAAATTTCCCTGATTGATCTTTTGACATCAGACATAAACAAACTACAATTATCTAGCACCAGTTGCGGTCATTAAAATGAATACACATACGGCTAAATCAAGTTACTCGTACGAAGATATTATAGAATGCGGTAAGGGAAATTTATTTGGCCCAGGCAATGCGCAACTCCCTGCCCCTCCCATGTTAATGTTTGATCGTATTACACATGTTAATAAAGACGGGGGCGAGAACGGAAAAGGCGAAATTATTGCCGAATTAGATATCAAACCGGAATTGTGGTTTTTTGAGTGTCACTTTTTAGGTGACCCAATTATGCCAGGGTGTTTAGGGTTAGACGCCTTATGGCAAATGTTAGGTTTTTATTTAGGGTGGCTTGGCTATCCAGGCAAAGGTAGAGCTTTGGGTGTGGGTGAAATAAAATTTGTTGAAGAAATTAAGCCTGATAAAAAACTTATTCAATATAAAGTCAGTTTAAAGAAATCACTTAGTAAAAAAGGATTTTCTATTGGGTACGGCGATGGTCAAATTTTACATGAAGGTAAAATTATCTATCACGCAAATGATTTAAGAGTAGGGTTATTTAGTGAGCAACAATAAAAGAGTCGTTATTACAGGATACGGTATCGTATCTTGTATTGGAAATAATAAAAATGAAGTTTTAGATAGTTTAAAAACGGTTAAATCAGGTATTACGCATTGCAAAGAATACGAAGAATTAGGCATGAGAAGTCATGTACACGGCAAGCCAAATATTAATACGGAAGATCACGTTGATCGTAAAATTTTAAGATTTATGGGAGAAGGCGCTGCCTATAATTATATTGCTATGCAAGAAGCGATTGAGCACTCCGGTCTCGATCAGTCTTTAGTATCTCATGTTAACACTGGTATTGTGATGGGCTCAGGCGGGCCTTCAACTTTTCAATTGCAACAAGCATTTGATATAGCTAGAGAAAAGGGAGTAAAAAAAATTGGACCGTACATGGTTACTAGAACTATGTCTTCTACAAACTCCGCAACCCTTGCAACTCCGTTTGGTATTAAAGGCGTCAACTATTCTATTAGCTCTGCCTGTTCTACAAGTTTACACTGTATTGGTAATGCCTATGATTTAATAAGACACGGCCAACAAGAAATTGTTTTTGCCGGCGGCGGTGAAGAAACTCATTGGACGATGTCTATCTTGTTTGATGCGATGGGTGCCCTTTCAAGTAAATATAACGAAACCCCTGAGATTGCATCACGAGCCTACGATGCAGATCGAGATGGCTTTGTGATTGGCGGTGGCGCAGGCGTTTTAGTCGTGGAGAGTCTTGATAGCGCCAAGGCAAGAGGCGCTAATATAATCGCAGAAATTCAGGGTTTTGGTCAAACATCTGATGGTCATGATATGGTTCAACCGTCTGGCGAAGGAGCAGTTCGCTGTATGCAGATGGCAACCCAAGGAAGACCCGTGGACTACATTAATGCCCACGGCACCTCAACCCCCGTTGGAGATATGATTGAGCTTCAGGGAATTAGAAATGTCTTTGGCGATAATGTTCCTCCGATTAGCTCAACTAAATCCTTAACTGGTCACTCTTTAGGAGCTACAGGAGTTCAGGAAGCAGTATATTCGCTGTTGATGATGGAAAATAATTTTATGGTTGAGTCCGCAAATATTTCTAACCTAGATGAAAAGGCAGAAGGTATGAATATCCTTCGAGCAAATAAAAATGATGTGAAGATTAATTCAATCTTATCGAATAGTTTTGGTTTTGGGGGGACAAACGCCTCAATCTACATCACGAGCTATAATGACTAAAATTCTTGAAGGAAAAAAAGGTTTGGTGGTTGGTATTGCTAACGATCATTCCATAGCATGGGGTATTGCTAAATGCCTTAATGATGAAGGTGCCTCTATGTACTTTACCTATCAAAATGACTCTATAAAAAAACGTGTAGAGCCCCTATCCCAAAAGGTTAATTGTCTTGGAATTATGCCCTGCGATGTTTCTGATACATCTTCATTAGAGCAACTCAGAGATAGTTTAAAAGAGAATATTGATTTTTTTGTTCATGCAGTGGCTTACTCCGATAAAAATGAACTTTCAGGAAAATATCTTCATACTACCAAAGATAATTTTTTAAAAACATTACACATTTCTGCATACTCTTTAACAGAGATGATCAAAATATTATCGCCCAAATTAAATGATGGAGCATCAATTATGGCCCTAAGTTACTATGGCTCTACAAAATATATGCAAAGTTATAATGTGATGGGTGTTGCAAAAGCAGCTTTGGAGACTTCGATTAAATACTTAGCTGTTGATATGGGCGATAGAGGAATCCGAGTTAATGCAATCTCTGCGGGCCCCATGCGAACATTAGCGGGGGCTGTCATCAATAAGTCTCGTCAGATATATAACTATACAATCGCTAACTCCCCTATAAAAAAGCCTTTAACATTGGATGATATTGGTAAATCTGCTGTTTATTTGATGAGCGATTTATCTAAGGGCGTGACAGGAGAAATTTTGTATGTGGATAACGGCTATAATAAAGTCGGTATGAGCGTTCAAGATTTATAATTTTTCTTATAATTTTTTTTCTTAAATTTTCTAAAAGTTTTTTTAACCTTAGCTCTTCTAGAGTCTTTTTTTAATTTTGATTCAGCTTTAGGGTCAATAAGTTTTTCAATCAGTCTCCATATTCTGTGATCGGCACTAGTTAAAAAGGTAAGGGCATTACCTTTAGCACCTGCCCGACCTGTTCGGCCAATACGATGAATATAATCCTCCGGGTTTTGAGGAATATCATAATTAATAACATGCTCAATGTGAGGAATGTCTAGACCTCGTGCTGCTACATCGGTTGCAACTAAAATTTGAAAATTATTTTTACGAAATTGCATAATCACTTTGTCTCTTCTGCTTTGTCGTAAATCTCCATGAATAGAGTCGGCACTAAATTTTTCTTGTCGGAGTTGTTTAGCAATTTTATCAGCACTTCTTTTAGTTTTCACAAATAAAATAATTGCTCCTTTGCGCTCTAACAATTGTAATTTGAGTTGTTCAAATTTATTTGTTTGACTAACTTCTAATACTTCCTGTTTAATATCTAGTATAGGTGTATTTTCTTTTCCTACATTTACCCTCTCTGGGTTTTTTAAAAAGTTTTTTGCTATTGCTAAAATATTGGGAGGGAGTGTCGCAGAATATAAAAGTGTTTGATGGTTAGGTAGTTTCGTGATGATAGTTTTAATCTCATCAACAAATCCCATATCGAGCATGCGGTCCGTCTCATCCAGGACTAAAAAATCACATAACCCCAGTTTTAAACTTTTTCGACGTAAATGATCTTGTATACGCCCAGGGGTGCCTACTACTAATCTTGCTTTTATGAGTTGCTTCAGTTGTTTTTGAATGGGGTCTCCGCCGATTAATAATGCAGCATGTAATATATTATCCTTGGAAGTCAGGTCTTTAAGCGCTGTTAAAACCTGCAGGGCAAGTTCGCGCGTCGGAGTTAAAATAAGCGCCGTGCTTTGAGGGTGCAGAGTTAAATGATTTATAAGAGGTATCCCAAAAGCATAAGTCTTACCGGTTCCTGTTTGAGCAGTACCCAATAAGTCCCTTCCCTGAAGGGCTAATGGAATGGATGCTGTTTGAATAGGTGTGGGTATAGATAATTTTAATCTTTTTAAAGCAGATAAAATAAGGGGCGCAAGCGCAAAGTCAGAGAATTGATGCATATATATGTGTGTGTAAAGTGGGATAAGTCCTATAACAAGATGACTGTGTCTATCATGCAATTCTCTAAGAACCTAATTAAATATTATCCTTAAAATACATCAATATCAGACCCTAGCTGACTTTCCATTCACTTAAAGAAGGAATAATAATCTTTTCATTGCTCATATTGCATTTATAGTTGTAATGTAGATATCTTTATTGAGGAGCCTCCCTATGTCTAAGCTATGCCTGATTTCAATACTACTCTTTTCTTTTTTTTTAATTTCTAAAACTTTTGCTGGGAATTGCGCTGGGGGAAATTTTTCTAATCTGGCTGTTACTCAAGATATGATTAATAATACCCCCTCACTTCAAAATACCTGCTTTAACAACTCTACGGGGAATAATCTAAATTTTTCAAATAAAAATCTTATCGATAGTAGCTTTGCTGGAGCTCAATTCACCAATCCTAAATTTGATGGGGCAGATTTAAGTAGGGCTGATTTTAGCAGCGCAGTATTATCACATTCTTCATTTTACGGTGTAACCGCAGACAAGGCATATTTTATAAGTACTCAATTAATAAATGCTAATTTTAATAATGCTAAGTTAGAGGGCTCTTATTTCAATTCTGCCGATTTAACAGAATCACAACTAATAAGAGCAAGTTTAAAAGATGCATTTATGATTAGAAGCATTTTAAATAAGACTAAGTTTGAAAATACTGATTTAACCAATTCTAAATTCTCTGGCGCATTGCTTGAAGATGCCTATTTAAGAAATGCGAATTTAGAAGATAGCGACTTTAGCAATGCTAATTTATCCCGCGCAGACTTAAAATATGCCAAGCTGACAAATGCTATCTTTAGTTCTGCAATCTGGACTGATGGAAGGATTTGTGGTAGTGGGTCCATGGGAAGATGTGATTAAATTTACGGGGGTAATTTTGTCTAATTTAAAATTTAAAATTCTTATTCTGTTCTTTATATATACGTTCGGGGCTCAACAAATAGTTATCCTGTATGCCGCTGAGAATTCTTATGCAGAAATCCAAGTGGAAGAATTAAAGATTACTAATTTACCCCGTACTATTCTTGACCAGCCTATTACCTATCCTCAATCAGAGGAATTAATATTAAAAACAGTGTTGATTACGATACCCGCTGATAAATCAACTTCCATTCACCTGCATCGAGGGCCTTTAATTGCTTATATAACAGCGGGGATACTTCAGATCGACTATGGGAGTAAAGGAATTAAGCAATTCTCCAAAGGAGATAGCTACATCGAGGCGTTAGATTGGTGCCATCAAGGGTCTGTGATAGGTGATGAGCCCGTTCAAATATATGCAATATATCTAGGCAGTTCACATCAAGATCTTATTACTCCTGAAAACTGTTCTGATTTTGAATAGTTTTAATAAAGAAAATTTAAATTTTTATTTAGGTAGCTATTTTTTGGATTTTGCGAAAAGTTTTAGTAATTAGCAGCACATACTAGCAAAGGCTCGATGTGCTGCTTTTAAAAATATTTTTTAGACTTCTTTCATGCTGAGCTTTACTTTGCCCGCACGATCAACATCGAGTACTTTAACTTGTACTTCTTGGCCTTCTGATAAAACATCAGAGACGTTCTCCACTCTCTTTTGTGAGATTTGAGAGACGTGTAAAAGACCATCACGAGCGCCCATAAAATTTACAAATGCGCCGAACTCGACAATCTTGACTACTTTACCATTATAGACTTTGCCTATCTCTGGTTCAGCAACAATATCTTCGACCATTTGTCGTGCTTTATTAATAGACTCTTCATTATTTGAGGCAATCTTAACTGTTCCATCATCTGTGACTTCTAATTTAGCCCCTGATACTTCAACAATGTTTTTAATAACCTTACCTCCGGAACCAATGACATCTTTAATTTTAGCTTTATCAATGGTAATGGAAATAATCTGCGGTGCGTGTTTAGAAAATTTAGTTCGTGTCTCGCTAATCGCTTCCGCCATAATACCGATGATGTGTTTACGTCCACCTGATGCCTGGTTTAAAGCAATTTCCATGATCTCTTTAGTGATACTGGTTATTTTGATATCCATTTGCAAAGAAGTAATGCCATCCATGGTACCTGCCACTTTAAAGTCCATATCACCGAGGTGGTCTTCATCGCCCAAGATATCACTAAGTACAACAAATTCATTGCCTTCTTTAATGAGTCCCATGGCAATACCGCCTATATGTTTTTTAATAGGAACACCGGCAGCCATTAGTGCGAGGGAAGATCCGCACACCGTTGCCATAGAGCTAGAGCCATTGGACTCGGTGATTTCAGATACTAAACGCAGTGTATATGGAAAATCCTCTTTTTTAGGTAACATAGGATGCACTGCCCTCCAGGCAAGTTTACCATGACCAATTTCTCTTCGTCCAGTGGCTCCCATTCTCCCCACTTCTCCTACTGAGTAAGGAGGGAAGTTATAATGCAGCATAAAATGTTGTTTGTGCATTGGATCCAGCGAGTCAATCATTTGCTCATCGTCTCCCGTTCCCAAAGTTGTGACGACTAACGCCTGTGTTTCCCCTCGGGTGAATAAACTAGAGCCGTGTGCGCGAGGCAGAATATCTAATTCACAAGTTATTTTTCTGACTTCATCTAGTTTTCTTCCGTCTATACGATTTTTATTTTTGATGATATCACCGCGAACAACATCTTTTTCAATATCTTTAATAATAGTTGTTGCTGCAAGTACTTGGTCCTCTAACACTGTATCGATAATTGAAGATCGAATGGAGTCCAGCTTTTGGCTTCGTTCTTGTTTATCTTTCAGTCCATAGGCTTGCCTAACAGGATCGGCAATCTTAGCTGTAATATCTTTTTTTAACGCTTCATAAAAATCTGGGAGCGCTGGTGTTTCAAACTTTTTAATTTCAGTTTTACTTGCAAATTGATGCACTTCCTTGATGAAGGTTTGATAAAAATCGTGTCCAAACATTACGGCTTCTAGCATAGTGCTTTCCGGTAGTTCTTTTGCTTCTGATTCTACCATCAGTACACCCTCTTCTGTTCCCGCAACGATTAAATCAAGTGCTGAATTTTCCATTTCTTCAATGGTAGGGTTTGCTACTAATTTGCCGTCGATGTGGCCCACTCTAGCTGCCCCTAAGGTCCCTTCCATTGGAAGGCCTGAGATAGCTAAGGCTGCACCTGTTGCGTACATTGCAATTACATCTGGGTCAACTGAGCCGTCATAAGATAAAACAGTCAGTGTAACTTGAGTTTCATTTTTAAAATTTTTATGGAAGAGAGGTCGAATCGGTCGATCAATCAAACGACTTGTTAGGGTTTCTCTTTCAGTAGGTCTTGCCTCTCTTTTAAAAAAACCACCAGGAATTTTTCCTGATGCATAGTATTTTTCCTGATAATTAACTGTTAATGGAAAAAAATCGATATCAGGTTTTTGTGTTTTTGCAGCACAAATATTTGCCATGACCATGGTCTCGCCACAGTACACAACTACAGACGCATCTGCTTGTTTTGCAATTCGATTAGTTTCTAAAGTGATTTGTTGGTTTCCCAACGTAAACGTATGTTCTATTTTAGTCATTGTCCTCTTTTCCGTCGTCAATACTTAAATTAAGAATTTATTTTCTTCTTAATCCAAGCTTATCTGCTACTTCTATGTACTTTCCTTCATTCTTCTTCTTTAAATATGTTATCAATCTATTTCTTTTACCAACCATCATTAGCAGACCTCTTCTTGAGTGAAAATCTTTCTTGTGGACTTTGATATGTTCTGTTAACAGATTAATTTTCTTGGTGAGAAAAAAAATTTGTGACTCTGGAGATCCAGTGTCATTATCAGCACGTGCAATATCTTTTAATTCTAAGCTCGACATCAATTACTCCTTTCAAAAAGTAAGCATCATTTGGCCAGGATGTCGCCCAGCTCAAATGGTAATAAGATGGCTATCTAAATCATGTATGGTTGAAAAATCAAGAATTTTCTCAAATTCTACGGCATGACTAATATTAAAATCGCCTATTTTCAGTCTTTTTATAAAACTAGCATACGCATATTCTCCTAAGGAGTCGGCAAATTCCTCAGCAAAAGCTCTCACATAGAAACCGGTATTGCATTCAATTTCAAGACCCAGTGTCTTTTGCGTTGAATATAAAACTTTTAATGAGCTGATTACTACAGGCTTATGTCGACTATTTATAAAAGTATTGCTTCTAGCTAGTTCATACATATTTTTTCCTTCAATTTTATGTGCAGAAAAATTTGGGATTTTTTGATCATATCGACCAATAAATTTTTTTAAGTGTACTCTTCTTTCTGTTACGGCGTGTGATATGGGTTTAATTTTTTCAAATCGCCCTTCTGCATCAAGAGTAGGTGTAGCGGCGCCAAAATAAATTTGAACTTCGTATAATTTTTTTTTTTGGTGGATGAGGGGAATTTTTTTTGTTGCTTTGTTTAACCCAATTAGCAAGAGACCGGATGCAAGTGGGTCGAGCGTTCCTGCAAATCCAATTTTATGAAATTTGTATTTAAATTTAAGTTTTCGAACTACACCAAATGATTCAATCCCTTGAGGTTTGTTAACTAATAACCAACCACTATTCTTATATTCAGTTTTCATAAATGAGGTCGATTGTAGTGAGATATTTAGGTCACCGAAAGTTTTTTTCTTAACCTCTTTCGGTGCCCATAAGTAATTATAGACGCTTCTTACTTCTTTTTAGTACTTGGCTTTTTTGAATCTTTTGCCATGACACATACTCCTTTGTATGAAAATTTGATACTGATTCTCAGCACCTAGTCAAATGCTATACCTGTTTATTAAATAATCAAGATAGGGAGTCTAATAAACTTTGTACTTTAAGCGACTCATTAAAGGTTTGGTCAAAGAGCAGCGAAACCTTTGGGGTATACTTAGACGTCAAGTTTCGGGCAACAACATTTTGGATTTCGTGCAGGTAGTGTTTGGAAAATAACTGAAATTCTTCCTGTGAAATATTATGGATTAAAAAAACCTTAGCAAAACGTAGGTCTTTGCTGACTTGTACTTTGGTAATTTCTAATCGTAAATTGGGAAAACGGCTGTGGTAGTCTCGATGGGTTACAAGATATTCGGAAACAAGTCTTTTGATAGTCAGTTCAATCTTTTTGGTTCGAAAACTAGGTTTGTTGTCCACTCTACAATTCTTTTTGAACTTGTTTAGTTATATAAAATTCTATTTCGTCTTTCACTAAGATATCAGAATAGTCCTTAAAAGAAATACCGCATTCATAATTTTCACGGACCTCTTTCACATCCTCTTTAAATCTTTTTAATGTTCCCACTTCTCCGGAATGAATAATTTTTCCTTGGCGTACTAGTCTTATTTTAGCACTATTTGAAACGTACCCATTAGTTACAAAACAGCCAGCAATCGTTCCAAATTTGGAGGAGCTAAAGGTATCTCTAACTTCGGCATGTCCAATAATCTCTTCCTTCGTATCAGGCGTTAATAAACCTGAAAGCATTTTTTTCATATCATCAATTAACTCATAAATAATTGAATAATAACGAATATCTACTTTATCTCTTTTGGCAATGGTTCTGGCTTGAGGAATGGCACGTATATTAAAACCAATCACAAGGCCTTGAGCAGAATTAGCCAAGCTCACATCGCTTTCATTAATTGCACCAATTGCGTTATGGATAACGTTAATTTGAACTTCATCGTTGCCCACTTTCTCAAGCGAAGCGACAATTGCCTCCAAAGAACCTTGAACATCAGCTTTAACTATAATAGGTAATTTTTTCATATCACCTCTAGAAACATTTGCCATCATTTCTTCCAGTGATGATTTTTTGATTGCTGCGGTATTTGCTAATTTTTTTTGCTCTTTGACTTTTTCAGTAATATTTTTAGCTGCATCTTCATTGGGCATTACAAACATCGTGTCGCCAGCTTGAGGTACAGAGTCAAAACCTAATACTTCTACTGGCATCCCAGGAGGGGCCTCCTTAACGCGTTGACCTTTTTCATCTAATAAAGCTCTCACTCTTCCAAAAGCCGAGCCACATGTAAAATGATCTCCTTCGTAAAGCGTTCCGTTTTTGATGATCACTGTTGCAACCGAACCTTTGCCGGTTTCTATTTTAGACTCTACAACAATTGCTTCTGCCAATTTATTGTGCTCCACATTCAGATCTAAGATTTCAACCTGAAGGAGAATGTTATCTAATAATTTATCTAGGTTTGTTTTTTTAACTGCTGAAATTTCTGTCTCTAGCACATCTCCGCTATAACTTTCTACAACAATTTCATGACTTAATAAGTCGTTTCTTACGATGTTAGGATCTACATCGGGTAAATCCATTTTGTTGATTGCTAGAACGATAGGCACCTTAGCGGCTTTTGCGTGAGAAATAGCTTCAATTGTTTGTGGCTTGACTGAGTCGTTGGCAGCTACAACTAAAACAACGATATCCGTTAAATTAGCGCCACGAGAGCGAATATTTGAAAAGGCAGCATGGCCAGGTGTATCTAAAAATGTAATCGGGGTGTCTTTATGTTTAATTTGATAGGCACCAATATGTTGTGTAATCCCTCCAGATTCATGGGCAGTCACATCTGTATTTCTTAGGGCATCCAATAAAGATGTTTTACCGTGATCAACATGGCCCATTACTGTTACAATTGGTGGGCGTGGCTGAATGTTTGATTGGGTAGATTTTTGAAAATTGATGATTTCATCTTTAACACTTATCGCTTCTTCTCTTTTTGGTGTATGGCCCAATTCAGAAACAATAAGTTCGGCTGTATCGCCATCAATATACTGATTAGCAGTCGCCATCACACCGCTTTTCATCAGAATCTTAACAACATCACCTGTTTTTTCTGACATTCTGCTGGCAAGCTCTTGTACTGTAATTTTAATAGGTATAGTGACCTCTCGGACAATCTTTTTAGATTGGGTTAGGTTCGGTTTGAAATTAGTTTTTTGTTTTTCACGCTTTCGCTTAGTTCGAGCCAAGCTAGGCATTTTTTCGTAATCGGGTTCTTCTTCTAAAATATTATTAACTGAAATCGTTGATAGTTTTTTTTGAAAAGCGGTTGCGTTTAGCGTTAATGTTTTTCTGGGTGCAGCTGCTGTGCTTTTAGGAGTGGGGGTAGGAGTATTAGGTTTGTTTTCTTTATCCATTCAATGATTTTAACTATTTAAATAGATCTCCCTTGCATCCATAATAACTTTTTCTGCAACAGACTTTTCTATTCTTTTTTGAAGAATCCCCTCTTTGCCTACGAGTTCATCAGTAGATAAATCTGCTAAATCTTGTCGGGTAAAAATTTGATTTTCAATTAAAGTAGCTAAGATTTTATTATCAAAAACAGAAATATTTTTTATGTATTCATCTAAGTTTGAATTTTGCACTAACTTCTCTAACTCTGCTTTTTCGCTCTCCATAAACTGAGATGCGCGCGAATGAATTTCGGAAGCTAATTCATTGTCAAATCCTTCAATTTTTTCAATGTCAGAAATTGAAGAGTTGGCAATTTTTTCAATACTTGAGTATCCCTCAACAGCTAAGAGCTGCGCGATCATATCTTCTAAATCCAACTTCTCTGCAAATAATGAGGTAATTCGTTTAAACTCCGCCTGACGTCTTTCGGCATCTTCTTTTTCTGTTATAATATCTATTTCCAAACCTGTTAGGATAGATGCTAATTTTACATTTTGGCCTCTACGCCCAATAGCAATACTGAGTTGATCTTCTTGTAAAACTATTTCCACCCTATTAGAGCCTTCAAATGTATTGACTTTATTAATTTGAGCAGGCGCAATGGCATTTTGGACGTAAACAGATTTCACTTCATTCCAATTTACAATATCAATTTTCTCACCTTGTAATTCATTGACAATTGCTTGTACGCGCGATCCTCTCATCCCTACGCAAGCGCCTACAGGATCAATCGATTTATCATTAGCGCGAACAGTAATTTTTCCTCGGCTCCCCGGATCTCTGGCAACAGATAAGATTTCAATTTGACCTTCATATATTTCAGGTACTTCCTGAACAAAAAGCTTTGCCATAAATTGAGGGTGGGATCGAGAAAGAAAAATTTGATGACCTTTTGTTTCTTCTTTTAGATCAAAAAAGTAAGCGCGAATACGATCACCCGTTTTGTAAGTCTCTCTTGGAATTAATTCATCTTTTCTTAAAAACCCCTCGGCTTTACCTAAATCTACAATAATATTTCCAAACTCTATTCGTTTAACAATCCCTGAAAGAACTTCACCAACACGATCTTTAAAATCATTAAACTGTCTTTTCTTTTCTGCTTCACGAACACGTGAATAAATTACTTGTCTTGCCATGTTTGCAGTTACACGGCCAAAATTTACTGCTGGCAAAGGAATACTAATTTTTTTTCCAATTTCTGTATTAGCATCATATTTTTTGGCATGATCTAATAAAATTTGATTTGACTGTAGCATTGGGTCCACTGTCTGTACGACGTCTTTAATATGTGATAAAGAAATATTTCCTGTAATTCGATCAATGGATGCTTTGATATTATTATCCATTCCATATTTTGACTTTCCAATAATTTCAAATGACTCTTCAAGAGCCTCCATAACAATATCTTTTTCAATGCCTTTCTCCTGAGAGACAACTTCGGCAACTTTTAAAATTTCTGTATTATTTAGCATTATCTTTTCTAGTTAAAAAAAAAGGCGGGATAACCCACCTTCCTCTTGTTGGTTAATAATTTTTAAGAACGATAAAATAGAATAATTTATGTTTTTTGTCTAAGGCTTTTTTCTCAAATTTAGTATCTAAAGCATTGATTTCATTATATTTCCATGTTTCCGGAGTAAATTGGGGTAAAGAAAAATTGAACTTTTTTACCAATATAAGTGCTTCAAGAAAGTAATCAGCATGATCGGTTGCAAAATGCAAAAAACCTTTTTTCTTAATTTTGGGGACCAAATCGATTAATAGAGACTGATTAAATGTTCTTCTTTTTTTATGTTTATTTTTTGGCCATGGGTCGGGAAAAAAAACACGAACCCCACTCAGGTAATTTTTAGGAATATGAGGGAGTAAGTCTTGGATATTAAGATGAAAACTAAAAAGGTTTTTTAAATTTTTTTCTTTAGAATTGCGAATTGCTCGTAAAACTCCATCAGCGAAAATATCACAACCAATAAAATTATTTTGTTTTTGTGCAACTGCATCTGCGCTTATTTTTTCTCCATCCCCGATACCAATTTCTAAAAGCCGAGGTGATTTAATATTTTTAAAAAATGTTGTGTTGGGAGGTACGAGGTATTGTTGAAATTTTTCCAACCTTGCAAAGGATTTTCCTTTTTTTCTTCCGAAGTATCTATCTTTTGATTCGAACATAAATTAACAAACTACTGTAAAGAAAGATCAATATAAAAATGATGTAATTCATTGTTGAAACGCAAGAGGCCCCTGAATATTTTTCAATGGAGTATTCATAATAAATATAACCCTCTTGATTGTTTTTTATTTTTTTAATTATATTTCCTTCCTTGTCAATGACAGCAGAAATACCTGAAGGTGTGGACCGAATAAGACTTTTATTAAATTCCACACTTCGCAGTAAAGAATTGGCTAAATGTTGATGCGGGCCGTACCACTGCCCAAACCAAGAATCATTAGAAATTTGAAGAACTAAATCAGTGTTACAGATGTTTGAATTAATACTGGGATAATGAAAAATTGATTCAAAACAGATCATTGGAATGGCTTGTGTATTCTTTGGTAGTTGAATAATTTTTTGCTCCCTACCAGGAGAATAATTCATACCTAAATTTAAAAATCTGCTAACTAAAGGCTTAATCCACGGCACATACTCTCCAAATAAAACTAACTTTTGTTTATCATAAAACTGCTCAACATCTCCCATAGCATTAATCATATATAATCGATTATATAATAAGTCTCCTTCGATAGCGCTTGACCCCAAAATCAGCCTTTGATTTTTTTCTAGCAAACCTCCAATTCTCTGAAGCAACCCTTCTCTATTATTCAAATCGATGGGTAGGGCCCCTTCTGGCCAAATGACTAAGTCGATAGACTTTTCCTTACTAAGTGCCTCTTTAGTGATTTTACTATATTTTTCAAGGTTATCGAGTACATCAAACTGAACTAAGGATTCATAAATATTAGGTTGGATAATAGCAATATTTAATGATTCTTGAGCACTATTGGATTTTGTTGGTGAGTTATTATTCCATAACGACAAGGCCATAATGAAAAGAGTTCCGAGGATTAAAGTAATAAAAATGATTAAGTTCCTTTTAATTATAGAGAGCAATATAAGGCCAACTATTAAATGAATAATAAGACTTAATCCATAAACTCCCAAAGAAGGAACAAGTTGGAGAACAGCCCAGTTATTGAAATATATAACAGGGGATGGATTCCACGGGAAGCCTCCTAAAATAAATTCTTTTAAAATTTCAACAATCGTAAAGGATAAAGGCAATAAAAAA
>Ga0181552_10000871_pt1 | contig 23219 bp, 20 predicted proteins | sample 011ome_18_FD_130583 | JGI IMG/M metagenome (GOLD analysis project Ga0181552, IMG submission 130583) | Coastal salt marsh microbial communities from the Groves Creek Marsh, Skidaway Island, Georgia - 011501BT metaG (megahit assembly) | ecosystem: Environmental > Aquatic > Marine > Intertidal...
GCAAGCCTGAATAATCGAAATACTCTTAATGATCTAAGATCAACTCCAGCGCTGATGTAGAAAGGAATAATTGCAATAAGGTCTATGAGGCCATAAAAGCTGAATATGTAACTGAGTTTTTTATCCGCAACATAGAGGCGTAATAGATATTCGAGAGTGAAGATAGAAACTATTATGACTTTAGTGATGTGTAGTAATTTTAAAGTTGATTGTTTAAGGTTAGGTAGAGTCTCTATAGATAATGTAACAATGGATATTAAGATCAGTGACTGTAACGATAAATCAAATATAGGTCCGACTAAGGTATCGTTTTTCTCAACAATAGACTTAATATCCATTGGCTACCTCATAGTGCTAACTCTTCCCCACCACCGGTATCACTGCGCCATTAATTGAGCAGGCTAGCGGTGAGGTAAGAAAGAGCATGGTGTTGGCGAGGTCTTCGCAGGGTACCCAGGTACTGTGATCCGCATTGGGCATATCGGATCGGTTGATGGGTGTGTCTATAGTGCCGGGGAGTATGCAATTAATATTAATATCATCGTTGTGATGCTCGGCGGCGAGGCTTTCGGTGAGTGTGACGACGGCACTTTTTGAGATGCAGTACGGTGCCATTTTTCCTTTACCGGCGAGTGCGGCACGTGCTGATACATTGACGATGTTGCCATGACCTTGTGTGATCATGTGAGGCATGACTGCGCGGCAGGCATTGAAGGTGCTGGTAAAGTTCATATCGAACATGGCATTAAAGTCCTCATTACTGAGTGTGTCGACAGTTTTTCCCATGGCAAAACCGCCCGCTACATTGAGCAGGGCATCTATGCGTCCATAGCGTTCTACAATGGCATCGACCATGTGTGTGCATTGTTGTAAATCCGTTAGGTCACAGGCTTGAGTATGATGATCACTGCCTAATCTTAATTGCGTGTTTACTTGTGCCAGTTTGTTGGCATTGCGTCCTGTTATGGCCAGTGTGGCCCCCGCTTGTTGAAAGCATTCTGCAGTACTGTGGCCCAATGCACCTGTCACGCCGGTAATAAGAATAATTTTGTCGTTAAGAGTGATCATAATAGTTTCTTCTCAGTTGAGTGATGTCAAAATAGGAGTTATTGATGGGAATTTTACACGGCTGAGCTGTGATGTTTAACCATGGTTGTGTATGTACGCGATTAAAGCACGACGATTTAAGGTGAGTATTAAAGACGACAATTAAAAAAGGCGGCAAGGAGGTTGCCGCCTAAGCATACCACCGCAATGGTGGCCCCATAACACGGTTTAAAAACGCACTTTAAGATTTACTTAATGGTCAATTTTTGTGTGCGCTTTTGTGAAGACATGGGAGCCTTCGTGTTCTAGCGTGACTCATATTTGTGATGAGTTACCGGGTTAATGTAAAAGGGGCGTCATTGGCGCCCCTTAAGGTATTTACCAGACCAGTGCTCCCCCAGTTTGATATTCGGTCACTCGCGTTTCGAAGAAGTTCTTTTCTTTCTTTAGGTCGAGGACCTCCGACATCCATGGGAATGGATTACTGACTTTGCTGTATTGTTCAGGCAAACCGATTTGTGCAAAGCGTCGATTAGCAATAAATTTAAGGTATTCCTCAAACATGTTGGCATTTAATCCTAAGATGCCACGTGGCATGGTGTCACGTGCATATTGAATTTCTAGTTCAACAGCATTCATGATCAGCTCAATGATTTCTTGTTTGAAATCTGCCGTCCATAGTTTGGGATTCTCTACTTTAATTTGATTGATGACATCAATGCCAAAGTTCATATGCATAGATTCATCACGCAAGATGTATTGGAACTGTTCGGCGACTCCGGTCATCTTGTTGCGGCGGCCCATAGACAGGATTTGCACGAAGCCGACATAGAAGAAAATACCTTCGAATACGACATAGAAGGCAATCAGGTCACGTAGCAGACGTTGGTCCATTTCTGGTGTGCCGGTAGCAAAGTTAGGATCTCCTAAGCTTTGTGTGTATGGCAGAGCCCATTCTGCTTTACGCGCAACGGCAGGGACTTCACGGTACATGTTGAACACTTCACCTTCGTCTAACCCTAGTGACTCTATGCAGTATTGATAGGCATGAGTGTGTACCGCTTCTTCAAATGCTTGACGTAATAGGTACTGGCGACATTCGGGATTGGTAATGTGCTTGTAGACTGCCAGCACTAGGTTGTTAGCCACTAGAGAGTCCGCCGTTGAGAAGAAACCCAGGTTGCGTTTGATGACAATACGTTCGTCGTCTGTCAGACCATCGGCACTTTTCCACAGGGCGATGTCTGCGGTCATATTGATTTCTTGTGGCATCCAGTGGTTCGCACAACCGTCTTGGTATTTAGACCAGGCCCATTCGTATTTGAAAGGGACTAATTGGTTTAAGTCAGCACGACAGTTGATAATTTTTTTATCATCGACTCGAATACGCGACGCGCCCATTTCGATACTCTCTAATCCTGTCGCACCAGCATCTTGCTCTTGTGGAGATATCTGTAGAGGTGCATTCGCTGTTGTTTCACTAGTTTGTGGCACTGGGTTATTAACGATAGGATCTGCAGCAGGCTGGCCAGCAGCCCCTGTGCCTGCGAGTGGATCATCCCAATTGAACATGATGTGGTCTCCTAAGTTTAACTTGTCTTTTTGTGTTGCAAACAATTCGGTTAATTAAATAGCTTACTGACAGGCTTCGCAGTCAGGGTCTAATAGTGAGCAGGCTTTAGGCGCAGCGTTATCATGCGCTTGTGGCACATCGGTTTGAACCGCATTTAGCTTGCTCTCAGAGTGGGTTTCCATGGTGCTTTTTTCTACGTGCGTAGCACCGATGGAACGTAAGTAATAGGTTGTTTTTAAGCCGCGCACCCATGCCAGTTTGTAAAGGTTATCCATCTTCTGACCAGACGGCTCTGACATGTAAAGGTTGAGTGATTGTGCTTGATCTATCCATTTCTGGCGGCGAGAGGCAGCTTCAATCAACCAACGTGGATCAATCTCAAAAGCGGTGCGGTATATTTCTTTAATTTCTGTGGGTACACGATCGATGTTCTGTACACTACCATCATAGTATTTAAGATCATTGACCATCACGTTATCCCACATATTGTGGCGCTTTAAGTCTTTAATTAAGTATGGGTTAGCCACGGTGAACTCACCTGATAGATTCGATTTCACAAATAGATTCTGATAGGTCGGTTCAATACTTTGAGTGACGCCACAGATATTGGAAATAGTAGCGGTTGGTGCAATTGCCATAGTATTGGAGTTGCGCATGCCGACTTGCTTAATTCGTTCGCGAATAGCTTCCCAATCCATGGTTTGAGAATCATCAACATTTAAGAATCCGTTACGTTCTTTTGCTAACAATTCGAGTGAGTCGATCGGTAAGATGCCCTGTGACCAAAGTGAACCCTGATAGCTTTGATAGGTGCCACGCTCTTCAGCTAGGTCAGTCGAGGCCTTGATAGAGTAGTAACTGATCGCTTCCATAGAGGTGTCGGCAAACTGCACCGCTTCTTCACTGGCATAGGCGAGCTTGCGTTTGTAGAGGGCGTCTTGGAAACCCATCATGCCGATACCAATTGGACGATGACGTAAGTTAGACGCACGAGCAGTGGGCACGCTGTAGTAATTGTAGTCGATTACATTGTCTAACATGCGAATGGCGGTAGAGATGGTGCGCTCTAGTTTTTCCATATCGAGGCCGTCTTCTGTTGTGTGGGCGGCTAAGTTCACTGAGCCTAAGTTACACACGGCAATTTCTGAGTCAGAAGTGTTGAGAGTAATCTCTGTACATAGGTTAGAAGAATGCACAGTGCCGACATGGCCTTGTGGTGAACGTATGTTGCATGGGTCTTTGAAGGTAATCCAAGGATGGCCTGTTTCGAATAACATACCTAACATTTTGCGCCATAAAGTAGTGGCTGGTATGGTCTTGAAATTTTTAATCTTACCTTCAGCGGCCAGCTGCTCGTAATGAGTGTAGCGTTCTTCAAAGGCCGCACCGTAGATGTCATGCAAATCTGGAACATCATTAGGTGAGAATAGAGTCCAATCTTGCTCTAAGCTAACACGTTTCATGAACAAATCGGGGATCCAATTAGCTGTATTCATGTCGTGTGTACGACGCCGATCGTCACCGGTGTTTTTACGTAGGTCAAGGAATTCCTCAACATCTAAATGCCAGGTTTCTAGGTAAGCACACATAGCGCCTTTACGTTTACCCCCTTGATTAACCGCAACCGCTGTATCGTTGGCTACCTTGAGAAATGGCACAACACCTTGTGATTTGCCATTGGTGCCTTTGATGTGCGAACCCATAGAACGCACACGCGTCCAGTCGTTACCCAGGCCACCGGCGAATTTAGATAGCATTGCGTCATCTTTGATGGCGTCGAAAATACCAAACAGATCATCAGGCACTGTCGTTAGGTAGCATGAGGATAATTGCGGACGTAATGTGCCAGAGTTGAACAGCGTTGGCGTAGAGCTCATGAAATCAAAAGAGCTGAGTAAGCGGTAGAATTCTATGGTGCGTTTTTCCCGCTCAATTTCATTGATGGCAAGTCCCATCGCTACGCGCATGAAGAAAGCCTGTGGCAATTCAATGCGAGCGTCTTCTTCGGTGTGAATGAAGTAACGATCATAGAGTGTTTGCAGTCCGAGGTAGGTAAATTGATAGTCTCGCTCGGGTAGCAGTGCTGCACCAAGTTCATCTAAGTCATATTCTTCGGCTAGTTTGCGATCGACTAACTCAAGATCAGCAGCTTTTTGAATATAGGCTTTGAAGTAGTCACTGTAGCCTGAAGCCATTTCTTCTTGAGTGGCGATCATTGGTGAACCGTAGAGTTCCGAAAGTGCTTCACTGCGGCAAGTGTCGAGCAGTAGACGTGCAGCGACATAAGTATAGTTAGCTTCTTTTTCAATTAATGTGCGTGCACTCATGGTGAGTGCTTGTGCTACATCAGATTCAGGGACTCCTTCGTATAGATTGCGCAGGGTTTCATTGATGATGGGTTGTGGGTCAACGTCTTCTAAAGCTCTGCAAGCGTCCGTGACGACAGTTTCTAAACGATTGATATCTAATGGTTTTAGTTCGCCATTGCTGTCTTTGACCTGAAGACTTGTTGCGGTATCTTGGGTGCCGTCAGTGGTGTTTTGTTTGGCCAACTTTACAGCACGTTCTTTGGCACGTTCTTCACGATAAAGGACATAGTCACGCGCGATTTTATGGTGGCCGGCACGCATTAAAGAGAGCTCGACAGCGTCTTGAATATCTTCAATATGGAAAGTGCCACCATCGGGGCGATTTCGTGTCAGGGCTATTTCAACTTTCGTAGTAATTTCTTCGACAGCTTCGTGCACGCGCGATGAGGCTGCAGCTTCACCACCCTCAACGGCGAGGAAGGCTTTAGTGACCGCAATTTTGATTTTATCGCGATCAAATGTGGTGATTTTGCCGTTACGACGGATAACACGATACTGGCCGGGTGCGGTGGTTTGGAGTTCATGTTCTGATGCCACCTGTGTATAAGGCATGGCAGAATCTTTTTCGTGACTTGGCGTAATATTGTCAGATTGCATTAGCTAATTCTCTTTCAAAGCGGTGATGGTGTTTTTGTTATTCGCAGATGAGCGTTTGAGTTTCTTTTTAGGTCTACCAAACACTATAAGATGGGGTGGGGAGAGCCGTCAACCCCAACATATTGTGGAAAGTATGGTGTACGGGTTGGGTGTAAGCTGTGGATAAAGTGTGTGGAAAATGTCTGATGTAAAAAAATTGTTTAGATTCCTATAGTTATTTAAGTGGCGCTAAATAATCTAATTTCCGTATTAGAAAACGGTAATATAATTTAATCATAGACAAGAAATTTTTTAATTTGCCTATATTTGGGCTGACAAGGGACTGAGAGCAAACATGATGAGAGGGATGAGCGCAAGAACCGAGGAACCGCATAAAGCTCGGTCAGATTGGAAGAATTTACAGCGTTTATTCCCTTATTTATGGGAATACCGTGGGCGTATTCTATTGGCATTAGCGTGTTTGATATTAGCCAAGGTAGCCACTGTTGGTGTGCCGGTCATACTTAAATATATCGTCGATAGCTTGGATGCTGAACAACTCATGTTGCAATTGCCATTGACGTTATTACTAGGTTATGGCGCTTTGCGCTTAGCCACGGCCTTGTTTAATGAGCTGCGTGATGTGTTGTTTGCTCGTGCACGTTTCAGAGCCATACGGCGTTTGTCGACTGCCGTACTGGATCATCTTCATCGTCTATCGTTGGGCTTTCATTTGGATCGTCGCACCGGCACAGTGACACGGGATTTAGAGCGGGGCACATTGAGCCTTAGCTCTTTGGCTAATTATTTTATCTTTATTGTGATTCCCACCATATTTGAAATTTTGCTGGTCATGGGAATTTTATTTGGTTCTTATAATGCACAGTTCAGTTTGATTACGTTATTCACGGTGTTGGCGTATGTGGCATTCACCGTCTATTTTAGTAATTGGCGTATGCACTATCGGCATACGGCGAATCGTTTAGATTCTGAGGCGCATTCACGTGCTGTCGATAGTTTGCTCAATTATGAGACGGTCAAGTACTTTAATAATGAAGAATTTGAGGTGCAACGCTATGCAGAGACTTTGTCAGAGTGGGAGGAGGCTACCGTTAAAAGTACCTTTACTATGTCGTTACTCAATTTTGGACAGGCCGCGATTATTGCTGTCGGTGTTAGCTTTATTATGATTTTTGCCGCTCAAGGCGTGGTTGATGGTGACATGTCTATTGGCGACTTAGTATTGGTGAATGCCCTCATGCTACAGCTATTTTTGCCCATGAATATGCTTGGCATTGTGTATCGTCAGATTACTTATGCTTTAGCAGATATGGATCGTTTGGCTAAATTGCTGGATGAGGTGCCAGAGGTGCAAGACGATGAGCGCGCGCATAGTTTACAAGTATCGCAATGTGCTATCGATTTTAGACAGGTATGTTTTTCTTATCAGGCAGAACGTCCGATTTTGAATAAGGTGGATTTATCGATATGTGCGGGAGAGAAAGTCGCTGTTGTGGGGCCTTCGGGCTCAGGGAAATCCACTTTAGCTCGCTTGTTATTCCGTTTCTATGACGTCACAGAGGGTGAAATCACCATTGATGGCGATAACATCTCGCAGGTGACTCAAGATAGCTTGAGACGCCACATAAGCATGGTGCCGCAAGATACCATGCTGTTTAATGAATCCATTCGATTCAATATTCAGTATGGTAATCCAAAGGCTGATGAGGATGAGTTTAAGCAAGCGATCAGTTTGGCTAATTTGGATGCATTGATTAGAGATCTTCCTGAGGGGCTAGATACTGTTGTGGGTGAGCGTGGCTTGAAATTGTCTGGTGGGGAAGTTCAGCGGGTAGCCATTGCGCGTGCCATCCTTAAGCGACCTAAAATTATTGTGTTTGATGAGGCGACTTCGAGTCTGGATTCTGAAACGGAGAGTGCGGTCATGCAGGCGATACATCAGGTCACGGAAAATGTGACCTCTTTGATGATTGCCCATCGTTTGTCCACAATTGTTGATGCTGATCGTATATATGTTTTAGAGAAAGGGCGTGTGGTTGAGTATGGTACACACAATGAATTGCTGACTCGTAATCAGCTATACTCGCATCTGTGGGAATTGCAGCAATCAGATCATGATTAATTGTTGCCCTCCAAAATGTGTACAGCGGTGTTTTTCAATAAGCGTATTTAAGACGGTAATCAGGTGGGTATTTGGGTAGTGCAACTGCGTGCGGTGATGACTAACTTTAGAAAACTTAAATTAATTATAAATATTTAAAAACTTATACTGGCGGGATTTAATATGGAAGAAAAACTGAATTCTGAATTAGATTTAATGGATAGCAGTGGATGTGCCAGTAGTGAGCCATTTGCGTTGCGAGTGATGGGTGACAGTATGGAGCCTGAATTTAAAGACGGTTGCATTATTATTATCGATCCGTCTGGTAATGCGGCGCATGGAAGTTACGTTATTGCAGAATTAGAAGGTGAGTATATTTTTCGACAATTCGTGCAAGAGGGTGACAAATACTTACTCAAAGCTGTGAATGAAGGTTATCCGCAAGTCGAGCTGCAAGATATATCAGTAGTGCGCGGAGTGGTGACTCAGCGAGCAGGGACTCGTCGTACTTATCATAAACACTACGATTAAGTTTTATATGCTTGGATTAATCGTTGTTTTGGATAAATGCACTATTGAATTTTTAATTATCCGAACTATTTGCTGTAGCGATTGAAGTAGCGCACATACAAAAAGAATATCAATAAATAAAGTGCTATCAGTGAGACAATCTGCCCTATGTCTAGATCGGGTAGATTGATGGTGATGACGCTGGCGATGATGACACCCACCAGTGCGAAGCGATTACGTTGCCATGGTCTCATAAATTTCTCCAGTTAAATTAAAAAACACCTGCAGATATAAAGCCCAAAAGCACCAATAACACAGTGAGGCTGGCGAAGACTAATAGATATTTCATCACTTTATGATGAGGCCTAGTTATTGGACTTTTGAAGCCAAAAAGCTTTCAGCCTCATCGCCATCCACAGGCTTGGATTGGCTGTCTATCATGGCTTGATCAAAATCATTCCACCCACGTAAACCGGTTTTAAGCGACATTACCTGATTGAAGCCTAGTTGTTGCAGCATATGCGCGGCCATACAACTGCGTTTGCCTGAGCGGCAAATCACTATTACTTGGCGGTCTCGAGCTAATGACAGTTCTGGATCAGTCTCATCGTAACCCTGCTCGCTAGCAGATTCTAATATGCCGCGTGGTATGTTGATGGAGTGTGCGATATGCATAGCTTGATATTCATCTGCTTCACGCACGTCTACCATTAACATATCTTGATGTTGGTCTATTTTTTCAGAAAGATCCCATGGCATGATTTCAGTGATGAGGGCGGCGGTTTCTGCGACAATTTGGTCAAAAGTTTTCATGTTGCGATGACTGGTTGCGGTTGATGGGGCAGTGTCAGTTATTTCTTATTTGCCCGCAGGCCCTGTTCAACAGCGATGACAGCGGCCTCTACGCGTGAATGTATGTTGAGTTTTCTTAAGATAGCTTTGACATGTAATTTTACTGTTCCATCTGAAATACCCAAGTTGCGAGCAATGACTTTATTACTCTGTCCCTCTGCTAAAAGACTGAGGATTTCAGATTCGCGTGGTGTGAGGTCATCGATTGGGCTGGGTTCAGTTTCTAAGATGGGCTCGCCTTTGACAACGCGAGCCAATATTTGGGTTAGGTTGGGTGCCACTACAGTTTCACCCTTGACGATTTCGCGCAGTGCAGCCACTACGTCATCAGGTTCCATTTCTTTGAGCAAGTAACCTTTGGCGCCATTTCTTAAAGCCTCGACCAGATCACGTTCATCATTACTGGTGGTGAGCATAACTATGGGGGATTCGAATTTTGCTTGTTGGAGTTGTTTGAGCACTTCCAAGCCAGTGATGCTGGGCATGCGCATGTCTAACAACAAGATATCGGGTTTCAGCTCTTGAGCAAGACGAATACCTTCGTGGCCATCACCTAATGATCCGACGACATCGATATTATGTCGGTCAAGCAGACCCTTAAGTCCATCACGGAATAGGGTGTGGTCATCAATGATCAGTACGCGTAAATTCGAGTTCATTGTCTTGTGGTCCGTTTTTTGTGTCCATTATTGGATTATGACTGAATTCTAAAACAATTCGAGTGCCTTCGCCGGGTTCACTCTCAACGTATAGCTTACCACCAAAGCGCATGGCGCGATCGCGCATAATGGACAAACCTATGTGTTCACCGGAATGAAAGCTAGTTTTTGGCTCTGCAAAGCCTACACCATCGTCCTCAATTAGCACGATATAGTGATAATTGCCTCCACTCATCATGATGCGGACATTTTCAGCATCGCTATGTTTACGGATATTGTTGAGTGATTCTTGAATAATACGCAATACATGGAATTCAGTTTCTGCAGGGAGATCGGCCTCTGGCCACTCATTTTGGAAGAAAACCTGTATTTCATCATTGACCTGACGGAATCGATCGACCGTGCTTTGCACAGATGAAATCAGACTTGCTAGTACGGTGGGTGATCGGAAATGTGCAATCAGTTCTCGAATCTCATTATGGGCCTCATTGATGGAAGCTTCGATTTTCTCTAATTCTGTCCACACTTGAGCTTCGTTTCCTTGATGCAAGGTTTCATCTAGCACGCGTACTTGGAAACGTATACTGGTGAGTGTTTGTGCCAGTGAATCATGCAGTTCATTGGCAATATGCGTTCTTTCACGCATGATAGATAATGAGCGAGTTTCCTCATCAAGATGAGATTTTTCTATGGCGGCTCCCAGTTGGCGACCAATACTGGTAAATAGTTCGTTATAGTCATTGAACATATTCAATGATTCTTTATGAACATAGAAATGATACACGCCCAGTAATTTTTCTTGATACTGGAGTGGCACTATGAGGATATCGATTTCCTCCTCAGAGAAATATTTTTTACATAAGTACCGGTCACATGGCATAAGTTTGATGCGCAGTGATCCGTCGTCATTGGTTTGGTTGTCCATGCACAAATTTTCATGCAGTTTCATCAGTGACTCTGCCACATTGATATGGGTGAGTAATTCGACATTGGTCTCATCGATGACCAGATAAGCGCATGAAGATTGAGCATTAATTAATTCTGTAAGGGTGTGTAAAAATTCACTGAGTAAGGTTTCTACGCTACGTGACAAATTGATGCTGCTAGCAATATCATAGAGTATCGATAGTGAACGCGTTTTATGGGCGATATGGTCGGTGTGACGTTGTACTTGCAGTTCTGCATCACGCGATAATGACTGCAACATTTCACCGATGAAATGTAAGTTGCTATTAAGATGTTGTGATTCAGTACTTGGTGTTGGTTTGATTTGTGCGTCTAATTGCCCCCCGCGAATCATCTCAGTCCAGGCTTGTATATTTTCAGCCGGCTTAATATACGACGACCAAATTCGGATTAGGCTTATGACAATAATAATTATTGCTAAGATAAATGCGCTGATGATTATTGATTCACCTGAGATACTGAAAAGTATCATTCCAACCGCAATGGCAATGGCTAAAAAGCATTGATTGTATGTTTTTTTATGCCAGGTCATCATATATCAACTCATCACACCAAAGGGCTAGAGTGGTGAAACTTATTCTTCCTTGCTAGGTGAGTAGTTTGGATCATTCGGATTGAGAAATACAAAATGAAATTGTTTAGGTTCTAACTCAGCATAGTCCACAGTAGTGCCTTTGAGTAAATCAAAACTCGATTGAGCAACCACGATAGTGACGTTATTAGAAGTGAATGTATGGTCATTGCCTGCTTTATTGCCTACGTCATCAAAGCCCATCCCATAATGAAAGCTTCCATCAGGGTTTTTGCTTACAGCAATGCGCAGAGGTAGGTTATCAGTCTGTGATTCAATGGCCGCTTTTTTAATTTTTTCTGCAGCTGTCTGGGTAATTTTTATATCGTCCATGGAATTATATAGGTGGAAAAAGTAAGCTAATTATACCTTGCTTATCAAGTCTATGCTTGTTCACTGACGAATTTTAAAAAACGGCTAATCCATGGGTTTTGTTGACTATGTCGTTGATGAGCATAACAGGCAAGTGTGTTGTTAATGCGTATACCATCATTTTTTTTGTCGACACCATGGCCACGCTTAATATCGAAACTCAGTGGTATATGTTTGTCTAAGTTTTGTAAGTAGGAATAATGAAATTCATGGGCATTGATGACTTGATCAGTAGCGGGTGACCATAAGCTATGAGTGTTCTCTTTAAACTGAGTATAACCACGCCCTTGTGGACGTTCGCTCATGTGACAGTTGGCAGGGATAAAGCCCACCATGGATTGCTCTTGGGACTGATAATGAATGTTTTCACATAGATACATTAAACCGCCACATTCGGCATAGGCCGGCATGCCAGCACTGAGTTTTTGTTGTATGTCTTGTCTCAAAGATTGATTGTTATACAGTTCAGTCAAACATTTCTCTGGAAAGCCACCGCCTATCCATAAGGCATCGGTTGCTGGTAGCTGCGGATCATTTAATGTATCAAAGGCGATCAGTTCGGCGCCATGAGCACGAAAAGTATCTAAATCATCGGCATAATAAAAGCCAAAGGCACGATCTTTCGCATAGGCAATACGCACGGGATAATGTTCATAATTAGCTGGAGTTTTTGTAGTAGGCGCGTCGGGTATGGGTGCGGCACACGCTAGAATTTGTTCGCAGTTGACTTGTGCTGCAATAATATCGCCTAACGTTTGGATTTTAGATAAGGCCTGTTGATCTTCATTGCTGGGGATCAACCCTAAGTAACGCTCTTCAACAAGTAATTGATCATCGCGTTGTATAGCACCGAGTACTGGTATATCTGTATAGGTTTCCACCACTTGGCGGAGTTTGCTTTCATGGCGGCTGCCACCAACGAAATTTAGAATTACACCAGCAATATTGACGGCTAGATCAAACTGTTGATAGCCCAACAACAATGGAGCGACGCCACGAATGGTGCCACGACAATCCAGCACTAATACCACGGAGGAGTCTAATAGCTTGGCTAAAGCTGCGTTACTATTAGAACCATCCATGGCCAGTCCATCGTATAGGCCTTTGTTAGCCTCAATAATAGAGATATCCGCATGCAGGCTTTGATGACTAAATAGAGATAGGATTTCTTGATCCGTTTGGGTCCAGAAATCGAGGTTATAACAGCTGCGCTGCGCGGCTGCGCTTAACCACATCGGATCTATGTAGTCAGGACCCTTTTTGAAGGGCTGAACAGTTTTGCCTTGAGCTGTAAGAGCAGCACATAACCCTGTGCTGACAATTGTTTTGCCTGAGGATTTATTTGCAGCAGAAATCAGGATTTGACCCATATCACGCTAATATTCAGTTAAAATACACCGAGCTAGGTTACATCATTTGGCCATTTGGTAGCACTATCTATTAATCACTATCTCCAATTACTCAAGTACATCTTGGTTATCTTTTATGACAGAACAAAATAACAGTGGGCCTAAAGTTGGCATGGTCAGTTTAGGTTGCCCCAAAGCTTTAGTTGATTCTGAGAGAATCATCACGCAATTGAGATCAGAAGGTTATCAAATAGCCTCGGATTATGAGGGCGCGGATGCGGTGATTGTGAATACCTGTGGATTTATTGATTCTGCCAAACAAGAATCTTTGCAGGCGATTAATGAAGCTATCGACGAAAATGGCAAGGTGATCGTGACCGGTTGTATGGGAGTGAACGAGGAAGATGTGACTGCCATTCCAAGTCAAGTGTTGAGTATTTCAGGGCCTCAAGATGTCGATTCAGTGATGTCAGCAGTGCGCAGTGCATTGCCTATTAACTATGATCCATTTGTTGAACTGCTACCACCACAGGGTATTAAGTTAACACCGCGTCATTATGCTTATTTAAAGATTTCTGAGGGGTGTAACCATAAATGTAGTTTTTGCATTATTCCTTCCATGCGCGGCAAACTTCGCAGTCGTTATTTGTCTGATATTTTAAAAGAAGCTGAAAACTTAGTGGCAGCAGGCGTCAAAGAATTATTGATTATTTCCCAAGACACCAGCGCTTATGGAATAGATATCAAGCATGAGTCACAGTTATGGCGCGGACAAATTTATAATAATTCGATGCTGGATTTATGTCGTGCTCTGGGTGAGTTAGGTATTTGGGTGCGTTTGCATTATGTCTATCCTTATCCAAATGTTGAGCAGATTATGCCGCTAATGAATGAGGGTAAGATCCTGCCTTATATAGATGTGCCTTTCCAACATGCTAGTTATAACATTCTAAAGGCAATGCGACGTCCAGCCTCCAGCGAGCGCACATTAGATCAAATTCAAAGCTGGCGTAAGTTATGTCCAGAACTCGTTATCCGCAGTACTTTCATCGTTGGATTTCCGGGTGAAACAGAACAGGACTTTGATCTACTGTTGTCATTCTTGCGAGAAGCACAACTAGATCGCGTGGGGTGTTTTCAATATTCACCGGTGCAGGGTGCGACGGCGAATGAATTGGGTGGTGAAGTCGCGGATGAGGTTAAGCAGGAACGTTGGGATCGTTTTATGGAGCTGCAACAAGAAATTAGTGAGGATAAGCTTGAGCAAAGGGTTGGTCAGACGATGACTGTATTGATTGATGAAGTGGACCATGAGCGAGCTATTGCCAGAAGTTATGCAGATGCACCAGAAATTGATGGTACTGTGCAAATTGTGGGTGAACATGACTGTCAGGTTGGCGATCTGGTTGAGGTGACAGTGGAAGATGCCAATGAGTACGACTTAATCGCAGTATTAGCAGATTAATCAAGCCGGGTAGCAGTGAATAAATTGTACGCCGCTCGAATATCGCGTGTATCAGTAAAACCGTAATTATATCAGCAACTTGAATGTAAAAAGACCCGCAATTGTTGATAAATTAACCATTAGGTTTTGCCGACTCAAAGGCTCGGATCAGTTATACTATGTGACCTAAATATCATCTCGACGCATGTATGAAATTTATGCGTAATATTTATGTGTAATGCTTGATCAACACGCTGAGCATGAATCTACACAAAACCATTGCTAGGTTTTTAACGTAAGTGTAGTTTTTGAATACACATCTGTTGAAGTCAGCAGTGATAGAAGATGATGTAAAACATCAATAAACCTGGAGATAATTCTCATGAGTAAAATACCAGCAACATTAATTCCTGGTGATGGTATTGGGCCGGAAATTGTTCAAGCGACCCTTAAGGTGCTATCTGCACTGGATGCTCCATTTGAATGGGAAGAACAGCTCGCAGGTATGGCAGCACAAGAGCTGTCGGGTGATCCATTACCACAGTTAACCATCGATAGTATTCGTAAAACTAAGTTAGCCCTAAAAGGTCCTCTGACCACCCCTGTGGGTAGTGGCTTTCGGTCGATCAATGTTCGCTTGCGTGAAGAATTTGCATTGTTTGCTAATGTTCGACCTGCACGCAGTTTTTTATTGGGTGGGCGTTTTGAAAATGTAGATCTAGTATTAATTCGTGAGAATCTTGAGGGATTATATGTGGGAGTTGAGCACTATATTCCCATCAATGATGACCCAAAAGCTGTGGCTGAAGCGTCTGGGATTATTACGAGATTTGGTTGCACACGTTTTGCAGAGTTTGCTTTCAACTGGGCGATTAAAAACAATCGCAAGAAAGTTACTATTGTTCACAAAGCGAATATTCTTAAGAAACTTACAGGTTTGTTTTTAGAGACTGCCACTGAGTTAGGCAAAAAATATGAGGGCCAAATTGAAGTTGAAGAAAGAATCGTCGATAACTGTGCCATGCAATTAGTATTAAACCCAGATCAATTCGATGTGCTCATCACAACAAATATGTTTGGGGATATTTTGTCGGATGAGATCGCAGGACTAGTGGGCGGATTAGGCTTGGCACCCTCTGCCAATATTGGTAAAGATGCCTCGATCTTTGAGGCCGTGCATGGTTCGGCTCCAGATATTGCAGGCCAACAAATAGCAAATCCGACCGCACTAATGTTAGCTTCGGCGTTGATGTTAGATCATGTCGGTGAACAAGATAAAGCCACAGTATTACGTGAAGCCTTGGATACTCAATTGAGATCAGGCGAAGGGCTGACAGTTGATTTGGGTGGTAACGCTTCCACTATAGAATTTGCAGATAACATTATTCGTTTGCTGTAGCAGATTCGATCTCTTTGTTTGGAACCAATCGCTTCAAACGATTAGTTTCAAATTTTGTGTGTGACTGATTATATGTGAGTGCTTGTAACGAGTATTTGTAAACGAGAGCTTTTTGTCGAGTGCTCATGTGTGACGTCAGAAAGTATCTATGCCGATGAGTTACCCAAGTCAGCCATTGCTAATATCTAAAAACACTTCCAAATTCTGAAAATTTAATCAGCCAAGAATCCACGCATAGTCTTGGATGAGTTCATTGCGTAGGTTCTCAACTTCTTCCAGCGCACGACCGCGAGTGTTGGGTTCAAAAGTGATATTTTCAACAATACGTGTGGGTGTCTCGCTCAGAATAATTAAACGATCCGCTAAAAATAATGCCTCTCTTAAATTATGTGTGACAAACACAGCCATCATCTGCCTGTGTTGTAATTCTTTTAACAAGAGTTTTCGTAAATTTTCTGCTGTGAGTTCGTCCAAGGATACGAAGGGTTCATCGAGCAGCAATACAGGTGCTTGAGCAGAGAAGGCACGTGCTAACCCGACTCGTCTGGCCATGCCTAGAGAGAGTTTTCTTGGATATTTATCTTGAGTGCCAGCAAGACCGAGTGAGCTGAGTAATTGATCTAAAGCGAGTGGATCATTTTCTAAAGTGGGATTAATTAGGGTGATATTACGTTCAATAGTCTCCCAAGGAAGTAGGGTCGGGTCTTGGAATACATAAGAGACTGGAATACCGTCTTTATGATGAGGAGGTCGTATGACAGCCCCTGAAAACTGATCATCTAAGCCAGCAATAATATTTAGTAAAGTGGATTTTCCACACCCAGATGGGCCAGTGATGACAGTGAGTCAGTTGGTAGTGCTTTAGTCGATTGTTTTCTTTTTATACTCACATACATCATTGATGATGCATTGTTGGCATTTAGGTGTGCGTGCAATACATGTGTAGCGACCGAGTAAGATCAACCAATGATGAGCATCCAATTTGAATTCATCGGGTATTAGACGTACGAGACGTTTCTCAACTTCTAGTACAGTTTTCCCAGGTGCGATGCCAGTGCGATTCGAGACTCGATATATGTGTGTGTCAACGGCAATAGTAGGATGCCTAAAAGCTGTATTGAGTATTACATTTGCTGTTTTGCGTCCAACACCTGGTAAGGCCTCCAGTGCCGCACGATCTTCAGGTACCTGACTATCATAGTTATCCATTAAAATCTTACAGGTCTTGATCACATTCTTGGCTTTGGTATTGAATAAGCCGATGGTTTTAATATAGTGTTTTAATTTTTTTTCGCCTAAGGCGTAAATGCTTGCTGGTGTGTTGGCCACCTCAAATAAAGGCCCAATCGCTCTATTGACACTTATATCCGTAGCTTGTGCTGAGAGAATCACAGCGATTAGTAATTCAAACTCATTGCTATAATTTAATTCGGTTGTGGGATGAGGATTTTGCTCACGTAGGCGAGTAAAAATATCGGTGCGTTTATGCTTGTTCATTAATCCAGCATGCCTTTCTTGAGACTTGCAAGCTTGCCCTGAATAGTTTGTTTTTTGGCATCTATGACAGCTTTGTTTTTCTGAGTTTGCTCATTGAGTCGCTGTTTTTTTATTTGCATACGTTGCTTGCAATCATCGAGGAAGGCTTTTCTAGCCGTATTAAACTCTTCATTGCACTCACTGGGGTAACCTGAATTATTCACTAGGCTTATACAATCCATTGGGCAGGGAGCAACACACAGATTGCAACCAGTGCAATAACGGTCAATGACACTATGAAGTTTTTGTGAGCTACCCAAGATCGCGTCAAAGGGGCAGGCTTTAATACATAAGGTGCAGCCTATACAGCGTGCTTCATCAATTATGGCCAGTGAGCGACTATATGGGTTGGGCATAATAAACTATTTGACGCGCATGCCCGGTTCGGCACCCTGATCAGGATGGATAACAAACAAGCCACTATCATTGCCGCTGGCCGCTAACACCATGCCCTCAGAAACACCAAAACGCATCTTGCGTGAGGCCAGATTCGCCACCATGACGACTAATTTGTTTTCCAAATCTTCAGGGTTATAGGCACTTTTGATTCCAGCAAAGACATTTTTTTGTATACCGCCAGTAGATTCACCAAGATCTAAAGTCAATTGCAATAATTTATCAGCACCTTCTACATGTTCAGCTTTAACGATGCGCGCTACTCGCAGGTCGAGCTTGGCAAAATCCTCAAATTTAATTTCTGAATCGATAGGGTCTGTAGCTTGAGCTTGTATGGCGACGGTTTCTGTTTTACTTTCTTCCACAATATTATCTAGTGCTTCTTGTTCGATACGTGTGATGAGTGGTTTGAATTTGTTAATACTGTGGCCCTCTGCCAAAGGCTCACCACTGGCTAAATCTTGCCAACATAGTTCAGTGTTTAAAAAGCTCTCAGATTTCGAAGCTAATTCTGGCATAACGGGTTTTAAATAGCCGATTAATAGACGATACATGTTAATGCCAAAACTACAGACCTCATGAACTTGTTTTTGATTATCTGGATCTTTGATTTTTTCCCAAGGCTTATACTGATCAATAATCTGATTGGTGCTATCAGCAATGGTCATAATAGTGCGAATAGTTTCTGAATATTTGCGTTGCTCGTAAAGTGATCTTATTGCAACGTTCTGCTCACTAGCACTACGAAATAGTTTTGCCCCCTCTGGAACGAAGTTTGAGGTTAACTGTGCATCAAATTTTTTCACAATAAAGCCTGCACATCGACTAGCGATGTTGACTAATTTACCTACTACATCACTGTTAACACGTTGTTGAAAATCTTCTAAGCTTAAATCAATATCATTTACCCCAGGTCCTAATTTAGCTGCAAAGTAATAACGTAAGTACTCTGGATGTAGATGATTTAAGTAAGTGCGTGCTTTGATAAAAGTACCACGTGACTTAGACATTTTTTGTCCATTCACTGTTAGAAAGCCATGACAGAAAACACTGGTAGGTTTTCGCCAGTCAGCTCCTATCAACGTCGCGGGCCAAAATAGGGTGTGGAAGTAGGCGATATCTTTACCAATAAAATGGTATAACTCGGCATCACTATCGGGTTTCCAAAAGGAATTAAAATCTTCGCCTGTGCTATCACAATAATTTTTAAAGCTTGCCATATAGCCAATTGGTGCATCTAGCCAGACATAAAAGTATTTATCTTCTGCGCCGGGTATCTCAAAGCCAAAATAAGGAGCGTCACGAGAAATATCCCAATCTTGTAGACCATCTTCAAACCATTCTGAAATTTTATTTGCAATCTCGGGCTGTAATCCATCAGAGCTGGTCCAATCTTTTAAGGCTTGTTCCATAGAGCTCAATTTAAAAAAGTAGTGCAGATTATCTTTTTCGATCGGAGTAGCACCACTCAGCGCAGAACGTGGGTTGATTAAGTCCGATGGTGTGTAAGTAGCACCGCAGACTTCACAGTTATCACCATATTGATCTTCTGCCTTACATTTTGGACAGGTACCGCGAACAAATCGATCAGGTAGGAATACATTTTGTTCGGGGTCATATAAATCAGTAACAGTTTTGGTGCTGATGTACCCTTTCTCCTGCAGAGTTTTAAAGATCTCGGTGGAAAAGCGCTTATTTTCCTCGGAGTGTGTGCTGTGATAATTATCAAAGCCGATTAAGAAATCACTGAAATCTTGCTCATGTTCTTGCTGTGTTTGAGCGATTAATTGCTCGGGAGTAATGCCTTCTTGCTGAGCGCGAATCATGATGGGGGTGCCATGAGCATCATCTGCGCAGACGTAAATACATTGATGACCGCACATTTTCTGGAAACGCACCCAGATATCGGTCTGGATGTATTCCACAAGGTGGCCAAGATGGATAGAACCATTCGCGTATGGAAGGGCGCTAGTGACTAAAATTCTTCGTTGATTCACAGGCTTATAGCATATTATATTTGAGAGACGTACCTTATCAGCTAACACTCTGGACGATAAGAGTAAATTTAGGCTCTGTACATAAGAAATGTCTCACTATCTCAATTAGGAGCTAGGAATTATGGTCATCTAATGGTTAACTGCTCCCGAATATTATTCAGTTATGCAAAAGGATAACAGCTAATGGCAAGTGTTGATACACAGCAGATAGAAGACGTCCTAAAGACGCTTGAAGATGAAAATGTGGGCAAAAACTATGTTTCAAGTAAGGCCGTCAAAGATATTAAAATTAATGGTGATAAAGTCGCTATCCAAATTGAACTTGGATATCCCGCCAAGAGTATCGCAGATCAAATTGCTCAAACGATCAGCGTGGAAGTTGGCAAACTGGAGGGTGTATCCAATGTTGATGTCTCCGTTGGGTGGAAAATTCTTGCGCACTCTGTGCAAAAAAGTCTTAAACCAATGGAAAACATTAAAAATGTTATCGCAGTCGCCTCAGGCAAAGGTGGTGTGGGCAAATCTACCACTGCTGTCAATTTAGCTCTGGCATTGTCTGCCGAGGGTGCTAAGGTGGGTATTCTCGATGCGGATATCTACGGCCCGAGTCAGCCACGTATGTTGGGTATTTCTGGTCAGCCAGAATCCACTGATGGCAAGAGCTTGGAGCCGATGCAAGGCCATGGCATACAAGCCATGTCTATTGGCTTTTTAATCGATGAAGAAACACCAATGATTTGGCGTGGTCCAATGGTAACGCAGGCCTTGGAACAACTATTGAATGACACACGCTGGCGTGATTTAGATTATTTGATCGTCGATTTGCCGCCTGGCACGGGTGATGTGCAATTAACTTTGGCACAGAAAATACCTGTGAGTGGAGCAGTGATCGTGACAACACCTCAAGACATTGCGTTATTAGACGCACGCAAAGGCCTGAAGATGTTTGAGAAGGTCGAAGTGCCTGTCTTAGGTGTGGTCGAAAATATGAGCATTCATATCTGTAGCAAATGTAATCACGAAGAGCCTATTTTTGGTAGTGGTGGTGGTGTCAAGATGGCGTCGGAATACAATGTTGATCTATTAGGTCAATTACCACTCGATATCCACATTCGTGAGCAAGCTGATGGTGGAGAGCCTACTGTTAATGCGATGCCTGATAGCCGTGTGACAGAGATCTATAAAGATATTGCTCGTAAAACAGCGGCCAAATTGGCCGCTCAGTCAAAAGACTATAGCGCTAAATTTCCTAAGATTGTTATCCAAAATACTTAGCCTTAGAATATGGCAGGCCAACGTGTTATGTTGGCCTGCTCAGTTCCGAATTACTTAACACACAACTTTAAGTTATGGCGATTAAATCAGATAACTGGATTCGGCGAATGGTCGATCAGCACGCAATGATTGAGCCGTTTGCGGCGCAACAAGTCAAGCAAGTGAATGGTGAACGCATTGTTTCTTACGGCACCTCAAGTTATGGCTATGACGTACGTTGTTCCAGACATTTCAAGATATTCACTAATATCAATTCAGCCGTGGTTGACCCGAAGAACTTTGCCTCAGATAGTTTTGTTGATTATGAAGGTGACGTTTGTATTATTCCGCCAAATTCTTTTGCACTTGCAAGTACAGTAGAATATTTTCGAATCCCTAGATCGACATTGACAGTATGTTTAGGCAAATCTACCTATGCACGTTGTGGCATTATCGTGAATGTCACTCCACTTGAGCCTGAATGGGAAGGGCATGTGACCTTAGAGTTTTCCAATACTACCCCGCTACCAGCAAAAATTTATGCTAACGAGGGCGTCGCTCAAATGTTATTTTTTGAGTCTGATGAAATATGTGAGACTTCTTATAAAGATAGAGGCGGTAAATATCAGGGTCAAACGGGGGTAACTCTACCTAAAACCTAGTGACTTGTCTGATGGATACGAATGACTATTCGCTTCAATGCGGATCAAACTATGAGCCAGTTAGCTAAACTTAGGAAGGCAAATATTCCGACCACATCAGTGACGGTGGTGAGAATAACGCCTCCAGCCAGAGCAGGATCGATACCATATTTACGCAGCGTGATCGGAATGGCAACACCTGCAATTCCCGCACAGATGAGGTTGGCGATCATAGCCAGTGCGATGATTCCTCCTAGCTTCATATCGTGAAACCATAAAATAGCAATACCCGCGACGACCATAGCCCAGAGTAAACCATTCAAAATGCCAATTCCCAATTCGCGCATTAGTAATAAGGAAGAATTGGAGTGTCCTACTTGTTTCAAGGCTAAGCCTCTGATAACCAGAGTTAAAGTTTGGCTTCCAGCGATCCCACCCATACTGGCAACAACAGGGATCAACACGGCCAGTAAGATGAGTTCTTCTAGGGTTGATTGAAATAGACTGATTACCCATGCGGCTAGGAAAGCGGTCATCATGTTGATTCCCAACCATAGTGCGCGTCGACGTGTTGATTTTGTTACAGGTGCAAATAAATCTTCATCCTCGGATAGACCTGCCATACTCATGACAGAATGCTCGCCTTCCTCGCGAATAACATCAACCACATCGTCAATCGTGATTCGCCCTAGCAGTTTATGCTGTTCATTAATCACTGGCGCCGAAACAAGATTGAGTGTCTCAAAAGTATGAGCAACATCCGTGGCAGACTCGTCAGCTAGAATAGGTTCTATATTATCTTCCATTAAGTCACGCACTTGTAAACTTGGGTCATTTGTGAGTAGGTCAGTGAGACTTAATGTTCCGATGTAATGTTGATAGCGATCAACAACAATTAAATTATCTGTGTGCGCTGGGAGATTTTTGCGTGAACGAATGTAGCGCAGCACCACATCTAGAGTAATATCTTTACGTACGGTTACCGTATCAGTATTCATGAGGCCACCCGCTGTGTCCTCATCATATGCTAGTACTGATTTGAGGCGTGTTTGGTCGCTGGTATCAAGATTATTGAGCGCAGTTTGGGTGACCTCGTCAGGAAGATCTGATAGCAAGTCAGCTAAATCATCGAGCTCAAGGCCTTCAGTGGCTGCCAATAATTGCTCAGGATCCATGATGTTAATGAGACTGTTACGAACCTCATCACCCACATGTAATAAGATTTCTCCTGATTCATCATGGTCTAACATGTTCCAAATAAAGAAACGTTTAGACTGGGGTAAAGACTCTAAAAGTAGTGCGACTTCAGCAGGGTGAAAGGCATTAAGAATATTAGCTGCACGTTTCATTTCACCTGTATTCAAGGCGTCGGTAATAACCTCAAGATTATTGCGCACAGATGAGATAGGAGTGTCTGACATTATTCTTCTTCTATAAGTTAATAAGATAAACGAATTGTTGGTTTAATTTAGTTTACCCGTTAACTATGAATTTCAAAAGAAGAATGATTAAAAAGGTTTAAAAAGTATTATTGAGTTCATCTACCAATATATGAATTTGTGCAGGGGAAGTAGTCACACTAAGAA
>Ga0181552_10000872_pt1 | contig 23180 bp, 23 predicted proteins | sample 011ome_18_FD_130583 | JGI IMG/M metagenome (GOLD analysis project Ga0181552, IMG submission 130583) | Coastal salt marsh microbial communities from the Groves Creek Marsh, Skidaway Island, Georgia - 011501BT metaG (megahit assembly) | ecosystem: Environmental > Aquatic > Marine > Intertidal...
GCAAAATTTGGATTTAATTTTTTTAGCATCGAACTATATTATATGGTAATTACATTACTTATTTAAACAACTTATGCAAAACAATTACGATTACATAATTATTGGAGCTGGCTCAGCTGGGTGCGTATTAGCAAATAGATTATCAGAAGATCCTAATAATAATATTTTATTACTTGAAGCTGGACCTAGTGATAAAACCTGGAAAACTGCAATGCCTTCTGCACTATTATATACAATGCATGATCCAAAATATAACTATCTTTACGAAACTGAACCAGAACCATTTATGAACAATAGAAAAATGTTCTGTCCACGAGGTAAGATGTTAGGAGGATGTTCATCTCATAATGGTATGGTGCATGTCCGAGGAAACGCAATGGATTTTGAAAATTGGGGTCAGCTTGGACTGAATAACTGGAATTACGAGAGTGTTTTACCTTATTTTAAAAAATCTGAGTCTATTAGTGGATTAGATTCGGAATATAGAAATGCTGATGGCCCACTAAAATTATCAAGAACAGAAAATGGGAATGTGCTATCTAAAGTTTATCTTGAGGCAGCAGCAGAAGCTGGCTATGAAATCAATAATGATATGAATGGCTATAAACAAGAAGGCTTCGGATTAATGGATACAACAATTTTTAATGGAAAACGTCAGAGTACAAGTGTTACTTATTTGCATCCTATCAAACAACGAAAAAACCTGACTCTCATTACAAATATCCAAGTTAATAAAATCATCATAGAAAACTCAGCTGCTATAGGAGTCGAACTTAAACAAAAGAATAAATTAAAAAAAATCTTTGCTGATAAAGAAGTTATTTTATCGGCCGGTGCAATAAATTCACCTCAAATTTTGATGCTTTCAGGAGTAGGACCTGAAGAAGAATTAAAAAAACATGATATAAAACCAGCTTCAATTTTAAATGGTGTAGGTGAGAATCTACAGGATCATCTCGAAACATATGTTCAATACGAATGTACTAAGCCTGTTACACTCTATAGCTCATTTAATCCAATTAATATGACACTTATTGGTCTACGCTGGTTTTTATTTAAAAGTGGGATTGCTGCTCACTCAAATTTAGAAATTGGTGGATTTGTGAGAACAAATGAGATGGTTGACTATCCAAATATGCAGTATCATTTCTTTCCTTCTCTTGTAATTGATCATGGTCGTAAAAATCCTACGTGTCATGCATTTCAAGCTCATGTAGGTCCCATGAGACCAACTAGTAGAGGATTTGTAAAACTCAAGTCATCAAATCCTGATGACGCACCCAGAATTCAATTCAATTATATGCAAACTGAACATGATCTCAATGAAATGAGGGAAGGAATAAGAATTGCTCGAGATATTTTTCATCAAAAGCCTTTTGATGATTATCGAGGAAAAGAAATTGCCCCAGGAGATAATTTAGACAGTATTGAAGGTTTAAATAGCTTCATAAGATCAAAAGGAGATACAGCTTACCATCCATCATGCACTTGCAAAATGGGTAATGATGAAATGGCAGTCGTCGATGAGAATCTCAAAGTATACGGCATAGAAAACCTTAGAGTAGTTGATGCATCAATAATGCCAAATATAGTTTCAGGAAATTTGAATGCAACAACAGTGATGATAGCTGAAAAAGCATCAGATTTGATACAAAGTAAAGTTACTGCTGAAAAATTTAATGTAGAATTTTATAAGGCAAGCTAAAATTCAAGCTTAATTTTTTTTATTAATTTTCCATTTTCTAAGTCTAATATTTTGATGAACTTTTCATCATCTAGTTTATAGAAAATAGTAACAGCTTTTCTATTAGAGTTTACCGATATTATTTCTGCAGTATTAGGTATATTTAATTGTATATTTAATTCTCTATTTTCTGAGCTTAAGTTATAATCCGGAGATGATATTCTATAAATAATTGTTGATACAATAACGATAATACCCAAGATAATTAAAATACCCATGGTAATAACAGCAACTTTTAAAGACCTTAAATATTTTGGATTATCCTGCATATGAATAAAATGCCTCATATTGAACTAAATGTAAATGACTTGATTGGTGAAAGATTAGATAAATATATAAGCTTAAAATCATCAAATAAAAGTAGATCTAAAATTAAGCAATTAATTTTGGAAAAAAAAGTATTAGTCAATGGCAAGCCAAGTGAACCAGATTATAAAATTACGTTAAACGACAAGATTTTAATAAATAATATTGAAACAAACACTACAAAAATAGTTGGTGAAAATATTAAACTTAACATTGTACATGAAGATAATAATTTAATTGTAATAAATAAACCTTCTGGGCTAGTAGTTCATCCTGGTGCAGGAAACAGTACAGGAACTCTAGTACATGCAATCGTTCATCATTCAAATGGAGAGCTATCTGATATTGGCAATAATGAAAGGCCTGGCATAGTTCATAGAATTGATAAAAATACGAGCGGCTTAATTGTTGTTGCAAAGGATAATTTTACTCACATGAAGCTTTCAAAACAATTCTCAGATCATACTATTGATAGAGAGTATGTTGCCCTCGTATGGGGGAAGGTAATTCCAAAAAAAGGAAAAATAGAGAGCCTATTGTCAAGAAGTAATCGAAATAGAAAAAAAATGATGTCATCCAATATAAAAGGGAAGAATGCAATTACTCATTATAAAACTATTGAAACCCTCCAGGATACCAAAGGAAATACTGTAGCTAGTTTATTGCTCTGTAAATTAGAAACTGGAAGAACACATCAAATTAGAGTTCATTTGAGTGAAAATGGCAATCCCATAGTGGGTGATAAGGTCTATGGAAGAACTCCCAAAAATAAAACCAAATACCTACATGAACAAACAATTGAAATTATTAATAGTTTAGATGGCCAATGTCTCCATGCTCAAACCCTTGGTTTTATACATCCGAAAACAAAAAAAAAGCATGTTTATCAATGTGATATCCCTAAAAACTTGAGAAATTTGATTGATTCTATTAAAAAACAAGGCATTGAAAAGTAAGATCAAAAAGACCATATATTATACATGACTGAAAAAAATACCTTACCAGTACTTTCGAACGAAGGAAGCTTAGCACACTACCTACAGCAGATTAAGAAATTTCCAATGCTCACAGAAAAACAGGAAGTTTCTCTTGCTAATAAATGGAGAAATGAAGGTGATACCAAGGCCGCACATACATTAGTCACCAGTCACTTAAGGTTAGTTGCTAGAATTGCAATGGGTTATAGAGGATACGGACTTCCAATTACGGAATTAATTTCTGAGGGAAATATTGGTCTGATGCAAGCGGTTAAAAAATATGACCCTGATAAGGGATTTAGACTTGCAACATATGCTATGTGGTGGATAAGAGCGGCTATTCAAGAATATGTTTTAAAATCATGGAGTCTCGTAAAAATTGGAACAACTGCAGCTCAAAAAAAACTTTTTTTTAATTTAAAAAAAATTAAAAATCAACTGAGCGATTATAGCGATGGAAATCTTAAGCCTCATCAAGTTAAAGAAATTTCTGAACGTCTCAATGTTTCTGAAAAAGAAGTAACAGAAATGGAAGGCAGAATTTCTGGAAATGATTACTCACTTAACTCAATTGTGAGTGCTGAGAGCGATGAAGAATGGCAAGAATGGCTTGTTGATGAAGATGCCGATCATGAAATTAAAATTGCTGAAAAAGAAGAGATTAATAAAAGAAAAATGCTTCTCGCAAAAGCAATTAATGTACTTAATGAGCGAGAAAAAAATATAATACAATTGAGAAAACTATCAGAAGAACCTAAGACACTCGAAGAATTAAGTAAGGAATATAAAATAAGTAGAGAAAGAATCCGGCAAATTGAAGAAAGAGCTTTTGAAAAGCTTCAATTGGAAATGATGAATTTAGCTAAGGAAACTAAACTAATTCCGGCCTAATCAAATAATTTGTTTATTAGAATAGTATCTTCCCTTTTTGGGCTTGTAGATATTAAGTCAACTTTTGTTTCTGTTAATTCAACAATACGATTTATATATTTTTTAGCGAGTGGCGGCAGTTCCTCAAAACTATTGATGCCAGTTGTTTGAGTCTTCCAGCCTTCAAAAGTTTCATATATAGGCTCAACATTTAATTGGTCATCCTCAGAACTTGGAAAATAGTCTAATTGCTGATCTCCAAGCTTGTATCCAACGCAAATTTTTATTTCATCAAAACTGTCTAAAACATCTATCTTAGTTAGAGCAATGCCTGTTACACCTGATTGGATCAAAGCTTGTTTTACGAGGATAGCATCAAACCAACCACATCTCCTTTTGCGAGCAGTAACAGTTCCAAACTCATGTCCTATCTCACCTAATTTATTGCCTATCTCATTATCTTGCTCTGTTGGAAAAGGTCCATTTCCAACTCTAGTGGTATAAGCTTTTGTAATTCCAAGAACATGGTTAATAAGTTTGGGGCTTAAGCCGCTACCAATTGAAGCATAGCTTGCATGAACATTTGAAGAAGTAACATAAGGATACGTTCCATGATCTATATCAAGTAAAAATCCTTGAGCACCTTCAAACAAAATATGTTGCTCTTCATTATCAATGTCATTGGATATATCATTTATAGATTTTACGTATGGTTTTACTTTTTGCCCTAACTCGTATATTTCAGCAACAACACTATTTACGTCATATTCTTCTTTATTAAATCCTCTTAGCAGTGCGTTATGATGATTTAAAAGAATTTCAACTTTATTTAATAATTTTGATTTATCAAATAGATCGCATAGTCGTAATGCTCTTCTCGCTACTTTATCTTCATAGGCTGGTCCGATGCCTCTTTTTGTAGTACCAATCTTAATTAAATTATTATCTTCTCTTAATTCATCAAGGTGCTGATGAAGAGGTAATATGATTGTAGCTCGATCAGAAATATATAAATTTTCAGGAGATATTTTCACACCTCTTTCCTTTAGTTTATTTATTTCATTTATTAGTGAACTTAGGTCTAGTACAACTCCGTTGCCAATGATTGATTTTTTTTCGTTTCTTAAGATTCCAGATGGTAAAATATTTAATTTATATGTTTCATTTTCAATAACCAGTGTATGACCTGCGTTATGTCCTCCTTGAAATCGGATAACAACATCTGCTTGGCTGGATAGCCAGTCAACAATTTTTCCTTTTCCCTCATCGCCCCATTGTGACCCAATGACTACAACTCCAGTCATGATAAAATACTTTCCTAATTAAATTTTGAAAAATAAGATGATATCTGTTTTTCAATATGATCCAATTTTTCTGGGTTATTACATTCTATCATTACCCTTAAAACTGGCTCTGTTCCAGACATTCTCTCAAATATTCTTCCATCAGACGATAATTCTTGTTTATAACTTTCAATTAGAGTTTTTGTTTCTTTTTTTTCAAGTACCTTGCCATCGCTTATATTAAAATTAAGAAGTTTTTGTGGAACCGGTTTAAAAACATCTAAAACTTTGCTCGACACTTCTTTGCTGTCATTTAATATCGATAATATCTTCAAAGCAGTCACCATTCCATCGCCTGATGATCCATAATCCTTCATTATAATATGTCCTGACTGTTCACCGCCTAAGCTCAGGTTATTTTTTATGATTTCTTCTTTAATGTATCTATCACCAACTGAGGTACGTAACAGTTTAATTGAATGTTCATTTAGTTTTTTTTCGAGACCGAGGTTAGACATATCTGTAGCAACAACAGTATCTTCTCTAAGATTATTTTCTGCCTTCATAGATAGTGCGAGTAGGCCAAGTATTTGATCTCCATCAACAATTTTTCCATTTTCATCGCAAACTATTAGTCGATCGCCATCGCCATCCAAAGCAAATCCAATATCTGCTTTTTCTTTCAATACTGTATGAACAAGCATTGATGTGTCAGTCGACCCACATTCCTTATTAATATTAAACCCATCTGGATTGACACCAATTTTTACTACTTCAGCCCCTAGTTCATACAGAATAGTTGGAGCAGAAATATATGACGCACCATTAGCACAATCAATAACAACTTTTAACCCTTCTAACGACTTGCGCTTAGGAAATGTATTTTTTACAAATTCAATATATCTGGCGTTAGCATCTTCCAGTCTTTTTGCTCTTCCAATTAGCTCGGGTTCAGCAAGCTTTTTTTCAATTTCTTTATTCATCAAGTTTTCAATTTCCATTTCAACCTTGTCAGATAACTTATTTCCAAATTTATCAAAAATTTTTAACCCATTGTCATGAAATTTATTATGTGACGCCGTAATCATGATTCCAATATCAGCCCTCATTGACTTAGTCACTAGAGAAACACCGGGTGTTGGTATTGGACCTAATAGAAACACATCCATCCCCATAGAAAGTAATCCAGCAGTAACTGCTTGCTCTATCATGTAACCAGACAGTCTGGTATCTTTTCCAATGACTACTCTATGCCTGTGTTCACCATCCCTGAAATGATCACCAAGTGCCATTCCTAAAAGCATAAGTGTATTTCCATTTAACTTAGAACTATTAGCTCTATCTCTTATTCCGTCTGTCCCAAAAAATTTTTTCATCGCGTATTTTTAATTTGATTATAAACATCTATTGCTTGTTTTGTTTCCATTACATCATGGACTCTAAATATTTGAACGCCTTGACTTAAGCCAAATATTACTGACGAAATTGATCCACCAAGCCTTTCATTTTCTAGTGTATTTTTTGAAATCTTACTAATAAAACTTTTTCTTGAGACTCCAAGTAGTATGGCTACACCTAGAGAATGAAACAAAGATATATTTTTGATGAGGTTCAAATTTTGTTTCAAATTTTTACCAAAGCCAATTCCAGGATCAATGATAATCTGCGACCGTTTAATACCATTTTTTTCACACTCAATAATTTTTTTTTCTAGATAATCATACGTTTCTATTAATACATTTTTGTAATTAATTCTCCTTTGCATGAGTTTTGGAGTGCTTATTGAATGCATTATAATTATTGGAGATTTTGTTTTCTTTAGTAGTGGGATCGTATCCTTACTATACCTTAGTCCAGATACATCATTGATTATTTTAACTCCTTCATTTAATCCTTTTTTCATAACTTCTGGTTTTCTGGTATCAAGAGAGATTGGAACTTTCTTTTTTAAATTGGAAATATTTTTAAGTATAGGCATGACTCTTTTTAATTCTTCTTTTGCTTTTACAGTCTTTGCTCCTGGTCTTGTTGATTCTCCCCCAATGTCAATTAAATCAGCTTCGTATTTTACCATTTTGTTAAAATGATCAATTGCATTTTTATATGATGAATATAGTCCACCATCTGAAAAACTATCTGGAGTTACATTTAGAATACCCATTACTAACGGCTTACTAAAACTCAAGCCAGCAATTTTTTTTCGTGGCGCTTCAATATTTTTAATTTGTTTTAAAATCTGTTCTTTTTGAGTTTTTGGAAATTTGAAAACTTCACTTAAAGTTATTATATAATTTTTTATAGTTTCGTTTTTTTTATAAATGACTCTTATAGAAGAAAACTGATGATCAGATGAACCTAAGGTCTTGACGATTGATTCATTAGGGTGATTGTTTGAGAACAGTGGTTGAATATAAAATTTCATATTCAAACACCTAAATTATTTATAATGAATTAAGATTGAGGTTTTGGCTTTAAATCTGGAACTATCTTAGGTTTAAAGCCTGATTTACCACTTTTTGGAACAGAGGGACCAGCATTCTTAATTTCTTCTTCAGGATCAGGACGATTGATAGATCCATCTTTTATCAAAGATAGTATTTCATCCCCGCTTAAAGTTTCATATTCAATAAGACCCTTAGCTAATTTATGCAAATCTTCAATCTTATCCTCTAAAATAGTACGCGCTCTATCATAACAAGTATCAACAATTAATCTAATTTCACTGTCGATTAGTTTGGCGGTTTCTTCTGACACATTTTGATGTTTCTGCACAGATCGTCCTAAGAAAACTTCTTCTTCATTTTCGCCATACTGTATTGGACCTAGTTTTGAACTCATTCCAAACTTTGTAACCATATTACGAGCCATTTTTGTGGCCATCTCAATATCAGAAGATGCTCCAGAAGTGACTTTAGCGTCACCAAAAATTATTTCTTCTGCTACACGGCCACCCATAGCAACTGTTATATCTGCGAACATTTTTTCTCTTGGTAGAGACAGTTGGTCTCTTTCTGGAAGTCTCATGACCATGCCTAAAGCTCTTCCCCTTGGAATAATTGTTGCTTTATGAATTGGATCTGAAGCTGGTTGATTTATTGCAACTATTGCGTGTCCACCCTCATGATATGCTGTAAGTTCTTTTTCTTCTTGTGACATAACTAATGAACGTCTTTCAGCTCCCATCATTACTTTATCTTTAGCTTCTTCAAAATCAATCATGGTTACGATTTTTTTATTTTTTCTTGCAGCTAATAACGCTGATTCATTAACTATATTTGCAAGATCCGCTCCAGAGAATCCAGGTGTTCCCCTTGCTATTGTTCTAATATCGACATCTGGTGCTGCGGAAATTTTTTTCATGTGAACTTTTAAAATGGCTTCACGACCAATGATATCTGGATTAGGTACAACAACTTGTCGATCAAATCTACCAGGTCTCAATAAGGCAGGATCTAAAACATCTGGTCTATTTGTTGCTGCAACAAGAATTATTCCTTCTTGTGTATCAAAACCATCCATTTCCACTAAGATTTGATTTAAGGTTTGTTCTCTCTCATCATTACCGCCACCTAGCCCAGCGCCTCTACTTCTTCCAACAGCATCTATTTCATCAATAAATATAATACAAGGGGCGTGTCTTCTGCCTTGTTCAAACATATCTCTAACACGAGACGCACCAACTCCAACAAACATTTCAACAAAATCTGAGCCTGAAATCGTAAAGAACGGAACTCCAGCTTCTCCTGCTATCGCCCTAGCAAGCAATGTTTTTCCTGTACCAGGAGGTCCAATTAACAGTGCGCCCTTGGGAATTCTTCCACCGAGTTTTTGAAATTTACGAGGATCTTTAAGAAAATCTACTATTTCGACTAGTTCTTCTTTGGCCTCATCAATTCCAGCTACATCATTAAAAGTCACTTTATTTTTATTTTCAGTGAGCAATTTTGCTTTTGATCGCCCAAAACCCATTGCCCCGCCTTTACCGCCTTGCATCTGACGCATGAAAAAGATCCATACCCCAATGAGAAGCAGCATTGGAAACCACGAAATTAAAATTCCTAAAAGAGATGGGTATCCATCGTCAAGAGGAACTGCAGATATATTTACACCACGCTCGTTAAGGCGATCAACTAATGTTGGATCATTAGGTTCATAAGTCTTAAATGATCTTCCGTCTGAATATTTACCTGTTATGTCTTTTCCTTTGATTACAACGTCAGTAATTGATCCAGCATCTACTTCATCTAAAAACTGAGAATATGTAAGTTCTATACTTCGATTACCATCAGATCCAGGACCACCAAATAAATTAAAAAGACCAAATGCTATAAAAGCGATAAACAGCCAAAGAGCTATATTTTTGAAATTCATAAATATGTTAATTAGTTAGTAACTACTTATTAAATAATCACTAATTATGATCATACAAGGATTAAGTGACAAATAAAAAAAAATATTAATTTTCAATTACTTAATGTCTTATACTCATTAAATTCCTTGATTTTAATAGGAGTACAGCTTGCGATAGTTTTCTTTCGCTTGTCTAAAAAGGGTATAGAAATGATCTTATTTTTTCTCCAAATAGCGGGCATATAATTTATAAGTACTTTTTCTTCATAATTATGATGTTTTTTATCAAAACTTTCATCTGCGAAACCTATTCTTAAATCGCTGGTTAATAAAGTCTTAATGTTTATTTTAAAAATATTATTCCATATAAAACTCTTTTCTTTGATAATATCTTTTACTTGCATTCTTCCCACCTCCCTAACAACCAAAATAATATCTTTTTTATTAATAAATAAGTTTTTATTTAATGCATATTTTTTAAAATTTGATGAGGAGAAGTTATCAATCAGTTTTAAAATGGAGTCACTTTTAATGTTCTTTTTTTTACTTTCATTATTACTAAGCACAAATAATAAAACCCTATATTGAAGTTCATTTGGCAAATTCAAAAAAAGTTTTTTATTAATAACAATATGACCATATTTATTCTGGGAAATGGTATTATCAATTGACTTTTTGGTAGAGAAATTTATGGCATCATCGACTTGATTTAGATTTAAAATTAATTTATTTAATCTGCTTTTATCAAGGCCTTCATTAATTAAACCACCAATAAGCTTTCTGTGCCTTATTCTGTCAAATCTCAAATCATTGTTTGACGGATCTTCAATATATTTTTGTTTATTTTTTGCCAAAACTTTAATGAGTGATTTTTTTTGATAATCTAAAAGAGGCCTTATAACTTTAATTTTGTTCATTCTGACTGATTTGGACATTGAGGAAAGACCTCTAAGTCCACTACCTCTAACAAGTCTCATAAAAAAATTCTCGATCTGGTCATCTAAGTGATGAGCTGTTAACAAAAATTTTATATTTTGTCTGATACATCGATTAGTCATTAGTTCATACCTTTTTAGTCTAGCGGCTTCCATAATATTGCTTACGGGTTTTTTCCCGCTCCATTTTAAAATATGATGCTTAATCTTCATTTTTCTTAGGACCTTATTTAGCCAAATAGCTTCTTGGGAGCTTTCTTTTCTTAATTGATGATCAACAGTCAAGACTGACATTTGAATTTTATTTTTTTTTGCAAATATATTAGCCAGCAATATTAAACATAAACTGTCAGGCCCCCCAGAGGCGGCAATGCAAAACTCATTTTTTACACCAAGATTGAATAAAATATCTTCAAAATCTGAGTCTAAAATATTTGGGATTTGTCTATAATTCTTTGGCTTAACTAATTTCACAGCCATTATTTTTGATCTCTAGTAGATTTCTATCCAGTAAAGCCTGATCAGCTGAAGGATAATTTTGCTCCAGCTGAATAAAAGTATTACATCCTTGTTCTTTTTGATCCATTTTAATAAGTGAAATTCCTAATTTTAATAGAGCATTGGGAGCCTTAGTTGAGTATGGGTAACTTTGATATAAAGCGAGATAAGATTTTGCGGCGTCCTTATAATTTTCTCTTACATAATAAGTCTCTCCTAACCAAAATCTAGAATTACTCAGAAAATTCTCATTTTTTCCAATAGAGATAAACTCAACAAATGCCTGCTCGGCTGTTTTGTAATCCCCTTGCTTTAATAGGTTCATAGCAAATTCATATTGACCACTTTCATCTCCTTCAGGCAGAATTGAAATAATATCCTCATTTTCTTCTAGCTTAACTAAATTATCTTGAGCAATTGTGTTAACAATTTCTTGTTTTTCATCTTCAATAAAGTCTTTTGACTGAGGCTGTTGAGCAGCTAAATTTTGAATACCATTTTCATCTTCTTGAATAGTACCAAGTATTTTAGGCTCTAAATTATTAAATTCATTCTCAACTACATTGGTTTGTGTTGTTGTTTTATTGAAACTATCAATTACCTCAGTTTGCTTTACTTGAAAATCATCAAATCGAAATTCTGTATCTTCTTTAAACGTATTGAAAGTATTAATCGTTGTTTGCATCGGAAATAAAATTTCTTCAAGTTGTGAAGTTAGTTTTTGTATCTCATTTTGAATTTCAGTAATTTGAATAGACTGTTTTGTAATTATTGAATCATAGTTGCTACCCAGGTTTGAACTTAAACCTGATGTGGTTTGATTAAATGTTGCTTTCTCTAAAACAGTCAACCGACTTTCAATTGAATTTAACTTTCTAACTATTTCTTCAATACTATTAGCATAAGAACTTATGGAGGTAACAACCAGGATTGTAAGAGACAGAAAAAAATTTTTTAATAAATACATATTGTTTGTACAATATATAAATCAGGCCTTTTTGTCTAAAAAAAGGCCTGAATTATTTTAAAAGCTAAGAATATATAAGTTTAATTAGTTCTTACTGTAATAGATCTTCTATTTTGAGCCCAAGCTGTATCATTAGATCCACTCTTTACAGGTCTTTCTTTTCCATAACTAATTGTGGTAACTCTATTAGAGCTGATACCTTGGCTCATGAGATAATCTTTAGCAGCATTTGCTCTTCTGTCACCAAGGGCAAGGTTGTATTCTCTTGTGCCCCGTTCATCGGCATGGCCTTCAATGGAGATTGTTACTGAAGGATTTGCCTTTAGCCATTTTGCTTGCTTACCTAATGTGGACTGTGCCGCACTTGTAAGTGAATAGCTATCATAAGCAAAAAATACTCTATCAGGTACATTTACCGCTAACATCTCGACTGTTTCATCCCCAACGTATACTCCATTCTGTACTAATGACTCTGTTGAGCCTGATGAAGCAGTTGAAGTTGATTCAGGCGGTGTTGTAGCACAAGCAGCTAGAATAATCGTAGCAGCTATGATTGTGATAAAATTTCTATAATATTGAATAGTTAGTTGCATAAAAACTCCCAGTTTTTTTTTGTCGCCCAGCTGTTCTAGTGTATTTGTATAATATGTTCAAGTCTAGAAAAAATATAACTAAAAATACCAGTTTTTTTGGTTTTTACTGAATAAGACGAGACCATGATGGATCAGAAGCATCCTCTGGGGTTTCTATCTTCCTCTCATTAAAACCTGTAAGATCTATTGACCAAAGAGAGGAAGAGTGCCCTTTTCCAGCATCATCCGCCTTAGTTTCACGATAAAAAATTAAAACTCGCCCATTAGATGACCAAGATGGAGCCTCTTGATACCAATTTTCTGTCAATAGTCTCTCGCCAGTTCCATCAATTCTCATTACACCAATAAAATATCTTCCTTGAAAATTTTTAGTAAAAGCAATCAAATCTCCTCTTGGTGACCAGACGGGTGTTGCATAGTTTCCTGTTCCTCGAGATATTCTTTTCTGATTTCTACCTTTATTATCCATCACATATATTTGCTGGGAACCGCCTCTATCAGAGTTAAATGTTATTTTTTTACCATCTGGAGAATAGCTTGGAGAAGTATCTATAGCAGGACTGTCTGTTAATCTTTCTACAACTCTTGATTTTAAATCCATTACATAAATATCTGAGTTGCCATCTCTGGCTAAACTCATAATAATTTTGTCACCATTTGGTGAGAAGCGCGGTGCAAATGTCATGCCTGGAAAATCACCAACTACTTCTTGAATGCCAGTTTGTATATCAAGAAGATACACTCTTGGTAAATTTTTAAAGTATGAAAGATAAGTTATCTCTTGCTTAACCGGATTAAATCTTGGAGTTAAAACTAATTCTTTTCCACTCGTTAAGTATCTATGATTAAAACTATCTTGATCCATGATAGCTAACTTCTTTACTCTATTGTTTTTAGGTCCACTTTCAGATACATATAATATTCTTGTATCAAAGTAACCCTCTTCACCTGTTAGTCTTTCATAAATCTTGTCAGCTATCATGTGACTGATCCTTCTCCAATTATCAATCGTAGTAATCAATACTAGTGCTTCAATCTCTTTTTCAGCAAATGTATCCCATAACCTAAACTCAACCCTCAATTTATCTTTTTCAATTGTAAGTTCACCAGTTACAAGAGCTTGAGCATTAATTAATCTCCAATCTTCATGTCTCGGTCTTATATGCATTGATGCAGTTTTCTGTATAAAGGCTTCTTGATCAATTGATCTAAAGAGACCACTTCGTTCTAAGTCAGCAGAAATAACTTTACTTATATCAATAGAAACCTGATCTAAATCTTTAGATCTTTCATCGTCGTAAAAAAAATTTGTAATTGCAATTGGTAATGGTTCTCTATTACCCTCTGTAATATCAATCTCAATTAGAGCAAATGAATTTGTACAAATTGCAATTAAGAAAAAAAATATACCTAAAACTTTTTTAATCATCATCCTCTTAATATCTCTCTTGGATCAAAATTCAACTGTATTTTCTTCCAACTTTCATAACGATTTATATCAGGAGCTTTGATTGGATCACATCTTCTAACTGCTCGTAAAGCGCTTTCTGCAAGAGTTCTAAAATATTTTTCAGATGGCTTGTTCATTCTTTCATGTTGTAACACTTCTGGAGGTTCTAAAAGTGATCCATCTGTATTTAAAGAAATTTTTATTTTTACTATCATAGTATCATCAAATGGAATTCCAAGCGGAATACTCCAACACTGCATAAATTGTGCTCTAATTGCATCCTCTTCACTTAATGTTAATTTGCTATCAAGTGATGGTGTTGAGTCTAAAGCATCATATTCTAAATCATCAATATTTTCTTCAACGGTCTTTGTATCTTTTGATTTATCAATTAACTCAGCAATTTTCAATGGATCAAACTTATCCTTTTTTTTGATTACTGGTTTCCTCATTGGAATATTTTCAAACATTTGTTGTTCAATTTTATTTTTAACTACTTCTTCATTCTCAGATGGATCTTTCACTTTTTCATTTGATTTTTCAATCTTTGGCTTCAGTACAGGTTGGTTAATTTTTTCAACTTTTTTTTCTTCTACTTTCTTTTCTTTTTTTTCATCCTGTTTTTTACTAACTTTTGGAACATTAGTTTTCTCCGAAATTTCTATTAATTCAACTTGTACAATAGGTGGAATTTCTAAATCAGGGTTATTAAATATTGGCAATGTTACAATTGCCATCATTAAAATGGCAATGTGGAGTAAAATTGAACTTAAAATTGATGATCTCATAACATATAAACATTAAGCTTTATTCAGTTAACGGTTTTGTAATCAAAGCAACTTTAGTAAAACCAGAGCCAGATAATTCTCCTAGTACTCGCATTACTCTTCCATAATCTATAATTGCATCACCTCTAACATATATTTTTGTATCAAGTTTATTATTTGTTATAGCTGTTAACTTAGGAACAAGCTCATTCAATTCTATTTGAGTTTCTTGAATGAATATTTCACCATCCTTTGATATTGTTATTTCAAGAGGCTCATCATTTGTCTGAATTGAATCAGCGTTGCTTTCAGGTAAGTCAACCTGAACTCCCACTGTAAGTAAAGGTGCTGTGACCATAAAGATTATTAAAAGCACAAGCATCACATCAACAAATGGGGTTACATTGATTTCGCTGAATGGCTTTGATTTTATTTTTCTTGCCACAGAAGATTTTAACTTTCGCTCTTTGAACTTATGCTTCTTGAAAAAATAACAGAAAAATGTTCTTTAAATCTATACATCTTAGCATTCTGATCATTAACTTGACTTGTGAAAATATTATAAGCAATGACCGCTGGTATCGCGGCAAGTAATCCTAAAGCAGTTGCAAACAATGCCTCAGCAATTCCAGGCGCTACAACTGCTAGCGATGTATTTCTCGAAATTGCTATTGATTGAAATGAATTCATTATTCCCCAAACAGTACCAAATAAACCTATGAATGGTGTTGTTGATCCAATCGTTGCTAAATAACCAAAATTTTCAGATAGTTTTTCTGTTTCTAAATCAATAGAAGCGTCCATTACTCTCTCAACACGCTTTGAAACACTTTCATAGTTCTTACTTGAGATAGTTTTTGATTTTTCAACTTCTTCAACAGCATCTAAAAAAACTGATCTAATTGGGCTATCTAATAGATCAGCAGAATCAATAGATATAGATTTTAGAGATTTTCCTGACCAAAATATTTCTTCAAATGATTTCGTTAGCTTAGATAGAGATTTAAATAGCCTTATTTTATGAATAATAATCGTCCATGAAAAAATAGATGCAGCAAACAAAATTATAATTACAAGCTTTACAACTAGGTCTGCTCTAAAAAATAATGACATAAGTGTAAATTCATCACTTATTTGGCCAGTAGCTATTAAATCATTATCCATAACAAATCATAACTCCTATAAAGTAAAGATGTCTTAATTGAGGCAAAGTGATCATAAGTTTTCTCTTTCAATCAGAAGTTTATACATAATTAAAAAATCATCTAGTTTTAGCACGCAAAGTGAGTCACCTGTTTCGGTTCTATTTCTTCTAGTAATAACTACAGGAATATCTGTTGAAGAAGAAATTTTAATATTTTCTTCCACTTGCTTCATAGATTGATGTATCTGAAACTTCTCTGTTCTTTTTGCTTCCACATATATATATGGCGTATTTTTAAGATCGCTTCCCCCAGAGGATCTTACGGCTCCTCCACCAGATAAAGGTGCCCTCTGAACTTTATCATCACCATCAAATACTTTTTCATTAAAATATTTTGCAAGCTCTCTTTCATAGCCGTCACCTTTTCTTTTTGGAGATTTGCCTGACATAAATTCGAATCAAAAGGGTTCAATTCCAAGGATAATTCATATTTTTGATAATAAAAGATATAAATCAAACTAAGTCGTCAATTTCACTATCATCAACATCAAAATTTGAAAAAACTTGTTGAACATCCTCATCATTTTCAAGATCATCAAGGAGGTTAAAAAGGGACTTTGCTTTATCTCCACTAACATTGATGCTTGACAGTGACTTCCATTGAAACCCAGAAGACTCGGGTTCACCAAATTTTTTTTCAATTTCAGTATAAAAAGATGATAGTTCATCTGGCAAACATAATGCTTCATGGCTAACTTCTTCAGAAAAACAATCCTCAGCTCCAGCCTCAATTGCAGAATTAAAAAAATCATCTTCATTACAAACTGATTTGTCATACTTTATAAAACCATAACGCTTAAATAGATGTGAAACTGAACCTGTTTCTCCAAGCGCTCCTCCATATTTGTTAAATGAAGTTCTTACATTTGATGCAGTTCGGTTTCTATTATCTGTCAGCCCTTCAACGATAATTGCTACCCCACCTGGACCAAAACCCTCGTACCTAATTTCTTCATAGTTTTCGAGATCTTTGTCCGTGGATTTCTTAATTGCTCGATCAATATTATCCTTTGGAAAGCTAGCAGCTTTAGCGGACTGTATAGCTGATCTTAATCTAGCATTTATTGTTGGATCTGGTGATCCAAGTTTAGCTGCAACTGTTATTTCCTTAGATATTTTTGCAAATAAGGCTCCTCTTTTTTTATCCTGAGCCCCTTTTCTAAACTGAATATTCTTGAATTTGCTGTGTCCTGCCATAAACCTTATTGACCTAAAATACCCCCAACTTTTATCGGAGTAATTGATTTTGCTTTATAGCTATCGCTGTATGATTCAACTATCACTCCACATATAGTTGCTTCACCAAGTGCGGGAGTAAATCGATTTTTAGGTTCATTGCCTCTAAACCTGTCTAATATTGGACCCTTGTCCATTCCAATTACTGAGTCATAATCTCCACACATGCCAGCGTCCGTCTGATATGCTGTGCCATCCGACAAGATGCATGCATCTGCTGTCGGTATATGCTGGTGTGTACCCACAACCGCTGTAACCCTTCCGTTTAAATGGTGCCCCATGGCTACTTTTTCACTGGTTGCTTCAGCATGAAAATCTACAAAAATAAACTTCACATCATTCTCACTTTTTAGATTAATCATCAACTCATCAATCTTTGAAAACGGATTATCATTTGCTTTCATAAAAACATTTCCAATAAGATTAATTACAATAATTTTTTCATTCTTTTCAGTATTAAATATATTAAATCCAACACCAGGCGTACCTTCAGCAGAGTTATATGGTTTTAATAATCTATTATCTTTTTCAATATAACTAGATATCTCCTTTTGATCCCACAGATGATTTCCAGTTGTTATAGCATTTGCTCCAGCAGTGTATAATTCACCACAAATTCTTTCCGTTATACCAAATCCTCCTGCAGCATTTTCTCCATTAACAATTGTGAAATCAATTTCATTATCTAAATTAATTTTATGTAAATGTCTGTTAAGTGCTTCACGGCCAGCGCGCCCAACAATATCTCCAAGAAATAATACTTTCATTCTACTTTATATAAATACTTCTCAGTTAAAATCCAATCAAGTTTTTGATCATGTTTTTCATATGGCAACTCATCATACAATTGAAATGAAAAACCTAACCCAATAGTTACAAAATCTTTATTCTCTAAATTTTTTGCTATGTATCTATCATAATATCCACCACCATAACCAAGTCTGTAGCCAGTTAGAGAAAAGGCGACAAGAGGTACAATTATTATTGAAGGCATCACTTCATTAGACTCTTCTGATGGTTCCATTATTCCATAAGTATTAGAAACTAGATCTTCATTAGAATGATAACTCCTAAAAATCATACTTGAGTTATTTTCATTTACACACGGCAATGATAATTTAAAACCCAATCCGGTTAATTCATCATTGAGCAAATTTGTTGAAAACTCATTTCTAAATGGCAAATAAGATCCGATAACACATGGCTTTATATTTTCTACAATAAGCTTTATATGTGTATGGGCATTATTTTTTTCATTATATTCATCAAAATATTTATTTCTCCGGGCTATAAAGAATTTTCTAAGAAATTTTTTTGAGTGTATCTGATTTTGATCAGACATTATGCTAGTAAATCATTCCTTTATGACAAAGAAGTCAGCTGTGATAATAAATCAGATAACTGCTGATTTTTATTATCTATAAAGGTTTTTTCATTATCTTTTTGAGAAGATAATTTTTTTTCATTTTCAGCAATTGTTCTCTCCAATGAAGTTATTTTTGAAAGATCATTTTGGATTTTTTTATTCAATTCGTGCATTTCATCAGATATTAAAAGTGAGGCCATGACCATCAATCTAGTTTCGCCTATTTTTCCAAACTTCTTTGTTAAATCTCTTACTTTATCATCAATCCGAGAACTAAGGTTTTTGAGATGATTTTCTTCCCCAGGATCACATACAATCGCATAGTCCTGGTCATTAATATTTACGATAATTTCTGGCATTTTAAGAGTCTAAAATATCCTTAATGGTGTATATATTTTCATCCAACTGATCAGATATACTACCTGCAAAATTCTTTAATTCAATAAAGTCAGACTTTAAGATTTTTATCTCATTTTCAAGATGAGAATTGTGAGCTGTTAGTTCGGCATTAGTAATTTCAAGGGATGACAGATGGGAAAGTTTATTATTCAAGTTGCTTATTTCATCTTTGAGAGCTGATATTGTCTTATCGATCTGTTGTTTAGAATTATCTATATCAGACATCTTAAAATAGCCCCAGTTAATGCTTGAAGTTTAACTTTGTTTTTTTAAATGCGTCAACTTTTAATTAACATTTATTTTAGAAATTTTTCTTTAATATTAAACCATTATAATTTAAGAGTATTTGAATAGATTCTACTCCAAATAAAACTAACTATGTCCATTAGAAAACAACAAAAACCAAAAAAATTACCGACTCACAACGAAATGGCCAATGCAATTCGTTTTCTATCAATTGATGCGGTTCAAAAAGCAAACTCTGGACATCCAGGCTTGCCGATGGGTATGGCTGACGTCTCAACAGTTTTATTTCGTAGGTATTTAAAGTTTAATCCACAAGATCCTAATTGGGATGATAGAGATAGATTTGTTTTGTCAGCTGGTCATGGCTCAATGTTACTATATTCATTGCTTTATTTAACTGGATATAAGGGAAGCTCTATAAGGGACATTATAAACTTTAGACAGCTAAACAGTAAGTGTGCTGGACATCCAGAGTATGGTCATTTAAAGGGTATTGAGACAACTACAGGACCTTTAGGTCAGGGTTTTGCAAATGCAGTCGGGATGGCAATTGCCGAAAGAAAACTGTCAAAAGATTTTGGCCCCAAAACATGTGACCATTATACTTATGTCATTGCAAGTGATGGTGATTTGATGGAAGGAATAAGTCATGAGGCTGCATCACTAGCAGGTCATTTAAAGTTAAAAAAATTAATTGTATTTTTTGATGATAATGGAATTTCCATTGATGGACCTGTGAGTTTATCAAACTCTGAAAATACGATTAATCGATTTAAAGCGTATCAATGGAATACCCTATCAATTAATGGACATGATCAAGATCAAATATCAAAAGCAATTTCTAAAGCGCAAAACTCAAATAAACCAACTTTAATTGCCTGTAGGACTAAGATTGGATTTGGCTCACCTAATAAACAAGGCAAGTCTTCAGCTCATGGCTCGCCTTTAGGACTTGACGAGATTGAACTCACGAGAACTAAATTAAAATGGAATTATAAACCTTTTGAAGTACCAAATAATATAAAAAATGCATGGTTAGATTCAGGTTCCCGTTCGATGGATAAATATAAAAAATGGAAAGCTCATATTAATAAAATGAAAACTAGTTCTAAAAAAGAATATGCAAGAAGGATAGCTGGAAGATTACCTTCTAATATAAATAAAATTTTGAATAATTTTAAAAAAGATTGCTCAAATAAGGAAGTTGTAAAAGCCACTCGTCAATCGTCTGAGATGGTTATAAATCAAATTTCACCACACATGCCTGAATTGATTGGAGGTTCAGCAGACCTAACTGGATCAAATAACACTAAAGCGTCAGCTACGAAAATATTAGACAGCAAAAACTATTCTGGAAATTATATTTATTATGGCATTAGAGAACATGGAATGGCAGCTATTATGAATGGTATGGCATTGCACAAAGGTGTTGTGCCTTTTGGTGGTACATTTTTAATTTTCTCAGACTATTGCAAACCTTCTATAAGACTCTCAGCTCTTATGAGGCAAAGAGTTGTTTATATTTTTACTCACGACTCTATTGGCCTTGGAGAAGATGGACCAACACACCAACCAGTAGAACAACTCGCAGGATTAAGATCTATTCCAAATTTAAATGTATTTAGACCAGCAGATACAGTTGAGACTGTAGAGGCATGGCAGATTTCTCTACAATCAAATAATACTCCATCCGCTATAGCGCTTACGAGACAAAGTTTACCAACAATAAGGAAAAAGCACTCAAATAAAAATCTAACTTCCCATGGCGCTTATGAAATATATAAAAATTCAAAAAAACCAAAAGTCTCTATTTTTGCATCAGGTTCAGAAGTTGAAATTGCTCTTGAAGTTTCAAAACTATTAGAAAAAAATAAAATTAACTCACGAGTTATTTCAGTTCCTTGTATTGATTTGTTTGAAAAACAAACTTCAACATATAGAAAAAAAATAATTGGTGAGTCAGCAATTAATGTTTCTATTGAGGCAGGAAGCGAATTAGCATGGGATAAATTATGTCCTCAAAATAGGCTTTCAATAGGTATGAATAGTTTTGGTGCAAGTGCCCCTTATAAAAAACTTTATGAGCATTTTGGTATAACACCAAAAAAAATATACAAAAAGATAATTAACAAACTATAGGAGTAAATATGGCGGTAAATGTGGCAATTAGTGGTTTTGGGAGAATAGGTAGATTGGTACTTAGGTCAATTATTGAAAATAAAAGAAAGGATATAAATGTTGTCGCTATAAATGACCTTGCTCCCATCGAAACAAATGCATTTCTTCTTTCTAATGACACTGTTCATGGCCCCTTAAAAGAAAAAGTCACTGTAAAAAATGGTAAAATGATTATTGGAAAAAAATCAATCACTGTTCTAAGTGAGCGAGATCCAAAAAAATTACCATGGAAAAAAATGAAAATTGATGTTGCCTTAGAATGTACAGGTTTTTTTACATCAAAAGAAACAGCCTCAATGCATATAACGGCTGGTGCAAAAAAAGTTCTTGTATCTGCACCTTGCACTAACGCTGACAAGACAATAGTTTTTGGCGTTAATGATGATGAGATCTCTAAAAAAGATACAGTAATTTCAAATGCTTCTTGCACAACAAATTGTCTTGCTCCTGTTGCAAAGGTAATTGATGAAAAATTTGGTATTGTTCATGGATATATGACAACTATTCATTCATACACTGGAGACCAAAAGGTTTTAGACACTTATCATTCAGATTTAAGGAGAGCAAGGGGAGCTGCATTGTCAATGATACCTGCTTCTACTGGCGCTGCTAAAGCGGTGGGCTTAGTTATGCCTCATCTATCTGGAAAATTAGATGGTACTGCAATAAGAGTTCCAACGCCAAATGTTTCATTAATTGATTTTAAGTTTGTTACAAATAAAAAAATTTCAAAAGAGTCGATCAACAAAGCTATGACAGCTGCCTCAAAATCTAAAAAATTAAAAGGTATATTAAATGTTAATTCAGATCCATTAGTGTCATCAGACTTTAATCATAATTCAGCGTCCTCTTCATTTGATTTAACTCAAACACAAGTGATTGATGAATCATTTGGAAGAGTTTTAAGTTGGTATGATAATGAATGGGGCTTTTCAAATCGAATGTGTGATACAGCTGTAAAAATGAATAATACAAAAAAGAATGATTAATGTTGATAATATTAATAAATTCAAAGCTAAAAATAAAACTGTATTAATAAGATTTGACCTTAATATACCACTTACAAGTGGATCTCCAGTCAGTGATAGAATTACTCGCATAATCGACTCAATTGCTGATCTAAAGTCATTAAATTCAAAAATTATTATTCTGTCTCACCTTGGTAGACCTAAGGGTAAAAAAGAAGCTGATCTATCTTTAAAGCAAGTAGTTCCTCAGCTTGAGAAAGCCTTAAATCATAAAATAATATTTATTGATGATTGTGTAGGTAAAGCTGTTGAAAATAAAATCAAAAATATTGATCAAGGAGAAATTATTCTTTTAGAAAATTGTCGTTTTTATAAAGAAGAAGAAGAAGATGATGATGATTTTGCACAATCTCTATCAAATTTGGCTGATGTATATATAAACGATGCTTTTGCTTGCTCTCACCGATCTCACGCTTCAGTTTCTGCGATTACAAATTATCTTCCCTCCTTTTGTGGAAACTTATTATCTGAAGAACTTTTGAACCTATCTGATGTGATTCAGAAACCTGTCAGTCCATCAGTTACAATCATGGGTGGATCAAAAATATCTACAAAAATTTCTATTCTCAAATCATTATCAATCAAAATGGATACAATTGTCATAGTTGGAGGGATGGCAAATAACTTTATCAAATATCATGATCAAAATGTTCAGAACTCTCTTATTGAAAAAGATGTAGATGATTTAATAAAACAAATTTATGAATTTTCTGAAAAAAATAATTGTAAAATAATCACTCCGATTGACGTAATTACAGCAAAAGAAGTTAAGAAAGATATTAA
>Ga0181552_10000881_pt1 | contig 23096 bp, 29 predicted proteins | sample 011ome_18_FD_130583 | JGI IMG/M metagenome (GOLD analysis project Ga0181552, IMG submission 130583) | Coastal salt marsh microbial communities from the Groves Creek Marsh, Skidaway Island, Georgia - 011501BT metaG (megahit assembly) | ecosystem: Environmental > Aquatic > Marine > Intertidal...
CAATTTCATTTTTGATTTGGTTCAAATCCTTATTTTCAGGGACTATTTCGGCTAGGCATTGTTGAAACAGTAAACTAGCAGGAGAAGTGGCAGGTGTAGTTAAAATATCAAAGGTCATTTTAAGTTAATTGATGCTAATACTTCTATCACTTTCTTTTAGATCAGCCATTGCGCCATTTTTATCCAATTTGGCCCGAATTTTTTCCAACGCTAGTCGTATTCTTGATTTTACTGTGCCTAAGGGAATGCCGGTGAGCTCTGAAATCTCACCGTGAGATTTTTCCTCAAAAAAATTCATTTTCAATAAATCTAGTTGATCTTTAGGAAGACTATCAAGCTGTTGTGCAATAAGATCAAATTTTTGATCATGCTCGATATTCTCTTCAGTTTTGGGTTCGACAGCTGGCAGCACAGCTGTTTCAATGTCTTCTAAAATTGCTTTTCTCGATTTTCTTAAAATATCTATTTTTTTATTTCTGGCAATTGTATAAATCCATGTGCTAGGAGAGGCTACTTTAGGATCATAATAGTCAGCCTTGGTCCAAATAATAGTCATCGTTTCTTGAATTATTTCTTCTGCTATGCTTTCTTCTGCCCCAGATTTCATTAAAAAGGATTTTAGACGAGGACTAAAGTACTCAAAAATTTTTTTAAAACTTCCAATATCTTGGCTCTCTGCAATATTTAATATCGCCGCCACAAACGGGTTAGCCGTCTTTACCATAATCTCTCCAAAAATCATCTTCCCATTTATTATTTTAAAAATCAATCTTAATTGGTATATTCTCAGCTTATTTAAAATGAGAAATTTAATTATTTATTTAACAGTTAAAACTTTTTTAATAGTTAGCCTAGCGGCTGCGCATGAATTGTCATTTGATCATAGCCATGGTGAATGGTCATTCAAAAAAGTTAGTGCTAATACGTGTGCCATATTTCAAATCCCTGTAAAAGAAAATGGAAATTATACTTCTAGAGGGCCTGTAATATTTTATGTCTTTAATGAAGGAAACGCTCAGTATATTCGAATTGATACGGGATATCCTTATGATACAGAAAAATATGTAAAGGTGACTATTGATGATAGTAACTATCAATTTTTTGGAGAGGATGACTCTGCCTGGTCTATGAAAGACGACAAAGTAGTTATTGAGGCGATGAAAGCTGGTAAAAATATGTCAGTTGTTGGTTACTCACAAAGAGGAACTGAAACCACCGATACCTATTCGCTGATAGGTTTTACTAATGCCTATAATTCTATGACAAATGATTGTTAATCCATGAAATCAAAACCTAAAATAGTTTTAGCTTACTCTGGTGGACTAGATACCAGTGTAATTTTAAAGTGGTTACAAACGGAGTATAACGCAGATGTTATTGCTTATGCTGCAGATTTAGGACAGGGCGCAGAGTTAGAGGAAGCCAAAGCAAAAGCAAAAAAACTAGGTGCTAAAAAAATCTATATTGAAAATTTAAAAGAAGAATTTGTTAAAGATTATGTATTTCCTATGTTTCGATGTAACACAATTTATGAGGGGGAGTATTTACTAGGCACCTCTATTGCAAGACCCTTGATTGCAAAAAGACAAATTGAGATTGCAAAAAAAGAGAGAGCGGAGGCAGTATCACATGGAGCAACAGGCAAGGGGAACGATCAAGTCAGATTTGAATTTTCCTATTATGCGCTTGCTCCTAATATTAAAGTGATAGCCCCTTGGAGAGAATGGAATTTAAGTTCTCGAACTAAGCTTTTAGATTTTGCAGCAAAAAACAATATTCCGATTATGAAACATAATAAAACGGAATCCCCATACAGTGTTGACGCCAATGTTTTACATCGTTCAGCAGAGGGTAAAATTTTGGAAGATCCTTGGAACAGACCACCTGAAAATGTTTTTGGAATTTCTAAAAGCCCACAAGCAGCACCCAACAAAGAAACTATTATAACAATCCAGTTTAAAAACGGCGATCCTATTGCAATTAATGGCAGAAAATACTCTCCCTTTAATTTATTAGAACAGCTTAATAAGCTAGGAGCATCCAATGGAATTGGAAGGGTGGATATTGTTGAAAATAGATATGTTGGAATAAAATCTAGAGGTGTTTATGAAACCCCTGGTGGAACTATTCTTTTAAAAGCTCATCGAGCGATGGAAAGTATTACTTTAGATAGAGAAGAACTTTTTACAAAAGACGAATTAATGCCGAAGTATGCTCGATTAATTTATAATGGCTATTGGTTTGCACCGGAAAGAGTCATGATGCAAAAAGCTATTGATGAAACTCAAAAAAGAGTGAACGGTCAGGTGAAGTTAGTGCTTTATAAAGGAAACGTAATTGTTATCGGCAGGCAATCCCCGAATAGTTTGTACGACGAAGATTTAGCTACCTTTGAATCATCTAACTATGATCAAAGAGATGCAGAGGGCTTTATCAAGCTCAATGCATTAAGACTAAAAAAAAATAAAATGAAATTCTAGTCTCTCATTGAAGAGACAACTCAAAATATTTTAGTGATTGATATACTTGTCTTTGTATTGATCTTGAGACTTTGAATCAACTGTGCCACGAGGATCGTTTAGGCCAGCGTGGCGGTATGCGGAAGTAACCGTATTTCTTAAAAGGCAAGCAATTGTCATAGGGCCTACCCCTCCAGGAACAGGAGTAATTTTGGAAGCTTTTTGGGAAGCACTTTCAAACTCTACATCACCGACAATTTTACTTCCTTCAGTACCATCTTCTTTTTTAGTTGGAACGCGATTGATGCCGACATCAATTACAACTGAACCTTCCTTTAACCATTCACCGGTAACCATTTCGGGTCGACCGGCCGCAACGACAACAATATCTGCTTGGGAGCAAATAGATTCAACATTTTGAGTTTTGGAGTGCACCACAGTGACAGTACATGACTCTTCTATTAAGAGTTGCGCCATAGGTTTACCGACGATATTAGACCTACCAACCACAACTGCATTTTTACCGCGTAAATCTTTTAGATGGTCTTTCAATAGCAGCAACGAGCCTAGAGGGGTGCAAGGAATAAAAGCCTTTTTTAACATCTCCCCGCCTATGGAGAGCCTACCGGCATTGATAGCATGAAAACCGTCCACATCTTTTTCTACTGCAATAGCATCAATAACGCTTCTTTCGTCAATTTGTTTGGGCAAAGGGAGCTGAACTAGTATTCCATGGACATCGGGGTCTTCATTTAACATTTTGATAAGTTTCAAAAGGGTGGGCTGGTCAGTGGTATCATCTAATTTATAGTCTTTAGTTTTAATTTTACATTCAGCTGCCATTTTAGTTTTAGCTCCCACATAGACTTTGCTGGCAGGGTTTTCGCCGACTAACACAACAGCTAAACAGGGCTCCACCTGATGATTGGTTTGTAAATTTTCTGAGTCTTCTCTGACCTGTAATCTAATTTTTGCTGCAAAAGCTTTTCCATCAATAATTTCTGACATTTAGTACCCCCTTGGCCAGTATTCAATGAGCAAGTCTTTGAATAAGTAAATAATTAATATTAATAAAACAGGAGAAATGTCAATACCGCCGAAGTTTGGCATATACCTTCTTATATAATTTAACGGAGGGTTGGTAAGTTTCCCTAAACTCTCAATTATTCTCCAAATGAATAAATTTTGCTTATTTAAAACGTTGAAATGAATGAGCCACGAAAGAATAACGTAAAAAAAAATTATTATCGTGTAAAAATCTAAAACCCGAACTAAAAAAAGCAATAGTGAATTCACTAATGTAAAATATTAAAAATTATTACTCGCGTCTATTAAATAAGAAATTTTTACATCGCTCGGATTGAGGATTGGTAAAAACTTTTTCAGGGGGGCCTTCCTCTTCAATTAAACCGTCATGTAAAAAAATAACTTTATTTGATACTCTTCTTGCAAATTCCATCTCATGCGTAACGACAAGCATCGTTTTACCCTCCTCGGCCAACAGTCTCATCACTGAAAGCACCTCATCCACCAATTCAGGATCAAGGGACGACGTGGGTTCATCAAATAAAAGTATTTCGGGAGAGATAGCTAGTGCTCTTGCAATCGCTGCCCTTTGTTGTTGACCCCCAGATAAATGAACAGGATAACTATCGGCTTTATCTTGTATCCCCACTTGTTTTAAAAGATCCATCGCAATTGATTTTGATTTTTCTTTATCCATACCTAAAACATGAATCGGAGCTTCGATAATATTTTCCAAAATTGTCATGTGGGTCCAAAGATTAAAACTTTGAAAAACCATTCCTAGCTTTTTTCTAATGGAAACAATTTTACTTTGAAGATCTTTATTGGGGTTATGCAAATTTTCTGTTGAGCAGTCAATGCTTTCCCCACAAACATTAATCAAGCCATTATCAGGAGACTCTAAAAAATTGATACATCGTAGCATTGTACTTTTTCCGGAGCCTGAACTACCAATGATGCTAATAACATCCCCCTTATTGGCGAGAAAGTTAATTCCTTTTAATACTTTATTATCACCAAAGTTTTTTTCTAAATTATGGATTTCTAGAACGGTCATTAGCGGACTTAATATTTCATTTTTTTTAAATTATTGATATTGCAAAATCTTAAATAAATTTATTGAAATTACTTAAAATTATCAAACAGTCTGTCTATTTTAATCTTTAAACTCATAAAATTTATTTTGTGAAAAAATACTTTGTGTTAGTGTAAATTATGAATGATCAGGTAGAAGATTCTACTGCACAAGATAACGACGCAAAAACAATTTTGGTTGGAGCGGGCGTGAGACTTGAGGGAAGAATTGATGGAGCGGAGCACGCAGATATTGCTGGTACCCTGAGTGGTACTTTAAAATCATCCTCTGTTAACATTGAAGGTAATGGAAATTTTAATGGCGATATGTCTGGTAAAGAGATTACCATTTCTGGTTACGTCGAGGGCAATATTAGTTCAGAAAACTTTTTAACAGTGAATCAGTCAGCAACAATTAAGGGTAATATTGAGTATGCCTCTTTGCAAGTTAGTTATGGTGCAAAAATACAAGGCACATTACGTCATCGAGGGAGCGTACATTCCTACGCACCTGAACAAACAGAAATTAATAGCGAAGCAGAACAGGTAAGTGAGTAATGTCAATATTTGGATCCAACGAAAAAAAAACTGAAGAAAACACTACATATTTTTTTAATGTGGAAAAAGACCGGGTTAATCAGTCAACTTTAGCAAAAGATATAAAGATTCACGGATCGATTGAGGCAAAGGACTATATTGATTTTTCAGGAAGTATTACTGGTACTATAAAAGCAACAACAGTTAATTTAAAACCATCTTCTTATGTTAAAGGAACTGTCACGGGAGATACAGTGACCATTGAAGGGGAAGTGGATGGCGACATTCAAGCCAAAGATGTATATATAAAGTCTACTGCTAGAATTAAAGGAAATATCAGATACACTAATATTGATATTCAAAATGGCAGCATTATCAACGCTGATTTATTTTATTCCTCATAAACGATTAATATAAAAAGTTTGTCTATTTGACTTAATTTAGTTTATATTTTTACTCATTAATTATTTAATTTTATAGAGGAAACAAAAAGACTCATTAAAGGAGAAAAGTATGAAGAAAATAATACTATTGGCATTAGCAGCTAGCTTTATGTTAGGTTCTGCTTGGTCTAAAACTATCAGAATGGGCACTGAGGGCGCTTACCCTCCTTATAATTTCATTAATGATAGTGGGGAAGTCGATGGATTTGAGCGCGATGTAGGCGATCAATTATGTGCACGTGCAAATTTGGATTGTGTATGGGTTGTTAATGATTGGGACTCCATTATTCCTAATCTAGTATCAGGTAACTACGACACTATCATTGCAGGTATGTCGATCACAGATGAGCGTGACGAGGTTATCGATTTTACTCAAGATTATTATCCACCCTCTCCATCAGTCTATATGGCTTTAAGTGGATCAGATGTTGATATAAATGGCGGTGTAATCGCAGCACAAGCCTCAACTATTCAAGCAGGACATGTCGCTGAGAGTGGAGCAACTTTAGTAGAGTTTGCGACTGCGGAAGAAACAATTTCTGCTGTTCAAAACGGTGAAGCAGATGCTGTTTTAGCAGATGGTGATTATCTTTTACCAATTATTGCAGAGTCAAACGGAAAGTTTGCCGCTGTTGATGAAGTACCTATCGGTGGTGGTGTCGGTATGGGCATCAGAGAGTCTGACGGTGACTTAAGAGCGACTATGGACAAAGCAATCACTTCAATGAAGGAAGATGGTACTTTGAACGCGCTGATCAGAAAATGGTTTGGCAAAGACGCTCAAACTTATTAATTACATTTAAATATTTTTAATATGAAGACGGTTAACCCGTCTTCATATCTCTGTTTGTTATACAACCTTTCTTCTCTGGGAATTTAGTCCCTAAACATTAGGTCGTAGTTTGTTAGAAAAAATTCTAATAATTGGCAGTGGCATAGTGGGGGCTTGTTTTGCCTATCATGCTCGTCTTCAGGGTATTAAGAAAATTACTATAGTTGCAAATGCTTTATCAGGTGAAAAATCTCTAGCAACAAGTAATTCTTGGGGGTGGGTTAATGGATACGCTTCTAATGATAAATCTTATGCAGCATTTAGGTTAGCGAGTTTGCAATATTGGCCTGAATTTATAAAAAATATAAATAACGTATCCCCTACTTCTATGGGTGCTTTCTTTTGGGACCAAGAGGAAACTGAAATTGCAAAAACAATTGATCAACATAAGAATTGGGGACACGCTGTTGAATTGAAAAATGGTTTAGAAATAAAAAAAATGTTATCCGCCTTTAAATTACTACCAACAAGAGCAGGGTTCGGAAAAAATGATTTAGCTATTGAGGGCATAAAGGCATCAACAGAAATTATTAAAGCGAGTGGGTGTGAGGTAATTAAGGGAGATGTATCAGAAATTATTTATGATAATCATCAAAGAGTTGGAGTAAAATTACTTACGGGTATAATTGATGCGGATGAGGTAATTATTGCTGCAGGCCTAGGGTCTCCTAAATTACTCTCAACTATAGGAGTGGATTTTAAGATGAAATCTAGTTTTGGTCTTTTAGCTTATACAAATCCCTTACCCTCCATATTACAATTCCCAGTTACAGGATTGGATTTTCATGCTCGCCAAGATGATGAGGGTCGTTTGATAATTGGAGGAAGGTTTGACGATGATGATATTAATGAAAACAATGTTCAAATCGTTGCTGAAAAACTAGTTCGAGACATGACATCGATGCTTAATTATAATGGGAATGTGAAATTAGACCGTTATACTTTAGGGGAGCGACCTTTGCCTATTGATGGAAGGCCCAAAATTGGTCGACTTAAAAATCATTTGCAACAAGAAATCAAAGGCATTTATTTAGCCGTTATGCATTCAGGTATAACCAATGCTCCTTTAGCATCTAAATTGGGCTTAGAAGAAATCATTAGTGGTAAAAGACATGATATGCTGTCAGACTTTACTCCACAAAAAAAAACTAAGGAAAAGGTAATGAATGTTTGATGCTTGCGCTGATCCTAAATCCCTTGAGGGGTTCATATGGCTTGCTTGCTATGTAACTACCTCCAAACATATGGCCTTTTATGCGTCTTTTTTAATTGTGTTATTGCTAATTTCATTAGCCGCTCCTATAGCAATGCTATTTGGCTTTCTTGGAGCCATCGCATCAAGATCATCAAATTTGATTTTTAGGTTGATTGGTAAAGGTTACCTAGCTTTAATTAGAGGTGTTCCGGATATTGTTTTTTTTCTATTCATCCCCATTGCACTTGATCAAGCTTTTGAATATTTACGACATAAAATTCTTTGCCCAGAAGTAACAGAGGCCGTACGACAGGGCAACGATTTTGTAGTATGCACAGCAGCTAAACTTCCTTTAAGTTCATCCAGTGAGTGGGTGCATGACCTATATAGTTTTTCACTCGCTTTATTAGCGTTTGGGTTTGTTTTTGGAGCGTTTGCAGGAAATGTTATTTCAGGAGCAATGGCAGCAGTGCCAAAAGATCAGTTAGATACAGGCGAGGCCTTTGGTTTTTCACGACATCAAATTTTTATAAGAATTTTAATTCCTCAAATGTGGATTTATGCACTACCAGGATTATCAAATTTATGGATGATTTTAATTAAAGCAACACCCCTTTTATTTCTTTTAGGTATTGAAGATATCGTATATTGGGCAAAAGAATTGGGAGGAATTAAAACGGGGGTTTTTGACTATCCTCATCCAGATTGGCGAGCATGGTATTTTGGCGTGTTAATGATTTTTTATTTGTCCCTAACCTATGTATCCCAGTCAGTTTTAGATAGAATAACTAATCGATTATCGCACGGGCAGGCAACTATGGCTGGAAAGGCTCTTTAAAATGTCTTGCTTACAAACTCTTTCAGACTATGGATTAAGATCAATTGGTTTTGGAGAAAGGCTTTTACCTAAAACAGATATCACCATTTGTGAGCAATTTGTTTTAATTGGATCGGGGATGATTTGGAATATTTATTTTGGAGTACTTGCGTTATTATTCGGATTTTTCTTCGCCACCTCCTTAGCTTTAGGTAAAAATTCTAAATATTGGTTTTTATCGGCCCCGTCGCGAGGTTTTATTTTTATATTCAGGGGCTCTCCTTTGTTTATCCAATTTTTCTTTGCTTATGATTTATTTATACTACTCCCAAAATTAGGAATAGATATTGATCTAGGGTTTATTGCGATTACTGTGGAAACACGATGGCTTACCAAAGCCTGGTTAGGGGCATTAGTTGTGCTATTTTTAAATACATCTGCTTATGCAGGTGAAATTTTTTATGGCGCTTTAAGAGCAGTTCCTAGCCAAGATATTGAATCTGCTGATGCTTTTGGTTTTACTGGCCTCAAGAAATTTAGAAGAATTATATGGCCAACTATGTTGCGATTAGCGTGGCCATCATACACGAACGAAGCTATTTTTATGTTTCATGCTACGACACTTGTTTTTTTTACTGGGTTCCCCGCCTGGCAGCAAAAAGGCGATGCGATTTACTATGCAAGCTATTTTGCTGAAAAAACATTTAACCCATTTGTCTCTTATCCTATCGTAGGGTTTTTCTTCATTTTATTAACGCTTATTGTAATTTTATGTTTTGGGTTGATAAATAAAAGACTGAACAGACATTTACCTTCGAATATTCGAAGTAAATTAAGTATCAAACTTAATTTAATCAGATAATTAAAAATATTTTTTTCGTATTAAAAAAAATATAAGCAAAAGTAAAAGGAAAGGCGATGCCCATAATAAAAAATGGCTATCAGAGGGCTTGAATGAAATTTCCTCACCATAAATTGATATTAATTCATTATTAATTTCTTGAAGTGATAAACCACTATCAAACTTTTTTTTAATTTGTTCTTTTAAATTCACAGAAAATTCTGTATCCGAATCCAATATATTTTGGCCATCACACACTAAACAGCGAATGCTTTTATAAAAATCCGTAAGCTCAGAATTTTCAGCTAGCGCAGAGGAAATAAACAGTAAAGATATAATTATAAAAATTTTTTTATAAATACTTTTCAACATCTTCATAAAATAACGGACCTTGTATTTTGTTAATAATTTCATTATTTGAAATAAAATATGTTTCAGGTACGCCAATTAAACCCATTTTATAAGCTATCGTCCCATCATCTCGAATTACATATTCAAAGGGGTTCCCATTTTCAGTGATCCATGATAAGAAATTTTCTTCGTCGTCTCTAAAATTTATCCCTATAATTTTAATTCCTTGGTCTTTCATAGCCATCAATAAAGGGTGTTCTGCTAAACAGGGCTTACACCAAGATGCAAAAAAATTAACTATATAAAATTCGCCTAATTCCTTTTCATCAATCGTTTTAGTTTTAAAAAAAGTTTGCGTATTAAATATCTCATCAGCTATTTTTTTTTGGTAGCTTTTTTTTTCAGTGGGTGGATTCAAATAGTAAAAGATACAAATAACTAAAATTACAAATCCTAAGAGAGGAACCAGTATAGTTTTTTTCATATTTTTCTGATAATAGATCCAAATATTCCTAAAATAAGCATTAATGCACTCATCCATAAAAGATTTATGAAAGGTTTATAGACTAAATTTATGGATACAAGGTCGGACTCAATCTGTGAAATTGTTGCATAATATTGACTAAAAAAGTTATTCACGACACTCACTTCATTCGTAATTTGACCAGATGGTTGATAAATATTCTTGGAAGGACTTAGGGAATATGTCTTATTTTCTTCCACAATTTTCATATCTAGTAATATTTGAACATGGTTAAGTTTTTCAATATTTTGAATATTTTCTATATACGCATACCCACCGCTATTTAACGGCAGTTCGTTGTTACTATCTTTTTTAAACAAAAGGTTTTCTTCTGTATCGAATTGCTCTGTACTAACAGCTGCAATTATAAAAATACCAATGCTGAGATGGGCCAGCCATTGAGCATAAAATCTGAAATCCTTTTTAAATTTAGCAAATAATACAACTACACTTTGCATAAATAAGGGAGCGGTAATAAAGACACTTATGGAGAAAAAAAGATTATAAAAAATAAAATAACTAATTAATGAAGCAACAAAACCTGTTAAGAAAATAATTAAAAGTTTAATCTGATTTTGTGAATGATGATTGTGCCATTTAATTTGTGGGGCAAAAGCCATTAAAATAATTATTGGCGCTAATAAAATATTAAATGTAAAATTATAATAGGGAGCGCCAACAGATACGGCTGTTTGAAATATCATTTCACTAAATAAAGGATATACAGTACCTATAAATACAGTTAAGGCTGCACAAATAAAAAAAATATTATTGATTAACAAAAAACTTTCTTTACTTATAAATTGAAATGTATCTTTATTAAATAAAGATATGCTTTTTAGATTCATTCGAATAGTGGTTATTAAAAGATAACCAATAATAATAATCAAAAATAGTCCTCGTAAGGGATCAGTTGCAAAACTGTGAACTGATACAATTAAATTGGACCTGACTAAAAATGTACCAAAGACAGCAGCTATAAAACCATAGAGTGCTAAATTTAAACTCCATAATTTTAATTGATTATTTTTTATCGAAACTTGCAGAGAATGAACCAAAGCTGTATTTAATAACCAAGGTATTAAGGAGACATTTTCAACGGGGTCCCAGAACCACCACCCTCCCCATCCAAGTTCCGAATAGGCCCAATAAGAACCTAAAACGATACCCACCGTCAAGAAAAACCATGATATTTTTGACCAAATTAGCATTTGCTGAAATAAAGGTTCGTCATGTTGTTTTGTAGTTAAAATGAATGATGAAATCACAAATGGTATGATTAGACCCAAATATCCTAAAAATAAGATTGGGGGATGTATAACAAAAAGTAAATTTTGTAAAATAGGATTTAAGCCAAGACCCTCTGTATTGCCATCCATATTTACCTCTATAAAGGGATTAGAGCTTATTAAAATATAAATAATAAAAATCTGCGAAATAAAAATTAATTGTTTATTCAACAAGTTTTTTTTATGAAAAAATGAAAAAGTTAATCCATAAAGATTGATTAAAAATACCCATAATAAAATCGAACCTTCATGACTGCCCCAAGCTGATGTAACTTTAAATATAAAGGGGTCATTAATATAAGAGTTTTGAAGAACATTTAATGTTTGAAAGTTTGAAGTAGCAAAAGCTATTAGAAGCAATAAAAAAGGTATCAAACTACAAATATAAATAACTCTGGCCGCTAAAATAGTCTGACTTTCGTTTAGCTTAGAACTACGAAGATAAAAAAAAAATGTAAATAGGATAGGTAGATACAAAAAAAGATTACCAAGAGAGTTGATCAATTATTTACCTCTCCACAGCCCATCTTTTTTTAATTTATCAATTGCGCTTTGAGGCATATAGTTTTCATCATGCTTTGCTAATACAATTTCTGCATTAAAAATATTATTAATCATTTTTCCTTCCACAATAATTCCTTTATCTTCCTCCACTAAATTGGGAAGAGTTTTATCAAATTCCACTAATATCGAGTTTTGATTTTGATCAACAACCTCAAAACTCCAAACAGAATTATTAAATTCTAAAGATCCTTTTTTTACAAAACCTCCTACTCGAAGATACTTATCGTTTAAATTTTTTGAAGTCAGTAAGTCAGTGGGCGTTACAAAATAAGCAATTTGATCCTTTAAAGAATAGCTAATAAGCAGGATGGCAAATACAAAACAAGTAAAAATGAGTGTTAGAAAAAAAAAACGTTTTTTAATCTGTCTGTTGAGTTTTATAATTTGCACTATTTTTATTAAAAACTTTTTTTTTCAAATGCATAATTATAATCGTTGTCACAGCACAAATAGCTGCAAAAATCCCATAACAAATTAATACAAATTGCAAACTAGTCATTGAATAGTTTTGATCTTTCAATCTTCCTATTTTCGATAATAATAAAAAAAATATTTGAAAACCAGTAAATGGTCAAAGATAGGACAGCCGCAAAACTTATAAACAAGGTGATTAGGTAGTCCGTGGTCAAACTTGGCCCGCCAATCTTAAATACACTACTTCCTTGGTGCAAAGTAGTCCACCAATCTACAGAAAATTTAACTATAGGTAGGTTCACCAATCCTATAACTGCAAGAATTGAAGCAGCAAAATCAGCTTTTTGAAAATGTTCAAATGAAAAAAGTAATAAAAGATGCCCAAAATATATAAAAGCTAAAATAAGCATTGAAGTAAGACGAGCATCCCATACCCAATAAGTCCCCCAGGTTAAATTTCCCCAAATAGACCCTGTTACAAGCACTATAATGCTCATCAACAACCCAATAGGAGAGATTGCTCTTGCAATTGTGAAAGAAGTGGGCGATTTAAAAACTAATCCAATAATACTACTAACTCCTATTGAAAAAAATAACATCAAAGAAAGCCAAGCAGCAGGGACGTGAATAAACATAATTTTAAAAGATATGCCCTGGTAGTAATCATTTTCTAATAAAACAATTAATACTCCTGCAATGGCAAATAATATGACTGTAAGAATAATAAAAAAAGTATTCAGGGAATTTAAAAATTTAGAGAAAATATTAGGCGTAATTGCAAACATTAAATTGATAATTTTTTTAAAGCAAAACTAGTTAATAAAGGAGAAAAAGCTAAATTCAATAAAAAATAAGCTACAAAAAAAAGATACATTTTATTTCCACTAAATTCGATAACATCTGTTAAAGCCATAGAAAAGATCAAAATAGGGATAAAAAGAGGAAGAGTTAATACGCTCGTTATTGATAGTCTATTGTTTTTAGAAATAGTTAAAGAGGAAGTAATGGAAGAAATAAATACAATACTAAGAAGGGATAAAGAAAGTAATAAATTTATCGGGATAAAGTAGCTAAGTTCAATGTTAAGAATGATTAATAGAAAAGGAGAAAAAATGATGAATAAAATAATTAAATTTAAATAAATAAATATATTTTTAATAAAGATGACTACTTCCAAAGAAAAAGGCGAGAGCATATACTGCTGTAATTTTGACTCTGAAAATTCAGATTGATAGACTTTCTCAACTTTAATCAGAGATATAAAGAACATCATTATCCAAAGAAATGACATTGGAATTTCAATTTCAAAGGAAACATGTCTAAGAGCAAGTGCAAAAATTGTGGATGAAATCACCAAAAGACAAAATAGTATAAAACTAAAAACACTTCCCTTAATCATTAAATGAAATTCATTTTTAATAAGTTTAAAAAAATTATTTATCATTACATTTCATAAAATTTTAATTCTTGAATGGAGGGATTTTGATGAGTTGCAATGATCACAATACCGTTATTTTGTTTTTTTTTAATAATCAAAGTTGTTATTTTATTAATAGAATCAACATCTAGCCCATTAAATGGGTCATCTAAAATCCAAACAGGTTTGTTAACTAACATTAACAATAAGAGTTGTAATTTCTTCTTTTGACCAAAGGATAACTGATAATATTTCTTTTTAAGATTCACTCCTTGAAATAAAAATTGAATACTTTGTTCTCGAATAGATTTTGAAAATTTAACATTATGAATGGCAAGCCAGTAATCAATATTTTGATCTAGTGTTAGCTGATCGAATGCAAAACTATTTTCTCCGATAAATAAAAATGTTTTAGAAGCAATGTAGTCATCTACCTCTTCGCCTTGATAAAATATTGCACCTTCCAGCGGCTCAATCATTTTAGTAATATTAGATAATAAGGTTGTTTTGCCATGCCCATTGGGGCCTCTTAAAATCATCACCTCTCCAGCACGAACCTGGAGGTTGACATTTTTTAAAATTAAATGATTGCCCCTAGCAAAAGATAGATTTTGAACTTCGATCATAAAAAAAGCGGGTCAGTATAACCCGCTTTTGAAGTTTTAAATATTTAAAACTGAGAATACTACTTCTTTTTTTTAGCAGCTTTTTTCTTAGGAGCTGCTTTCTTTGCTGCTTTTTTTGGAGCAGCTTTTTTCTTAGCAGCTTTTCTCTTAGCAGCTTTTTTCTTAGGAGCTGCTTTCTTTGCTGCTTTTTTTGGAGCAGCTTTTTTCTTAGCAGCTTTTCTCTTAGTGGTTTTTTTCTTAGCAGCTTTTTTCTTTGGTGCCGCTTTTTTCTTAGGAGCTGCTTTTCTCTTAGCAGCTTTTTTCTTAGGAGCTGCTTTCTTTGCAGCCTTTTTTTTCTTTACAGCCATTATAGCCTCCTTATTTTTTATACTTACTAGTAAGCATAAAACGAATATTTAAAAATATTCATTTACTTAAAAAAAGATTAAAAAAGTATTTAATTAAGTCAACATTTTATTTGTGATAACATTTTTCAAACTATGAAACAGATCGAAGTCATTCTTGGACCAACTAATACTGGAAAAACTTTTAATGCATTTGAACAGATGTTTTCCTTTAAAAATGGCGTTTTTGGTTTCCCTTTAAGACTTTTAGCGAGAGAAAATTATGATAAGGCATGTAAATTATATCCAGTTAATCAAATCGCACTTATCACGGGTGAAGAAAAAATAATTCCATCAGACGCAAAATATTTTTTTTGTACAGTCGAATCTATGCCGGAAGATTTATTTGATTTTGTTTGCGTAGATGAAATTCAACTAGCCGCCGATTATGAACGGGGGCATATTTTTACTCAACGATTACTTTATGCAAGAGGAGAACACAAAACAATTTTTTTGGGATCCTTAACAATTGAGAACATCATTAAAAGTTTAATTCCTGAAGCCGAGATCAAATTTAAAAATCGCTTTTCACAATTAAATTTTATTGGACATAAAAAAATTCATAACATTAAACCGCGCTCCGCAATTATTGCATTTAATTTAATAGGGCTATATGAAATTGCTGAACAAATTAGAAGTTTAAAGGGAGGGGTTGCATTGGTGGCAGGGGCCTTAAGCCCTAAAACAAGAAATGCTCAAGTAAAGTTATACGAGGATGGAGAGGTCGATTATATCGTTGCAACCGATGCAATTGGAATGGGTTTAAATTTAGATATTAATCAGGTTTATTTTTCAGGGTTAGAAAAATTTGATGGTAAATATTTACGCCCTTTAACAGATATGGAAATTGCTCAAATAGCAGGCAGGGCTGGCCGATATACTAAAACAGGGTATTTTGGTTCAACTTTAGGAGCGAAATTTTTGAACATGGAGGTGATTGAAAATATTCAAGCGAATAGGTTTGAGCCCATTAAAAAAATTTTTTGGCGAAACCATTTATTGTCTTTTAAATCTCCGTATGACTTGATCCGGTCACTAAGACAAACATCGGACAATCCATATCTTATTTTAAAAAAAGATGCGGCGGATCAAAAATTTTTAATGAGCTTTTTAAATGAAAATAAATCCAAGTTTGATTTTGATAAGCCTTTATCTTTAAAGCAGTTATGGGATGTGTGTAGAATACCTGACTACCAAAATATTTCAGATCAAAAACATATTTTGCTGTTAACAGATGTTTACCGCGAACTAGTACTTAATAACTGGAAATTAGGTAATAGTTTTTTAGAAAAAAATATCTCAAAATTGGAGGATTACTCCGGAAGTATTGATGATTTAGTCTATAACCTTAATGAAACCAGGACTTGGTTGTATATTACCAATCAAAAACAGTGGATGAATGAGATATCATGGGTTGCAAAAGTTCAAGACATTGAAAATAAACTCTCAGAGGAAATTCATCAAAGTTTAATGCAAAAATTTGTTGATAAAAGCAAAAGTGAAATGATACAAAACCTTCATATCAGCGAAAAAAATATTTCTTTAAACAATAACAGGTATGTTATGATAAAAGAAGAAATTATAGGAGAATTAAAAGGTTTTAAAATTTACTTTGATAAAAAATTTGAAGATATTTTATCTTCTAACTATCAAAAAATAATCAGAGATCAGATTTCTTCCCATATGCCTTTAAATTTAGAAAACCTTTTAGCTGCACCTAACGAAAGCTTAAAACTCTCACCTAAATTTGACGACAACAAAAAATTTCAAAATCTTTATATTCAATGGGGGGATGCTGATGTTGGAGTATTTAAAAAGGATACTGATATGCTTCGCCCTAAAATAGAAGTAATTCATGATGAGTCCTTGTTAACTGCCGATCAACAAAATTTAATAACTAAAAAATTACAAAATTGGTTTGAGGAGTCTTATATTCAAAAAATTGCCTTATCGGGAGCTTTAGAGAAAATTAATAATACAGCTGAAGAAAGAAGTTTTGTTTTTAAAATTATTGAAAATAACTATGGCTTCTATCAATCAAATATCCTAGATGAGTTTAAGCTTATTAATGAGGATGTGAGAAAATCTATACATGCTCTTAATTTTAGGCTGGGTAAAAATATAATCTTCAATAGTGAAATAATCAGACCAGAATTTATGAAATTAAAATTTTATCTTTGGAATATTTTTAATAATGAAAACTATTCTATCGATTCATACGTGCCTAAAGATGGGAATGCTACATTACTAATTAATTCAGACATTAACCCTGCGCTGGCTTCTTTTTTAGGCTTTAAGGTTGAAAACGCACTCCTTATTAGGCTAGATATTTATAATGAATTCGAAAAACAACTCTTTAAAAGAGAGAATAGAGGTCCTTTTTCTTTACCCATGGACTTATCAAATTTATTAGGCATCAAAAAAGAAAAACTAATAGAAATATTAAAAAACCGATCGCTACAAATACAAGAATTAGGTGAAAATGATTTAGTTGTCTCTAAAAAGCTAAATTTAAAGCTAATAGAAAAGAAAAAACCAACTAAGAAAATAAGCAATAACACTAAAAAACCACCTAAGTCAAAACCAAGACAATTATTTAATAATCCTTTTGATCAATTAAAAAATGTTAAATAGATTTTTTAAATCTTTTTCAGAAGAGACATCTTCTGATTTGGAAAATTCATTTGAATTAGATTTATATAATTTAGTATACGAAATTATTATTGCAGATCATGAAATAACAAAAGAAGAGATAGAGCTAGCCTCCAATCTTATATATTTTTATTTTAACCTCCCTCAAGAAAACAATCAGAAATATTTAGAGGAACTTGCGCAAAAGGAACATTTTAACACAGATCTTTCTCAATTTGCATTCCGGTTAAAACAGACCTTAAGCTACCAACAACGAATGGATGTTATTTTGATTTGTTGGCAAGTATTGATGGTAGACGGCAAAGAGGATTTGTTAGAGACGTCAACTGTAAGAACCATATCCTCGCTCTTAGGTCTGGAAGATAAAGATTTTATATTAATAAGAAATAGAGTAAAAAACTCCCTATGACTTATTTGGTTAATGATAAATGTATTAAATGTAAGTATATGGATTGCGTAGAAGTATGCCCTGTCGACTGTTTTTATGAGGGCGAAAATATGCTGGTGATCAATCCAGAAGAGTGTATAGATTGTGGTGTTTGTGAGCCTGAGTGCCCCATTGAAGCAATCATACCGGATAGCGTTGATCAAGAAAATAAATGGCTAGAAGTGAACGAAAAGTATTCTCAGTTATGGCCGAATATTAAAACTAAAAAAGATTCCCCAGTTGATGCTAAAGAGTGGGAAGGTGTTGAAAATAAATTTGAAAAATATTTTAGCAAAAAAGGAGCAGAATAATGCCAGTGAAAAAAAAATCTGTCAAAAAAACAGTAAAAAATTCTTCTAGAAAAGTTGTTAAGGTCAAAGCCACAAAGAAATCAGTTGTTAAAAAGAAAGTTACTGTCAAAAAAACAGTTAAGAAAGTTGTCAAAAAAACTGTTAAAAAAGTAGTAAAAAAAATTGCAAAAAAAATAGTTATACCTAAAGCACCTAAGATTAAAAAGATTGTTGCTCCGCAAGAGTTTAAAAGTGGCGAAAATATCGTGTACCCGACTCACGGCGTAGGACGCATATTAACAGTTGAAAAATTTCAATACGATTTAGTGGAAGAGCAGCTTTATGTTATTCAATTTTTTCAAGATAAGTTAACTATTCGTGTTCCTTTTGCAAAAGCCAAACTTATTGGTCTTAGAAATATTACATCTAAGCCGGCGATTACAAGAACTTTAGCTATCTTAAAACAGAAGCCGAAACTTAAAAAGGCAATGTGGAGTCGAAGAGCACAAGAATATGATCAAAAAATAAATTCCGGAGATATTAAATTATTATCGGAGGTTGTTCGTGACTTATTTAGAAAAGATGATCAAACTGAACAGTCCTATAGTGAAAGACAAATGTTTCAAGTTGCCTTTGAGCGATATACAAGAGAATTTGCGATTTCTTCCGATTTAAAGTTTGAAGAGGCGTCTGCTAAAATCCTTGAAATCTTAAATAAAAGATAAGAAAGTTTTATAAGTCGTTTGATTTATCAGTGGGGATATCGATAGAGATATCTTCATCTAGATTATCTTCTTCATCCTCAGGTAAGCTGCTATCATCAGTTTCGTCAATTAGATCTTTTAAATCATCATTTTCAGTGACTGTTTTAGGAGCAGAAGCAACAGCGACGCCAGCTTTACGGCCTCGTTTTGGCTTTGGAATGTTAACCGCTTCAATGGTTTTACCACATTCAGGGCACTCAAGTTGATCTTGATAAAAATCATAATATTTAACACTACAAAAAGGACAGGTTCTTTTATGACCTAAATCTAATCTTTCTTCTGACATTGTGGGCAGATTTATACATTATTATTGTAATTTATACAAATTTTTATTATGTTATCGCTTCATTATGGCAGTACCAAAAAGGAAAACCTCTCCTTCTAAAAGGAACATGAGACGCTCTCATCATAGAGCGGGAACACAATCATTTGCAGAAGATAAAAAGTCAGGTGAATTAAGAAGACCGCACCATATCGATTTAAGTACTGGTATGTATCGAGGTAAACAAATCTTAGTAAAGAAGGTTAAAAAAGAAGAAGTAGCTGAAACATCTACCCCAGTAAATGCGGACGAAGCATCGAAGACTATCGAAGCACCTACCTCAAAGTAGCTTAATCTTTTATCACCCTAAATATTGAATTTTCACTAAAGCTCTGTTGATAGAGTTTTTTTTTAAGATCAGACTCTTCTAAGTTGGTTAATTTTTTTTTAACAATATATTGTTTCAGAATTTCAATTTCTAATTCAGGATTTTCAACAAACTTTTGATCAATAAATTCATCGACAACTTTTTGATCAAAACCCTTTTGAAATAATTTATTTTTTATTTTGCGAATAGAAAATAAGGATCGCTGATAATAGTGAAATATACTTTCAATAAAGTGTTCTTCGTTAATAATTCTGAGCCCATCTAACCTTTCAATAATTTTATCAATTATTTCTTCTTTATTAGCACCTTCAGTAAAAACGGCTCGGGTATAAGTTTTTTTATCTTTAATTTTTTTTTGAAGATGTTCTTTGATTTTTTTTCGAGTAGCCGGGTACTTTCCTAAATATTTAACTGCCTCATTAAATAAATAATCATTTGCATCTTTTTTCATTAATTCTTTTATATAATGATGCTAAAAATATAGGTAATAGAAAATGAAGTAGATATTTATTGGTTACTCTCTAATGCGCTTGTAGCTCAGTAGGATAGAGCACCAGATTCCTAATCTGGGGGTCGCAGGTTCAAATCCTGCCAAGCGCGCCAAAAGATTAATTTTTTTCGTGTAAAAAGTCTAAAAGTCTATCGAGATACTTCTCGTCTACATTGTAAGCCTTTTTATAGTGTTCAATGCAATAAGGTTTTGTTGGAATATTTTGACCTTCACAATAATGAAAACCCTCTTCTAAAGGATCACCAATAGGCCACTGACATGATCTAAAACTACCAGTCCCTACAATGCTTTTTTTGAAGTTAAACTTCTCTCTTCTTTTAACCGTCTCTCTTTTAGGAGCTATAATTGAACTAGGTTGTACATTGGTCTCTCTATAGAGAGTGGCAGAGGATAAGTGTTGACTATGAATGGTTTTTTTTCTTGAATTTTGTCGACGCTCGAGGCCTAAACGAAAAGCTTTCCCAATAACTGCATTTTTTGTAAATCCTAGCTGTTCACCAATACGGCTTGTAGCTACGCCCTCATTCCATAGTTTTTTAAGATCTTCAATTTTTTGATTGTTCCAAGACATAATTATTAACCTACTCTATATAGTTCTCCTTATAACCAATCTTATACTACATATAGTAGTGGCAATCTACTATAAAATCATTAGAAATGTCCACAATGAAATCACTAAAAAACATAAATTTTGAACAAATTAAGCAAGTTGGAGTACGAGTAGACTTCAATGTTCCTATCGATGAACATTTTCATATCACCGATAACACCCGATTATTAAGGGCTAAAGAAACTTTAAATTTTTTAAAAACACAAAATGCTAAAATTTTAATTTTATCTCATTTTGGCAGGCCCAAGGACACTTATGAGGAAAAGTTTTCATTTAATAATTTGATTAAGCAATTCTCAGATATATTAGAAATACCACTTCAGCTACTTAGCTATGAAGAATTTCTAAAAAATGGTTTAAAAACATTTGATGAAACAAATGAACGATTTATTCTTTTAGATAACATTAGATTTTTTGAAGGTGAAAAGAAAAACGATTTATCCTTCAGCCAACTTATTACCAATCATTTAGATCTGTACGTGAATGAAGCGTTTTCAGCTTCTCACAGAAATCATGCCTCTGTATCCCAAATGGCTAAAAATTTACTTTCTACTCCAGGAATAAATTTTGAAAGAGAAATTATTGCTATCAATGACATTAAAAAATCCTCCAAGAAAAAGTTAGCAATTATAGGCGGCTCTAAAGTTTCAACTAAAATTAATACTTTGCTCTCATTAACACAATCTTGTGTCGCCATATTTATTGGGGGGGCAATGGCCAATAATTTTCTTAAATATAATTTAATTGAAGTGGGCGCCTCTTTGATAGAAGAAGGTTCAGAATTAATGATCAAAGATATATACGACTCTGCAAAAAAAAATAATTGTCAAATACATTTGCCAATAGATGTTTGTTTAGATGATGAAACCATCATTGATGTTGACTCACTTGCTAAAACCAACAAAGGGGATTTTAAAATATTAGATTTAGCTGACTCTTCTAATGAATTACTATCCCATTTAATTGATTCTAGTGAAATTGTCTTGTGGAATGGCCCGATGGGAATGATTGAAGATCCGCGATTTGCCATAGGTTCTACAAGACTAGCCCATCATCTTGCAAACTGTAAGGCAGAAGTGGTTGTAGGCGGGGGCGATACTCTTTTAGCGATCAATATTTCTGGTGAGAAATTTGAAAACTATCATTTTGTTTCTACAGCCGGTGGTGCCTTTCTGGAAGCCTTAGAAAATAAAGAACTTCCGGGTGTTCTCGCACTTACTTCAAATTAATAAAGTGTTTTTTTAATAAGGGGATTTGTAAGATTGTGAAAACAATCGTAATCCCCATAATGCCAAATACTTTAAAGTTAACCCATGTATCAGTAGATTGAGTTCTCCAAACTATTTCATTTAAAATTGCCAAAAAAATAAAAAAAGTAGCCCACATTTTATTCATTAAGGACCAACCTTGTTCTGAGAGTTGCATAGAAGAATTTAAAAGATATTTCAAGACAGGTTTTTTGATTAAAGAACTACCAATTAAAATTACTGCAAATAAGGCATTGATGATGGTTGGTTTCATTTTAAAAAACATTTCATTTTTCAAAAATAAACTTAAACCACCAAAAATTATTAAAATAATTGTACTCACCAGCATCATAGTTGAAACTTTTCGTTCTTTAATGTACAAGGCAATTAAGGAAATAATTGTTGCCACAATTACTGCTGCAATACTAAGATAGAGATCTTTATCTGATTTATAATATACTGCAAAAAAAACGATCAGCGGTAGGAATTCAAAGAGTTGTTTCATGACTTAAATGAGTCTATCCAAATAATCTTCAAATTGAAACTCTCTTAATTGATTCATATCCTCTCCGTAACCTTCAAAGACTATAGGAATATCAAAATTTTGTAAGATTGATAATAGGGCCCCGTATTTTGCATTGGAGTCTACTTTATTAAGTACAATTCCATTTAAGGGAATATAGTTTTTAAAGCCCTCGATAATATGTGTGGAGGCTAATCCTGTATTTGCATCAATTGTTAAAAAATTAGTAACAGATGAAAACAAATCTGATTTTTTTTGAATTATATTCATAATTTTTTGCAATTCGCCCATTAAATTTTTATTATTATGTTGCCTACCTGAGGTGTCTATAATTAGTACTTCTTTATTTTTGAATTCTTCAATGCCTTTAAAAACAACAGCCGAGGGGTCTTCTTTGTCATTGCCCTTAAATATAGGCACATTGAATTTATTCGCAAAATGTTCTAATTGCTCCATTGCTGCAGCACGAAATGTATCTGCCGCAATAATGGCAGGTTGGAGGTTTTTTTGTTGAAAATAGTGAATAAATTTACCAATAAAGGTAGTTTTACCAGATCCGTTGTTGCCAGCAATCATATACAGACTTCTTGGTGTGGGTCGGAAGTTACCAAAATTTTTATCTTTAAATTGA
>Ga0181552_10000887_pt1 | contig 23017 bp, 18 predicted proteins | sample 011ome_18_FD_130583 | JGI IMG/M metagenome (GOLD analysis project Ga0181552, IMG submission 130583) | Coastal salt marsh microbial communities from the Groves Creek Marsh, Skidaway Island, Georgia - 011501BT metaG (megahit assembly) | ecosystem: Environmental > Aquatic > Marine > Intertidal...
TAATGTTATGATTGGTTTGCATCTTGATCATTTTTACGTATTTTGGTTGGAACCAATTGCAACTAATAAAACTAAAGAACATATGCAAATGTATTATGTTGGAGATAAAAGTGCTAATGGAGAGGAACTTAAAGAATTAAGAAAAGAAAATGCAAGATTTTGGAAAGACGTTATGCTGGAAGATATAAACGCAATTGAAGGAATGCAAGCAGGAAGGGGTTCCCCAATTTATAATGGAGGAAATTTTTCACCAATTATGGATCAACCAACTCATCAATTTCATAAATGGGTTGCTGACGCTTTAATAAAATAAAACAATAATTTTGTGAATATGAATTTAATTGATAGATTAAAAATTTATAATTACAATAATTTTATATGAATGTTTTAATTACAGGCACTGCTGGATTTATTGGCTTTCATTTAGCAAAGTTATTATTAAAACAAGGTTTCAAAGTTCATGGCTATGATGGAATGACCGATTATTATGATATAAATTTAAAATATGCTCGTCATAAAATTCTACAAAATAATTCAAATTTTGCTGCAACAGAAGGCATGCTTGAAGATAATGAAAGATTGGATGAGATAGCATATAAATTTCAGCCAGACACCATCATCCATCTCGCTGCGCAAGCGGGAGTTCGATATAGTTTAGAAAATCCACGTGCATATATAAACTCAAATATTATTGGTACTTTTAATGTAATGGAGATAGCTAGAAAGTATAAAGTTAAACACCTGTTAATGGCCTCAACTTCTTCGGTATATGGTGCAAATACAGAAATGCCTTTTACTGAGACTGAAAAAGCAGACACACAACTTACAATTTATGCAGCAACAAAAAAATCAAATGAAAGTATGGCTCATTCTTACGCACACTTGTGGAAAATCCCAATTACAATGTTTAGATTTTTTACAGTTTATGGCCCTTGGGGAAGACCTGATATGGCATTATTTAAATTTGTTAATGGTATAGTTAACAACAAGCCAATTGATATTTATAATAATGGTGAAATGTATCGAGATTTTACTTACGTGGATGATTTAGTTAATGGAATTAAATTATTAGTAAATTGTATACCAAATAATAAAAAAGTTTCTGAAAATGATAGTTTATCCATAGTCGCACCTTTCAGAATTGTGAACATTGGTAACTCAAATAAAATAAAATTAATTGATTTTATAAATGTTATCGAAGAAAATCTTGGCAAGAAGGCAGTTAAAAATTTTATGCCAATTCAAAAAGGAGATGTGCTTGCTACTTGGTCCGATACTTCTGTTTTAAAAAGTCTAACAGGATACAGCCCAAATACTAATTTTAAAGTTGGCATCAGTCGCTTTATCAAATGGTACAGTGAATATTATAATATTAAAGATTAACCATTTTATCTTTAGTCAATTTATTCAATTTTATTAAACTTGAATAAATATTTGTACAATATATGAATTTAGTTATTCCAATAATAAATTTTAGAGATTTTTGATAAAATATTTGGTTATTGATAGATGTTAATTTATTATAGGTAATTAAATTTAATGGATATTAAAAAAAAAATTAGTAAAAAAAATAAAAAATGCAATTAGTCATATTTGCCGGAGGCTTAGGGACAAGAATTTCAGAAGAAACAGATTATGTTCCAAAACCGATGGTCAAAATTGGTAAAAAACCAATTTTATGGCATATTATAAAGTATTATTCAATTTTTGGATTTTCAGAATTTATAATCTGCGGGGGTTATAAAATAGATGTTATTAAGGATTATTTTAAAGAATACAAAAAAGATAAAATTTGGAATGTTAAAGTAGTCAATACAGGAAATGGTAGCAATACTGGAGAAAGATTAAAAAGAGTAAAAAAATATATTAATAATACATTTTGTTTAACTTATGGAGACGGATTAAGTAATGTGGATATAAATAGATTAATAAATTTTCATAAAAGAAATAAATCATTAGTCACACTAACAACAGTGAAGCCAATACCTCATTTTGGAAAGATCATTTTTAAAGGAAACAAAGTAATAAAATTTTTAGAGAAAGATCAAAAGAAAGAAAATTGGATAAATGGTGGTTTTTTTGTTTGTGAAAAAAAAATACTTAATCTTTTAAATAAACAAAACACAATATTTGAGAGTGACACATTAAATTTTTTAGCAAAGAAAAAAAAACTATCCGCATATAAGCATAATGATTTTTGGTACTGTATGGATACATTAAGAGACAAAAGGTATTTGAATAGCCTTTGGTTATCAAAAAAAGCTCCTTGGAAGATTTGGGATTAATCAATTATTTAACTTATGAAAATAAAAATATATAATATTTAGAAGATTATTATGAAAATTTCTTACGGAAAAAATGTATATGATAAAGAGGAGATAAAGTCAGTGACTAAACAACTGAATAAATCTACTCAAATGGGTGGGTCAGTCAAAAGATTTGAAAAAAAAATTTCAAGTTATTTTTCAAAAAAATATGGTCTAATGGTAAATTCTGGTTCTTCAGCAATTATGTTAGCAATTAAAGTTTTAAATCTAAAAGAAGGAGATCAAGTTTTAACCCCATGTTTAAATTTTGGAACAGCAGTATCTTCATTAATGCATTATGGAGTTTCACCTATATTTGTAGATATTGATATTGAAACTTTACAGATTAATATAAATCAATTAGAGAAAAAAATTACAAAAAAAACGAAGGCATTCCTAATACCTAACTTAATTGGAAATATTCCTGATTGGCAAAAAATTAACAAAATTGCGAAAAAATATAATTTAAAAATAATTGAAGACTCAGCAGATACATTAGGAGCAAAAATAGAAAATAAATCAACAGGAATTTATAGCGATATTTCCATTACAAGTTTTTATGGCTCTCATGTAATAAGTTGTGCAGGCAATGGTGGAATGCTTTTAACAAATAACAAGATTTACTTCGAAAGAGCTAAAGTTTTAAGAAGCTGGGGTAGAATGTCAACTTTAATAAAAGATTCAGAAAATATATCAAAAAGGCTGAATATTAAATTAAAAGGAATTGAATACGATAAAAAATTTGTGTTTTCTGAAGCAGGTTATAATTTTGAACCTTCTGAATTGGGTGCAGCTTTTGGATTGATACAGCTAAAAAAGTTTAAAAAATTTAGCAATTTAAGAAATATTAATTTTTTTCTACATAAGAAATTTTTCCAAAAATTAAATAATATTTTTATAACACCAAAAATAATTGCCAACGTATATACAAATTTTTTAGCCTATCCAATTATTTTAAAAAAAAATTTAAATTTTAATAGAAAAAAATTACAAATTTTTTTAGAAAAAAATAATATTCAGACTAGACCAATTTTTAGTGGTAATATTTTAAGACACCCTGCGTTTAGTTCACTAGTTTCAAAAGATAATAAAATTGATGGTTTTAAAAATTCTGACTATATAATGAAAAATGGCTTATTAATTGGTTGTCATCAAGGATTAGGAAAAAAAGAGATAGACTATATTCATAAAATTATTTTAAAATTTATTAACCAGCAAATAAAAATTAATAAAATATATAAATAATATAAGAAGAAATATAAAAAAATTTTAGTAATTAAAGGTGCTTTTAAAGATAAAGACTTACAATCTTGTTTACAGTAAAGTTTAATCAACGATGTACTAATTTAGAAATTATTATACTTGCAGTAGTAACAAAAGCTAAATCAAAAGAATTTTTGATGAACTACTAAAGTAATTTTTTTAGCGATTTAACAAAAAGAATTTGTAAGAAATAAATGTTACAGATTTGAGCTAGTCTTCTAAATAGATTTAAATTAAGGATATATTGACTATAAATTAATTTCTCTATCAAATGTGCGAATGTATTCTGTATAAAATTAGTTACCATTGTATATTTTTCTGGTATCTTTGTTATAAATCTTGAATGATTCTTTATTTTAAGTATTGGTATTGTTTGTAAGAAATATCCAACTTCATTAAGGAAACTCTTATGCTTAAAGAACATGATGCTGAACAATTTATTAAGATACTAAAAAAAGCAGACTACGGCACTAATTTTACTGTTTTAGACTCCCCATTATCGTTATTATTTTACCAATCAAAAAAGGTTGAAAACTCTCTATTAGTAGACTCATTTTACAAGGCCCTTTTTGAAATGGGTATCTTGATTCGTGAAAAGGATATGGTGCATTCAAGTGTTAGGGTTGTTTTTTTTAGGGGAAACTTTTTTATGGTAGACTCTCCCTATATAGCTTCCACAGGTGGAATAAATCATTTTCATTCTAATAAAGAGGGAAAGTACGGCTTTGTTGGTGACGATGGTTTAATGCTTCTTAATTATGTAATTAAGAATATTAAGGATGATAGGTATCAAAAAGGTCTAGATATTGGAACAGGTTCTGGACTGATCGGAATTTCATTATCACCATGGTTCGATTCCATCGTAGGTGTAGATATTATGGCACCTGCTATAACCTGGGCTCAACTTAACAAAAAGATTAACCATGTTGATAAATATTTTCCATGCGAAGGGAGTCATTACGAACCTGTAAAAGAAAATGGTCCTTTCGATTTTATTATTTCAAATCCGTCATTTTCCTTTGTTCCACCAGATTTTATTAAGAAATATCAGGTTCAGGAGCACGAAATATCTAAAGATTATGGATTGGAACAAGTTTTTAAAATTATCGATGGATTTTCAGAACACCTTACCTCTAATGGACGAGCTATAATTTGTACCTTAGCTCCCATTATTTATGACCAGGACTACCTTATTAATAAAATAAAGGAGAAATATTCTAACTGTAGGTATAGCTTTAAAATTCATTACAACCTTAATCATAAAATATCTAATGAATATGAAAAATTCTATCAAAGCTGTGGAATTAGACGACTGAATTTTGTTTTTATAACTATTGACAACGGACAAGATTTTTTAATTAAGAAGACTTATTCTAACTTATATTTTCTCAGTCTTTTTCGTGGGCGAATAAAATTTCCACTTAAATTAAGACATTGGCTTATTAAATACCTGTCTTAAGTCTAGATATAATGATATCAATAAGAAATATGAAAACCAATATTTGAAATAAATTTTTGCGAAAGAGAATTATATGTTTCAGCGACAGCTATTTGAGTATAACGATGTACTAGGTTATCGTTTTATACCAAATATTAAGGCACGCATTCAACATGAAAGTGGTGGATATTTGCTTAAAACCAATAGTAGTGGATTTCGATGCAAACATGATTTTCTTGTACAAAAAAAAAAAAATATTAATCGTATTCTGCTGTTTGGAGACTCGTTTACTGCAGGAGACGGTGTTTCAGATAATAATCGCTATAGTGAAATTTTAGAGAGACAAATAAATGATCTAGAAGTTTTTAATTATGCGCTTCCTGGATCAGGAACAGATCAACAGTATTTAGCTTACCACACATTTGCAAAAGAAATAGATAATGATATTTTAATAATTGCAGTTTTAGTTGAAAATATTCGAAGAGTGGCATCACATTATCGTTACTACGAAAATGATCAAAGAAAAAAATTAGTATTTGCTAAACCTTTTTATGAATTAGTAAATAATAAACTATTACTGAGGCAATGTCCTCCAGCTAAAATTCCTATTGAAGAAAATGATTTATCTAATAGTGAAAAAAAAAAAATTGATACTGGGGGACGACTTCAATTATTACGTAAACTAATTATTAAAGCAGGAATTAAGGATTTAGCTCAAAAAATCACTAAGTATCAACCTATTCCAGAATACAATAGTGCCACAAACTCTGTTTGGTTGATTATGCGAAAAATCTTAGAAAACTGGATTATTCAACATCAAAAACCCGTTATTTTAATGCCAATCCCTTTATACCAACATGTTGAGGAAACGTGCGATGCTTCAGCTTACCAAGAGAGATTTCAAGAGCTATCTAAATCGACTGGATGTATATTACATGATCCATTAATAGATCTTTTAAAATATACGCCTGAGCAAAGACGGAAGTTTAGGTTTGAACGCGATATACATTTAACACAAGAAGGTCATGAGGCAATTGCTGCCTCTGTAGCACCTGTCATTAAAAGGATATTACTAACACAAAGTAAAGAAGTTAAATGACTATGAGCAAAATTGTTTTGGGAATATCTGGATTTTACCACGACTCAGCCGCTGCATTAATTAAAAGTGGAGAAATTATCGCCGCTGCACAAGAGGAGAGATTTAGCAGAAAAAAACATGATCCTAGGTTTCCTAGTAATGCTATTAATTATTGTCTTGAAGAAGCATTTATTGAAGCTGATGAAATCGATGCTATTGTATTCTATGATAATCAGATAAAAACATTTGATCGAATTATAAAAAACTGCATGTATGTTGGCGAAAACAGTTTGGAACAATTTGATAAATCAACACGGTCATTCCTTGGCTCCAAAATGTGGTTAGAAGATCATGTAAAAAAATCAATTGGTACTCTTGGCAAATTAGACAAATTACTTTTTACCGAACACCATATGTCACATGCAGCTTCTGCATTCTATCCTTCACCATACGAAAAAGCTGCTATATTAACGGTTGACGGTGTTGGCGAATGGACAACAACCTCGATAGGTTTTGGCAATGGAAATAAGCTTGAACTTCATAAAGAAATTCACTACCCACATTCTCTAGGGCTATTATACAGTACATTTACTTACTACTGTGGTTTCAAAGTTAATTCAGGTGAGTACAAATTGATGGGCTTAGCACCTTTTGGAGAACCAATTTATTACGATATTATTAAAAACAATTTGATTGATGTTAAAAGTGATGGTTCATATCGTTTAAATATGGACTATTTTGGATATATGGACAGGATGTTTATGACAAATGATAAATTTCACGATCTGTTTGGTGGATTACCTAGAGAACCAGAGTCCATTATTACTATAAAAGAAATGAACATTGCAGCATCAATTCAACGTGTTATTGAAGAACTGATAATAGACTTGGCAAGTTATGCAAAAAAAGAAACTGGTGCGAACAATTTAGTTTTGGCAGGTGGTGTCGCACTTAACTGTGTTGCAAATGGTAAACTGCAACAACAAAAAATATTCGATGACATATGGATTCAGCCAGCTGCCGGTGATGCTGGAGGAGCATTAGGGTCAGCATTACTTGTTAGTCATGAATATTTTAATGTTAAACGAGTAAAAAATAAAAGTAAGCGTGACAGTCAAAAAGGTAGTTATTTAGGGCCTCAATATTCAACCTCAGAAGTTAAAGCATATTTAGATCGTAACAATTACCCTTATAAATGTATCGTTGATAAGGGACAATTATCATCAACCATTGCAGATCTCCTAGCATCTGGAAAAATAGTAGGGTACATGAGTGGAAGAATGGAATTTGGTCCACGCTCTTTGGGCGCACGCTCTATTTTGGGAGATCCCCGTAACCAAAAAACACAATCCGTAATGAATTTAAAAATTAAATATAGAGAATCTTTTAGACCTTTTGCACCTTCTGTTTTGCAGGAAGATGTAGGAGACTATTTTGACATAAATTGTGAAAGCCCTTATATGCTACTTGTAGCACCAGTAAAAGAAGATAGATGTAATGTTACAGATACATTAGATGAAACTAATAGCGAAGATATGCTTAAAATAATAAATCAGTCAAGATCTGATATTCCTGCAGTAACTCATGTCGATTACAGTGCTCGCGTTCAAACAGTTCATCGTGATGATAAAGCTGATTTTTATGATGTAATTAATGCATTTAAACAAAAAACTGGCTATAGCTTGTTAGTCAATACCTCTTTTAACGTTCGAGGCGAGCCTATTGTTTGTTCACCAAAAGATGCTTACACCTGTTTTATGCGAACAGAAATGGATATATTAGTTCTAGAAAATTGTATTTTATATAAAGAAAAGCAACCTAAAATTGTCGATAACGATAAATGGAAAAAAGACTATGAACTCGACTAAAATTAAACAAAAAAAGAATATTCATCCTAAAATTCAAAATTTCTTTGACCAGGAACTAATGCTACTTGCTAAAGAACTGAAGCAGCAGAGAGATATTATCCCATGGGTACCTTTAGACGCTAATGCTACCACTTACTATAAAACACGAAAAAAAACAAGAATGAGTAAACAAGATTTTGAAATAGGTGGTCACAGTACACTAGAAACTTTTGCTGAAGACTTAAAGACATATTGGGAAAATAACGATGATTCCAAGCTTTGCCAGATGATACCTTCATTGACAGAACTAGCGAATGAGCTCTATTTTGTTGAGTACGAGAGTGAAAAACTCTCACCCAATATTTATGTTATGTTTTAGAATAAATTATGAATAAAAAAAAGATAATATTAGCAAATGTTATTTCCACTTTAAAAATAGATTACCTATTGTTAACTTTGAGAAATTTTTTTTATAAAGGCAATTATATTTATGCACTTAATTATCATGAAACCCCAGAGTTTGAAAGCTTCAAATTAGAACAACAACTTATTTTTTATAAAAAACATTTTTCTGATGTTAGTATTTCTGATTTGGATCAGTTTTTTAAAAACCGAAAATGGCATAAAGATAAACCTGGTTTAATACTTTCTTTCGATGATGGGCTGCGAAGTAATTATGAAATTGCTTCACCATTATTGGAAAAATATGGTTTTACTGGATGGTTTTTTATTCCCACTGATTTTCCAGGAGTACAAGTCAACGAACAAATAAAATTTATCAAAAAACACAGGATTGCCACGAGAGTAAATTATAATGATGGTCGCATAGCAATGACGTGGAACGAAATTCAACAATTAGACAAAAAGCATGTAATTGGATGTCATACCAAGACGCATCATCGCATGTTAGCATCAACAACAAAAGATAAACTTCAATCAGAAATCAGAGAATCAAAAAGAATTCTTGAAGAAAAACTTGGGCATTCTGTAGATACGTTTTGTTGGGTAGGCGGCGAAGAACTCTCATACAGTAGTCAAGCAGCTCAAACTATCCGTGAAGCAAAATATAAATATTCATTTATGACAAATTGTATGCCGATTACGATTCAAACCAACACACTTCAGTTACAACGAAATAATGTTGAAACAAGTTGGTCAATCAATTTAGTTAAGTTTGCACTTTGTGGAATTATGGATTTATTATATATGCCAAAAAGAAAAAGGGTCAATAAACTAACGTCTAAATGATTACAGAATCTAATCCAATAATTAGAGATGATCTAAAAAGTATTATTTTAGAAAATTTGTCATGGGATAAATTTAAAAATAAAACTATATTAATCACAGGTGGAAATGGATTTCTGGCCTCATATATTGTTAAGTCTCTATTAAGTGCAAATATTCATTATAGATTGAAATTAAAAATTATTTGTCTTGTTAGAAACAAAAAAAGTAAATTAAATAGATTAAAGTTTATTAAAAATAATAAAAATTTAATCATATTTTATCACAACCTAGAGACTCCATTACCAAAAGATCTTCCTAATTCAGATTTTATTATTCATAGTGCCAGTCAAGCAAGCCCTAAATATTATCATACAGATCCAGTTGGTACTTTATTGCCAAATACAATGGGAACATTTCATTTATTAAAATATGCAGTTAAATGTAAATCTGAGAAATTTTTATTTTTTAGTAGTGGTGAGGTTTATGGAGTCCCATTAAATAAAAATAAAAAAATTAATGAAGATAATTATGGTTATTTAGATCCTACTAATTTAAGATCGTGCTATGCTGAAAGTAAAAGAATAGGTGAAACAATGTGCGTTGCATATTCAAAACAATTTAATTTAAATATCAATATAGTGCGTCCGTTTCATACTTATGGACCTGGCTTTAACCTAGATGATGGACGTGTTTTTGCTGATTTCGTAGCAGATGTGGTATCGAAAAGAAAAATTATTATCAAGGGTGATGGATTAGAAAAACGTTGTTTTTGTTATATATCAGATGCAACAATTGGTTTTTTGAGAATACTTTTAAACGGAGTTAATGGAGAAGTTTATAATCTTTCAAATCCTTCTTGCGAAATATCGATTAAAGATTTAGCTAAATTAATTTCTAATCTTTTTCCAAATCTTGATATCAAAATTAAATTTAAGACTTCTGGTATTAAAAAAAACTATTTAAAAAGTCCAGTAATAAAAATATTGCCACTTATAGAGAAAACAAAAAAACTTGGTTGGTCTCCAAAAATTTCTCTAGAAGAAGGATTTCGTAAAACAATTAATAGTTTTAGTTTGTAAATTTTGCAGAATTAGAAAATTTATTTTTTTAAAAAAATAATCAAAGCTGATTATATTAAAAAAATTTATAATGAATATTATGATACAATATTTTAACATTCAGACTTAATTATTAAAACAGATATACAAAAAACAGAAATAACAAGCTCTAATATTAAAATTACTTCAAAAAAATTTAGAGCAAATATGATCTTACCTAAACACGACCATCGTGAAAATTAATTTGATCGTAAAAACTTCAATAGTTATGAAGAAAAATAAATAAATCGTAGCATGTAAATGATTTCTAAACAAGCAAATTTTATTATTTAAAGAATATGGACATGAAAGTTTTAAGAATTTAAAATTATTCTAAAAGGATTTTAAATGAAAAAGGAAAAAGTATAAATTAAAGTAACTAATACTTTAAACTCTAAATAATTTATACTAATAAAAATAAGTGAAGTTAACAACAAACATAAAAAACTAATTTTTTAATCATAAAAATTATAAAAAATAATTTTAGAATATTACTAAAGAAAATCTAATTTGTTATTGGAATAGATAAAGAGATATGCTAACCAATTATTTATTTTATGATAATTTTTATTCCCACAAATAAACGAACAGAAACCCTGCCATTTGCTTTAAAAAGTATATTAAATTCACATCATTCAAAAATTTCTGAAAGAATTCTTATTTTAGTCAGAAATAATTATTTGCCAGATAAAAAAAAAATTGATGAAATAATTTCAGCATTAAAATTTGATAATAAGATTTACTTTGAAGTTGTGCATGCTCAAAAAGAAAGTGTTTCTTTTTTTGAATGGTATGATCTGATATTTGAATTTGCTAGAGAAAATGAAAGTGTAATGATCCTAGGTGATGATGATTTGTTGATGCCTTTTGGAATTGAAAATAGGTACAAAGAAATAAATAGACTTAAAGGTGATTTGTTAATTAGTCGTCATAGTTCAAGGTTAGTTTTTTTTAATCAAGGTAAATATTGTTGGCCAAATTTTACTAAAAAAGAATGGAAAAAAAATTTAAAGTGTGAAAACAGTTTTTATTTGAAAAATTTTACAGAAGCATCATTCATCTCAAATCATTTTTTTCGAAATACAACTGGATTTCATAAAGGTTTAAAATTAGTAAAAAAATGGTGCGACACGCAAAAATGGGCTCCTATAGTAGACGTAACTGGTTTAATTTTTTTTTATATGGTGTATGCAATTAATGATCAGGGTGGCAAAGTATTAATTCTGCCAGAATATAGTGTTATTAGAGGACAGATCTTTGAAGAGTCCCTTTATCAAGTTTATTCTGATAATAGATCAGAATTTATGTATACACTTCTTATGTTGAATATATTTTCTAATAAAAATATCCATAAAAATCCAAATCTTTTCAATCGAGAAAAAAAGTTTTTATTAAATGCTCTTAGAAAAAAATTATATGAACTTCTATTCATAAAAGATCCAGAATTTTCTCAAATAAAAGTTGGTATGAAATTAACTAATCTTAGTTGGGCAAAATTAATTATTTCTAAAGAATTGTTTAATCTAAGATTATTGTTTAGATTTATATTTCCTTTTTTGAAAGGATACACTTATAAAAAAATACTAAAAAGCCGCAAAGGATTAGTTGAAAGCAATAATTATCTAAACCAATTAAAAGAAGAGAATAAATATAATTACTGAGTAATCATTTATTATAATTTTTTTGATTTTACTGATATTTTGAATTGGGTGAAACTAGCTAAGATTTATAAGGATAATCACATAAACTTTGTTAGAGTAATAATTCTATTTGGTTGCTAATTTTAAAATGTAGCCTTAAAACTCTTATAATCTATGTCCGATATTATTAAAGCAATTCAAAAAACATATAGTTTATTAAATACAGAAGAGCGAAAAAAGGCTGCCTTTTTATTAATTATTATTTTTATTACAGCAATACTTGACATGGCTGGGATCGCATCAATACTCCCATTTATATCTGTGCTTTCTAATCCTGAAATAATCAACTCCAATGGATTTTTAAATGATATTTTTCAAATGTCTAATACATTAGGTATTAATGACAAAAAACAATTTTTATTCATGCTGGGTATAGTAGTTTTTTTTCTTTTTATCATTTCATTAATATTTAGAGCAATTACTCAATATTATTTATTTAGTTTTAGTTTAATGCGCGAACATTCAATTGGTAAAAGAATAATCGAAGGTTATCTTCATCAGCCATATTTGTGGTTTATAAATAAACATAGTGCAGATTTAGGAAAAAATATTTTATCAGAAGTTAATATTGTTATTCAAAACACGATTATACCAATTTTAAATTTTTTTGCTCTAAGTGTAGCTGTTATTGCAATAATAATTCTGTTAATTATTGTTGATCCAATTTTAACTTTAATGGTAGGTTTAGTTTTAGGTTTTAGTTATTTTAGCATTTTTTACTTTGCAAAAAAAACTTTGAATCGTTTAGGTAAAGAACGTTTTCAAGCTAACCTTGATCGTTTTTCTATTATTTCTGAGTCTTTCGGGGCAATAAAGGAGGTAAAAATTGGAAGATTAGAGAATGTGTATATTGGCAAATTTTCTAAATCGTCTGAAATTTACGCAAAAAATCAATCTATTGCTGCCATAATTGCAAATCTTCCTCGTCATTTTTTTGAAGGAATTGCTTTTGGAGGTATGATTATCCTTATTTTATTTTTAATGTCTAAAGATAGAAATTTTTCAAATATTTTACCAATTGTTTCACTATATGCATTTGCTGGTTATCGGTTGCTGCCAGCGCTCCAACTTATATATTCATCACTATCTCAAATTCGATTTTCAAAAACAGCATTAGAATCACTACATAATGATTTATCAAATTTAAATTTGGTAAAAAGTTATAATGATAATTCTAAGACAAATATTCAATTTAAAGAATCAATTAGTTTTGATAAAATTCATTTTCGATACTCTGATAACATGCAAGATGTTATTAAAAATCTTACATTTAGTATTCCAGCTTCAAGCAAAATAGGAATTGTTGGGACTACTGGTAGTGGCAAAACTACTACTGCAGAAATTATTTTAGGATTATTAGATCCTATAGATGGAAATTTGAGTGTTGATGGAAATGTGATTAACAATAGAAATAAAAGATCTTGGCAAAAAATTATTGGTTATGTTCCGCAACAAATATATTTATCAGATGATACTATTAGAGCAAATATTGCATTTGGAGTTGCTAAAGAAGATATTAATCAAAAAGCCGTAGAACAAGCGGCTAAAATAGCCAATCTTCACGATTTTGTAGTTAAAGAATTGGATGATCAATATAATACAACAGTAGGAGAGAGGGGTATAAGACTGTCGGGTGGACAACGTCAAAGAATAGGAATAGCTAGAGCTCTATATCATAAACCAAAAGTGATTATATTTGATGAAGCAACAAGCGCGTTAGATAATATTACAGAAAAAGCTGTGATGGAATCCATATCAAATTTGAAAAGTGATGTAACTGTTATTCTTATTACCCACCGAATAAGTACAGTAAAAAAGTTCGATAAAATATTATTATTAGAAAAAGGCAGTTTAAAAGCACAAGGTACTTTTGAAGAACTAAATAAAAATAATATAATATTTAAAAAAATGACAAGCGAAATTAATTAAGAATTTTAAGGTTAAATTTATTTGAATTTTTAAAGAAGTGCAAAAAATAATATTAAGTTAATGATTAAAAACACTATTATAGGTTTGAGCTTAATTACATTAATTTGTTTAATTGTTGGAGAGTTAGATCTTTTTGTTGGATTATTTTTTTTGATAATAATTTTTATACCACTAATATATTTATCATACTGGAGCAATAGTTTAATAATAATAACTTTTATTTTATCTATCTTCTTTTGTTTATATTTCTCATTTTTATTTTTTTACATGATTTTTGATGAATATAGTCAATTTATTAGTTTTTCATTTAATGACATAGATCAACTTAAGATTTTTGTTAAATTAGGATTAATCTCGTTAATTTTTGTAATTTTTGGTATTTTTTTTCATACCATTATTAAAAAACTTAAATTTAAAAATTCTGAAATAATAAATAATCTAGATGAAAGTTTATCGATTATTACTTTTTCCAAAAAAAAATCAAAAATTATTTTATTTCTTATTTTTTTTTTTGTAACTACATCAATTCCAATGATTAATATGATGATTGAATTAGGAATAGGTGTTACAGGTGCTCGACCTACTGCTTTACCATTCAAGTTAACAGGAATTCTTACACTTTTTTATAAAATGTTTTTACCCCTTTTTCTGGGTGTTCTTTATTTGGCTGATAATCGAAGATTGTTTTCATTATTGTTACTTTCTATATTTGTGATTTATGGAGGTGTTCATTTATCTTCTAAAACAATTGTGATAGCCACTTTAATTATTCCTTTAATTTTTGCTTTTTATGATAAACGATTTTTCTATGGTTTTTTTATTTTAATATTAATAAGTTTTAGTATTGAATTAATCACATTATCTCGTCCTTACCTATACACAACAATAGATAAAATCATTTATGTAAATAAAAATTTTAATATTGTAGAAAATTTCCAATCCCTAATACAATTAATTGAACCTAGCAACTTTGCTAAGAATATATTTTTGATATTTGATCGAATATTATCTTTCAAAGGATTATATATAGCTTCAAAAATACCAGCCAGTGATTTTATTTCTGGATTTGGCATTTGGTTACATACTTTAGATTGGGGATTATTTTTTTTGCCAGTTGATGAATTTCATTATATGTCCTTAGGTTACAACGTAGCCTTTGGTTCATATAACCTAACTGCAGATTTATTAACCCAAATTTTATGGAGCATTGACGACTCATATATTTACGCTATTTTTATAACCGCAACCTATTCATTTATTTTTGTTATAATAGAAACTGTAATAATTCGATTTAAATTTAAATATAATATTGTTGATACATTTTCAAATTTGATAATTATTTTTTTTTCACTTTCGTTATTAGCTCATCCTGGTTATCCTTTGTTAAAATTTGTACTTTTAATTTTTATATTCTTAAATTTGTTTCCAAGAATAAAGCAATTAAGTGAATTATTTGTATTCTTAAAAATAACTAAAAAAGATAATAATAAGAAATGAAAAAAAAAATTATAGTGTATTTAAGAGGAGGTATTGGAAATCAACTATTTATGTATGCTACCGCTAGAGCCTTGTCTTTAAAAAATGATGCTGAATTAGTAGTTGATGATTGGAGCGGATTTATTAGAGATAAAATATATAATAGATCTTTTGAGCTAAAAAACTTTAAAATTCAAGATCGTTTTGTTTCAAAATTTGAAGTATTATTTTTTTTGTTTTATCGATTATATGATCGTATATTTAGATCTCTTACTAAGCTTTCAAAAAATTTTTTTGGAATACAGATTTTAACTGAAATAGATGAAAGCAAGTATTTATCTGAATTACATGATGTAAAACTAAAAAATTATAACTGGCTAAATGGTTTGTGGCAGAGTCCAAAATATTTCGAAAATTATAAAGAGATATTATATAAGGAATTAATGCCACCTGAACCAATTTCACAAAAATTTTTAAAAATAGGTAGAAAAATGATCTCTGAGGAGTCTGTTGCAGTTGGAATTAGGTTATTTGAAGAAAGACCAAAAAATTTTTTTGGACCAGATCCAATTAAAAATTCATTAAAGATAAATAACATATTAAATAAAATTAAAAATGAAATTCCAAATGCAAATTTTTATATATTTTCTACAAAAAATTTTAAATTTTTAAATGAATTAAAATTGCCAAAAAAAACTATGAAAATAACAGCTGAGAATGGCTTTGAGGACACTGTTAATACTTTATGGCTTTTGTCACAATGCAAACATCACGTTATGACGGATAGTACATTTTATTGGTGGGGAGCTTGGCTGAGTAATTACAAACATAAAAAATCAAAGCAGTTGATTTTTGCCTTTAAAAATTTTTTTAATAAAAATACTATCCCTGAAAATTGGATTACTTTTTAAAGACTATTTATTATAAAAAATGTATAATATCATTAAGTTGATTAAATAAATGAAATTAACTAATTTAAAACTTGCTATTATTGGTCTAGGCTACGTTGGGCTACCTTTGGCTGTAGAATTTGCAAAAAAGAGATCAACTATAGGTTTCGATATTAAAAAAAAAAGGATCGAAGAATTAAAATCTGGAATTGATAAAACTCTAGAATTGACGAATATAGAATTAAAAAGAGCAAAAAAATTAATTTTAACCTCTAATAAAAGAGATCTAAAATTAGCTAATTGCTATATTGTAGCTGTACCTACCCCAATTGATAAATTAAAAAGACCTGACTTAAAATTATTAAATTCAGCTTGCAAAAAGATTGGTAGTTTTCTTAAAAAAGGTGATATAGTAATTTTTGAGTCTACTGTTTATCCTGGTTGTACAGAAGATGTATGCATACCAATTTTGGAAAAATATTCAAAACTAAAATTCAACTATGATTTTTATTGTGGTTATAGTCCAGAGCGGATTAATCCAGGAGATAAAAAACATCAAATTTCTAATATTAAAAAAATTACTTCAGGATCAACACCAGAAATAGCAGATTTAATAGATGCCCTATATAAAGAAATTATTATTGCAGGAACTTACAAAGTATCTAGCATTAAAGTAGCAGAGGCAGCTAAAATTATTGAAAATACTCAACGTGATTTAAATATTGCTCTTATTAATGAACTGTCTATTATTTTTAACAAGATTAATATTGACACTAAAGAGGTACTAAAAGCAGCAGGCACCAAATGGAATTTTTTACCATTTACTCCAGGATTAGTAGGTGGACACTGTATAGGTGTTGATCCTTATTATCTCACTCATAAAGCAAAGAAAATAGGATATAATCCAAAGATTATTTTATCTGGTAGAAAGCTAAACGACAAAATGGGGATTTATGTAGCCTCACAATTAATTAAAGCCATGAAAAAAAAGGCCATTAAAATTAAAGATGCAAATATTCTTATAATGGGACTAACTTTTAAAGAAAACTGTAATGACATTCGTAACTCTGGAATTTTTAGTGTTATTAATAAATTAAAAAAACATCAATGTAATTTGCACCTTTATGATCCGTGGGTAAACAGAAAAGAAATTAAAAATTTATATAATATTAATCCTACAACTTCACTTAATCCAAACACCTATGATGGAATTATTATAGCAGTAGCTCATGATAAATTTAAAAGTATGGGGATAAAATTAGTTTCTGCATTAGGAAAAAAGACGTTTGTTCTTTATGATCTTAAATCTATTTTCTCGAAACAAGAAACAGATTTAAGATTATGAAATATCTATCAATGTTTTTATTATATTTTAAGATAAAATTAAGTTTAAGGTTATTTTATTAAGTATAGATTTTTATGACTATTCCCATCACTGTTTTAATGTCAGTTTATAATGGTGAGCTCTTTCTAAAAGAAAGCATATCAAGTGTTTTAAAGCAAAGTTTTGCAGAATTCGAATTTATAATTGTTAATGATGGTAGCACAGACTCTTCTTTAAAAATAATAAATCAGTTCGCTTTGTTAGACAATCGAATTAGGGTCATAAATAAATTAAACTCAGGATCATATGACTCTTTAAATTTAGGTATTGAACAAGCTAAAGGAGAATGGATATCCATAATTGATAGTGATGATATATATGAAACTGATAAATTAAAGAAACAATACTCGTTTTCAAAATTAAATAAATCTGTCAATTTAATTGGCTCATGCTTTTCGACTATAAATGAAAAAGGGGGAAAACTAAAAAATTATAAGGTACCTACAGATCAAATTATTTTAAAGGACAATTTATCAAAAAAAAAATTATCTTTTCCCCATTCCTCATTTTTTTATAAAAAAAGATTAGCTATTTTAAATAAATATAGATCAAATGTTTTCAAGATAGGAGCTGACTATGATTTGTGTTTACGTTTTAGTGAAATAGGAGATATAGCATGTATAGAATCTTTTTCCGTTCGATTAAGGAGACATAGGCAGCAAATTTCACATACAGAAAAAGGTTTAAGACAATTAATAAATTCAAGAGTTGCTCAAATTAGTCATTTGATAAGAAAAAAAGGGTACTCAGATCCTATAGGTTTAGATATAAATGATAAGCTCTATATACAATTTTATAATTTTATAAAAAATGATAATGAGTTAAAAAAAATAACTAATTTCCAAATTCTTATAATACAAATAAATTATTTATTGTTAAACTTAGACTTTAAAAATTTTATTAAATTATTTTATTTAATTATTAAATCGCCTTTGATTATTCTTAATTATATAATGTATCATTTTTCAGGCAAAATAATAGAAAATGAATTGATAAACAAATGGATTCAAAAAAAGTTATTAAATTGAATAATAAAATTACAATATTATGTTTTGTTAATTGGTACTTACCAGGATTTCGAGCAGGAGGGCCAATACAAACGGTAGCAAATTTTGTTGAACATCTAGGCGAAGAGTTTAACATTCGTATAGTTTGCTGTGATAGAGATGTTAATGATAACGATAGCTACCAAAATATTAAAGTTGATACTTGGAATATTGTAGGAAAGGCTAAAGTATTTTATGCTTCACCAAAAACAATTTCATTTAATGGTTTTAAGAAAATTTTAAAAGAAACTCCCCATAATATTCTATATTTAAATAGTGTATTTACATATGGTTTTTCAATACTACCTCTACTTGTTCGGCTTTTAAATTTTAACAAAAAAACTCCTTGTATTATTGGTCCCCGAGGAGAATTTTCAAAAGCCGCTTTATCAATGAAAAGTTTTAAAAAAAAATTTTTTTTATTTTTATCTAAAATTATTGGATTACATAATAATCTATACTGTTAAGCTTCTACCAAATTAGAATTGGAAGATATTAAAAAGAATTATGGTGATGTTGCAAACAAAATTATGGTAGCACGTGATTTGACACCTAGAAATTTAATATCACAGGATATATCATTTCCAAAGAGATCAAAAGGACCTTTAAGAATAGTATTTTTATCACGTATTTCTCCAATGAAAAATTTAGATTTTTTAATGAGTGTACTTTCTAAAATATCAAAAGATGTTGAGTTCAATATTTTTGGACCAAAGAATGATTTTTTGTATTGGAATAAATGTAAAAAAATCTTATCAAAACTGCCAAAAAACATTAAGGTAAAAATTGGAGACGAGGTCCCACACAAGAGTGTTCATAATGTTTTTTCAGAAAATGATTTATTTGCATTTCCAACAAAGGGAGAGGCTTTAGGTCATATAATTTTAGAGTCTTTATCAGCTGCCACACCTGTATTGGTAAGTGATAAAACATCTTGGATTTCAGATAATCAGAAAGGTTTACAAGCAATCTCATTAAATAAGAATAAATGGATAAAAGCAATTAATGATTGGGCAAATATTTCCGATGATGAAATTATTTTTAGAAGAAAAGCTGCTCTAAAATATGCAAATAAAGCTTATTTGGATAATTTAAAATCAATAGATGCAAATAAAAAATTATTTTATCAGGCATCAATGAGAGATAAATAATGTGTGGTATAGTTGGTGTAGTTAGTGCTTTAGATATAACTGATCGTAAGTGGCTTAATAAAGCATCAAAAACTTTATTTCATCGTGGCCCTGATTATTCTGGAGTATGGTGGTCAAAAGATAATAAAGCTGGATTTGCTCACCAAAGGTTATCAATTTTAGATCTTAGTTCATCCGCAAATCAACCAATGTATTTTTCTAAAAAAAATATTTGCATAGTTTTTAATGGAGAAATTTATAATTATAGAGAATTACGAAAAAAACTTCAAACCTTTGGACACAAATTTAAAACAAATAGCGACACTGAAGTATTGCTAGCAAGTTACGCCCAATGGGGAACCGAGTGTCCAAAGTATCTAGATGGAATGTTTGCTTTTGCAATTTATGATTTAAATTCTCAAAATCTTTTTATTGCTAGAGATAGAGCTGGGGAAAAACCGCTATTTTATTATTTTAATAATGAAACTTTTTTTTTTGCATCTGAGTTAAAAGCTCTATTAAGTAACAATTCATTAAATAAAAAAATTGATCTTGAATCTCTAGATTGTTATTTTGCAATGGGATTTGTGCCAGGAGAAAGATGCATCTTATCACAATATCAAAAACTATCTCCAGGTAATGCTTTATCTTTTAATATTAAAGAAAAAAAACTAGAAGTTTGGAGTTATTGGCAACTACCAAATTTTGAGAATAAACCTGAGAATTTTGATGAAAATTTATTAGTTGATAAGTTACACAAACTCTTAGAAAATTCAGTTGAAAAACAACTTGTTGCAGATGTTGATGTTGGAATTTTACTTTCTGGCGGTCTTGACTCAAGCTTGATAACAGCTGTTGCCTCAAAATATTCTAAACAAGTTAAAACATTCAATGTAAGATTTCCAGGGTATAATAAGTTTGACGAAACAGAAAATGCTAGATTAATTGCTTCACATTTTAAAACACAACATTCTGAACTAATAGTAGATAAAAATACTAATCTTGCAGATTTGTTGATAAAATTATCAAAACAATATGATGAACCAATTGTAGATTCTTCAATATTTCCAACATATTTGATATGTAATTTAATCAGAAAACATTGCAAAGTTGCAATTGGTGGAGATGGCGGAGATGAGTTATTTGGGGGATATAATCATTATAGTAGATTAATAAAATTAGAAGAATATCTAAAATACATCCCAAAATATATGATTGAAATTCTAGCAAAATTTATAAATAAAATTTTACCTACTGGAATGAAAGGACATAATTTTTCTGAAAGTTTAAGATTTGATTTATCTAATAATGTACCTTTTACTTTACCTATATTAAGTCAAACGACCAGAAGACAACTTTTTAAAAAATCTTTAAATCATATTATTGTTGCCGAAAGTGTTCACCAAGATAGAGTTCGATATGATAAAGACTTGATACAAAGAGCTACAAGAATGGATTTTGAAAATTATTTACCTGAGGATATTTTAGTTAAAGTAGATAGAGCAAGTATGGTTAATTCTCTAGAAATGAGAGCTCCATTTCTTGATTTTAATATCATTAATTTTGCATTTAAAAATGTTCCTTCAATATACAAGGTAACCAAAAAAAATAAAAAGATCTTAATGAAACAACTTGCATTAAAAATTTTACCAGCAAAATTTAATATTAACCGTAAACAAGGTTTTTCAATTCCATTACATGAGTGGCTCAAAAAAGGACCTTTGCGAGATTTATTTTGGGATACTTTATCTAGTACAGAATGTATGTTGGATAAAAAAATTATCAAAACCTTACTAAAGGGACAAGATCGAGGTAGAAATAATAGTGAAAGGTTGCTTGCATTAACACAATTTGAACTTTGGCGTAAAAATTTTAAAATTGATTTTTAATTTTTGGCTTATCTAAATGTAATTTTCCAAGGATTCCAGAAATCAAATTTAAATCTATAATCATCATTTAAACTCTCTTTTGTACTTTTATCTGAATAGAAAGTTATTTTAGTTTTGGGTTCAAGAGACATGAATCCATGTGTATGACCAGCTGGTATTTCCAATATTTTTGGATTTTTCTGGGATAAAAAAAATTTTTTAATTTCAAGTTTTTTTTTAGGTTTAATCCAATTATTAATCTTTATCACACAAATCATGGCTGAGCCTTCTCTTACAATTGCTGCTTTTGACTCATACTTATGACCATGCCATGCTCTAATAAAATTACTCTGATAATTAATTACGTCATAAAATCTAACATATTTTGACAAATCAAAAGAATTACAATAGTGAAGATATCCTCTGTCATCTACTGAAGTATCAATATTTATTAAATTTAATTTACTCATAGATAAAATTATTTACTTGTTTTAACTCATTCTTATTATCAGGAATAAAGGATTTTGTCGTTAATAAATTACTGTAAATCTTATCCTTAAACATAATTTTTTCATTTTGAAAAATATTAGTAAATTCTTTAATAGCATCTTCAATAGTAACAAATTTTTGGTTTGGAAATAAACTATTATATTTTTTAAAAGATACATTGTAATTTCTTGGATCTACGTTATCGGATGAAAGTGATATTTTGGAGCCAGGAATATTTTTTTCGATTAGCTGAGCGACTTGATCTATTGTTCCATTTAGTTCATCACATCCAACATTATATATATCTTGAGTGTTTGTAATTTTATGATTTAAAAAATTTATAATAGAGGTAGATGCATCTTTTACATGTAAAAAAGGTCTCTCCTGATTGCCACCAAATACTGTTATTTTTTTTTCGTAATACGCTTGCGCAATAAAAAGATTTACAACTAGATCAAATCTTAATCTTTCTGCTGGCCCAAATATTGTAGAGAATCTTAATATCTTTGTATCAATTTTACTCTCCATTAACTCTCGTTCTGAGTCTAGCTTTGTTTGAGCATAAAGTGAAACCGGATTGGTTGAGCTATCTTCATAACATAAATCATCTTTTTTTCCATAAACTGAGCAACTTGATGCAAAAATTAATCTTTGTACCTCATACTCAAAACATAAATTTTTAATAATGTTAGTTGTTTTAATATTAAAATACTTTGTATCATTTTCTTCTAAAGCACAAGCTGGATCTCCAACAAGACCAGCTAAATGAACTACTCTTGAATTTTCTTTTAAAAGTTTGCCAAGTAAAATTACATCACTCGCGTAACCTTTTATAAATTTAAAATTAGA
>Ga0181552_10000894_pt1 | contig 22965 bp, 20 predicted proteins | sample 011ome_18_FD_130583 | JGI IMG/M metagenome (GOLD analysis project Ga0181552, IMG submission 130583) | Coastal salt marsh microbial communities from the Groves Creek Marsh, Skidaway Island, Georgia - 011501BT metaG (megahit assembly) | ecosystem: Environmental > Aquatic > Marine > Intertidal...
CCGGAGAGTTCGGCAATGACAGCTGGCCGGAAGGCGCATGGGAAACCGGGGGTGCTTCCATCTGGGTGACCGGCAACTATGATCCTGAGCTGAATCTGAGCTTCTGGGGCACCGGCAATGCCGGCCCGTGGACAGGAGAGCTCCGCCCCGGCGACAACCTGTTTGCCAATTCGGTGATTGCCCTGGACGTGGACACCGGGGAAATGAAGGGCTACCACCAGTATCACTGGAACGGATCATGGGACTGGGATGAGGTTTCGCCACCGGTGCTCATGGATGTCGAGCGTGACGGCCGCACCATCAAGGCCCTGGTGCATGCCGGTCGCAACGGCTATCTCTGGGTGCTGGAGCGGACCGCCGACGGCATTAATTTCATCGACGCCGAGCCTTACGTGTACCAGAATGTTTTTACCAGCCTGGACCCAGAGACCGGGCGTCCGGAATACGATCTCGATCATAAACCCGGGTTGGGCAAGCTGGCGCAGTACTGTCCGTCCCTGTCCGGTGGCAAGAACTGGGTGCCGGCGGCCTACAGTCCGCAAACGGGCCTGTTCTACATTCCCGCCAATGACAACTACTGCTCCGCGTGGGCCGGCACGGAAGCCGAATACCGGCCGGGCCAGAATTTCACCGGTATTACCGGCATGGAAGCCCGCATTGTCGAGGGCGCTGACCACATCGGTGAAATCCAGGCCTGGAACATCAACACCGGTGAAGAGGTCTGGACGCAGGAGTTCGAGATGGCCAACTGGGGACCGGTGCTGGCCACGGGCGGCAACCTGATCTTTTCCGGCGGAACGGCTGACCGCCATTTCCGTGCCCACAATGCCAGCACCGGTGAACTGCTCTGGCAGCAGCGCCTGAATTCCGGCGTGACCGGGGTGCCCACCACATTCTCCGTGGACGGCAAGCAGTATGTGGCTGTGCAGTCAGGCTGGGGGATCGATGCCGCCGGCATGCAGCGGCGCCTGGATGCCTTGCAGGGTCGCACAACGATCGTGCCGCAGGGCGGGGTGGTCTGGGTGTTTGCCCTGGAGGATTAAGGCTGGCCATGGCATTTGACGAAGGTCTGGCAGAACGTCTGCGGGGACACTTTTAGGACAAGGCAGATTATAGCGGACGGCGAATGTTCGCCGGCCTGTGTGTCATGCTGTCGGGACACATGACCTGCGGTATTGTCGGCGATACGCTGATGGCCAGGGTGGGCGTCGACCAGGACAAGGCGGCACTCGAGCGTCCGCACGCGCGGGAAATGGATTTCACGGGCCGGGCCATGAAGGGCATGGTGTTTGTGGCCCCTTAAGGTATCGAGGATGATACTGAACTGCAGCACTGGGTCGGCATGTGCGAGGCCTTTGTCAGGACCCTGCCGCCAAAATCATGAAAGTCATGCTGGGTTGTGGTCGGTCGGCCCAAGCCCACAGGGCCGTTTGCCGACATCCCCCTGTTTCGGCTAGTGGGTAAAGGAATACACCACGGCGTTGGTACCGAGCCGGAAGGCATCGATTGACGGTTTCAGGGGCATGGTGCCGTCGGCGTACCAGTCCCAGAAATTGGCCAGGTCATTATTGTGTCCGGCCAGCAGGCCAAGCCGGCCACTGTCATCGAACAGGCCGTAATATATGATCTCACCTCCAGGCACAGAGTCGGCCATGGCGGCCAGATTTTCCAGCGACGTATGCACCCGAAACACTTCATGATCGATCGGCACGCGGACCAGTTCGTTGTCGGGAAAAGCCCGTTTAACCTGTGAACGCATCTGGGCAAACTGCCAGGGACCATCAAAGTCATCCATTAGAATGAAACCGCCACGTAGGATGAACTCGCGCAGGTTGGTCACTTCCTGGTCAGTCAGTTCCATTTCGCCCGGCTCGGAAACATACGCAAACGGGTAATCAAACACATCCGGATCGCCCAGTTCGATGATGCGGTAGGACTCGATAGCCATGTCGATATTCGTGGCTCGTTCCAGGAACTCGTTGAGATTGATGTCGGAGTCCGGATAGTTGTGGGACCAGCCCATGTGGCCGATATCGCCGTTGGTACCGAAGTGCCAGCGTGCCGCCGTGAACTCCTGCACCGGTGGGTTGTTCTGGTAGATGCGGTAGCCGCGACCGAACTGGGCCAGCACGCTGCCCGACAGCGACAGCAGGATTAGGCCTATGATCGTACTGAATTTCATGAGTGTAATGTAAAGAGGCAGGCGGCAGGAGACAAGAGGCAGAATACGCAGGTTTTGCTGAGGTTACGTTGTAGGTCGGCATAGGCCCGCAGGGCCGTGTCCCGACAAGCCCAAGTTATGAATGTCGGCAACCGCTTCGCTATGCCGACCTGCTGGCCAGACAGTAAATTGTCATTGTCCCTTACACAAGCAGCCTTATTATGGGATGCTTCATACAGTAATGATGCAAACCGTGAGACCCGTTTGAACAACCATCGCAGTATTTTCTGGCACGACTACGAGACCTGGGGCGCCGAGCCGCGCAAGGATCGTCCCTGCCAGTTTGCCGGTATTCGTACAGATGAGGATCTCAACATCATTGATGATCCGGTCGAGTTTTTCTGCCAGCCCACCCCCGAATACCTACCGCATCCGGAAGCCTGCCTGGTGACCGGTATCAACCCCGAGGAAGCGCTGGCCAAGGGAGTCAACGAAGCGACGTTCTGCGCCCGCATTGTCGAGCAGTTCACGCAGCCGGCGACCTGCGTGGCCGGGTACAACAGCATTCGCTTCGATGATGAGGTGACCCGGCATCTGCTCTATCGCTGTTTTTACGATCCCTATGAGCGTGAATGGAAAAGCGGCAATTCGCGCTGGGACATCATCGACCTGGTGCGCATGACCCACGCCTTGCGGCCCGGGGGCATCGAATGGCCGCACAAGGACGACGGTTCCCCCAGTTTTCGCCTGGAGGACCTTACGGCGGCCAATGGCATTGACCATGCAGGCGCCCATGATGCTCTGGTGGATGTGCGCGCCACGATAGCCATGGCCAAACTCATCAGGCAGAAACAGCCCAGGCTCTATGACTGGTATTACCAGCTGCGCAGCAAGAACAAGGTCAAGCCTCTGCTCGACCTGAACAAAAAAGACATGCTGCTGCATGTGTCCGGCATGATTCCATCCAGCCGTGGCTGCCTGGCTGTCGTGATGCCGCTGGTGATGCATCCCACGAATCAGAACGGTGTCGTGGTATACGATCTGTCCCAGGATCCTGAAACCTGGCTGGACCGGGAACCGGAGGAAATCCGTCGCCTGGTCTTTACTGCCCGGGATGCTCTGGCTGAAGGCGAGGAACGGATTGCGCTCAAGACCGTGCATCTCAACAAGTGTCCGGCACTGGCACCGCTGTCGGTCCTCGCTGATGAGACCGTGCAGAAATATCACATCGACCTGGCGGCCTGCGAACGCCATCGCCAGACCCTGCTGGATGACAGGACCTTGGGCGCCAAACTGCGACAGGTCTTCGCCGAGCCGGATTTGCCCGTGATCACTGATCCTGATCACATGTTGTACAGCGGCGGTTTTTTCTCTGACCACGACCGTGAGCAAATGCAGATCATTCCTACTGCCCGGGCCGAGCAGCTACCGGAAATGACCTTTCAGTTCCAGGATCCGCGCCTGGAGGAAATGCTGTTTCGCTATCGGTCACGCAATTTTCCGGATACGCTCGATGAGGTTGAAAGCCAGCACTGGCAGGCATGGTGTGCTGAGCAGCTGACCGCAAACCCGAACGGCGTCGGCCTGACAGCCCAGGCATTTTTCAGGCGACTGGCAGAGTTGGCACAATCCCATCCGCAGCAGGCAGACCTGCTGGCGGCACTGCGCCGTTATGGTGAGCAGGTCTGTGAGCGGGCAGGGGTGACGCCATGAGCAAACTGTCCATCCTGAAACACACCGGCCCCGGCATCATTGTGGCGGCTACCGGGCTTGGCGCCGGCGATATCGTGGCAGCTTCGGCGGCCGGCGCTCAGTTCGGCACCATCCTGCTCTGGGCTGTCGTCTTTGGCGGCATTCTCAAGTTTGTTATTACCGAAGGCATCGGGCGCTGGCAACTGGCCACCGGCACCACACTGCTGGAAGGCTGGATTGACCACTTGCCGCGTTTGTTCAGCTGGTACTTTGCCGCCTACCTGTGCCTGTGGACCTTCATGGTGGCAGCAGCGATGATGGCGGCCTGTGGCCTGGCGGCCTATGCCTTTTTTCCCCAGCTGTCTGTCGGTGTGTGGGGCGCCATCCATGCGCTGATTGCCCTGGTGATCGTCTGGTTCGGCGTTTATGACCTGCTCGAAGCAGCCATGAAATTCTTCATTGGCCTGATGTTTGTCACGGTCCTGTATTGCGCCATCATGGTCCTGCCGGACCTGGGCGACATTGCTGCAGGCATGCTGATACCGAGGGTGCCGGACAGTGGCATGGCCTATGTGCTGGGCATCATCGGCGGGGTTGGCGGCAGCATCACGATCATGAGCTATGGCTACTGGATGCGGGAAGCCGGCTGGGAAGGGCGGAAGATGATGCCGGTGATGCGCGTAGACCTGGGCGTGGCCTATGGCCTGACAGCCTTATTCGGCATTGCCATCATTATCGTCTCGGCAGGTGTCCAGCCGGAGGTGGTGGCCGGTAACAACATGGCGCTGGCAGTAGCCGACCAGCTGGTGCCAGTCACCGGGGAAACTGGCAAGTGGATATTCCTGTTCGGTTTCTGGGGGGCGGTGTTCAGTTCCATGATAGGCGTCTGGCATGGCGTGCCGTTCCTGTTTGCCAACTTTATCTACCATTTCCGCCAGCATTCCCACCTGCTGAATTCCCAGGCCAGTATTTCCAGAACCCGGGCCTACCGCGGTTACCTGATTTACCTGGCCGTGCTGCCCATGAGCCTGCTCCTGCTGGAGCGGCCGGTCTGGATTGTCATTACCTATGCGGTCACCGGTGCCATGTTCATGCCGCTGCTGGCAGGTTTGCTGCTGTATATGAACAACCAGTCACGCTGGCTGTCTGATCAGGTCAATTCCTGGAAAAGCAAAGCCCTGCTGATCATCAGCCTGGTTGTGTTTGGCTACCTGATGGTGCTGCAGCTGCTAAGCTATTTCCCCCGGTAAGTGCGCACCCGGGCAGCTTTTTTTCCAATTTACCGGCTAACCCTTTAAAATCGCGCTTTCCCACAACTTACACGTTTTCCTATGGATTCATTTGATGACATCAGGCCCTACGGGGATGGAGAGGTCAGGCCGGTTGTTGACCGACTATTGCAGGATGAAGCGCTTGCCAGGGCACTGGCCAAGTTCAAGCATCCGCTGTTGTTCCGCTTCCTGCCGGGCTGGGTAGCCGGCAAGGTCCAGGCTGCCCTGCGGGAGGAGACTGCCCATGTTCAGACCATCCATGACGTGCAACTGGTCATCGAGAAGTACCTGGACAAGCTGATTGAAGACACCACGACCGGCCTGACGTCGGAGGGGCTCGACACGCTGGATACTGCCCAGCCCTACCTGTTCATCAGCAACCATCGCGACATCACTATGGACCCGGCGCTGGTCAATTACATGATCTACCACCATGGCCTGGACACGCTGCAGATTGCCATTGGCGACAACCTCCTGAAGCGCCCCTTCCTGACTGACCTGATGAAGCTCAACAAGAGTTTTATCGTCAAACGTTCCGTGCAGGGCAGGGACCTGCTAAAGGCCAGCAAGCAGCTGTCGGCTTACATTCATCATTGCATCAAGTCGGACAACAACGTCTGGATTGCCCAGCGCGAGGGCCGCGCGAAAGACGGTATCGACAAGACCGAGACCGCCATCATCAAGATGCTCCACATGGCGGATCGGGAATCCACGTTGCGCCTGAGCCTGCAGGAGTCCATGAACTCCCTGAATATCGTTCCGGTGTCCATTTCCTACGAGTATGACCCCTGCGATCGCTACAAGGCCGAGGAGCTGTACACGATCGAAACAACCGGCAAGTTCGAAAAGGATGAGAATTCCGACGTCCGCAGTATCCTCACCGGCATCGTCGGTGATAAAGGCGATGTGCATGTCACGTTCGGTTCGCGCATGGTGTTCCCCGATGCAGTCACGGCGGAGGGTGTGGCCCGCGAACTCGATGCCAGGATCATCAGCAGCTACAAGCTGCATGCGGTGAACTACCTTGCCATGGAAATGGTGAAAAAGGACTCCCTGGATTTAAGCACTCTGCCGGCCTTACTGGGCCTTTCCGCTAGCGAAATCGGTCGCAAACGCCGGGAGTTCCAGGAGCGTCTGAACAGCATGCCTAAACATCTCCAGCCCTATGTGCTCAACATGTATGCCAATCCGGTGATCCGCAAGGCCGAAGTCGGCGCAGCCTGACAGCGACATGTCTTTGGTAAATCCGCCACCCGCCAACTATATTGCATGCATGATTGCCTGCATACTCAATGGCATAAAACGCTGCATGAACAGTTGTACAACCCCTTGCCCGAACGGGGCTATTCGCTCTACTTCGCCTGGTGACCCACTACTCCCGGTGCCAGACCGGGTGCTCTGCTGATGCTTTCCGACGAACTCAAGCACATCATTCAGCACCACTATTCCACGCTCGTCAGTAACCGCGACCTGCAGAATCGCCCCGGGCAGAAGCAGATGATCGCGGATATTGCCAACAGCATCGCCAGCACGGAAATGGATGACGAGGGTCATCGCACCTCGGCCAAACCGGCAATCTGCGTCATAGAGGCCGGCACCGGTATCGGGAAAACCATTGCCTACCTGCTGGCCACTATTCCTGTTGCCAAGGCCATGAACAAGAAAGTCGTGCTGGCCACGGCCACGGTGGCGCTGCAGGAGCAGGTGATGAACAAGGACATCCCGGACCTGCTCAAACACAGTGAAATGCAGTTCTCCTATTCCCTGGCCAAGGGCAGGGGGCGCTACCTGTGCCTATCCAAGCTCGACAACGCCCTGAAAACCGGCAGCAGCCAGGAGGCCATGCTCGACCTGTACGGGCTGGAACTGGAAGACCCGACGGCAGCTGACCGCGAACTGTATCAGGACATGCTGGATGCCCTGATTGATGGCCACTGGAAGGGTGACCGCGATGACTGGAAAACGGTTCTCAACGAAAATCAGTGGCGCAACGTCGCGGTGGAAAAAGGCCAGTGTTCCGGCAACCGCTGTTCCAACTTCAGCAACTGCTGCTTTTTCAGAAGTCGCAACAACATGCAGAAAGCGGACTGCATCGTGGCCAATCATGACCTGGTGCTGTCGGATCTGGCCTTGGGAGGCGGCGTCATCCTGCCGCCGCCGGAGGACTGCATCTACATTTTTGACGAGGCCCATCACTTGCCATTGAAAGGCGTTTCGCATTTTTCCCACTTCATACGACTGCGGGCCTCGCTGACCTGGCTCGACCGCATTACCGCCATATTCAAGAATGTCAGCGGCGAGCTGGGACGTGATGATGATCTCGCTACGCAGCTCGACAAGGCGCGGGTGGCTGCCGAACAGACACGGGCCGCGCTGCAGCAGCACATGCCGCTGTTTCAGGACTACAGTGCTCAGGCTGAAGCGGCCAACGCCAGTGGCGATATTACCCAGTACACGTTTGATCAGGGCGTGGTGCCGGACGGCATGCGTGAAGTGGCCAGTAATGTCATGGGGGAGTTCCGTGAACTGGATGAGCGCCTGAAACGGATTACCGAACGCCTCAAGGATTTCATGGAAAATGACATGGGGGAAATTGATCGCCAGACGGCGGAGAACTGGTACCCGGTGTTCGGCATCATGCAGTCCCGCGCCGAAGGCGCCATCCAGCTTTTCCGCACCTTTGCCATTGAGGACCATACTGGTTACGCCCCCAATGCCCGCTGGTTGACGTTCAGGCCACAAGGCAATGAGACCGAAATCACTGTCTCATCGAGCCCGGTACTGGCGGCAGATGCCTTGATCGAATACCTGTGGAATGATTGTTTTGCCGCGGTCCTGACATCGGCCACCCTGACAGCCATGGGCAGCTTCGACTTTCTCAGCATGCGCACCGGTTTGCATGAGGACGCACTCTACCGCCAGCTGACCAGCCCGTTCGACTTTGGCAACCGTGCCGTACTGCAGATTCCGGTCAGCGGTTTTGATCCGGGGCGTGCCGACGATCATACACAGGCCATCATCAGTGTTCTGCCCGGATTGATCGACGACAGAAAGGGCAACCTGGTGCTGTTTTCCTCACGGCGGCAAATGCAGTCCGTGCTGCAGGGCCTGTCGGAGGATATGCAATTCAACATCCTGTCTCAGGACGACCATGCCAAGCAGGAGCTGATCCGCCTGCACAAGGAACGCGTGGACGCTGGCAAGACCAGCATCATTTTCGGACTGGCCAGCATGACGGAAGGTATCGACCTGCCCGGGGATTACTGTGTCCACGTTATCATCGCCAAAATTCCCTTCTCGGTACCCAACGATCCTGTGGAAGCCACGCTGGGGGACTGGGTGAAGGCCCAGGGCCGCAATCCTTTCATGGAGATTGCCGTGCCGGAAGCGTCCATGCGCCTAATCCAGGCCAGCGGCCGTTTGCTGCGCACCCAGCATGATGCCGGGCGCATTACCATTCTCGATGAGCGTTTGCGCAAGAAGTATTATGGCAAGGGCATCATCGCCTCCATGCCACCTTACCGCCAGGAAACGTTTCAGCCGGATATGCCGCCAGCGCTGGCGGAAACCGGCGCCTGATTCGCTATTCATGCCTGTCCGGGCAGCGCATGATGTTTTATGCTTGCCCTCTATCCAGCAAGCAGGCCTTCATCCATAACGGGAGCACTTCACATGACGGCATCATCCAACAACAATCAGCCACCCGGATACAACCCGCCCGAAGTATGGCGCTGGGCTGGCCAGGACGGCGGCGAGTGGAGCAGCATCAACCGCCCGATTGCCACCCCTACCCACGACCAGGATCTGCCAATCGGTGAACATCCGCTGCAGTTGTACTCCCTGGGTACTCCCAATGGCCAGAAAGTCACCATCATGCTGGAAGAGCTGCTGGCCGAGGGGCATGGAGGCGCTGAATATGATGCGTGGTACATCAACATCGGCCAAGGTGACCAGTTTGGTACCGGTTTTGTCAGCATCAATCCCAATGCCAAGATCCCGGCCATGATGGATCATTCGACCTCACCACCTACCCGCCTGTTTGAAAGTGGTGCCATCCTGATTTATCTCGCGGAAAAATTCGGGGCATTCCTGCCCACTGAACATTATCGCCGGGCTGAGACCCTGAACTGGCTGATGTGGCAGATGGGCTCGGCACCCTTTCTGGGTGGCGGCTTCGGGCATTTTTATGCCTATGCTCCGTTCAAGATGGAATACCCGATTAACCGTTACACCATGGAGACCAAGCGGCTGCTGCATGTGATTGATATTCACCTGGCCGACCATGAATACCTGGCCGGGGATGTCTATACGGTCGCAGACATGGCTTGCTGGCCCTGGTATGGCTCAATGATGAACAATGCCTACGAGGCGGCGACCTTTCTCAATGTAGAGGAATACGCCCATGTCAGGCGCTGGATCGACCAGATTGGCGCAAGGCCGGCGGTGCAGCGTGGACGCATAGTGAATCGCGGCATGGGTGATTCGAAGGAGCAATTACTCGAACGCCATGCGGCCAGCGATTTCGACAACAACACCCAGGACAAAATCGAGGCTCGCGGAGGCAAGCGGATCTAGCCGAACGCCGTGCCAACATAGAGTGCGGGTGAAGGCGCTTAAGGGTTTTTCTCGCGCGTGAGCCAGTCGATGGCCCGGGTCGTCCGCGCGTCCTGAACGCGCTCGATGTCAGCCGTAGCGGCCCAGCTCACGATGGCATAGCGGGTGCCACTGGCCACTGGCCGTGCCGAATGCTGGTAGCGCATGTCGGAGGGAAACCAGACCAGCATGCCGGCTTGTGGTTTGAGGAAGTAGTTGAAACGGTTAAAGTGCAACTCACCCGCCTCGAAATCGCCGGTCAGGTAAATAAGCATGCTGACGTCACGGTCGACAGCCTTGCGCCAGGCTTTTTCCTGGATCACCAGGTAGCCGTTGTCGGCGTGATATTGGTAAAACCCGCCCGGACTGTACTTGAGCAGTTGGGGCTCCTCATACCAGGCGATGGGAATGCCGGTCGCCGGTATGATCACATCCTGCCAGGCCCTTGCCACCAGGCTATCGAGCAGGGATTGCTTCTCACCAAACACCACCCGGTCACAAACCCGGGTAGGGTCAAGAACGACCGTGCCATCGGGATTGCGCATCTTGTATGGATCCGTTTCCAGGGTTGCGATCAGATCCAGCCATTCCCGGCATTCAGCCGCTGACAGATAATTCTCCAGGATACCGATGCCAAAAGGGGGCTTACGGTTGCTGTCGTTGCTGCCGCAACAGTGCTTGAAACGTTCTCCGCTGCCGCAAAAACACGGGTCCAGGCGACCCGGCGGAAAAGAGGCATCTGGAATGAGAGGCAGGGTCACGATGGCATTGCCCCATGTTCAGTCATACAGGTCGATCAGTTTCTGCTCGACCAGGTAATTGAACACATGCCGGGCACTGGTGTCCGGAGAGTTGCCGGGAGTCATCACCAGTTCCGGATGCTCGGGCACTTCGTACGGGGAATCGATACCCGTGAAATTCTTGATCTCGCCGCGCCGGGCTTTCTGGTAGAGCTGCTTCGGATCCCGGTCCTCGCAGACGGCCAATGGTGTATCCATGAAGATCTCGAGGAAGGGCAGGTTTGCTGCCTGATGGATCTCACGCACTAGCTGACGATCACGATGAAAGGGAGAGATGAAGCTGGACAATACAATCATGCCGGCATCAGCAAACAGCTTGGATACTTCACCGACACGCCGAATATTTTCCTCGCGGTCGGCATCGGAAAAGCCCAGGTTGTTGTTCAGTCCATGACGAATGTTGTCGCCATCCAGCACATAGCACTTGTAGTTCTTTTCAATCAGCAGGTGTTCCAGCGTAAAAGCCAGGGTGCTTTTGCCCGAACCACTGAGGCCGGTAAACCAGAGCGTGGCGCCTTTCTGGCGAAAGATGTTTTCCCGGGTCTGGCGGTCGACACGGCTTTCATGCCAGACCACGTTGGTGCTTTTTTTCGTCATCGATATGGATTCCAGTTTACAGGGGGATCTGCCTGACTGACAGGATGGTGACATCCTGGAGCGGGCGGTTGTTGGCATCTACGGGGACCTTGCCAACGGCATCCAGAACATCAAGGCCTACCCGTACTTTGCCAAAGACGGTATAGCGGCCAGCGAGCCAGTCGGTGTCGGTCAGGGTAATAAAAAATTGTGAGCCGTTGCTGTCCGGACCGCTGTTGGCCATGGCGATAACGCCCCTGACAGGCATGCGTGACAGATAGCGTTCGTTGAAGCGGTAACCGAGATTTTCCAGGCCTTCCATCACGGTCATGGCATGCAGGGCAGTATTGACCTCGTCGATGCGGGTTTCCAGTTCAGCCCGGGACGTGATCTGCATTTTTTCGTACAACGGGGCGAGCATTTTTTTCCGGAAAGTTGCCTCGTCATGAATGCCCAGCAAAGGGTGCGGTTTGCCGGCACTGTCGAGTGCCTGCATCTTGTCAAGGCCCAGGCTGCGAGCATTGATTTCATCACGAAACGTGAAGCCGGGATTACCATCGGCCAGACCGGTGGGACTGCCTGACTGGATCATGAAACCGTCAATGACACGGTGAAAGGTTAGGCCGTCATAAAACGGGCGTATTACGTCGAGACCCGAGTAGGGATCTGTCCACGGCTTGTCGCCTTCGGCAAGGTCCATGAAATTGGCCACAGCAAGAGGGGCTTCTTCCGGGAACAGTTCCAGCACCATGGTGCCCATTGAGGTGCGTATTTCCACTACCGGATTATTGAAATCTTCACGGCTGAAAACATAGTTTATCGCTGGGACAGCCTCTTCCGGTTCGGGCAGGGTCAGGGAAACAGCGGAACTTTCCGGACTGGTTTCGGGATTGAACAGGCCGTCAAAATCCTGTGGCTGGGCACCGGCCTGGGCAGTGGTAAACACCAGCAGGAGCAGCAAGCGGAAGGTCGGGCGGCGGTGCATGAAACGGGTCAGCCTTTCTTCAGGGGGTGATCAGCAGGCAGTGTGCGCTCCATCCAGAGTGCAAGCTTGTGTTTCATATGCGGGAGGTCATCATCCTGCTTTGCCAGCGGCTGGATCAGGTTGTCCTTGACCAGCAGAGTGTATATGGCCCGTACCTTGAGGTCGGCGTGATCATCCGGATCAAACTTGCCGGCGCCGCGTTTCTCGAAATAGGCGCTGCCGATACGAATGGCTTCGCTCAGCAATTCCTTTTCATGATGAATTTTCTTGATGGCCGACATGGGGCGAGTCTAGCATATCTCAGCGGGACATAGCGCAATGGGCATCAGTGGACCTTTACTGCGCGGCTGTCTGCCCACTGTCGCAGCCATTGCAGGTTCTCTGCCATGGTCAAGGACAGGGTATAGGTGTTCTTGATCTCTGCCAAGAGGATCGCATCGTCCAGGGCGCACGCCTGGCCGAGGGCCGTATAGAGTCCCGACACGATGGCCTGTTCGATTTCCGCGCTGGAAAAGCCGGTGCTGGCTTCCACCAGGGCAGGCAGGTCAAAGTCAGCCGGGTTCTGCTCGCGTCGGGTCCGGTGGATAAGGAATATCTGCTCGCGGACACGGGCGTCAAGCAGGTCAACAAAGAAAATTTCATCCAGTCGCCCCTTGTGCACCAGTTCCTGCGGCAGCGCTTCAATGTCATTGGACGTGGCCACCATGAAAACGTTCTCACGCCGTACCGCCATCCAGGTCAGCAGGGTACCGAGGATGCGTTTTGAAGTGCCATCATCCGACTCGGAAGTGAACAGGCCTTTCTCGATTTCATCGAGCCAGAGTACGCAGGGCGCCATCAGGCCGGCGGTGTGCAGGGCACCTCTGAGGTACTTTTCGGTTTCCCATGCGACTTGTTGTAGAGGCTGGCAAAATCCAGGCGAAGCAGGGGGCTGCGAAAATACCGGTCACGGTTTTTGCTGCCAGGCTCTTGCCGCAACCTTGTACACCCAGCAGCATTATGCCCTTCGGGGCATCCAGGTCCGGTTATGCTTTCTCACCCAGGAAGATGCCGCGTCTCAGGTTCAGCCTGTGCTTGAGCTGTTCCTGTCCGCCGAGGTCGGCAAATTTTGCGGTGTCATCTTAGAAGTGAAGGACACTATCCTGATCAAGCAAATCGAACTTGGCCTGCATACCCCCAGGCAGGTCGCTCTCGCGGATGGCACCGTCATCGAAAACGGCATTTTGTGCCAGCCTGCGTATATGGTGGGCAGGCAGACCCTTGAGATTACGGATAAGTTGGTCGATCAGTTTCTGGCTGGTGTTGACCCGCTTGCCATATTGGCCACGCCAGTCAAGGGCAATTTCGTTGACGATATCCTGTATCGTGGCAGCATCGGGAACGGCTCAGCTGATGTGGCGCGCGAAATGCTCAATTTCTGGCGGAAGGGTTAACGCTTGGCTGATGAATACAATGGTGTGGTGTCCTGCCCGTTCTCCCTGTTGCGCCACTTCTTTGAGCAAACGGGTCACCTTTGGATTAGACAGGTAAAGATGGAAATCTGGCAGGATGTACACACCCGGATGGCACGTCGACTTGATATGGTCCAGTACCTCATTGGGATCATCATTGAATTTTTGTGGCTCGAGATTGATATCAAGTCGCTTTAGTCCAGAGGTGACAGACCAGCAATACAGGGCTTTGTGGACACTCCTAGCCAGTTTCTGGAAGGTCCGGATGATGATCTTTTCTTCGCGTGATTCAATAACGAGGATTGGCGTATGTGATTCGATCAGAATTTACAGATCGTCGATGTGAGTCATACCGCGTTTCCGATAAAGGGTATTTCAGTCTGGGCTGGAAGCGATTGTAGCGGTATCTCTAATTGACGGCTAAAGTTGAAAGACAGCTAAAGTTGAAAATATGCCCAGGGTGAATATCTTGCGGCACAAATAAAAAACCGGAGACGTACTGCAAAAACGTTTCCGGTTTACGGTCTCAAAAGTGATTGCCTGCGCTATTTATGCTTCACACGCTTCTTGCGCTTTATGGCAGGCAGGGCGATCGTGATCAGTGCACGACTTTTGTCGGGTCGCTGCCTTCCTCCAGCTCTTTCTGGCTGATCTCCACCACAAAGCTTTCCTGCTGCAGCTGCTTGCTGGCTTGCGCCCGCTCTTCGGCTTCAGCCTGAGCCACTTTCTGCTCGTCGCCGAAGATTTCGGCATTGAGCGATAACTGGCGGGTCAGGTGTTGCTTGAGGCGGTCGACAACACAGGTCATCACTCCCAGCGTCTGGCTCAGCTGATCGAGCGTGATGAGTGTCTGTTCCGCGTTCTGCTCTACATCTTTCTTATCGGCCATAGGAAGGTTCCTTTTGTTGGCTGATGGATTTACTGCTTGCCCGGATTTTTGTGCGCTTTCCGATGGCTCTGGCGAGCCATCAGCATCACGCGGTAGTGCTTTGTAAAACGCTCTTTTAATCCCAGTTGAGTGCGCCACCGGTCTGATATTCGATGACGCGGGTTTCGAAAAAGTTCTTTTCCTTGCGCAGGTCCATGATTTCGCTCATCCACGGGAATGGATTCGCGGCACCCGGGAACTGTTCCGGCAGGCCGATCTGAGCCAGACGGCGGTTGGCGATGAACTTCAGGTAATCTTCCATCATGGCAGCGTTCATGCCGAGGACGCCGCGCGGCATGGTGTCACGGGCATATTCGATTTCCAGCTGCGTGGCTTCCAGGATCATCTGGGTGGCATGTTGCTTCATGTCGGCATCCCACAGCTTCGGATTTTCCAGCTTGATCTGGTTGATCATGTCGATGCCGAAGTTCAGGTGCATCGATTCATCGCGCAGGATGTACTGGAACTGCTCGGAAGTGCCGGTCATCTTGTTTCGGCGGCCCATGGACAGGATCTGGGTGAAACCGCAGTAGAAGAAGATGCCTTCCAGGCAGCAGTAGAAGGCAATCAGGTTCTTCAGCAGCTGCTTGTCGGTTTCCGGTGTACCGGTCTGGAAGGTCGGGTCGGAAATCTCCTTGGTGTACTTCAGGCCCCAGGAGGCTTTCTTCGCCACTGACGGGATCTCGTGGTACATGTTGAAGATCTCGCCCTCATCCATGCCCAGTGACTCGATACAGTACTGGTAGGCGTGGGTGTGAATGGCTTCCTCAAAGGCCTGGCGCAGGATGTACTGGCGGCATTCCGGGTTGGTAACGAGGCGGTAAATGGCCAGCACCAGGTTGTTGGCGACCAGAGAATCGGCTGTGGAGAAGAAGCCCAGGTTGCGCTTGACGATGATGCGCTCGTCATCCGTGAGGCCGTCAGGACGTTTCCACAACGCGATATCCGCGTTCATGTTGATTTCCTGTGGCATCCAGTGATTGGCGCAGCCGTCCAGGTATTTCTGCCAGGCCCATTCATACTTGAAAGGCACCAGCTGGTTGAGGTCGGCGCGACAGTTGATCATGCGTTTCTGGTCAACGGTGACACGTTCGGCAGTGCCGGCAAGCTCTTCCTGGCCGTCAGTGTAATCCATTTCCTCGACGGCTTTCTGGGCCAGCTCGACAGCACTCAGTTCGCTGTCAGCTGCTAGGGAGGCGACAGAGGGCACTTCGCCCACATTAGGATGGACAGGCTCCTGGACAGGGCTCATCTCTGCCAGCGCGGCAGCCGGTTCATCAAACACGGCTTCGTCGCGAACCGGAGCCTGGGCTTCCAGGGTATCTGTTTGGTTGAGGGCCTGTGCTGCCGTGCTGTCGTCCTCGTTGGCGGCAAAGCCCGGATTCTTCAGCGGTGCGGCGACCGGTGTACTCTCGTCGTTATTGAATTCATCCCATGACAACATGTGGCTTACCTCTGTTACTTGTTACGCGTTAAAAAATATGAATTAAGTCTGTTCAAACTGGTTGCGCCGACCGGACGAGCCCGGCCGGCAGGCTGTTTACTGGCAGGCTTCGCAGTCCGGGTCATCCAGTGAACAGGCCTTTGGTACTTCAGCCGGGCCGGCTTCCACAGCAGGTTCTTCCATCATGGCGGAGACCTTGTTCAGCGTGCCAGAGGACACGGTGGACTTCTCGGTGCTGGTGGCGGCCATGGCACGCAAGTAGTACGTGGTCTTCAGACCGCGGTACCAGGCCATGCGATAGGTCACGTCCAGCTTCTTGCCGTTGGCTTCGCTGATGTAGAGGTTCAGTGACTGGGCCTGGTCGATCCATTTCTGGCGGCGGCTGGCGGCATCGACAATCCAGCGCGGATTGATCTCGAAGGCCGTCGCATACAGCGTCTTCATGTGCTGTGGGACACGATCAATCTTCTGCACGCTGCCGTCGTAGTACTTCAGGTCGTTGATCATGACGTTGTCCCACAGGCCTTCGGCCTTGAGATCGCGGATCAGGTAAGGATTGACCACGGTAAACTCACCGGACAGATTCGACTTCACGTACAGGTTCTGGTACGTGGGTTCGATGGACTGTGATACGCCGGTGATGTTGGCGATGGTGGCGGTCGGTGCAATAGCCATGACGTTGGAGTTGCGCATGCCTTTTTCCTTAACGCGCGCCCGCATCGCATCCCAGTCCATGGTGCTGCTGAAATCCACTTCTAGGTACTGCTCGCCACGTTCGACCTGCAGTTTCTTGAGGGAGTCGATGGGCAGGATACCCTGGCTCCACAGTGATCCTTCATAGGTGGAGTAGGGACCGCGCTCCTCGGCCAGCATGGTGGAGGCCTCGATAGCAAAGAAGCTAATGGCTTCCATGGAGTGGTCGGCAAAGGTGACCGCTGCTTCGGAAGAGTAGGGGATCTGCTGGATATACAGGGAATCCTGGAAACCCATCATGCCCAAGCCCACCGGGCGGTGCTTCATATTGGAGTTGCGTGCTGCTTCCACCGAGTAGTAGTTGATGTCGATGACGTTGTCGAGCATGCGCACGGCCGTGTGGACAGTCTTGCGCAGCTTCTCCTTGTCGAGCCCCTCGGCCGTCACATGGTTCACCATGTTCACGGAACCCAGGTTGCACACGGCGATCTCGTTCTTGCTCGGATCGTCCTTGTCGTAGCTGGTGTTCAGGGTGATCTCGGTACACAGGTTGGAGGAGTGTACGGTGCCCACATGCTGCTGTGGTGAACGGGTGTTGCAGGCATCCTTGAACGTGATCCACGGATGGCCGGTTTCAAACAGCATGGAGAGCATTTTTCGCCAGAGGTCCTTGGCCCGCACGGTCTTGTGCACATAGAGCGCGCCCTCCTTGGCCATTTTTTCGTAGTGCGCATAGCGTTCTTCGAAGGCCTTGCCATGAAGCTCGTGCAGGTCAGGGACCTCATTTGGCGAAAAAAGCGTCCATTCCTGGTCTTCGAACACGCGCTTCATGAACAGGTCCGGAATCCAGTTGGCGGTATTCATGTCATGGGCACGGCGACGGTCGTCACCGGTGTTCTTGCGCAGTTCCAGGAATTCTTCAATGTCCAGGTGCCAGGTTTCCAGATAGGAGCACACGGCGCCTTTGCGTTTGCCACCCTGGTTGACGGCAACCGCGGTGTCGTTGACCACTTTCAGGAACGGCACCACACCCTGGGACTTGCCGTTGGTGCCCTTGATGTAGGCACCCAGGGCTCTCACTGGCGTCCAGTCGTTACCGAGACCACCTGCCCACTTGGACAGCATGGCGTTGTCATGGATGGCGCCGTAGATGCCGCTCAGGTCATCCGGCACGGTGGTCAGGAAGCAGGAAGACAGCTGTGGGCGCATGGTGCCGGAGTTAAACAGCTGTGGTGTGGAAACCATGTAGTCGAAGCTGGAGAGCAGGTTGTAGAACTCGATGGCGCGCTCTTCACGATTGGTTTCGTTGGAAGCCAGGCCCATGGCCACGCGCATGAAGAAAATCTGCGGCAGCTCGAATCGGGTGCCTTCACTGTGGATAAAGTAGCGGTCGTACAGGGTCTGCAGGCCCAGGTAGGTGAACTGGTCGTCGCGGTCGGCTTTCAGGGCCTCGCCCAGGCGCTCCAGGTCATACTCGAGCAGGTGCGGGGACAACAGTTCCAGCTCCACGCCTTTCTCGATGTAGGGGCGCAAGGCATTGGCATACTTGTAATGCATCTCGCTCTGGGTGGCGCTGTCGGCCACGCCCAGGAAGGTCAGGGCTTCACTGCGCAGGGTATCGAGCAACAGGCGCGCGGCCACAAAGCTGTAGTTCGGTTCTTTCTCAACCAGGGTGCGGGCAGTCATCACCAGAGAAACCTGCACGTCACTGTGCTTGACCCCGGAGTAGAGGTTTTTCAGGGTTTCTTCATAAATGGCATCACCGTTGACGTCCTCGAGCCCTTCGCAGGCCTCATCGATGACGGTACGCAGGCGCGCCGTGTCCAGTGGCCGGGTGGAACCATCATCCATAGTCACCATGATGTCGGAGTTCGGAGCATCAGCCTGCGGGTTCTGAGCGCGTTCTTTTTCGCGCTCGCGGGCACGCTCGGCACGGTAGATCACGTAGGAGCGCGCCACCTTGTGTTCGCCGGTACGCATCAGCATCAGCTCGACCTGGTCCTGGATCTCTTCAATGTGGATGCTGCCGCCGGAAGGCATGCGACGCTTGAAGGTTTCCATGATCTCTCGGGTCATTTTATCCACGGTTTCGTGGATGCGGCTTGAGGCCGCGGCATTACCGCCTTCCTCGGCGATAAAGGCCTTGGTGATGGCGACGGTGATCTTGGAGGCGTCAAAACCCACCACCGCGCCATTGCGCTTGATGACCCGCAGGGTGCCTGGGGCCATGGTGGTAATGCTGTTGTCACTGTCATCCTGGGTTTGCGGGGCGGCGGGGGAGGCGGCCTTGCTGGATTCTACTTCGGTGTGCATGGTGGTTAACTCCGGGTTCCTTTTTTGTTGTTCTAATGTTGTGCTTTTGTTGCTTTGACTGTTGCTCTGATATTGCTGTGTTGTTCTGGCGCTTGCTGTACTGTCGCTGCCGGTGGCGGCGGGTTGTGTGATTCTCTTGTTCCTGCCTGCCGCTGTTGCCGGTCGAGGCGGAAGGTCCTGTCGGGTTAGGCATGCCGCTTGTCCGGCATGATAAGCACTCGACCAGCACGACAGTCATGTCGCTGAGGGGCCTGCGAGGCTACCGCTTTCATGCTGTGTTGCCGGCATGGTTTGCCGGAACGATGAGCCGGGTTGGCCCGGATTTCCCAAACACAAGATATAGTGTTTGGGCGAAACCCCTGATGTATTACCTTTTTTGCCTTTCAGGCTGTGGATAAGCCTTCGAGGGATGCCGGAGAAAGGGCCGCTGGACGCTGTTTGAACGTTTTTTCAGGCGAAAAAGGCGATTTTGACACCCTTTTTCACCCCGAATTGCTGGTAACCCCATCCCCGAGATCGATTTTTACCCAATGCTGCTCAGGCTTTCATCCTGCTTTGGTACTGCCTGACGGCGTATAACCGTCTTCTTAACTACGCTTGCTAACCAGTGGTTATTATGGGTTTTTTGGCCCGTTTTGATTTCCGGCTAGTCTAACCAATGGCTGGTGAAAGCACAATATATTGTGTAAAAAAATCGTTAACGCACTATATCAGGTAAAAATTGCTCCGTGCAAGCCAATAACGTGTGCAATTGATGTGGATAAATTGTGGGTAGCCTGAGTGCTGTTTGGGGCCATGACGGCGCCTGGTGGCCCGGTATTGTGACATTGCACCTGCAGTGGACGAGCCAAAGATAGCCAGCAATATGGTCGGGAATCAGCAAAAACAGGGTTATTTCTGCATGCTGTCCTGACTGCAGGTCGATTTGCACCAAAAAAGCGCAAAATCAGGAAAATCAGAAAACACTATATATAGTGTTTCGGACAATAACGTCATGGTGGGGAAAAGCGCTCGGAAAAGCGATATTGACCTGTGGATAGTCAGCTTTTCTGGCCGGCATTGAGGAAGCGCGCCACGAAGGCATTGGCCGGCTCTTGCAACAGGGTACTGGCATTGCCCCACTGCTGCAGCTGGCCCTCCAGCATGACGCCGGTTTCATCGGCCACAGTAAAGGCCTCGTCCTGGTCGTGGGTGACCAGGATCGCGCTGATTTGTCGGGCGATCAGGATGTCACGCACCTCGCGGCTGAGGCTGCGGCGCATTTCCGTATCCAGATTGGAAAAGGGTTCGTCCATCAGCAGTATGCGCGGTTTCGGCGCCAGCGCCCGTGCCAGGGCCACGCGCTGTTGCTGACCGCCAGAGAGCTGGTGTGGAAATTTGTCGGCATGATCGGTCAGGCGCACCAGGGTCAGGAGCTGGTTCACGCTGTCATCGGTTTCCGCTTTATCGAGGTCATGGAGGCCGAACGCAATGTTCTTGCGTACGGTAAGATGCGGAAACAGGGCGTAATCCTGAAACACCATGCCCACATGGCGCTGTTCCGGCGGCAGCATGGCGCCCGGTGCACTCAGGCAGACGCCATCGAGTCGGATCTGGCCGGCATGGATCGGCTCCAGGCCGGCGATGGCACGCAGGGCCGTGGTCTTGCCGCAGCCGCTGGGGCCAAGCAGGCTGACGATGCGGCGCGCCGGCACGGTGAAGCTCAGGTCATCAATGATAACCTGGTCGTCATAACGGCAGTGGATGTTGTTGATTTCCAGCAGGGCGCTCATCTCGGGGCGGTCCGGTGTTCGGTTCAGCAGGCCGGGCAGTGCGGCTAACAGTCAGCACGCTACAGGCCTGTCTTGCAGGCGTGGCTAATGTACCACACTCAGTGGATCAGGAACTCCAGCAGGGCTTTCTGGGCATGGAGACGGTTTTCCGCTTCCTCCCAGACCACGGAGTCCGGCGCATCGATGACATCTGCCCTGACTTCCTCGCCGCGATGAGCCGGCAGGCAGTGCATGAAGAGCGCATCATCGTTGGCCTTGGCCATCAGTTCCAGGGTCACTTCATAGCCAGCAAAATCCTTCATGCGCCGCACACGCTCATCTTCCTGGCCCATGGAGGCCCAGACGTCAGTGACGACCAATGAGGCACCTGTCATGGCTTCCTGCGGCGTGCGAACGATTTTGACACGGCTTTTGTTTGCTGCCACCAGATCACTCATTGGGTCGTAACCTTCAGGGCAGGCGATCACCAGCTCAAAGTCCAGCAGGCGGGCGGCATTGATATAGGAGTTGCACATGTTATTGCCATCCCCGATCCAGACCACGGTCCGGCCCTGGATGTCGCCGCGATGTTCGTAATAGGTCTGCATGTCAGCCAGCAGCTGGCAGGGGTGATAATCATCGGTCAGGGCATTGATGACTGGCACGGAAGAGTAATCTGCCATGCGCTCGATCTTTTCATGGGCAAAGGTGCGCACCATGATGGCGTCCACCATGCGGGACAGGACTCTTGCGGTATCTTCCACCGGCTCACCTCGACCGAGCTGGGTATCGTCCGGCGACAGGAAGATGGCCGAGCCACCCATCTGGTTCATGCCGGCCTCAAAAGACACGCGGGTACGGGTCGAGGATTTTTCAAACACCATGGCCAGCACACGATCCTTCAGCAGCGGGTGGGAAACCCGGTTTGCCAGCATGTTCTTGAGTTCACAGGCGCGTGCAATGATGTCACGCAGTTCCTGTGGCGAAAGGTCAAGCAGGGTCAGGAAATGTCTGGTGCTCATGGATTTATCCTCCGCTGAAGTCACTGACCAGTGTGCTGATGGTGTCGATGATGAGGTCGCTTTCGGCCTCGGTGAGATTGAGCGGTGGCACCAGCCTGATGACATTGCCGGAGGCCACGTTGATCAACACGCCCATGTCGCGGGCTTTGCCGACGAGCTCGCCGCAGGGCGCATCGAGTTCTATGCCGATCATCAGGCCCTGGCCGCGAATGGCTTTGACATGAGACGCGTTCTGCAGGCGCATACTCAGGCCAAACTTGATGCGATCGCCTAGGATGGTGGCATTTTCCATGAGGTTCTCGGAGAGCAGGGCGGCATACACCGCCAGCGCGGCCGCGCAGGCCAGCGGGCTGCCGCCAAAGGTGGTGGCGTGGTGGCCGGGCTGGAAAATATCGGCGGCTTTGCCGCTAGCCAGGCAGGCACCGATTGGAAAGCCGTTGCCCAGGCCCTTGGCGGTGGCGAACACATCCGGCAGGATGCCGGCGTGCTGGTAGGCAAAGTACTTGCCGGTACGGCCGTTGCCGGTCTGGACCTCGTCCAGCATCAGGAGCATGTCGTGGTCATCGCACAAGGTACGCAATGCTTTCAGGTAATCGGCTCCCGGCATGACAATGCCACCTTCACCCTGGATCGGTTCCACCAGGATCGCCACGACGTTGTCATGGGCCTTGATGGTGTTGGCGACGGCCTCGGCATCATTGAAGGGTACCCGGTAAAAGCCGTCGAGGAAGGGCGCAAAGCCGTCCTGGTGGCGGTTGCTGTGAGTGGCGGTCAGTGAACCCATGGTGCGACCATGAAAGGCGCCTTCCATGGCGATAATGCCAGGCACCTCAATGCCTTTGCGGTGGCCGAACATGCGGGCCAGCTTGATCTGGGCCTCGTTGCCTTCGGCGCCGGAATTACAGAAAAAAACCCGGTCCATGCCGGAGGCTTCGCACAGCTTTTCCGCCAGCTTTTCCTGCAGGGGAACGCTATACAGGTTGGAGGTGTGAACCAGCGTGGCCATTTGCTCCTGCACAGCCTTGATGAAGCCCGGGTGACTGTGGCCGAGTGCACAGACAGCAATTCCGCTGATGGCGTCGAGGTATTTGTTGCCCTCGGTATCGAACAGCCAGGAACCTTCACCGCGCACGAAGTCGACGGGAATGCGGTTGTAGGTATGCATCAGCTTATTGGTGTCGGTCATTTTTAGGACTCCAGAAAACAAAACAGGCAGCTGTTGCTGCCCGGGAAAGGCGGAAATTTTAAAGAGGCAAGAGACAAGAGGCAAGAGGCAAGCACGACC
>Ga0181552_10000914_pt1 | contig 22627 bp, 20 predicted proteins | sample 011ome_18_FD_130583 | JGI IMG/M metagenome (GOLD analysis project Ga0181552, IMG submission 130583) | Coastal salt marsh microbial communities from the Groves Creek Marsh, Skidaway Island, Georgia - 011501BT metaG (megahit assembly) | ecosystem: Environmental > Aquatic > Marine > Intertidal...
GAATCATTGAATCAATGAGTCACTTGTTGCTTCTGAATAGTTTGTGACAACTACTCCAACAAGTGCCCACACATCTGTCTTCATCAGTTTTTTAAGTAGCAAGTTGCCGCTTGGGCGAACTTTGCGGAAGGGGCTACCCCCAACCGAGGCCGCGCATTATACGCAGCGATCGGAAGCATGCAAGCGTTTTCTGAATAAAAACTATTGCCGTGTTTCCTAGTGCGGCTGGTCGGATCCAGGACAACTGGCTCCCAACCGCGGACCGCATATTTTACGCGGTCTGTGGGCCTTCGCAAGCGGTAAAAATCAGCACTTTTAAGGCCCCCCCGCAGTGGTGGTTTTTGAGCCCCCGCCAGCGAGGCGCGGACTCTATCAGGACGACTGTTTCGCGCGCAAGCTTTTTCGCCAAAATACAACAAATCGCCAGCCCAGGAGGACTCCAAACACCACGGCATAGAGCAGCGCGTCACCGATATCAGATCGGGACAACCAGAGCACGTGGAGTGTGACCAGCAGGGCTATCAGATAAACGCTTCTATGCAGCGACCTCCAATGCCGGCCCATGCGCCGCCTTAGGCTGTGCAGCGAGGTGATACTTAGCGGCAACAGCAGCACCCAAGCGACAAATCCGACCACCACGTAAGGCCGCTCGGCGAGCTCCTCAGCAAGAATAGCGCCACTCCATCCCACATAAACCTGAGCGAACACCAACAAGTGCAGGCTGGCATAAAAGGCAACAAACAAGCCGAACAGACGGCGAGCGCGAAATAGCACTGGCCAACCCCACTGGGACAACGGCCGTGCCAGCAACACCACCACCAAAAAGCGAATGGCCCATTCGCCGGTCGTGTGCATCAGTACCTCTGCCGGGTCGGGCCCCAAGGCGTTTTGAATGACGGCCCACGCCAGCCAAAGAAAAGGCCCTATGCCAAAACCGAACAGCAGCCACCAAACGATGCGGTAGGACAAAAACGGGGGCAACGAATGGGTTGTCATAAAACCGGAGGTCTCCCTACTAGAAGCAGAATGCCACCCTCTCGAGAATCACGCGAGGCGCGGTTCAGTAATGCACCCGAAGATCCATGCCTTTGTACAAAGATGCTACCTGCTCGGCGTAACCGTTAAAAGGTAAGGTTTGGATGCGATTAGGACTGAACAGCGATGAGGGTAATCGACGTTCGAAACGTTGGCTCCATCGCGGATGATCAACCTCGGGATTAACGTTGCTGTAAAACCCGTATTCCTGAGGCGCAAGCTGCTGCCATGAGGTGGCCGGCTGCTTATCTACCAGCTCGATCGACACGATAGACTTGATGCTTTTAAAACCGTACTTCCATGGCACGATTAAGCGCAGCGGTGCACCGCTTTGGTTGGGGAGGACCTTTCCGTAAAGCCCCACAGTCATCAGCGTCAAAGGATGCATCGCTTCATCGAGGCGGAGCCCTTCGCGATAGGGCCAATCGATAATCGAGGTAAAAGAGCGCGTGCCGCGCATTTCCCGCCGTCGATAGAGGGTTTTAAAGGCCACGTACTTGGCATCGCTGGAGGGCTCAAATCGCTCAAGCAGTGCCGCAAGTGGGAATCCCACCCAAGGAACCACCATCGACCAGGCCTCAACACAGCGAAATCGATAAATCCGCTCCTCCAGATCAAACCCCGTGATCAAGTCCTCGAGATGAAGCTTTCCGGGCTTGTTGACCAAACCACCCACCTCTACTGACCACGGATCAACATTCATCTCATGGGCATATTGCGCGGGATCTGACTTGTCAGTCCCAAACTCATAAAAATTGTTATAGGAAATCGCGTCGGAATAAGGCGTTAAGGATTCGTCGGTCGAGCAGCCATCGCAGTCAGCAGCGGCTGCCGCTAACTCGGCGAGTGTCGGTGATGTAGCCGCCGCGCTGGGGGTCATCCCCACAGCCGCCAAAGCCCCCAGACCAGCGCCTTGCATAAGCTGGCGCCGGTTCAGCCAAACATCCTCGGGGGTTATTTCGGATGATGCGATCGAGGGGAAGTTAACATCACGAAGTCTCATAGCCCTACTCCTTTACCACGGCTGTTTTGACAACATTACGGCGCAAATGTTGCAACAGCCCTGAAAGCGCATAGACAAAAGACAAACACCAAAGCACCAGCGGAGGATCCAAGGCAATCAGTGCGAGCACGCCAATCATTAAGAGAATCCGCGCAAAAGGCACTCGCTCATCGAGCTGTATGTTTTTAAAACTGAAATAGGGGAATCGAGCGATCATCAAAAACCCGGCTACCACCAACAAACCGGCGTGTAGATAAGACCAGGGTGCCGTCGAGGCCGGAAACCCGTGGGTGTGCCCAAGCCAAACGCTACTGGCAATGAGTGCCGCCGCCGGCGGACTGGCCAGTCCCACAAATATACTCGCGTCCACGACGTGTCGCTGACTGTTAAATCGCGCCAACCGCAGGGCTGCACACACCGTGTAAAGAAAAGCGGCAACCCAGCCAGCTTTACCGGCATCGGTCAACGCCCAATTGAACATGAGCAGCGCTGGGGCTACACCAAATGAGACCATATCGGCCAGACTGTCATATTCCGCGCCAAAGGCGCTCGTGGTATGCGTAAGGCGCGCGACGCGTCCGTCCAATCCGTCGAAGACCATGGCGACAAATACAGCCACGGCGCCAGCATAAAAGTCGCCCTTCATACCGGCTATAACAGCATAAAATCCGCAAAACAGCGCGCCAGTCGTAAAGAGATTGGGCAGCAGAAAAATACCGCTACTTCTCGGGTGGCTGTCCGCCGCGGACTGTTCCTCGTAATCCCCCACCAGCGACTTCAAGGGACGCTCTATCTGTTCTGCAGCGCGCCCGAAGTTGTCGTCGCTGGCGCTACCGCCCTGCTCATCGACTGTCGGCTTTTCGCCCATTTTTGCCCCCAAGGCACTCACTGGACCCGTAGTTTACCAGCCAATCAGGGCAAGACGGCCTGTTTTGGCGAATCCGGTGCGGATAGAAGCATTTTATGGCGTCAATGGGTATACTGCGCGCCCATTTTTCAACAACTAACCGCCTTAACCACGACCTACGTCCGCCTCAGGAGAAACCGGTGAGCAATTACTTCAATACATTACCCCTGCGTATCCAGCTAGAGGAACTCGGCAAATGCCGGTTCATGGATCAATCCGAATTTGCCGATGGCGTGGACGTTCTCCGCGGGAAAAAAATTGTCATCATCGGGTGTGGCGCTCAGGGGCTCAATCAAGGCCTCAATCTCCGTGACAGTGGGCTGGATGTGGCCTACGCCCTGCGTCAGGAGGCCATCGACCAGAAGCGCGACTCGTGGCAACGCGCCACCGACAACGGCTTTAGCGTAGGCACCTTTGAGGAGCTCATCCCTGGAGCTGACGTGGTCATGAACCTGACTCCCGACAAGCAGCATACCGGCGTCGTCAACACCGTTATGCCCCTTATGAAAGAGGGGGCTTGTTTAGATTACGCCCACGGTTTCAACCTCGTAGAGGAAGGCATGCAGATCCGGAAAGACCTTACCGTGGTGATGATGTGCCCCAAGTGCCCCGGCACCGAAGTGCGCGAAGAGTATAAGCGCGGCTTTGGCGTGCCGACCCTGATCGCCGTGCATCGTGAGAACGATCCCAAAGGTGAAGGCATGGCGATTGCGAAGGCGCTGGCCAGCGGTACCGGCGGTGATCGCGCGGGTGTTCTGGAGTCTTCACCCATTGCCGAGGTCAAGTCTGACTTGATGGGCGAGCAAACTATCCTGTGCGGCATGCTTCAGTCCGGCTCCCTGCTTTGTTTCGATCGTATGGTCGAGCTCGGTGTTGATGCTGGCTATGCCGCCAAACTGGTTCAGTATGGTTGGGAGACCGTTACTGAGGGTCTAAAGCAAGGCGGTATCACCAACATGATGGACCGTCTCTCGAACCCAGCCAAAATTCGCGCCTTCGAACTGGCCGAGGAAATGAAGGTGCTGATGCGGCCCCTATTCGAAAAGCACCAAGACGACATCATGTCCGGCGTGTTCTCCAGCACCATGATGACGGACTGGGCAAACGACGATGCCAACCTTCTGAAGTGGCGAGCAGAGACCAACGAGACCGCGTTTGAGAAGCAGCCACTTACTGATGACAACATCAGCGAGCAGGAGTATTACGACAAAGGCATCTTAATGATTGCCATGGTGAAAGCCGGCGTTGAACTGGCCTTTGAGACCATGGTTGATGCGGGCATCATCGAAGAATCCGCTTACTACGAGTCACTCCACGAAACACCCCTCATTGCCAACACCATCGCGCGTAAAAAGCTCTACGAGATGAACGTGGTGATTTCCGATACTGCCGAATACGGCTGCTATCTGTTTGATCAAGCGGCGCGTCCGCTGCTCAAGGACTTCATGACGCGACAAGGCACCGACGTGATTGGCGTAGGCATGGGCGGTGACAACACCGTCGATAACAGAACCCTCATTGAAGTCAACGACGCCATCCGCAACCATCCGGTGGAGTATGTCGGCGCCGAGCTGCGAAGCTTTATGACTAACATGAAGTCGATCGTCTGACTTGTTGGACAGAAAAAAAGGGGCCGACTGGCCCCTTTTTTTATTTCAGTTGCCAGCGCATTTACAGCAGTGGCGCAATCACCAAGCTGACAATCGCCATAACATTAATCAAGATGTTCATGGACGGACCGGATGTGTCTTTGAAGGGGTCGCCCACGGTATCTCCCACAACCACCGCCGCATGGGTGTCGGATCCCTTACCGCCTAAGTTACCCTTCTCGACATACTTCTTAGCATTATCCCAGGCACCGCCCGCATTCGCCATCATCAGCGCCATTAGCACACAGCCCAGCAGTCCGCCGGCCAGCATGCCGCCTAGCGAAGTCGCGCCCAAGCCAAAACCAACAACCACTGGCGCCAGCACTGCAATGGCACCTGGAACAACCATACGCTTCAGGGCAGCGGTAGTCGCGATGTCGACACAACGCGCAGTATCTGGCTCCGCGTTGCCCTCTAACAGACCAGGAATCTCGCGGAACTGACGACGAATTTCATTGATCATATCGAAGGCCGCCTCCCCCACCGCGGTCATAGTGATAGACGCGATAAGAAAGGGGATCGTGCCGCCAATGAAAATACCAATCAACACTTGGGGATCAGAGAGCTGCAGAGTGAAATCAGCGTTGTTCACCTTCACCGTCTCCACGAAAGCCGCAATGATCGCCAGCGCCGCCAAAGCTGCTGCACCGATGGCGAAGCCTTTGCCGATAGCAGCGGTGGTGTTGCCTACCTCATCCAGTCCATCGGTGATTTTCCGGGTGTCCTCACCCATACCTGCCATTTCTGCGATGCCGCCGGCGTTATCAGCAACGGGTCCGTAGGCGTCGATCGCCATGGTGATACCCACGGTGGCCAACATGCCAACGGCGGCAATACCCACTCCGTACAGACCTGCGAGGCTGGTGGAAACAAAGATAATTGCCGCCAAAAACAATACCGGTGCCACAACCGACTCCATACCCACAGCCAACCCCGTGATCATTACAGTGGCCGGACCGGTCTCACCTGACTTAGCGATGGTGCGCACCGGCTTGCCGCCAGTGTAGTACTCGGTGATGAGGCCGATGGCGATACCACCCACGGCACCCGATACCACTGCCCACCAAACATTCTGATCGATACCCATGTTCGCGGAGAGGAACCAGGCCATGGCGATAAAGATCAGCGGTGCACCCAATGTGCCGCTGCGCAGGGCCGCCTCGGGGGCCGCTGAGGAGCGAGCACGCACAATGGCGATGCCCGCGACCGACGCCAACAACCCGATAGTAGCAAGGGCAAGGGGGAAGGCCATCATGGCGCCCTGCTGCTCGGCGGTAAGTGCCATCGTCGATGCAATGGCGATACAGGCGATCATTGAGCCACAGTAGGACTCGAAAATATCCGAACCCATGCCAGCAATATCGCCCACATTATCGCCCACATTATCGGCAATGACGCCTGGGTTACGCGGGTCATCTTCAGGGATACCGGCCTCAATCTTGCCGACCAAGTCAGCGCCAACGTCTGCACTCTTGGTGTAGATGCCACCACCTACCCGGGAGAACAGCGCCACCACTGAGGCGCCCATACCAAAGCCATGAATAGAATGAGCCGACTCGGCGCTGGCGCCAAAGAAATAAAACAGGCCGCCCAGACCCAAAAGGCCCAGTGAGGCTACGCACAGACCCATAATGGAGCCGCCGTAAAAGGCAATATTCAATGCAGCTGCCGCTCCATGATTATTTGCCGCCACCGCGGTTCGCACATTGGCACGGGTTGCCGCGTACATGCCCAGATAGCCAGCGGTGGCCGAAGATAGCGCGCCCACGACAAAGGCAATCGCAGTGTCCTGACCCAGGGGAGAAAGGAATATCCCCAACACCAACACGCCGGCAAAAATAGCCAACATCTTGTACTCGCGATGCATAAACACCATCGCCCCCAAATGGATCTGGTCGGCAATGCGTTTGACGTTGTCTGCACCGTGATCGTGCTTTGACATGATGTGGTAGATGACAAACGCCACTATCAAACCAGCCAGCCCCATTGCGGGAGCCAGAATCGGATCAAAAACCATAATGAATTTCCTTTCGTTATTTTATTCCCCGGCGCGCAGTCTATCCAAGGGCGTGGGCACACCGCAATGCCGGGGACTCTGTTTCACCCACTTTTTGATGACCTATCAGGGTGAAAGCACTTTTTCACCTCTAGCCATGCCCGCCACACCGGAGCGGACCACTTCCATGATTTCAGCCTCACCGAGAGCAGTCACGAATGAGTCCAGTTTTTCGGTAGGGCCGGTGAGCTGGATGATATAGGTCGTCGGCCCAACATCGACAATTTGCCCACGGAAAATGTCCGTGGTGCGCTTGACCTCATCCCGCTGCTGACCCACTGCCCTCACCTTTACCAGCAGCAAATCACGCTCAACGTGAGCCCCCTCGGTCAAATCGACCACTTTGACCACATCGATCAGTTTATTGAGCTGCTTGGTCACTTGCTCAATTTTTAAATCGTCACCGCTGGTTGTCAGCGTGAGCCTCGACAGCGAATGGTCATCGGTAGGCGCCACATTGAGAGTTTCGATGTTATAGCCACGCTGGGAAAATAGCCCGACCACCCGCGACAGCGCTCCCGGCTCATTTTCCAGCAAAACGGAAAGTATTCGTCGCATCTCAAGTCCTCTCTGTTTTGCTGAGCCACATGTCTTTCATAGCGCCGGTGGGCGCGACGTGCATGGGGTATACGTGCTCATGGGGCTCGACGAAGACATCGAGAAAAACCAACCTGTCTTTTAGCGAAAACGCCTCGCGCATGGCGGGTTCGAGATCCTCTTTTTTCTCTACCCGCAGGCCAACGTGGCCAAAGGATTCAGCCAGTTTGACGAAATCGGGCAGCGATGCCGCGTAATGGCTCTCCGAGTAGCGACCCTCGTACTGCATATCCTGCCACTGCTTTACCATCCCGAGATAGTTGTTCCGAAGGCTGATGATTTTGATCGGCGTTTGATACTGGGAGCAGGTGGATAGCTCCTGAATGTTCATCTGAATACTGCCCTCGCCAGTCACGCAGGCCACTTCTGCATCGGGTAAGGCCAGCTTGATACCCATTGCCGCCGGCAAACCGAAGCCCATGGTTCCCAAGCCGCCCGAGTTTATCCAGCGCCTTGGCTTGTCAAACTTGTAATATTGGGCGGCAAACATCTGATGTTGCCCCACATCAGAAGTGACATAAGCCTCACCCTGGGTGGTTTCGTAAAGGCATTTGATCACGTCCTGCGGCATCGCAAATTCACTGTCACCATAGCGACGACCGTGCCAGAGACCATGGGCCTCACGCCAACTTTCAATTTGCTGCCACCACTGCGCCAACGCGTCGGAGTCCGGTAGCGGCCTATCGGTTGACTCTATTTGCGCGGCGACTTGGTTGATTAGCTCTTTTAATACTGTGTCAACGGGCCCCACTATCGGAATATCGACGGGAATAATTTTGGCTATCGACGCGGGGTCCACGTCGATATGAATGATCTTGGCGCCGGGACAGAACTTGCCCACCGTGTTCGTGACGCGATCATCAAAGCGCGCACCCACGGCCAAAATGAGGTCGCTGTGATGCATCGCCATATTGGCCTCGTAAAAGCCGTGCATACCGAGCATGCCCAGAAACTGCTTGTCGGAACCCGGGTAAGCACCCAAGCCCATCAGCGTGTTGGTCACGGGGTAATTCAGCGCGCGCGCGAGCTCGGTTAACAACGCTGAGCCCTCACCTTGAATAACGCCTCCCCCGGCATAAATCACCGGTCGCTTGGCCGAGAGTAATAGCCGTGCCGCCTTACGTATTTGACCCGTGTGACCTTTTTGCGAGGGCTGATAGGACCGCAGGCTCACCGACTCTGGGTAGTGATACTCAAACTTATGCTCGGGGTGGGTCAAATCCTTGGGGATATCAACCACAACCGGCCCAGGACGACCTGTGGAGGCAATAAAAAAAGCCTTCTTAATGATCGATGGAATATCTTCAGTGCGCTGCACCATGAAGCTGTGTTTCACGATGGGTCTCGAAATACCCACCATGTCGGTCTCCTGGAACGCGTCCTCGCCAATGAGATGGCTCTGGACCTGCCCCGACAGAACAACCAAAGGAATCGAATCCATGTACGCGGTGGCGATTCCAGTGATCGCGTTGGTTGCCCCTGGTCCAGAGGTCACCAGCACCACGCCAGGCTTGCCCGTCGCGCGCGCATAGCCGTCGGCCGCATGAGTTGCTGCTTGCTCGTGACGCACGAGAATATGTGGCACGGCATCGAGTTTAAAAAGGGCATCGTAGATGTGCAGGGCAGCACCGCCGGGATAGCCGAAAACGTATTCGACCCCCTCATCCTGCAAAGCGCGGACGAGCATCTCGCCGCCAGAAAGCATTTCCATGTTTCGCTCCAGCCTGTTCGTTGTGAACAATCATGGGGTCACGACACTCGGGTCGTACTAGCCCATACTTATCTGTCCCACGAACCACTGGTTGGATCGAATCCCTGCTACCAGCGAGAACATCGATCACGAAACCCGTGTATCGGTGACCTGCGAGGTAGCGCAGTGTCGAGCCCGAAATGTGCCAAGCACATCGAACGGAACCCGCAAACAGCCCACACAACTATCCCGTCGTGAAGGTAGGCCAGCGGATGAGGGTACTCATCAATAGCCGTTGCCGTTCGCGTGACGAGCCGAATAGTCGGAATTTCGGGCGACAAAGTCAACAAATGCCGAGGATTTATTGCTCTAGATGTTGCTGAAAACCCCGAAGATCAGTAGTTTTCACATTATCATCAACGAGCAAGGATCTGTGATGTCGACTCGTTCGGGATTAGTCCACAGGTTGAAGCGATTGGGCACGCTCAGAACACTTACGCCGAGAGGCCAACAAAGCGAACAATCAGAGCCTTTGCGGACCCTGTCAGCACTTTTTTTCTCGTGGTCCGCAAGGATACTAGGGATCACGCTTGTTGCAGTTCTTGGCTCTATGACACCGCTGCTTGCTGATGCTGCAGATATGTACCGGTGGAATGATAGCAATGGCAATCCAGTGCTAAGCGATCGTCTGCCACCAACTGGCACCCCCTACACAGTCGTTGACGTAGATCGCTACGGTAGAAAAACCAAGGTGATTAAGCCCACGACAGGCGAAGCTAGCAGTAACTCGACCTCAATGCTGTCGGACTCCGCCAACCTGGCCACGTCACAGTCCAATATCTCGGTCAGAGTGGAAAAGCGCCCTGAACTTTGCGCGCAAGCTTCAGACACCGTCTTCAAACTTGAGACGTTTGCCAGAATTCGAACGACTGACGCAAATGGCGAGGTCCGGTTTATGACCGACAGCGAGCGGGCAGAACAATTGAAGATTGCTCAAGAAGTTGCCGAGGCTAACTGCTGACAAGCTTTGACGGCCTACAGCCGATCAATATTTTCTGCCCTATAGGCTTCTCGGGCGCGACCGGTCCCGCTAGGGACAATTTCTAACGGTTTAAAACCCTGGCAACCAATACAGACAGTAACAGTTTCATCATCAAGCTCTCCGTCACCACAGGGGCCGCCTGAGCAAGAATCGTCACCAGAGCCCAGGTCTACTGTGACAATAATGGGAGGGATGGGTATACCCTGACCAAAGATAGTGCCGCTGTCATAGACGGGATCAAATAGCGGAATGGAATAGGCTTTCGAAGTGCCCAATTCGGCGCAAGCCCCCTGGCTATTCCCAACTGGCTGAAATGAATTGAAGTAGACCGCCCCGCCACCAATTGCTGATTGGTTGACCACTTGCTCCCCCGTATCCGGCAGATCGAGATACCAACCGTCAAAATCGAGGATGGTCTCTCCGGTTGCAAGGCCGGTCGCCGCGTCAAGCATAGTAGATCCATCGAGATCTGCCGTTGGCCGTAAGCTGATCGTTGCCTCTGCGGTTTGTAGCGTCCCGTCATTATTTTCATCCCAAGGATACGGGCGATCGACAAATGCATAAAATCGATTATCAATATCGCTGGTATAGGGGTAATTGACTTTGAGAGGCCGCTCTCTGTCACCTGAACCAATCGTGACGAATACCTTATTACCAACAGCACCAACCACAGGTCGATTCATGAATCGCTTGTCCGCCCCTGAAGTCTCCGCTATTTTTTTAATCGTCCAGCTTCCGCTACTGAGGGCCACGGTAGCGAGAGCCGTTTCACTGTCTAGAGAGGCGAAAGAGATGCGATAAAGGGCACCACTGGCGTCCGCGGCATAAGCAAAATCGATTGCTCCATCAAAATCTATGTCGAGGGGCTCAACCTCTGCAACCACTGGCGCATCGGTTGCCAACTCTTGCAATACCGCACCCGTTGTAGCGTCAATCACAAAAACGGAGTTACCGCTGTCGCCGCTTGTACAGCTAATATTGGCCGCATCAGTATCAAGGCACTCGTCCCATCCCCCGCCCATGAACAGCACTGGGCTGCCGCCGCTGTTGTATCCCTCCACGAAACCGCTGATGGGCGTCGACCATGTTTGGCCCAAATTCGCATAACCAGTGTCGCAGCTGCCACCATCACAGCCTTTTTTCCACATGAAAGTAGGGGTGGACGGAGGTATTCCTAAAGACGAAGGACTCACGTTAAAGGCATACACCATGCCACCACCCCGGCGCATAGTCGGAAAAATATAGCCCGTGGTAAGTTGGTCACTGGTGTTGTACTCCGTGTGGGCTCCGGTCGCACCGTCAAAAAAATAGTCTTTTGGCTCTGCATCGATCGCGCTGGACAGAGCGGCATCCAAACCATAAAAATCGACGGTGGGGGTATTTGCGTAGAGTCGCTCAATGCCTGCTAGATGCTCTGGTGCAATAAACGCCCAGTCCTCGCGACCATTATCCGGGTTAACGGCTCGAAACAGGCCATCATTCGCACCATAAAAAATTCTAAATTCGGTACCTCCGGAGCTTTTGGGGCCGTAGCTGATGGTGAGGGGCCTAGAATGAACGATGTCGCCGTGGATTGTGGCCCTTAAGCCCGCGGCAGGCATCACTTCAGGGTCAGCGAGATCGGGGTTAGCGATATAATTGCCAGCGCCGTCATCAACCTTAAAGTCGCCGCCTTTGAGACCCGCATTAGCTCCCACTAGATAATCAAAAACACTGGTGTCGCTGATATCGGTGGAGCCTCCCGAATTAACGCCTCGCAAAGAACTCCCATCCAAGGTAAGAACTGTGCGAGGGCCATCAGTGCTGGAATCAACTTGTTGTCGGATTTGTTGGGCCGCCCCTCCCTTCTCAACAAATGGACCATCGGGCTGGTCCGATAATACGCTGCGACCATCTAACAAAGACGAGGGACACTCGCTGGTGGGATTGGGCACCAACCCAAGGCCATCAAAATATGGCTGATCACCCGCAGTGCCACTGTCAACATCGCTGGTATCCGACGTCCAAAAGCTGGTAGCGCATGCCCCCGCAAACCCTGTCTGCGGGTTGATCGCTCGATCGAGGTTGGCGTCCGCCAAGGCGATTTCTGAATCAAATTTGGCCAGTTGGTATCGCTTCAAATTACCCAACCAACGCGGCTTGCGCTCAGCAGCTGGCCGAAACATTCCCACAAACACCTTGTTATCTGCTTGGGCTCGGTTCGTCGCCGAGAGCGGCAATGTCACAGCGGCAAAGGATGTATTGACGTCAATGATATCTGCCACGATCCGATTTAACGCCGCGGTGATGGATGACGTATCTGAAGCAGACAACCGATAACCTCCACCTTCCTGCGCAGCGCTGTGTAACAGGGACGAGGTGGTCTCGTCATAACCAGAGGGGTTGGTCAGGTCGATTACGTCGACCGTATAGGTGGTCACCTTCATTGATGCGGTAGTGCCATCCTCCAGGGTGACCGGAACACCAAACTCTTTTAGGTATTTGGCCCAATCATCTAGGTTATAGGCAGCCCCATCCAACGTAGACACTTCAGAGGCCTCGTAAGAAGTGCCTCCGCTGCCACTTTGGGCACCCAAGACGTTGTAACTGAAGGTCGGAATTTGGGTGGCGTTCTTGCCTCCACCCACTGTTTCATCCGGACACACGGCGCCATTGCTGTTTGTCGAAAGAGCAGAGCTTGCATCGCAGGTACAGTCCACTGCACTGTTTCCGGAGCCAAACGGGCAGCTGCTCTCTATGACTGAGGACTCACTCGGATTGGGGTTATTTTTATTGACGTTTCTATCACAGGCAGCAACGTTCTGGTAGCACCCCTCGGATCGCCCGATAAGACCCGTCTGCGCCCCACCGGTACTGTAGGTTGGCATGAGTAGCCCACCAGACTGCTGTCCTATCGGTCCGCCATCAGCAAGCACATTAGGCGCACCAGCCATACCGGCGTCGGTGTAGAGTTGAGTAAGCGCGGCACTGTTATCGGCGCTGTCGTCCCGCGGTCCGCTGCTATTGGGGTTGCTAATAAAAATAACATAGGTCTCGGCACAAAGACCCGCCACATCAAGAGGTGTTGCAAAATTAGAGTAATTGACATCATAGCCCGCGCTGTCGGCGATCGCGCTGGGGGTGCCCGCCCCCGCAAAGGACTGATCAAAGCCACCCAAATAGTTGTAAACGTCATAAATCAGATTACCCCACTCGGTGTTCGAATTTCTCTTTTCCACGGGGGCGTTGATATCGGAAACCATGGTGTCCAATACGACATGAATCGCGCTAGCATTCGCCTGATAAGGCTGTAACGCCACGCGCACGAACGCGCCGTTGTTATCAGATGATCCCCCACCGGTTTCTGTCGTAAACTCCAGAACTGCAACATTGACGTCGGTATCGAGCCCTTGCAGGGTTGCCTTGATGGCAGCGGCCTCTGCAACACCCCTTTTGGTGCCATCGGCCAAGCTCTGACTCCAGTTACTGGTGTTGTCTAGCAGGAAAATAATGTTGGGCAGCGCCCCCAAAGACGCCCCGTTTACCAGTCCGCTGGCAAATAGATCAATGTCCTCAGCGTGAGTATTTGCGAGGCAACAAATCCACAATATCAACCCCAGCAGTGTCTTCTTGACAATAACCATAGCGAACCCTCCCGCTCTCCTAAGGCACATCACACAGGCTTGTGACAAGCGACGCCCGCGTCCGTTTTTGGATGCCCTGGCGCACCTCAACCTTTGCCCCCGTCACGCTATCAGTCGCGATGGCGGTTATTTCCCATAGCGCGCTCGAACAAAGTGAAAACTGGCCGGGTTGATAACAACTTGCATCACCCGCATTCGTGAGCACGTTCAACTCGATATTCGATATTGGAGATGAAGAAATACATTGGGGCTCGGTGAGTACCACGATGATATCGTCACTACCCGAGCCTCCTGACAGGTCATAGCACCGGGTAAAACCGTCGGGACAGCCCACCTGGAACGCCCTCACCTTGGTCAAAAATTCCTCTGTCGTCTGTTCCCAATGCAGCGCTTCCTGAATGGCACTCAGGGCGGCGTTACGCACCGCATTACGAGCTTCTACGTTTTGTACAACAGCCAAGTTTGACTGCACGTTATTAGCCGATACCACGCCCATAATGGTGACCAGCAACAGCATGATCAGTGCGCTCAGCAGGACCATGCCTGTCTGGGTTTTGGGGGAGTGTGTCATCGGCGCGCTCCCCCAATGTTGGGAAAATCGACAGTTCGGCTATCAACCCGCCGCCGATAGCCCTCATTGCCTGCAGGTACATCCCAATTTGCTCCAGCAATAGTGTAGGTAACAGCATCGGTGTAACCAGGCTCTGGGGTATTAGCCCGAGTTACAAGCCAGATTTTCACGCCAACAACATTTTGCCATTGGGCTACGCTTGGCGAAGTAGTCACTAACTCGTAGTCGCCATCACCGTTACTGTCCACGAACCACTCGAACTTCAATAACTCAACGCCATTGACCAGCTGCTCTGGCACAAACTTGATGGACCCACCGACGCTGTCGAGCGTCAGGCGGGTCAATACGTCACTGTCATCCACGTAATAAAGGCGGCTGACATAGCGATAAATCGGAGCTGGAACAGACGAACCTGCTGAGCAACCTTGATAACTCTGATATGTCATCAAACTCGCCAAGGCAGCTTGATTAGCAGCCCGGCGAAGCTTAGTTTCCCCCCCAGAAAGACCCAGACTGGGGTCTTTACAACCGTTGGTTTGCAGGTGAAAAAAATCGTCGGCGGCGCTGCATGACGCGTCACCGGTAGCGCATGTGCTCGCTCGCCGAATCACTACGAACTCAGAAGCCGTTTCTCTTGCAGTCGCAGTTTTGCCACTACAGGCTGTGCTATTTAGCACGGCGCCCGAGGCGGAATACACCGGATACTCCATGGCATAAGCGAGCTCTGACTTGTTGTTATCTGCACTACCGCTAATGAATGCTCCGGTTCCCAAGCATGCTGGTGGTACAGCACTACCGGGCGCCCAACTCAGTGATGAAGGCGCGGTCTCCACATCTTCACCAGCGACAAAAATTTGGGTGTCGGCAATAATAGGATACCCCGCCTCTCCCCAGTAACCGACCAGAGAAAGCTCGCTGGCCAATAGGTCTAGGGTGAACAATGAATTCTCTAGTTGTCTTCCTGAGCGACTGACCTCAAGCAACGTTCTACTCGTGTCGGAAAACAGGGTTGTCACAGTAAGGATAATGGCAATGCCCAGGGTCATCGCGATCATGAGTTCGACTAGCCCAAAACCAGCCCCTTGGGGAGCTCGCCGGTATGGGTACGCTATCGGGCCTCTTTTTTTCATCGCACGACCACATCTCGGAACAAAACGCGACGATATGCGTCATCTCCAAAACTGTCAGCGCCGCAACCGAGAGACTCGCTCGGGGCCGCTGACTGTGTGATGCCCTGCCAGGCCATACTCACCCGCAGTACCGTTTCACCACTCTTAGGTGCGCCTGCCTCAATACAGCCCTGAACGCCTATCGGCGCGGCCAGGTTGAGGTCACCTTTAACCGCGGCGCTACCGAGCATCATCCCGTTCCATTCACAAAGATCACGGTCTGCACCGGTCAAGCTTGCACAGGTGGTGCCACTCGCCGCCCCATAGTAAGCTCCTGATATTGCCTCCGAAGGATTCATGCGGATGCGTGCAGCCATGTCTTCGATCATGGCTGTGACCTGAGCACGCTGAAGCGCCTCAAATTGCTGGTTAAGGGTAGTTACTTGGAGCGATGCAAAACCCAATAGGCCTATAGCGACAATCAGAATCGTGACCAAAACTTCGATCAAGGTAAACCCTTTGCCCGAGGCTTTCCTCACGGAAGTAACATGCATCACGAGCTGCAAGCCCCTGACCACGGGTTGTCCTCTTCAGATCCCGGGCAGGTGACGCTACTGCAGGCGCCGGTTGCTGAAGAGACACGACCATCAGTTTCTATGTACAGGCAAACCTTGCAAGCCCCCACCGAAGACTGAGTCTCAAGCTCAAATTTCGGGCATGAAGCTGTTCGACCCCATGCATTAAAGCTCACTTGGCTGATTCCGCCGACTCCAGAAATCGTTGCACCTTGCGCAGCGACATAGGTATCAATTGGCGTAGCGGAGCATGCGGTGACGGCCGATCCCGCAACAGTGCTTGGCTCTATGCACCATCCATTTGCCCATGCGCCATCGCGTCGCAGCAGCACCACCCCTTCGTTACGCTTGACTGCTTCTGACCTTGCCAAGGTGATAGAGGTCCGCAACTGTTGACTCACTTGCCGCAATCGCTGCTCTGCAATCAGGGTGGAGAAAGAAGGCTGGGCAACAGCAATCAAAATACCCAGTATGACAATCGCAACAAGCAACTCGATTAGGGTAAATCCAAGTAGACGTCGCATCACCAGGCCTCGGCTGTTCCACCGCTTTGACAGTGACGAGTGCGCGCCCCCGCGTTGGTAAGACACAAGGAACCATCAGCAGCTTGATTGGATGAAGCTACTGGAGTGAGTTCCATTGCGAAGGATGGTGGAGGGCCTGCGCTGGCGCCAAGCGTTGCCAGCGTGTAGTACGGGGCAACGCGCACCTTGACCGAGTGGTTTGCGGGGAAACCCGCCAAGGTGTCAGCCGGGTAGCTAAGCGCCGTAAGCGTTGAGGCATAGCTTCTGCTGTTCATCAGGTGATTTTGCTGACGCTGCGCAATCTCCATCATAAAAGCCTGCGCTGCAGACCGGTGCCCCTGTCGCAGATATGCCTGATAGGAGGGATAGGCGACCGAAGCTAAAATAGCCACGATGACTACCGCGATCATCAACTCGATTAATGTAAATCCCCTAATACCACGCACCATCAAAGTACCTCCGGCGACCCCGCTAGAATGCAACGAGTGAGGCCCTAGTTCAACCGGCACCCTGCCTCACGATACTGATTTAGTACTATTTTGCAATGCATTAATAGGCTTTTTATAGGAAAAATTTGGCGGACTCCTCGCTGGGGACGAAAACGACGCACTGGCGCTGATCGCGAGCTCGTGGGCTGACACCACTACCAACAGCGTCAAACCCACAAGAATCAGGGTAAACGCAGTAGTCACCCAGCCCGCCACAGCTAGAGCCCTAGTCCGGTATTGCGGTGAGACGTTCACGGGGCTTCACCCGACGGCAACACAAGCTTGACGCTAAGCTCGGCCGACTTGACTGGGTTGCCGGGAAGGAGGCTGGAGCTCCAGCGCATATCGAGCATAACGCCAACCGCATAGGCACCCAAATGAATCGCTGAGACGCGCCAATGGGATAACCCGGCCACGAGCATCTCGCCCCTCCCGTAGCTGCCATCAGGCCTAAAGGTTCTCAGCATTAGGGCACCAATGTCATCCCCGGAGGTCCAAGCATGATCACGGCGATACCATAGACGGCGAACCTGAGTACTTACACAGCTTTCCCCGCAAGGGCTTTGATCAACGGTCAAGAGCGCAAACGGATTCGCGTGATTTGGGAGGGCACCAGTGCAGGGAAGCATATCGGGTGCTACCACCCAGACACCCAAGGGTTGATTCTCAAGAGCGCAGGGCCTAAGGGTGCCATCAGCAATCCCTCGCCAATCAGAGGCAGAAGCAGACGCCCCGATCGCCTCCACGGCAAACCCCACGGTTGCCACAAGATCCGCTTCGTTAGCGGCGCGCTTGGACGCTTTTATCAAGTGCGCCGATATCGTCCCTAAGGTAGCCAGCAGCGCGCTCGATAAGGCGAGGGCAACAAGCAGTGAAGTTAGCGTTGCGCCAGCCAATCTCTGGGATAACCGCAATCCCTTAACCCCACTCACGAAAATCGCTGGGCCCAACTATCGCCTCACAGCCGTCAGCGACGCGTCGCCCGTCTTCCCCCCAAACGATGGTTGCTCGCATGGCACCCCTGGGTAGTGAGCGTAAGAGACAGGCGAGAACCGGCTCTCCGTGAGCGAGGAAAGCATTTACAAGATCCGCACACCAATCCTCCACGCGCTGTGGCTGGTCTCCTTCTCGGACTTTACTGCTATCACACAGCAACGGTCTCGCTAGTAACCCCACCTGCTCTTCAGGGGTGAGCAGTCTCCACTCACCCTCGAGATTGATCAACGCGACGCGGGCAACCAGCTGCTCTCGGGTTCGGTCTCCTATTTGCACGGTGTCGGTGGCGAGCGCATAAATGCCTGCCAACAACACCAGCGCAACAACCCCAGCCACCATGACATCGATCAGAACAGTCATCATTCATGGCCATAGATGTGAGGGCTCGCGTCGACCGCGACTGTCTAGGGAGATAGCCCCCAAGTTCTCCGTCATCGTCCTGGGTATGAGTCGGGAGACAAAATAATCGCCAGGCTCGGTGACCTGGACCTCAACGCGATAGTCGTTTGCCAAACGCGCAGACAGCGGGATATGGCCCTGTAAGACTTCTAAGGATTGATAACGCCGCGTCGATTGACGAAACCGCTCCTGTGTGGAACGCAACTGCAACAAATAGAGCATGCCCTCGCGTTGAAGCGACTGGCTAAATATGGTGCGATAACTCGGAACTGCAACTGCTGCCAGAATACCCACGATCGCCATCACCACCAAAATCTCAATCAGAGAGAATCCCTTCCTTGCCTTTTCCCCTTTGCATCCCTTTTCGCCTGCTGCCGCCATTAAGCCATCTATCCCTCACAACGCCGATCTGAATTTGCCACCCCCGCATTCATGGGAGCCGACACTGAGTTTGGCCTTACTGCCGCTACAACAGTTCAACAGTGCTGGCTAAGGATGGATAACAGTGGAATTAGCGGTGTCTTGGCGTTTCATGACGGACTGGCTCGCCCGTATCCGAAAAAACTGCCAACGCATTTTCGACCGCTGTCCGGGGCGCCCAAAAATCCATAAAAAAACCCGTAAGAAAGGCCCACAAAAAAAGGCCTGCATAGCAGGCCTTTCCTCGTCTCCGCGCCAGGAATTGGCGATGCTCGAGCTCGTTAGTGCACCGTAGCTGAATCAAACACAATCTGCTCATTGCGCAAACTGCCTTTGATGGTAGCTCCCGGTGCAAATTCTCCACTGAGAATCGATTGCGCCAGCGGGTTCTCTATCAACTGCTGAATAGCTCGCTTGAGTGGTCGCGCCCCATAGATTGGATCGAAACCGGCCTGAGACAGATAGTCGAGCACATCCTCGCCTAGATCGAGGGACAGTTCTCGCTCGGCGAGCCGCCCTCGAAGCCCCGCCAACTGGATCGATGCGATACCTCGAATCTGATCTTGGCGCAGCGGATGGAACACCACCGTCTCATCAATACGATTGATGAACTCGGGACGGAAGTGCTGACTGACCACGCCCAATACAGCGTGCTTAATCTCTCCGTAGTTTTCATCCCCCGCCATATCCTGAATCAAGTCTGATCCAAGATTGGACGTCATCACAATCACAGTGTTTTTAAAATCGACCGTGCGCCCCTGACCATCGGTTAAGCGTCCATCTTCGAGTACTTGCAACAAGACGTTGAACACATCGGGGTGGGCTTTCTCGACCTCATCAAGCAATAACAGGCTGTAGGGGCGACGCCGTACAGCCTCTGTCAGATAGCCTCCCTCCTCGTAACCCACATAGCCGGGAGGCGCACCAATCAATCGGGATACCGAATGCTTCTCCATGAACTCCGACATATCAACGCGAACCATTGCTCGCTCGCTATCGAACAAATACTCGGCGAGGGATTTACACAGCTCGGTTTTACCCACCCCCGTCGGGCCCAGAAACAGAAAGGATCCATTGGGCCGGTTGGGATCTGACAGACCTGCCCGCGAACGGCGAACGGCATTGGCTACGGCGATCACCGCCTCGGATTGCCCCACCACTCGCTCGTGCAGGACTGACTCCATCTTGAGCAACTTCTCTCGATCTCCCTCCAGCATCTTGGCGATTGGAATGCCGGTCCAGCGAGATACCACCTCGGCGACCTCTTCCTCCGTGACTCGACTGCGAAGCAACTGCGCCGCCGGCAATTCGTCACGCGACGCTTCAGCCAATCGCTTCTCCAACTCGGGCAAGACGCCGTACTGAATTTCTGACATGCGCGCCAGATCCCCCGCCCGACGAGCTGCTTCAAGTTCGGTTTTTATTTGCTCAATTTCGCTTTTGATCTGGGCGGCGCCTTGGACTGCCGCTTTCTCGGCCTTCCAAATTTCTTCCAAATCAGAAAGCTCGCGCCCGATGGTTTCTATTTGATCATCCAAAAGTTCAACCTGTTTTTTGGCGGCGTCAGTGGTGTCTTTCTTGACCGCTTCGCGCTCGATTTTTAGCTGGATTAGCCGCCGTTCGAGTCGGTCCATCGCCTCGGGCTTGGAGTCGATTTCCATTCGAATACGACTGGCCGCCTCGTCAATAAGATCGATGGCCTTATCAGGCAACTGCCGATCCGTGATGTAACGCTGACTCAGTCGCGCAGCAGCGATGATGGCGCTATCGGTGATATCGACACTGTGGTGCACCTCGTAGCGCTCCTTGAGACCCCGCAAAATAGCGATAGTGTCTTCTTCGGAAGGCTCGTTAACCAATACCTTCTGAAACCGACGCTCGAGGGCGGCGTCTTTTTCAACATATTGGCGGTACTCATTGAGTGTAGTTGCACCGACGCAATGGAGTTCTCCGCGCGCCAGGGCTGGCTTCAACATATTGCCCGCATCCAAAGAGCCTTCTGCTTTGCCCGCGCCCACCATTGTGTGAATCTCGTCAATAAACAGAATGACCCGTCCTTCTTCCTTGGAGAGTTCATTGAGCACTGCTTTCAAGCGCTCTTCGAAGTCTCCCCGAAATTTCGCGCCGGCCAACAGAGCCCCGAGATCAAGCGCCAGGATCCGTTTTTCCTTGAGACCCTCAGGAACCTCCCCGTTAATAACCCGCTGTGCCAAACCTTCAATAATCGCGGTTTTGCCGACCCCGGGCTCGCCAATCAGTACCGGATTGTTTTTGGTTCGACGCTGTAACACCTGAATGGTGCGACGGATTTCATCGTCCCGGCCAATGACCGGATCCAGCTTGCCCGCCTCTGCGCGAGCGGTGAGATCAACGGTATATTTCTCGAGCGCCTGGCGCGACTCTTCGGCCTCCGCCGACGACACTTTCTCTCCGCCTCGGACCGCATCGATAGCTGCGCTCAACGCTGTAATCTCGACGCCAGCGCGGGTGAGCAATGAAGCCACTGGTGAGCTCTTATCGAGCATGGCAAGCAATACCAGCTCAGAGGAGAGATAGTTATCTTTTCGATCCTGAGCCTGTTTGTCGGCACGATTCAGTAACCGGCTAGTCTCCTGAGAAATGTGAACATCCCCCGTCGAACCGTTGACGGTTGGCAAAGAGTCAATGGCATCGGTTACTGCGGTACCCAATTGCTCAAGGTTAACCTTGCACTGTTGAAGTAGGGGTCGCACCGACCCGCCCTGCTGATGCAGCATCGCACTGAGCACGTGCACGGGTTCAATGAACTGGTGATCACGTCCCACAGCCAATGACTGAGCGTCCGCCAAAACCTGTTGCAGCTGGTGTGTGAGTTTATCCATTCTCATCGCTCGATCCTCTTACCTGTCGACCAGGAAATCCCTTTCGTTGATCTATAAATGGAGGCAGTGGCCCCATCTTTCAAGGGGGCACTGAGGACCTGTGTGCGCGAGGAAGTTAGTGGGGAAGCAAACAGACGACCGTCGCCATGCGGCCCGTCGTGCATTCTCGGCGATAAGAAAAGAAATTCTCGGGTTCACCGAAGGTGCATCGATCGCCGCCGGTCACATGCGTTACCCCCGCGAGCGCCAACTCTTGTCTCGCCAATGCATACAAATCAGCGTGATATTTACCCGATGCCACACCTTGTCTGAAACAGGCCCGCACAGACTGTCCCCGTGAGGCGATGAATTGCTCAAGCACATCCTCGCCAACTTCGAAAGCGCGCTGGGAAATTGCCGGCCCCAACCATACCCGCAGGGTCTTAGGATCCCCGAGATGTCGCAGGGTGTTCTCGAGGATGCCAGCGGCGAGCCCACGCCAACCGGCGTGCGCCACCGCGAGGGTTGTCTCACTGTCGTTTACGAACACCACGGGCAAGCAGTCCGCGGTCAACACAGCCAGTGGCACGCCAGGCTGATCGGTCCAGCTGGCATCGGCACAAGGCTTCTCATCCACCGCCGGATCATGCCCTGCGACGACTCGCGTTCCATGTTCCTGCGCCAGCCATCGCGGCGTAGCACAACCGGGGAGATAGCTCTCTAGATAGGCGCGATTGGCTGCCACATGTTCTGGGTTATCACCCACATGAGCCGCGAGATTCCAGTTATCGTAAGGAGGCTCACTGTGCCCGCCTGTTCTAAGCGTGGTAAAGGCCGCGATCCGCTCGTTCATAAACGGCGCACAAAGAATTGACAGGCCATTCACTCAGGGCGGTCCTCGCGCTTCAGAACAGCAAGCAACTCGGCCAGATCCATTGGCAGCGCCGCGCGGAACCCTATCTCCTCATTCGTTGCCGGGTGCAGGAAGCGCAAGCTTTGCGCATGGAGTGCCTGACGCGAAAACCCGCGAAGGGCTGTCAGCAGCGTGTCGCTGGCGCCCTTGGGTACTCGCAGTCGTCCACCGTAAGCAGGATCCCCCACCA
>Ga0181552_10000915_pt1 | contig 22602 bp, 21 predicted proteins | sample 011ome_18_FD_130583 | JGI IMG/M metagenome (GOLD analysis project Ga0181552, IMG submission 130583) | Coastal salt marsh microbial communities from the Groves Creek Marsh, Skidaway Island, Georgia - 011501BT metaG (megahit assembly) | ecosystem: Environmental > Aquatic > Marine > Intertidal...
AAAAAAAAAATTAATATTAAAATCATTTTAAAAAAATAAATTTTTTATAAAAAATTTTTAAAAATTTTATAAATAAAAAACCTATGGACACAACTTTTTATTAATTAATTAAACTAAAAAAATTAGAAAAAAAAAAAAAATTAAAAATCTTTTCAAACTTAGTTTTACGTGAAGTGAGAATGTTTAAGTTTATTAAAAAAAATTTTGATAAAAACAAAATTTATTATATTGAAGCTGATTATCTTTGGGGTCGGCTATATAAATTATTTGAATGGAGAGCTAATGAAAAAAATTATTCTTTAACTCTCGGTGCCTCAATTCATATGATTGACCTTGTAAACTGGCTGATTGATGATTTGCCAATCAAAGTATTTACAAAAGGAAATAAAAATTTAACAAAAAATTCAAGTTTTAAAAAATTTTCTTTCTTAACTCATTTTCTAGAGTACAAAAATGGTTTGATTGTTAAAATTTCAGCAAACTCAGGTTCAATTCACCCACATTTTCATGACATTAAAATTTTTCAAAAAGATAAAACATTCATCTCCAATTTAACAAATCAATTACTTATCCTTAAAAAACAAGATAAATTCACGATAAAAAAAACAAACCTTCCTTATCCAGATAAAAAAAATAGAAAGATGTTAATAAAAAATTTCATTGAATGTCTAAGAAATAATACAACAATAAAACCATCTTTTGATTATTTAAGTAATTTAATGCAAATTTGTTTTGCAGCTGATTATTCCTTAAAAAAAAAAATTGAAGTAAAAATTAAATATTTTAAATGATTGGTATTATTGATACAGGAATTGGGAACATACCTTCTATATGTTCGGCGTTAAAAAAAATTAATCACGACTTTATATTATGCTCAAATAAGATTGATTTAGATAGAGTAGGTAAAATTATTTTACCTGGTGTTGGTTCATTCAAAACTTTTTATGACAATATCAAAGAAAAAAAAATTTTTGATGAAATATCTAATCGAGTAAATGACGGAACTCCAATCTTAGGTATATGTTTGGGTTTTCACGCACTATTTGAAAGTTCTAATGAATTTGGAATTTTTGAGGGATTTGGATTTATTAAAGGTAAGATTCACAATATAAAAAGTTTAGAAATTGAAGAAAGAATACCACATGTAGGTTGGAATGATTGCAATTTAAAAAAAAATTCTAAATTATTTAATCATATAGAAAATAATACAAATTTTTATTTTACTCATTCTTTTACTCCGATAGCTGTTCAAGAAGATGATGTAATTGCCAAAGTAAATTATGGTAAAGAATTGATAGTTGCAGTCCAAAAGCAAAATATATTTGGTGTACAATTTCATCCTGAAAAAAGTCAAAAACCAGGTTTGCAATTAATAAGAAACTTTGTAGAAATGTAAATGTTAAAAAAAAGATTAATAATATCCCTAACATTTAACGAAGGAGTATTATTTAGAACAAAAATGTTTTACCCAGACTACAGATATACTAAAAATTTTGTAGATTTATGGAATGCTGATGAAATTATATTAATCGATGTCTCAAAAAAAGAAAAAAAACTCGAAGATAATTTTCTTAAAATAATCAAATTTTTTATAGAAAATTGCCACCTGCCAATTACTGTAGGAGGAGGCATTTCTTCCACAGAAGTCGCAAAAAAAATATTTGATTTAGGTGTTGAGAAAATAATTGTAAATTCATCTACTTATGAAAATCCTAAAATAACTAGTGATTTAGTTAAAACATTTGGTTCATCCTCAATTATACAGGCAATTGATTTTAAAAAAGTAAATGGTATGGAATATACTATAAAAATCAACAATGGAAAAAAAAAAATTGATAAAGATATAGATGAATATATAAAATTTATTTTATCCTTAAACGTCGGAGAAATTTTTTTTAATAGTATTGACAATGATGGTGGATTAATGGGGTTTGACCTGAATTTAATTAATAAATTTTCTAAAAAAATTGATGTGCCTATAATTGTTCAAGGTGGTGGAGGAAACTGGAATCATTTTTATGAAGTTTTGAAGCTTAAAAATATAAGTGCAGCATGTACTCAAAATATTTATCATTTTACAGAAGCAAGTTTGAAATCTGCAAAAAAATTTCTTTCATCAAAAAATATATTAGTTAGATATGACAATTAAAATTTGTAAACTTTGCACAACTCCTTCAAGCAGACCTAGGATTTCTTTTGATGAAAGCGGCATATGTAATGCATGTAACAATGCAAATCAAAAAAAAAAGATTAATTGGAAAAAAAGAGAAGAAGAATTTCATGAAATAACTGAAGAAATAAAAAGTGTCTCCAGGCAGTCAAATAGCAACTACGATTGCATTGTCCCTTGGTCAGGAGGAAAAGACTCTACTTCTATTGCTTTAAAATTAAAATTTGAATTTGGTTTAAGACCATTGCTAGTAACTAACTCACCCCTCATGTTAAATGAGGTTGGAGCTAAAAATAGAGAAATTTTGCTAGATAAAGGTTTTGACAATATATTTGTAAGACCAAATCAAAAAATTGCTAAATATCTTTCTAAAAGATTTTTTATTGAACGAGGCAATCCGAAAGTTGCTTGGGATGCTGGAGTAAATGTTGTGCCAGTCAAAATTGCAATAAAGTTTGGTATTCCTTTTATATTTTATGCAGAACATGGTGAGAGTGAATATGGTGGTCTTGTATTAAATGATAAAAGTACAAAGATCAGAGATTATGAGGAAGTTATTGAACATCAAATCGGTGATTATCCAGAAAATTGGATAGATGAAAATATAGATATTGAGGATTTAAATTTTTATACTTATCCTGAAAGTAGTGAAATCGAAAAACTAAACTTAAAGGCTTTTTATTATTCATATTTTTTTAAATGGAGCATGGCTGATAATTATGATTATGTAAAAAAATATTTAAGTAATTTTAACCTAAATGAAACTGGGAGAACAACAGGCACATTTACAAATTTTGATAGCCTAGATGATAAAATTGATGACCTATATTATTACATGCAGTTTATAAAATTTGGTTTTGGAAGAGCTGTAAGAGACACATCCAGATTTATTCAAAACGATAGAATGACAAGAGATGAGGCAATGGAAATAATAAGAAAATATGATGGTGAGTTTCCTTCAAAAAATTTTAAAGAAGTTTTACAGTACTTAGATTTAAATGAAAATAAATTCCAAGAAATTGTAGATAAACATAGAAATTCAGAAATTTGGAAAAAAAATGATAATAATGAATGGTTAAGTAGTTGGGAGTTAAAGAATAAGATTTTTTAAATATTAAAATGAAATTTAATTTAAAGAAAAATTCTGCATATATCATTGCTGAGATAGGCAATAATCATGAAGGATCTTTTGCTAGAGCAAAAAAAATGATTAGTTTGGCATCTAATGCAGGTGTTAATGCAGTAAAATTTCAAACATTTAAAGCTAAAAATTTTGTATTTAATAAAGAAAAACAGAGAATATTAAACAAATTTGAACTTTCTTATGATGAATTTGAAAAATTAAAAAATATAGCACATAAAAATAATTTAAATTTTATTTCAACACCGCTTGATATTGAAAGTGCAAAATTTTTAGGAAAAATTGCAGATGCAATCAAAATTTCATCTGGAGATAATAATTTTTTAGAATTAATTAATGTTTGTTTAAGTTTTAATAAACATATAATTATTTCACTAGGTTTACTTGATCACATTGAAACCAAAAAAATATTAAATAAGCTGCAGAATCTTTTTTTTAAAAAAAAAAAAATAAAAAATGTAAGTTTTTTACATTGTGTAACTTCGTACCCAGTTCAATATGAAAATGCTAATTTGCAAAGAATTGTAAATTTAAAAAAAAGTTGGCCAAATTTAAAGTTTGGATATTCAGATCATACCTTAGGTTTTGCAGGTTGTCTTGCTGCAAGGGTGCTTGGAGCTGAAATAATTGAGAAACATTTCACTTTAGATAAAAAGTTTTCAAAATTTAGGGATCACGCTCTTTCTGCAGATGAAGACGAAATGAAATCAATAGTTTTAAATATTAGAAAAATTGAAAAGATGACAAAAGAATATTCAAAAAATTTATCTAAAGATGAAAATAATAATAAAAAAATTGTTAGGAGATATCCATTTTCAAAAAGAAAAATTTCTAAAGGAGAAAAAATTAATTACTCTAACATTAAGTTTTTAAGACCAGAAAAACCAATGAAACCTATAATTCTTGAAAATATAATTGGAAAAAAAGTAAAAAGAAATATTTCTGCAGAAAGTATTATTAAAAAGAGAGATCTAAAATAAATATGTGTGGAATTTCAGGTTTTATAACATCTGATAATTCAATTGAAAAAAATATAAAAAAAACACTAGCTTTGATGCGTACTAGAGGTCCAGATAATCAAAACTATTTAAAATTTTCTAATAAAAAAAAAATTACTTGTTTCTTACATTCTAGACTTAATATTATTGATTTAAAGAAGAGATCAAATCAGCCATTTAAAATTGGAGACTACTCGATAATTTTTAACGGAGAAATTTATAATTATTTGGAGATAAGAGAAAACCTAAAAAAAAAATATTCATTTAGGACAAAGTCAGATACTGAAGTTTTATTGTATAGCTTTATAGAATATGGTGAACGATGCCATGAAATTTTAAATGGCATGTGGTCATTTGCAATCTGGAATGATAAAGAAAAATCTTTATTTCTTTCTAGAGACCCTTTTGGTGAAAAACCACTTTATTATACTTTTGTTAATAATAATTTTTTTTTTGGATCAGAAATTAAGTATCTTTTTTCACTTACAAATCTAAACAAAATAGTAAATAAAAAAAAATTAATAATTTTTTATTTAATGGATATAAATCTATACATAAAAATGACGAAACTTTTTTTGAAAAGATAAAAGAGCTTCCATCTGGATCTTTTTTAAAAATTGATAAACAAAATAATTTTCAAATAAAAAAATATTTTTATCCAAAAACAAAGCAAAATTTGATTAAAGATTTTGATATTGATAATGTTATAAAAAAAAATAGAGAGAATCTAATTCGTAGTGTCGAACTTAGAATGAGAGCAGATGTTCCATTAGCTTTTTGCCTAAGTGGAGGTATAGATTCAGGCTCGTTAGTTTCAATTGCATCCAAAATATTAGGAAAAAAAGTAAGTTGTTTTTCAATATTAGATACAGATGAGCGATATAATGAGATTAAAAATATTAAAAAAGTAATTAAAGATTGTAATGCTGAACATCACCCAATTATATTAAATAATAAAGTTAATTTTTTTGAAAAACTAAACAAATTGGTGAATTATCATGACTCGCCAATATCAACAATTTCATATTATATACATTCATATCTTTTGGAGGAGATATCTAAAAATGATTTCAAGGTTTCCATATCTGGCTCTGGGGCAGATGAATTATATACTGGATATTACGATCATTACTTACAGTATTTTGCTGCAAGCAATCAAAAAAGTGAAAATTTTAAGAAAAATGTGAAGTATTGGGAAAAATTTGTTAAACCAAACTTAAGAAATTCAGCTTTGAAAAATATAAAATTTTATTCAAATTATCCAAAATCAATGAAAAATGTTTTAGAAAAACATTTTAATTTAGAAAAATTTTCCAAAAAAAATTCATATATTAATAAATGTAAACAAAAATATTTTTCTAAAGATATTTTGAGAAATAGAATGATGAATGAATTGTTTTATGAGGTAGTGCCTGTAATCTTAAAACATGATGATAATAATTCAATGATGAATTCTGTTGAAAACAGAAGTCCATTTCTCGATAAAGATTTGTTAAATTCTGTAAATTCTATTCCTACAGAATATTTAATTAAAGATGGTTTTCAAAAATATATCTTAAGAGCCTCTCTTAAAGATATACTTACAGATGATGTTCGTTTAGATAGAAAAAAAAAAGGTTTTAATGCATCTATAAATTCACTTATTGATCTTAAAGATCAAGCTATCATTGAAAAGATCTTTAATAAAAATAATTTAATAAATGAATATGTAGATTTACAGAAACTAAAAAAAAATATAAATTTTAATTCTATTCCAAATCATTTGTCGAAGTTTATTTTTTCAATCATAAGTTCTGAAGCATTTTTAATTCAAAATTCTTAATAATGAGAAATCGAAAGGTTTATTGTATTTGAAGAATTAAGTGATAAAGACTAGTTAATATGAAAAAAATTATACAAATAAAAAACGATTTTCAGCTAAAAAATATAAAAGAGTCTGTCCATTTAAAGTTTTTAGATGAAGTATCAAAAAGTCCAGTTTATATATCAAAAAAAACAGGACTTGTTTATCATCCAGATATTTTATCATCTGAAAAAGCAGTAGAGAGATGGTCTAATAAAATTTACAGCAAAAAAAATAATCCTAAAAATGAATTGTACACTTCAGACTTTCCAGGTATGCAATCTAGACATTATTTTGTGATAGATTTTTTTAGAAGATTTCTAAAAATTAACAAAAAAACAAAAATTTGTGATTTTGCTTGCGGAGAGGGAAGTTTATTACTTAAACTTAACCAGTATTTTAACATTAAAAAACTATTTGGAACTGAACACTCAAAAGATAATATCAATATTATAAATAAAAAATTTAACTCAAAAAAACTTAAAGTCCCCCAGCTTTTTCCACAGAGTATTGAAAACTTTAATAAAAAAAACCCTAAAGCAAAGTTTGATATTGGAATAATTTGTTGGACTTTGTGCAACTGTTCTGAACCTTTAGAGGTAGTTAATGCTTTATCAAAATCTATAAAAAAAAATGGCCACATAGTTGTTGCTGAAAGCTCAAGATTGATGGTTCCCTTTAAAAAAGTTATTGGAAATTATTTTAATAAAACAAAAAAAGCTGGCCATTATCATCCATGGCATTGGTCTTTAAATTCACTGTCAAATATTTTTAAAATTCATGGTTTTGAACTTGTGAAATGTAACAGATATTGGGATGAGGATAATCTTGTTTTGATTTTCAAAAATACTGGAAAAGTAAGTGAAAACAAAATTAATTTTGATAATTATAAGAAAATATCTGATTTTTTATTTCGATGGCATAAGGAAAGTAAAAATTATAATTTCAAGTAGATAAACATTTTGATTAGTTATGCTTTCTAAAAAAAATTTCGAAAAATTAAAAAAAAAAATCTTAAAAAAAACTGTTAATGTGTCTGTTGTTGGACTTGGATATGTTGGTCTTCCATTAGCAAATCTTATCCAAAATAAAAAGTTTAACGTTATTGGTTATGACGTTGATAAAAATAAAATAAAATCATTAAATAATAAAAAAAATTATATTCCACATTTAAAATTAAATTTTTCCAATAAAATTAGTTTTACTCATAATATTGATGATATTAAAAAAGTAGATATTGTTATTATAGCTTTACCAACTCCTTTAAAGAAGAAAAGACCTAATTTAGAATTTTTAAAAAAATTTATAGATGAATTTGAAAAAAATTTTAAAAATAAGCTTATAATTTTTGAAAGCACTTCTTATCCCGGTACAATGAGAGAATATTTCATTGATAGATTAAAAAAGAAAAAAAAACTTATTGCTGGTAAAGATGTTTTTTTTAGTTTTTCACCAGAAAGGATAAATCCAGGACAAAATGAAAATACATTAGGTAAAATTCCAAAAATTATTTCTGGAGAGACTAAATATTGTCAATTATTAATAAAGCATTTTTATTCCAGAATATTTAACGAAGTATATCTATCGACTAATATCGAAACAGCTGAATTTACAAAAATTCTTGAAAATGTTTATCGCGCAGTAAACATAGCTTTTATAAATGAAATTAAATATCTTGCAGATCCTTTAAATGTAAATTTAATTGATGCTATTGAGGGAGCAAAAACTAAACCTTTTGGTTATGAGCCATTTTATCCAGGGCCAGGAATTGGTGGCCATTGTATACCAATTGATCCTTTATACTTAACTTGGAAAGCAAAACAAATTGGTATTAAAACACGATTTATAAATTTATCCGAACAAATAAATCGTGAAAATGTAAAAAAAATTTTTAAATATTTAACTTCTATTAAAAAAAGATACAAAAAATTTAATGTACTAATACTTGGAGTTGCTTATAAAAAAAATATTGATGATATAAGAGAGTCTTCATCTGTAAAATTGATGAGAAATTTAAAAGATAAAAATATTAATTTTGAGTATTGTGACCCATATGTTAAGGAGCTTAAAAAAAATAATTCTGAAATTAATTTTAATAAAAAAAGTCTAAACTTTAATAAGATTAATTATAAAAAGTTTCAGGTTTTAGTTTTAATGACTGATCATGATATATTTAAATATAAGATAATTAAGAAAAAATCTAATATAATTGTTGATACAAGATATAGATTTATGAAAATGAATATTAAAAATAAAAATATAATTAATTTATAAGGGATGAAACAAATTAAATTTTCTAAAGTCAACATAGCAGACTCAGATTTAAAAAAGGTTAATCAAGTATTAAAATCTGGATGGTTAACACATGGAAAATATACAAAATTATTTGAAAAAGAATTTAAAAAATTTACGAATACAAAATTTACAACAACGGTTTCTAGTTGTACCGCAGGACTGCATCTTATATTTTTAGCTCTTGGAATTGGAAAAGGAGATACAGTGTTAGTACCTGCAATGTCACATGTTGCTAGTGCCCATGCAGCAAGTTATACCGGAGCTAAAATAAAGTTTACTGATGTTGATTTAGAAACAGGAAATATTACTTTTAATGAGATTAAAAAAAACTTTAGTAAAAAGATTAAGGCAATAATTGTTGTTCATATGAGCGGCATTCCTGTTAAAGAAATAATCAAAATAAAAAATTTTTGTAAAAAAAATAAAATTTATTTAATTGAAGATTGTGCTCATGGTCTTGGTTCGAAGATTAACAAAACACATGTTGGAAATTTTGGTGATGCAGGAGCTTTTTCTTTTTATCCAACCAAACAAATTACTTCAGGAGAGGGTGGGGCAGTTGTAACTAATAATAAAAAACTATTTGAAAAAATAAAAAAATTAAAAGCTTTTGGTATAGATACGGATATTAATGATAGAAAAATACCAGGAGTTTATAATGTAAAAAGCCTAGGATATAACTTTAGAATTACTGATTTTCAATCAGCATTATTGTTCACACAATTAAAAAGATATAGCTTTAATTTAAAAAAAAGAATTAAAAACGCAAAAATTTACGAACTTTATTTGAAAAATTGCAAAAATATTCAATTTTCGAAATTCTCAAAAAATAATTCATATTTTATTTTTCAAATTTTTGTTAATGAAAAAAAAAGAAATTCTCTAATACAAGAAATGGTAAAAAACAATATAGGTTGCAGTATTCATTACGCTACACCATTACCCTATTTTGATTATTATAAAAAATTTAATTTTAAAAAATTTAGAAATGCAGAAAAATATGCCAAAACGAATATTTCACTTCCTGTATATTCAGAGTTGAAAAAAACAGAAATAAAATTTATTACTAATTTTTTAGAAAAAAATACAAAATGAAAAAAATTGTTTTAGTTGGGGGGCTAGGTTTCATCGGACATAATTTAGCGATGTATTTAAAAAATAAAGGTCATGAAGTGTCAATAATAGATAGCCTTAGTGTCAACAATATTTTGAATTTTAATGACTCGGATATTTTGAATAAAAATTTATACAGAGCAATATTAAATAATAGAATTGATATGATGAATGAATTTGGTGTTAAATTAATGATTGAGGATGCAAGAAACTATCATCAGTTATCTAAATTGATTAATAATTCAAATCCAGATGTTATAGTTCATCTTGCCGCTGTATCTCATGCTAACAGAAGTAATAAAACTCCACATGATACTTTTGATCATAGTTTAAGAACTTTAGAGAATGTATTGGATATTTCAAAAGATCTTGGTTGTAGGCTAGTTTATATGTCATCAAGCATGGTATATGGAGATTTCAATGGAAAGAGTGTGAATGAAGAAACGCTATGTAAGCCAAAAGGAATTTATGGTTCGCTTAAATACGCTGGAGAAATAATTATTAAATCATACTCTGAGGTATTTAACTTACCATATTCTATTGTTAGACCCTCTGCCCTATATGGTGAAAGATGTGTAAGTAGAAGAGTGGGCCAAATTTTTATTGAAAATATTATTCAAGGTAAAGAGCTTATTATTAATGGAGATGGAAATGAAAAACTAGATTTCACATATATTACAGATTTAATTGATGGAATCGAAAAATGTTGTGTATCTGATAATGCGTTAAATCAAACATTTAACATCACTTTTGGACAAGGAAGAAAAATTAAAGAATTAATTGAGATATTAAAGACAGAATTTAATAATATTAAAGTAAAATACAATGAAAGAGATAATTTAATGCCAGAAAGAGGAACGTTGAGCAATGAAAAATCAATAAAACTTTTGGGGTACAAATCAAATTATCCAATTGAAAAAGGTTACGTTGAATATATTAAATGGTATAAAAAGTTTTGGAACGATCATAATAAAATTTAAAAATTCTCTAAGTACATTTCATCTCTATTGATTTACAAATATATTCTATCAATTTTTTAAGTATTTTTTCAACTCTAACTCAAAACTATCTTTGTTTACAAAGAGATCAGATAAGTGATTTGATTTATTTTTATTAGTTTTTTCAGCAACAAAATAATAATAATTATGATTAAGGTCAGAGGCTAAAGTAAAGTAGCAATTATCGTTAATATTATTTTTAGCTCTAATTTCCAAAACTTTGCTTCTAGGTTTCATCCATAGCATATGTGCTAAGCTAGCACCATGGACAGATAATATTACATCAGAATTTAAAACATATGCTAGTTGTTTTTCAAAATTAAGTTCATCAAAATCTAGGATATTAAATCCATTTTTTTTCAAAATTGGAATAATTTCATCTTCGTTTACTAATTTTCTTTTTATTGAATTTTTTCTGGAAATGTAAATTTTATTTTTATGTTTTTTGTTTGAATTTTTTTTATTCCAAAAATACCTCATTCTGTAACTTAGTTTATTAATAATCTCCTTACGGTAGTTGCCTGTAGGTGCAATGTCTGGTAATAAAATTGACCTATTAGATAATATTATTTCGTTTTGTTTTTGAAAATAAATATCAAGATCAAACGCCTTTAAAGATTTTTTTACATAACTATCAATATGGTTACAAGGTATTATAATTTTTAGTTTTGAATTAAATAATTCATTACGAAATTGATCTATAAATTCTAATTTTTGCAAAACATCTAACGACCAATGAAAAAAATTATGTGAGTTAGAGTTAGTTACATATAAAATATTTTTAAATCTAGTTATTTTTCTTATTCTCATTAAAAATAAAAAAGATTTTAAATATGATCTAAATAAATTTTTTTTATTTATTCTAGTATTGAACTGCAATAAATTTAAAGTGTAGCCATTAAATAATCTTCCACAAGGAGGTATAAAAGAACTTTTTTTTAGTAAAGCAGAAAAATTTGGTAATTTTTTTTTATATTCTTTTGAAAACAAGTGTTGATCTTTATTTTTTTGAATAGATGGCTTTTTTCTAACTACATTTTGAGAAGGTAGGCTTAGTTTCTTAAGTATTTCCATAAAGTCTTAAAATTTAAATTTTTTTAACATGAGCTATTTAAAGTGTAATAACTGAGTACTTTACTTTGTATTAATTGTAATTTGCAATCTGAACATTATTAATTTATTTTATATGTTTAATATTCTAAATTATTTTATATAAATGATATTATATAAATGAAAAAATCCTTAATTACTGGAATAACAGGACAAGATGGCTCATATTTGGCAGAATTTTTATTAAATAAAGGTTATGAAGTTCATGGTATTAAGAGAAGAACTTCGTTGATCAATACTGATAGAATAGATCATCTGTATCAAGAGCCATACAAAAAAAAGAGAAATTTTATACTACATCATGGTGATTTAACAGACTCAACCTCCTTAATTAGAATTATTCAAGAAGTTCAACCTGATGAAATTTATAATTTAGCAGCCCAAAGCCATGTTGCTGTATCTTTCGAAGAACCAGAGTATACTGCAAATTCTGATGCTTTAGGTGCTCTAAGAATTTTAGAAGCTATTAGAATTTTAAAATTAGAAAAAAAAACTAAATTTTATCAAGCGTCAACATCTGAGTTGTATGGGGCAACGAAAGAAATTCCTCAAAATGAAAATACACCATTTTATCCAAGAAGTCCTTATGGAGTAGCAAAATTATATTCATATTGGATAACAGTTAACTATAGAGAAGCATATAATATATTTGCATGTAATGGAATCTTGTTTAATCATGAAAGCCCTGTAAGAGGTGAAACATTTGTCACAAGAAAAATCACAAGAGGTTTGGTAAGAATAAAATTAGGTCATCAAAAAAAATTATATCTTGGAAATCTTGATGCGTTAAGAGATTGGGGTCACGCAAAAGATTATGTTGAAGCACAGTGGCTAATGTTACAACAAAAAAAACCCGAAGATTTTGTAATTGCTACGGGTAAGCAATATTCAGTAAGAGATTTTATTAATTCAGCATCAAAAAATTTAGATATGAAAATTAAATGGAGAGGAAAAGGGTTAAATGAAGTTGGTTCATATAAAGGAAAAGATATTATCATAGTTGACCAAAGATATTTTAGACCTACAGAGGTAGAGACTTTGTTGGGAGATGCAAAAAAAGCAAAAGAAAAATTAAAATGGTCTCCAAAAATATCATTTGAAAGTTTGGTAAAAGAAATGATAGATGAAGATTTAAAATCTGAAAAAAATAAATAATTTTTGAAAAATATATTTAAAAAAATTCTTATCAGTATCCTTGATTTTTTAAATCAATTGGGTTTTGATCTATTAAAATTTAGATCTTTAAAAAATTATCCAAGATACCTCAATGATAAAAAGAAATGGCTTAAACAAGGAGGAAAGATAAATAAAAATCACATGTTTTTATCTGATTTTGAAAGTCATGCTGGCATTGCTAAAGGAGAATATTTTCACCAAGATTTGTTAGTTGCTAATTATATATATAAAAATAATCCAAAACGTCACGTGGATATTGGCTCAAGAATTGATGGATTTGTAGCACATGTTGCATCTTTTCGAAAAATAGAAGTGCTGGATATTCGTAAATTAGAAAATTCAGAGCATGAAAATATTAAATTTATTCAATCTGATTTAATGAAACCAAAAGATTTAGGTGAAGTTGACTCAATTTCTTGTCTGCATGTGATAGAACATTTTGGCTTGGGGCGTTATGGTGATACAATAGATGTAGAAGGTCATAATAAAGGTATAAGAAATTTAATTAATATGTTGAGTAAAAATGGATCTTTGTATTTAAGTTTTCCAATTGGAAAATATGATTTAGTTCTTTTTAATGCAAATAGAATATTTCAAGTTGATACAATTCTTAATCATCCTAGCATAAAAAAATATATGCAGTTATTTCGTTTCGACTATGTTGATCAGTCTGGAAATTTGCATAAAGACATTAAAATTGAGGATTTTAACGCAGATATAAATAAAAAAAATTGTTGTGGAATTTACACTTTTAAAAAAATAAATGATTGATACTTATCCTTATTTAATCAATTTTTAAAAATTTAATTTTAAATGTATAAAACTAGAATATTTATAGCAGGTCACAAAGGAATGGTTGGATCTGCTATAGTCAGATGTTTAAAAAATCACAATGTTGAACTTATTACAAAAAAAAGAGAAGAACTTAATTTATTAAATCAACAAGAAGTTCAAGATTTTTTTAAAAATCAAAAAATTGATCAAGTATATTTATCAGCAGCAAAGGTAGGTGGAATTCATGCTAACAACATTTATCCGGCAGAATTCATCTATGAGAATTTAATGATTGAAGCAAACGTAATCCATAGTTCTTTTTTAAATGGAGTTAAAAAGCTTCTATTTTTAGGATCCAGTTGCATATACCCTAAAAATGCCAATCAACCAATCAAAGAAGATGAATTATTGACTGGAAAATTAGAGCCTACAAATGAACCTTATGCTATTGCAAAAATAGCAGGTATTAAAATGTGTGAGAGTTATAATCGTCAATATGCAGAAAGCCATGGAATTGATTATAGATGTATAATGCCTACAAATCTTTATGGACCAGGAGATAATTATGAACCTATTAATAGTCACGTAATTCCTGGTCTAATTACACGTTTCCACAAAGCTAAAATCAATAATGTTTCAGAAGTGAAAGTTTGGGGAACAGGTCTGCCAAAACGTGAATTCTTATATGTTGATGACATGGCAAGAGCCTCAATAAATTTAATGAATGTTAGTAAAAGTACTTATTATAAAAATGTTTCACCTAATCAGTCTTTTATCAATGTAGGTAGTGGCAAAGAACTTACAATTAAAGAATTAGCTAAATTGATAAAAGAAACAGTAGGTTTTAAAGGTGAAATAAAATTTGATCCATCCAAACCAGATGGGACACCAAGAAAACTTCTAGATAGTCAATTAATATTTAATCTAAAATTTAAGCCAGAAATTGATTTAAAGGAGGGCTTAATTAAAACATACAATGAATATTTAAAAATTAATGAAAATAATTAAAAAATTATATTTTTTGCTTACCCCAAGAGAGAGAAAAAGTGCAGGACTTTTACTTTTAATGATTTTGTTAATGGCAATAATTGATATGATTGGAGTTGCGTCTATATTACCTTTTATTGCAATTTTAACAACCCCCACACTTATTGAAGCAAATGTTTATTTGAATAAATTTTATCAAATTTCTTTTTTATTTGGTGTTAGAAACTATCAAGAATTTTTATTTTTTTCTGGTTTATTAGTTTTAATACTCCTAGTTACTTCATTAATTTTTAAAGCATTAACAATATACGCACAGGTAAGATTTTCTGAGATGCGTCATTACAGTATTAGCAAACGTTTGGTAGAAAGTTATTTGCAACAACCCTATAGTTGGTTTTTAAATCAAAACAGTTCAGAAATTGGGAAAACTGTCCTTTCCGAAGTAAATAATGTTGTATCAAATGGATTAGGTCAATTACTAGAGGTTATAGCGAAAGGTTCAGTAGCAACTGCTATTATAATTTTATTAATAGTTGTAAATCCAATGCTTGCTTTTGTAGTTGGATTTGTGATTAGTTTTGCTTATGGCCTTATTTTTTTTTTATTAGCAAATTATCTTAAACGTCTTGGAGAGGAGCGTTTGTTACATAATGAATTACGTTATAAAACTATTAGTGAGGCTTTTAACGCCACAAAAGAGGTTAAAATAGGAGGACTAGAGAAAAGTTTTACAAAACTTTTTTCACGCTCAGCATTAATTTATGCAAAAACTTCAACATCAGCAGATGTAATTAAGCAGTTACCACGTTTTTTTTTAGAAGCTATAGTTTTTGGAGGTATTTTACTTATAATATTGTATATAATGTCAAAAACAGGAAACTTTAATACTGCTTTACCTATAGTAAGTTTATACGTTTTTGCAGGTTATCGTTTAATGCCAGCACTCCAACAGATTTATGCTTCTTTAACTATACTCAAATTTTTAGAGCCATCAATGAATAAATTATATGAAGATATGAAAGGACTTGACCCTTTAGTTGAAAATCAAAAGCAAGGAATTTTACCTCTCAAAAAATCAATAGTTTTAAAAAATATTAATTATAATTATCCTCATTCATCGCGAACAGCTTTAAAGAATTTGAATATGATTATTCCTGCAAATTCAACAGTTGGATTTATTGGTACTACTGGTAGTGGTAAAACAACAACGGTAGATATTATTTTAGGTTTGCTAGAGCCTCAAAAGGGCACTCTTCAAATTGATGGAGAAATTATAACAAAACAAAATGTAAGAGCTTGGCAGCGCTCTATTGGTTACGTACCTCAATACATTCATCTTTCTGATGATACCGTTGAGGCAAACATCGCATTTGGAGTAGAAAGCAAAGATATTAATTTTGAAGCTATTGAAAAAGCATCCAAGATTGCAAACTTGCATGAGTTTGTAGTAGATGAATTACCTCTTAAATACAAAACTATTATAGGTGAGGATGGAGTAAGGTTATCAGGTGGACAAAGACAACGTATAGGAATTGCAAGAGCTCTCTATCACTCACCTCAAGTGCTAATTTTGGATGAAGCTACTAGCTCTTTAGATAATGAAACTGAAAAAGCTGTAATGAGTGCAGTAAATAATCTCAGTAATGACATTACTATTGTATTAATTGCCCATCGTTTAAATACTGTTAAGAATTGTGATATTATTTTTAAACTTGATAAAGGTCAAATTGTAGAACAAGGAAAATTTAGTGAAATAATTGATATAAGAGCGCAACAAAAAGGTGTATTTAATTAATCAAATTTATGAAAGCAGTAATATTAGCAGGTGGCTTTGGAACTAGACTCTCTGAAGAAACAGGTAAGATCCCAAAGCCAATGGTGGAAGTAGGAGGAAAACCTATACTTTGGCACATTATGAAGATCTACTCTGGATATGGGATTAATGATTTTATAATTTGCTGTGGTCATAAAGGATCATTAATAAAAGAATATTTTCAAAATTATTCACTGTATCAATCAGATGTAACTTTACAAATGGAAGATAATATTACAAAGGTTCACCAAAATAATACTGAACCATGGAAAGTTACTTTAGTAGATACTGGAGAAAACACAATGACTGGAGGACGTTTAAAACGTGTTAGAAAATATATTGAAAATGAGAAAGCTTTCTGTTTTACATATGGTGATGGTTTAAGCAATGTTAATATTTCTAAATTAATCAAGTTTCATGAAAACCATGGTAAATTAGCTACTTTAACAGCTGTTCGTCCTCCTGGAAGATATGGGGCAATAAAATTTGGAGATGAAGATAAAGTGGATAGCTTTAAAGAAAAACCAGATGGAGATGGTAGTTGGATAAATGGTGGTTTTTTTGTGTTAAATCCAGATGTACTTGATCAAATTGAAGATGATAAAACTTCATGGGAATTAGAGCCATTAAATGCTCTTACAAAATCTGGTCAAATTTATGCATTTAGACATAATGGTTTTTGGCAACCAATGGATACTTTAAGAGAAAAGATTATTCTAAATGAATTGTGGAACGAAGGAAATGCTCCTTGGAAAATTTGGTGATCTTTATTTTAAAATTTATCAATCAAATTTATTAAAAAAATTATGAAAGTATTAATAACTGGAAACATGGGGTATGTAGGGTCAATATTAACTCAATATTTAAAAAAAACTTATCCTAACATTAATTTAATTGGCTATGATGCAGGTTATTTTGGCCATTCAATAACTAGCACAGAATTTATTCCTGAGCATGGGGTGTCTATTCAATATTTTGGAGATGTTCGTGATATTCAACAATCTATCTTGAGTGGTGTAGATGCAGTTGTTCATCTCGCTGGTGTCTCAAATGATCCTATTGGTAAAGAGTTTGAGTCTGTGACAGAGGATATTAATAGATACGCAAGTGCAAGACTTGCTAAAATTGCAATTAAAGAAGGGGTAAAAAATTTTGTTTTTGCTTCTAGTTGTTCAATGTATGGACAAACAGAAGGTAGAGCTAGGAAAGAAACTGATCCAACCAACCCATTAACTGCTTACGCTCGCTCAAAAATAGGAACGGAAAAAGATTTAGAAAATATGAATTTAGGTGATATGATTTTTACAAGCTTACGGTTTGCAACTGCATGTGGATGGTCAAGTAGATTGCGTTTAGATTTAGTTTTAAACGATTTTGTTGCATGTGCAATTACATCAGGCAAAATTACAGTACTTAGTGATGGAACACCTTGGCGCCCATTAATTGACGTTGAAGATATGTCTAGAGCAATTGACTGGGCAATTAATCGAAAAAAAGATAATGGAGATCAATACTTAGTCGTTAATACTGGAAATAATTCTAGTAATTATCAAGTTAAACAAATTGCCAATTCTGTTGCAAAATTAATACCAGAAACAAAAATCTTAATTAATAAAAATGCATTACCAGACAATAGATCTTATTCTGTAGATTTTACTAAATACCAGAAATTGGCCAAGGAATTTCAACCGATTATTTCACTTGATCAATCAATTGTGCGTTTAAAGGAAAATCTTTTAAAAATGAACTTTTCGAATTTAAATTTTAGAGAGTCTACACTTATGAGATTGAATACACTGAAAAAACATATGCAAGAAGGTAGAATTGACAAAAACCTAAGGTGGACGATTTATTCAGTAGCGACAAAAAAATCAATTTAAATGAATTGTGATAGTATAAAACTAAAAATATGAAAAATAATAAACAAATTTCTTATGCAAAAACAGTATATGGAAAAGATGAAATAGATGCTGTGGCAAAATGTTTGTCAGAGTCAACCCAAATGGGAAATTATTCTAGAAAATTTGAAAAAAAAATTGCGGAACTTTTTGATAAAAAATATTGTTTATATGTTAATTCAGGATCATCAGCACTTTATATTGGAGTAGAGGCTTTTGAATTTCCCCCTGGATCAGAAGTCATTACTCCAGCATTAACTTTTTCAACTACTGTTGGAAGTATATTTAAAAATAACTTAATCCCAGTTTTTGTAGATGTTGAACCTTTAAGTTACTGTATAGATGTGTCACAAATTGAGGAGCAGATTACAAAAAAAACTGTGGCAATAATGGCCCCAAACTTAATGGGGAATATATGTAATTGGCCAAAAATAAGATCTATTGCAGATAAATATAACTTAAAAGTAATAGAGGATTCCGCTGACACTTTAGGTGCAACTATAGATAATAAAAGTAGCGGCTTTTATTCAGATATGTCAATCACTAGTTTTTATGGTTCTCATATAATTAATTGTGCAGGTAACGGTGGTGCTTTAGCCGTTAATGATAATAAAGTGATGGAAAGAGCTAAGTTGCTTCGATCATGGGGAAGAAGCTCTTCATTATTTGATGAGCAAAGTGAAAAAATTGAAAATCGATTTAATGTTAAATTAGAGGGAATTGATTATGATGCAAAGTTTGTATTTGAAAAAGTTGGTTATAATTTAGAGGGAAATGAAGTTGGAGCTGCATTTGGGTTAACTCAACTTAAAAAGCTTAAAAACAATATCAAAATAAGACAAAAGAATTTTAAAAGACAATGTAAATTTTTCTCAAAATTTCCTGAATATTTTTCCAACCCTATAGAAACAAAGGGTTGCAAAACAGCTTGGCTAGCATTTCCATTATTAATAAATGAAGAAGCGCCTTTTAAAAGAAAAGAAATGCAAATTTATTTAGAAAAGAGAAATATACAAACACGTGTAGTTTTAACAGGTAATGTCATTCGTCAGCCCATGTGTAAAGGAATGAATTTTAGAGTTATTAAAGGAGGCTGCCCAAACGCTGATCAAGTAATGAAATCAAGTATTTTATTACCAGTACATCATGGTTTAACGGAAGAAATGTTTTATAGATTCCATTCAACAATTCAAGAATTTATTAAATATTGAAAAATAACTTTTAATAAGGCAATATATAAAATATTAAGTTTTATTATAGGGCATTTTGTGAAAATAATTTCCACTAAAATTCCTGGATGCTTTGAGTTATTTCCAGATATTCATAAAGATTTAAGAGGGGTTTTTGTTAAAACATTTCATCTTAAAACTTTTAAGAAATTTGGATTAAATTCATCATTCAAAGAACAATATTATTCTATATCAGTAAAAAATGTAATTAGAGGTCTTCATTTTCAAATGCCACCTTATGAGCATGCTAAATTAGTCTATTGTTTGAAAGGTGCTGTCATGGACGTTTCACTTGATTTAAGAGTTGGTTCACCTTCTTATAAAAAACATATTTCCGTCAATCTTGATGCTAAAAAAAATAATATGGTATATATACCACCTGGTGTTGCACATGGATTTTGCTCAATAAAGTCAGACTCAATATTAGTTTATAATACTACTACAGTGTATAATCCAAAAAAAGACTCCGGAGTTCATTGGGATAGCGCAGGTATTTCATGGCCTATAAAAAAACCGATTATATCTGAAAGAGACCTGAACTTAATAAATCTAAAAAATTTTAAAAGCCCATTTATTTTTAAGAAGGAGACTTTCTGAAAATTTTCATTACAGGAGGAACAGGATTTATCGGTAGGAATTTTATAAATTTATTACCAAATGACATTGAAATTTATGCCATAACAAGAAATAAAAATAATAAATCAATTAATTTTAATAGAAATGTAAATTGGATTCATAAAGAATTAGATCAAATAAATTTTAAAGATTTGAAAGGTGTAGATTCCATTGTTCATTTTGCATCAGCTGGTGTGAGTCCAAGAAAAGCAAACTGGGATGAATTATATTATTGGAATGTTGGTTGTACTTTAAAATTGCTTAAATCTGCAGCAGAGGCAGATGTACAGAAGGTATTAATTTCAGGTAGCTTTATTGAATATGGCCTGTCTGCAAATAAATATGATTACATTCCTACCTCAGCTGCTCTATTACCAACAACTCCTTATGCATCATCAAAAGCTGCAGCTTTTGAGTTAGCGTATGGTTTTTGCCTTGAGGCAAAAATTTCTCTTTTTTATAACAGGATCTTTTCAGCATATGGGGAAGGTCAGTTTGAACAAAATTTGTGGCCAAGTCTCAAAAAAGCTGCTGAAAGTGGAGAAGATTTTAACATGTCAAGTGGAATTCAAATTCGAGATTTTATATCAGTTGAAGATGTTGGAAATATTTTTCTTAGAGATTTAAAATTGGATGTTAAAGGTGATTTTGCGCCTAGAATAAATAATGTTTGTTCTGGCAAAGGGACTTCTGTTTTAGAATTTGCAAGTTATTGGTGGAATAAATGGAATGCAAAAGGGAAGCTGATACCAAATAAATTGCTTAACCGTAAAAATGAACCAATTCGATTTGTGGGTGCTTTGTAAAAAATATTCTCTAAGTTGAGGAAGTGACAATGATTGGAAAAATATAAATGAGAGTTGTGAAAATATCAGGAGGACTTGGAAATCAAATGTTTCAGTATGTATTTGGAAAGTATTTATCTAAAAAATATAATGAAAAAATTTATTATGATGTTGATTGGTATAAAAATTTAAAGAAAAAAAAAAGATTATATAATTTAGAATTATTGAAGTTTGATCTTGATATTGAAATTATAAAAGGTCAAGATTACTTATTTAAATCTATTATATTTGATACGTTAATTTATTTGGTTAAAGGCCTAATGCCTTTTGATAGAAGTAATCGTATCATATTATACGAATCAAGAGTTTCATTAATTGGTAGTATTCTCTCATTAATTTTTAAAAATAATTACCATCCTGGTTATTGGCAAGAATATAAATTTTACAAAAGTGTTTCAAATGAAATAGAGTTCAAAATAAATTCAAATCAATTATTTATAAATAATGAAATTAAAAATAAAATTTTAAATACAAATGCTATTTCTGTTGGGATCAGGAGAGGGGATTATGTTAAATTAGGACAAATTGTTTGTAATAAAGATTATTATTTAGATGCTATAAATTTTATAAAAAATAAAGTTTATAATCCAATATTTTATATTTTCTCGGATGATATAGAGTGGTGTGAAAAAAATATTAAATTATCTTCAGAACATTATTTTGTTAAACAAAACAGCGAAACACCTTTTGAAAATATGGAGCTTATGAGTTTATGTAAGCATAATATAATTTCAAATAGTACATACGACTGGTGGGGAGCTATGTTGAATAAAAATAATAAAAAAATTGTTATTTGTCCAAAAAAATGGATGCCTACAGATGTCGAAATTAGAGAAAAATTAATTCCAAATGAATGGATTAAAATTTAATGGAAGATTTATTAGGTCTAACAGCAATTTTTATTGTATCATTAATTACTATAATTGCAGCATTTCGTTTTAAGGAAATTTCCAATATTATTTTTTTTGCTTTAAGTTTAAGAGTTTTAATTTTATTATTTGGTCACTACATACATCCCTTGCCTGATAGTACTTCTGACGCAATTGGATTTGAAATTACAACAAGAAATTTAGCAAAAGATGGATTTTTTAATTTATTGGGAGAATTTGATCTAAATCCTTTTATTTTTTTTAGTTGGCTTCATGCTGTCCCATATTCATTATTTGGTCAAAGTATTTTGATGGGACAATCAATAAGTTTACTTTTTGGGATTGGTACAATTTTTTTGACTTGGAAAGTTGCATCTATTGTTTGGGACAACAATATTGCAAATAAAGTAGGTTGGACAATGGCCTTATTTCCATCATTAGTTTTATATTCAGTTTTATTTTTAAGAGAAATTTACATATGTTTTTTTCTTTCATTATCATTATATGGCATTGTTCTTTGGGTTAAATCTGGAAGTTTAAAAGCAATTATTTTTGCATTTACAGGGTTTATTTGTGCAACATTATTTCATGGAGCAATGTTTGTGGGGGCATTAATTTTTTCAATAATTTTGATTATAAAATATTTAAAAGATTTTTTTATTTTGATAAAAAAACACAGAATAAATTTTAGAAACTTATTTTTTATTTTTCTATTATTTTTTGCTTTA
>Ga0181552_10000919_pt1 | contig 22552 bp, 20 predicted proteins | sample 011ome_18_FD_130583 | JGI IMG/M metagenome (GOLD analysis project Ga0181552, IMG submission 130583) | Coastal salt marsh microbial communities from the Groves Creek Marsh, Skidaway Island, Georgia - 011501BT metaG (megahit assembly) | ecosystem: Environmental > Aquatic > Marine > Intertidal...
AAATTTAATTACAAATAATAATCTTGAAATGGCAAATGAATACAAAAAACGTAATGCTTTACTTAAACAAGATATTTTAAAAATTCATACTTTATTTGATGAAACTATAAAACTTAAGATAAAATCTATAATTCCATTATTAAAGCCTAAAATAATAAATTATTTTATTGTAAAAAATAATTTTTTATTTTCAGTAAATGACGGCACAGGTATCAATGATCATACCTCAGCAGTTTTAATTAACTCTTTGAAGGTAGCATACCACGCTATAAAAGAAAGACCATTTGGATGGGGTTTTAATAATTATCAGTCTGCTTTTAATAAATTTATGATTGAAAAAATTGTTCCCAGATATCCTCAAATATATTATTTAAATCACAATGATGGATCAAATAATTTTATTAAACTGATTGTTGAATTTGGTGTACTTTCTTTAATAGTTTTTTTTAATTTAATATATTTTACATTAAATAGAAAAATTTCACCCCCACAAAGAATTTTGTTTAGTGGGGTAATTTTAATTCAGATGATGAGAGCAGCTGGATATTTTAATGGAGGGTTTATATTTTGTTTAGTATTTACATTTATCTTAAATTATCAAAGTTTAAAAAATAATGAAAAATATTAGTATTATTTATGCTGTCGGAATTCATACAGGTGGTGGTTTAAGTATTTTAAAAGAATTTTTAAAAAACAAGAGATATTTTTTTTATTTAGACAGTCGATTAGACCCAATCCATTATAAGGATATAAAAAATTATAAGATTATAAAAAAAAATTTTATTAACCTCATTATTCTTTATTTCGATTTTTTTAAAAAAGAGTCAAATTTTTTTTTTATAAATGGAATACCTCCATTATTTAATCTCAAGAAAAATATATTTGTTTTATTTCAAAATTTGAATATTTTTCCCCCAAAAAAAAATATTTTAAATCTTATGATTTGGTTTTTTTCATCTGATTTTCTAAGATACATAAATTTTAAATTAGGTTATAAAAACGTACTAACGTGGTTTGTTCTTTCAGATGTTGCAAAAATTAATTTAGAACAAAATATAGAAAGATGTGCAAAAATAGTAAAATTAGATTTTTTTAGCTTAACTAAAAATAAAACTAGCAAAATTAAAAAATTCGATTTTATATACCCAGCAGACTTAAAAAAACATAAAAACCACAAAAGAGTTATTTTAGCTCTATTAGATTTAGCAAAAAAAAACATAAAACCATCTTTTTTATTTACTTTAACAAAAAATGAAAAAATAAAAATAAACTTTGACAACTTAAAAGAAAAAATTAATATTCACAATTTTGATGATCAAAATAATAGATTGACCTTTTTAAGATTACTAAAACAATCTAAATGTCTATTTTTCCCTTCTTTTAATGAAACTATTGGTCTTCCTATTTTAGAGGGGTTTAATTATGATTTAATTATAGCATCTTCAAATAGAGAATACTCAAAACAATTTGTGACTCCAGATTATACGTTTAATCCCGAGTCTGTTGCATCTATAAAAAAAAATATAAAAAAAATTTTTTTTATAAAAAAAAATAGTAAAAGTAAAAAAGTAAAATTAAAATATTTTCTAAATAAAGAATATTTTTTTGAAAAAATAGTTAAATGAAAATTTTAATTTTTTCTAAACATTTTTGGCCAGACAATTTTAAAATAAATATTATTGCTAAAGAATTAGTAAAAAAAGGGCATAATGTTACAGTTCTTACATCAAATTCAAGTTATCATATTGGAAAAAATAAAAGTTATAGAAGTAATTTTTTTTTGAATAAAAGAAAATGGAATGGTGTTGATATCTATTATTTGCCAGTATTTAAAAAAAAAAAATATAATTTTTTTAATATTCTAGTTGATTATATTAGTCATTTTATAAGTTTATTTTTTTATAGTCATTTTTTTATAAAAAAAAAAATTGATGTCATATTTGTTTTTGGAACTTCACCAATTTTTCAATCTACCCCAGCAATCTACTTTTCTTATTTAGTTAGAAAACCCTTAATACTTTGGGTCCAAGATTTGTGGCCAGAGTCCTTAATTGATACTGGATATGTAAAGAATAGATATTTATTATCTATAATAAGATCTTTTGTAAAAATTAATTATTATTTTTCAAGTTTAATTTTAGTTCAGTCTGATAATTTTAAACGAAAAATTAAAAAAGACTTTGATATAAAAAAAAAAATATTAACTTATTACAATTTAGCAGAGTTAAAATTCCAAAAGTTTATTAATCCTTCAAACAAAAAGTTTACAATTGTTTATGCAGGTAATTTTGGGGAAGCCCAAGATTTTGATACACTTCTTGAAGTATTAAAAATAAAAAAAATAAAAAATTTATTTAATTTTAGACTTATTGGATCAGGAAAAAGATTTAATTATATAAAAGATTATATTAATAAAAATAATTTATCTAAAAATGTTAAGCTTGAAAAATATATGGCTGAGAAGAAACTATATAATATTCTTTTGAAGTCTGATGCTCTTTTCATTACCTTAAAAAGAGGTCTGGCATTAGACAATACAATACCAGGTAAATTTCAAACTTATTTGGCGTTTGGTAAACCTCTATTAGCTAATTGTGTTGGTGCAACAAAGAAAATAATTATAGATACAAAAATTGGTTATTCAAACTCTCCAGGAGATACTAATACTTTATATAAAAACTTAATTAACTTAAGAAAGTTATCGGTACAAAATAAAATTAATATATATATAAGAAGCAATTTGTTATATAATCAACATTTTGCTATCGATAAAAATCTAAATTATCTTGAGAGTATATTTAAAAAAATTAAAAATTAAAAATTGAAAATGCTTTTAAAAAAAATTTACTCTAACTTTCCCGACTCAATTAAAAAAAAAATTGATAAATTAAGTTTTAATTTTTCTCATAATGTTGAAGAGGATTTTATCTTTAATTCTGAAGTTGGTAAAAATTATAATCTAAGCACTAATGACAAAAAAAAAATAGTCCAACTTATTAAACACTCGATTTCAAATATTGCTTCGGCTACTGATATTAACATTCATTTTTTATTATTAAAATCTGTTCTCGATTTAAATCCAAAAAGACCTTCGACAATTGTTGAATGTGGAGTTTTTAAAGGCGCTACCAGCGTTGTGCTTTCTATAGGAGCAAAAATAACTGGTAGAAAACTTGTACTTTATGATTCTTTTGAAGGTTTGCCTGATGGTGAAAAAAATATATCACACAGGAATTATCCACATCTTCGTGTTACTGGCTCCTATAAGAAAGGCATGTACAAGGGGACTTTAGAAGAAGTTAAATCTAATTTATTGGCATATGGACACCTAGATGTTTGTGAATTAAGAAAAGGTTTTTTCAATAAAAGTTTAAAAAAACATAAAGAAAAAATCGATTTTTTATTTTTAGACGTAGATTTAATTAGTTCGACAAAAGATTGCATTTTATATTTATGGGATCATCTTATTAATGGTAGTTACTGTTATACAGATGATGCATGTGATATTGATGTAGTTAAAGTTTGGTTTGATGACATATGGTGGAAAAAAAACTTAAAAATTAAAGCCCCAGGATATATTGGTTCTGGTTGTGGATTACCAATTACATCTAATTTTTCTTCATTGGGCTACACAGTAAAATCACCCAATTTGAAAAAGTATAAAAGTATCTCGTGGTTGGAAAAAAAATAATTTAAAGTTAATCAATATCTAAATTTACTCTATAATCATCAATAATGTTTAGACTTTTTTTATTTAAAATTTTATTAAGGTAATATTTAAATACAGTAATTCCATTTGAATTTATTATTGGTATTGAAAAAGCACTTCTCAAATTGTCTAAATAAATCATATTTTCTAAAAAAAATCTTCCATTAATTATGGTGGTTCCAATGCCCCATTCAAATTTTAGGATTGTGCTTAAGGCCTCGCTATTAATAACAATTCTTTTATGACATTTTTCAATTACCCTTAATCCAAAATAAAAATCATAATAAACGTATTTGTTTATATCCTCTATATAGATGTTAATAGATTGAAAACCTTTCTTAAATAATTTTTGATACAAAAAAATGATAAACATAAAAAAATTACCATTTATTTTTTTTATTTTTTTTACTTGTAACTTAGATAGATTTATTAATTCATTAATATTAACTTTTGTTGGGATATGTTTTATCGAAATTTTTGAAAGATCATTTTCATATTTTTCTATAGACTCTGCATTTTCTCTCAAATTATAATCCCAATCATCATTTGGATATAAAATTATCGGAGAAGTTGATGAAAAACTTTCATTTATCATTTTTTCTACTAAAGATATTTTTGGTATTTCATCATTCATAAAAAAATTTTCTTTGTTTGAGAAATATATGTAGCTTGCAAATGGAACTATATACTTAGGTTTGAAAAAATTTATTTGATCTTTTATTTGTTGAAATTTTTTTTTAATAGCTTTTTTTCTAAGATAACCCTCCGCAGAATTGCCATTCCAATCAGCATAACTGAACTGTGTAAATAATACATCAATATTAATATCATTGATGATATTTTTAATTTTGTATAACTCATCTTGTGGAACACAATCATTCATATTTACAATCAAGTGATTACTATCTTTTATAATTGCAAAAGAGTCTAACAAACCACATTTTATTATTTGAATATATGAATTTTTATCAAAGAAATATTTTTGAAAATTTTTTACTTCTATAACAGTAAAGCCTAAATTTTTACAAAAACTTATAACTCTTTTATCAAACGTTTCTTGAAATAAAATTTTAATATTTCTATTTAAACTGTATATATACTTCAAATCTTTTACTGAAAAATGATCTGGATGTTCGTGTGAAAACCATATGTGAGTAATTTCCTTCAATTCTTTATCTTCAACCTCTGTTTTACTTATTAAATCCCATCCATTGTTAAAAGAAGATCCAGAAAACCATGGATCAATAAGAAGATTAAAATTTTGATTTTTAACTATAAAACTTGCATGATTAATAAATTTAATCATTTCATTTACCTGAATAATTTTTTTATTTTTTTTAAATTAATATAAATTTTATGTACTGAATTCCATAATTCTCTCTCTGAACTATAAAAACTCCGATGGTTTAATGTATTTTTAACAGAACCAATATTTTCAGTTCCACATCTTATTAAATTTAGCATTTCTTAAAAGTCTATATCATATATAAGTAAAAGTACGATAAGATTTTAACTAATTAAAATGATTATTCAGTTGTATGAAATTATTTTTTATTTGAGATAAGTATTAAAAGATTTTTTAAAAAATAATTTAAAAAATTGTGTATCAATTATGGATTTGTTCAATCAATTTATTTTTTATTTATACAACCTGTTAACAACTAAAGATTCAAACAATAATATAAATGAAGAAAAAATATCAAATTATTTAGACTATTTAACTAATATAATTTTTGATAACATTTTCTTAAATTTATTGTTTATTTTTTCTATAGCTGTAATAATTAATTTAAGTTTTAAAAAAAAAAAAAAATACAAACTTTTAATATTTTTAAATAGTTTAATATTTTTAATTGTTCTAATTTTATTTCCAATCAACATCCCTTTTACAGATAGTTACATGGAGATTAATCTGTTATTTGACAAAGAAACACTGCCTTATTTACTAAATAGGAATGAAGGGTTTCTTTTTTTAATTTTTAGATTTTTACACATTATTATTTTCAAGTTTTTCAATCTAAATTATTCAATAATTATATATTTTAATTATTTATTATTCATAATTTCAATTGTCTTATTTTTAGGATATTTGAAAAAAAGAGATTTAGATAATTATTTTATATATTTTATTTTAATTTATTTTAATGCAAAATGGTTTGTACATTTTTATGAACCAGTCAGCATAGTATGGACAATAAATTTTTGTTTAATTTTATTATTTATACACACACTTAATTTAAAAAATATTTATATCAGAAATATCTCGTTTATAGCTATTTACACATTATCGTTGATAAATTTTAAAGCAGGTATAATAATTTTTATTTATTCGATAATTTATGGATTAAGTTTAAGAAAGCGATTTATAGAAAAATTATTTTTTATTATTGCTCCAATCATTGTGTTTTTTTTAATTAATAAGTTTTTAACAAATGATGTCGGAATAATTTTAAAAGAAATTTCAGTAGAAAATTATATAAATACAATTAAAACAAATTATTTATTCATTCTTACCAATTTTCTTGCAATACATTCTTTAATATATGATCCAATTATTTTCTCTAAGAAATTCATATTTATCAGTATAACTTTGGTTCAATATTTATATTTATTACATTCAATTTTTTTTATTAAAAAAAATCCGCTCAATAATTTAAGAAATTTTATTTTAGAAAATCCTCTAGTTATTATTGGCTTGTTGGGCTGCTTATTAATTGTAATAACAAGAGAGAATTATCATTACTCAAGATACATGACATTTTCTCTTCTTTTTCAATTAGGTTTTTTTATAAATCTTTTTAAAAATAAACTAATTATTAAATACTCTAATAAAATCATAAGAAATTTATTAATATCATTTTTTTTAATTTCTTATTTTATAAATCTCTTAATAACAAACCAAGGCATTTTCTTTGCTTTTAAAAAAAATTATATTTATAGCAATGTTAAAAATTGCTTTTTAAATAATCAAGAAAATAACAGATGTTTAAAGAGTATGTTTTATTTAACATTTTATGATGAAAATAAAGAACATTATGAAGTATTTAAAGAAGATATTTATCAATTACAAAAATTTAATTTGAGTGTTTTTTCGGAAATAGATTGATATTTAATTTTTTATTGACTTAAGCTTTTATTCTACAAAAAAAATTAATTTTACTAAAAAGTTATATTAGAAAAAGTTAATAATTATCTTGCCATATTTAAAAATAGTGAGATAAATGAATAATTTAAAAACCTAATAAATTTATGAAAAAAAAAATTTTAGTTGTTGGTGGTGCAGGTTATGTAGGTGGTGTTATAGTTGATTTATTATTAAAAAAAAATTATGCAGTTACTGTATTTGATAATTTGTTATATGAAGATAGCTACAGAAAAAACTGTAACTTTATATATGGTGATATAAGGGATAAAAAATTTTATAAAAAAAACCTTAATAATTATGATGTTATTGTCTGGCTTGCTGCTTTAGTTGGTGATGGTGCTTGCGCGATAAACCCAGCATTAACAGATGAAATAAATTTTCAAACATTAAACAAATTAATTAAAGTCTACAAAAAAAGAATAATTTTCATTTCAACTTGCTCAGTTTATGGGGCTCAAAATGGCATTTTAGATGAAAATTCATCTGTAAATCCTTTGTCTCATTATGCAAGTTCCAAATTAAAATGTGAAGAGATACTAAAGAGCAAAAACTCAATTATATTTAGATTAGGAACATTATTTGGAATTAGTGATGATTATTCAAGAATAAGAATGGATTTAGTAGTTAATACACTGAGTGCAAAAGCTTTTTTTGAAAAAAAAATGTCAGTTTTTGGAGGTGAACAATTTAGACCGTTACTACATGTCAAAGATGTTGCTAGAGCAATAGAAGTAGGAATAAAATCAAAAAAAAAAGGTATCTATAACTTATCATACAAAAATATGAAAATTATTGATATTGCAAATGAGATAAAAAAATATTTTAAAAATACAAAAATTATTAAGACAAAAATCAAGTTTCAAGATGCCAGAAATTATAAAGTTAAAAATGATAAAGCTTACAAAGAGCTATCGTTTAAAGCAAAATATGATTTAAAATATGGAATTAAAGAGTTAAAAAAACTACTTAATGAAAAAAGAATAAAAAATTTTAATGATCCTAGATATACTAATCAAAAATATTTAGAGATTTTCAAAGAAAGTATTTAAAGTGGAGCCACAATTAATAAAAGGAAATAGAGTTTTTGATAACAGAGGATCGGTAAGATTTTGTAATGATATAAACTTTAAGTATATAAAAAGATTTTATACTGTTCATAATTATAATAAAAACTTTATAAGGGCTTGGCATGGTCATTTAAAAGAAGAAAAATATATTGGTTGTATCAGAGGAACATTTCAAATATCAGCAGTTAAAATAGACAATGTAAAAAAGCCAAACAAAAAAAATAGAATTTTTAGTTTTTTTTTGAACCAAAGTGATAATAATTTTATACATATACCCAAAGAATACGCTAATGGTTCGATGTCACTTGAAGAACATTCTGAGCTGTTGATATTTTCTACTTCGTCTTTAAAAGAAAGTTTGAACGATGATATTAGATATAAGGCTGATTATTGGAACCCTTGGAATATAATTCAAAGATAATAATTTATTTTATGAAAAAAATCTTACTTTTGGGTTCAACAGGAATGTTGGGTTGGCAAGTGCTCAAATCACTTCAAGAATTAAGAAATTATAAAATATTTGCAACATATAAGAGTAAAAAGAAGTTATTATTATTAAAAGATAATTTAAAAGATAATAATAAAATTAATTTTATTAGATTTGATATTAATAATTCGTCAAAAAAAAATTTTTCAAAATTTGACTATATAATCAATTGTATTGGAATAATTAAACCATACATTGATGAAAAAAATCAATCTTCAATAAAAAATGCAATTAAGATTAATTCTTTATTTCCACATGATTTAATACTGAAAAATAATAAAACAAAAATTTTTCAGATAGCAACAGATTGCGTCTATGATGGCAGAAAGGGAAATTATATTGAAAATGATTTTCATAACCCTGAAGATGTTTATGGAAAAACAAAAAGTTTGGGAGAAATTCATTCAAAAAATTTTTTTAATATTCGCTGCTCAATAATCGGCCCTGAATTAAATGGGCACAAATCATTATTGGATTGGTTTAAGCTATTACCTTTAAATTCAAAAGTTTTTGGATTTAAAAACCATAATTGGAATGGGGTTACAACCTATGCTTATGGAAAAGTGATTAGTGCAATTATTAAAAAAAATTTGAGTATTCCCAACATGGTACATTTAACTCCAAAAAATTGTTTAAATAAATTTGAATTGCTTAAGATTTTTAAAAAAAACTTAAATAGAAACGACATAAACATAAAATCTAAAAATGCTAAAATAAAAATAGACAGGACTATTCAAACAAATGATAAAGATTTAAATAAAAAATTATGGCACAATGCTGGATACAAAAAAGTTCCAACTATAAAATATCTGGTTGAAGAGTTAATCAATTAATATACTGATTTTTTATAAAAAAAAATGGTTAAAATTAATAAAAATGAGCGAATATGTTTGTTAATTACAATTTTAACTTTTTTGTTTCATTTAATTTTCCTAAATTTTTATCCTGTAAACTTTGAATTTACTTTTTCAGAAGGTGGCAAATATATTGATAGTTTTGAAAAAAAAATAATTGATAATTATTTTTACAATCAAGCTAATACATTTGGCTTTCCTCTTTTAATAGGATTAATTGATAAATTTTTTTTTATAGATAATACACTTATTACTGGAAGATTATTATCTGCATCATCTTATTTATTTTTTGGATTAGGGTTTATTAACGTATTTAGATATTACAAAATAACCATTAGCAGCTATTTTTTTATTTTATTTTTTTTCTTAAATCCATTAATTTGGACTTATGGCTTTAGAGGAATACCAGATCTTTTTGCAACTTCAATAGCATTTTTTTCATTTTCAAATATTTTAGATTTAAAAAATTTAAAAAGTTTCAAAAGCTATTTTAATTTTGCGATAATTGGTATATCGGTTTGTATTAAGCCTTTTTGTTTAATTTATCTTGGACTAATATTTCTTTTAAAATATAATAAGGAATTATTTTCTTTCATACAGCATTATTTTGTAGTTTTTACGATCTCACTTTTTTTCCCAATAATTTATTTTATAATGATAAAAATCAATTTTGGGTTTTTTTTAATTCCAGAAAAATTTACCAATATAGCTTTTTTAAGAGGAGGATTATTTAATAATTTATTAGGTTATTTTATAATATTATCATTATTTATATTGCCGCTATCTTTTAAAAAAAAATTCATTAACTTAAGAAATTTTTTTATTATCTTATTAGTAATAGTACCTTCGTCATTTTTTTTGGACCATGTTATTAATAGTCCACAAGGAGAACTAAACTTTGGTTCTTTAAATAAAATCTTAGGAGATAAAAATATTTTTTTTATTGGTGCTATATCGTTTTTGCTCTTAATTTCATACTTATTCGATTACTTTAAAATTAGAAATAAAGATAAAAAATTATTTAACATTGAATTTTTAGTTATAGTTATTCTTTACATAGTTATATTGTCATTCACTAGACCATCTCAAAGATACCTTATAACTATTTTACCAATATTAATGATTTTTTTTATTACGAATACTGATTATAGAAAAAGTAAATTAATTTTTTTATTAGTAATATCTGGTCATATTTTTTTTAATATTTTTCTCATGGCAAACTTTTATTTAAACGCTAGTATTAATAAAGAAATTATTGAACATTTGTCAAAAAAAAATATTTTAAAAAATACATTGCCAGGTTCAATATATTCTCATAGTTTTCATTTTTTTTTATCAAATGATGAAAAAAAATATATTATAACAACAGATGCTACAAACTACTTAAAAAAATTTCATAAAAAATTTTTTAGATTAGAAAAGAAATTCTATTTAAAAGAATTGTAAAAAATTTTAATTATTTTTAGCATTTAAATAATATACTATTTCACGTCCAAAAAATTTATTTTCAAACTTCATTATAAAATCATTTGAATTTTTTGAAATATAATATTTTTTTTCAAGTTTATTATCGACGTTTATAAAACTAAATGCATGATCTAATTTTCTATAATCAGTAACTTTTTCGATATTTTTACTTTTCAAATAATGAAATATTTGATGATATAACTTTGAATTAGAATGCATATTTAAAAATGAGACTAAATTAATAGGAACATATAGGAAAATACCAGTCAGCATTAGAAATTTGATATTATTTATTCTTGAATTTTTTACTATTAAAATAGTAAGTATTGGTATTATAAAAATTAAATATCTTTGCACAGGTTTAGATGTAGATAAAATTGCAATAAAAATAAGAATTGTGACAATTAATTTAAAGTCTATTTTATCAATCTTAGCATTTTTTGATATTTCTAATAATTTTAATAATAATATAAATAATAAAGAGTATGAAATTGTTAAGATAATATATTCATTTATATAAGAACTAAAAAAACCAAAATTTAGCTCCCCTAACTTCAAAAAATTAAATTGATAAATTCCTATTAATATTAATACTATGAAAAAAAAGATTGTATTATAATTAATTTTTGTTCTTAAGCTTAGGCTTGTGGGAAATATAAAAATACTCAAGAAACAAAAGTAGCCAATAAAATTTTGAGTAATGAAATCCAAATTTATTTTTAACGAATGTCTGAAGTAATGAGTTTCTGATAATATGAAGAATCCAAAGTATTTTTTCATTGCTCCAAAATATAAAAATGGAATTATTATTAAAAAAATTGAGTCTACTAAATTTTTAATTTTAAATATTTTAATTTGTTCTGGTTTAACAAAGCAAAATAGATAGAGTAGATATATTAATGCAAATGGTTTTAAGGAAATAGATATCCCTAAAATTAGAAGAGATAGTCTTTTAACAAGCACATTACTGTATTTTAGCAATATTAACGAACTAGCAAAAAAGCCTAAAGAGGCAGAAATTAAATCTGGAGTAGATCTTAAGCTTAAAGTCCATACAACAGGATTAAGTAGGAAAAAGATTATTAAAAGGGTTGTAAATGATTTATGTATATTAAAAAATTTACAGGTATTTATGAAACCTAATGTTAAAAAAATATAAGACGAAAATGATATAAGTCTTGCAATCAATAAGTTATCAAATGTATCAAAAGTTACTCTATTAATTACATTTATTAATAATGAAAATAAAAATGTATTAGCTTGATGATCAAGGTAAAAATTACTATATTTTTTCTCAAAAGAGTCAAAAAATCTTGATCCTTCTGAAAATGTAAATTCATAATTAATAGGAAAAAAATGAAAAGATATTAGATGTAAAAAAATTGTTACAAATAAAAATAATAAAGTTAGATATCGAGTTTTCATTAATCTTATCTAATATAAATTCGATCTTCCCAATTCATCAAAGGAAATTTAATAGCCTTAAACAATTTAAAATTCAGCTTAAGCAATTTTTTGTGTAATCTTTTATGATTAAAATCTGTGTACATATCATCTTTATGAAATTCAATTAATAATACCTTTGTATTTCTTAAAATTTTACTTCCTCCATTCACAACTTTTTCCTCATATCCTTCAACATCAATTTTTAGTAAATCTATTTTTTTATTTTTTAAAAATGTTAAAGAGTCTAGTTTTTTTATTAAAACTTTTTTTTCCTCAATCTTGTTTACCAATGATCCAAAAACTAAATTTCTGATTAGTAAATATTTTGACTTTTGATTTATTTTGGAAAACGAAGACACATAATCGCTATTTTTATTTATTAAAAATTTTTCTTTAGATTGTTTTTCACCAATTCCATAATTAAAAATTTCAAAATTTTTTTTTCTTATGTATTTAATGTGAAGATTTTTATATAAGTATGGATTAGGCTCAAATAAATACATTTGAGACTTATTATTAAATTTTAAAAATAAATCGGTATAACTTCCTTTATGTGCACCAACATCTATAATTAATTTAGGTTTATTTAGAATTTCTTTTAAATAAAAAATTATTTTTTTTTTATGTATATATTTATCAATAAGCTCAATTATTGAATAAGAAATAAATTTTACAAAGTTCATTTAGAAAGATAAAAATAACATTGTTTAAGAAATAATAAAAAAATTTTAATATTCAATTTACTATCTCCGTGTAATCTCTTATTTACTTTTATTGGAATTTCTTTAATTTTAAATTTACTTTTTTTTACAATTAAATAATCTAGTAAAATTTTAAATCCTTTTTTGTATAAATACTTATTACTTCCCAGAGATTTTTTTTTACAAATAAAAAATCCAGCTAATGGATCAGTGACATTAAGACCAAATAAGGTGTTGATGACTGCTATAAAAACTTTACTCATAAATAATCTTACAATACTTTTGATTGATTTTGAGTAATTTGAAGATTGTTTTAAAAATCTACTTCCAATAACAATATCAAGATTATTTTTTTTTATCTCAAAAAATAATGAATTAATATCACTAGGTGAGTGCTGTAAATCAGCATCCATTAATACAATATATTTGCCCTTAGAAATTTTAACTCCATCTAAAAATGCAGTTGAAAGATTCCTTTTTTTTCTAAATATATATCTTACATTTTTTTTAATTTTTTTTAACAATAAAATCTGGGATTGTGTACGATCATCAGACTTATCATCCACAAAAATTATTTCATAATTCTTGAATTTTAATTTCTTTTTTATGAGTTCATATAATTTAAATATATTTTTTTCCTCATTTAATGTAGGTATGATAATAGAAACAATCATTAATTAATTCAAAAAAATATTATTAAAATTATTAAACTCTTTATATTAAAATTAAACCCCTTAATATAAAAAATATGATGTATGAAAATATTATTGTAGGATCAGGACCGACTGCTGTTACAATTACTAATCAGCTTCTAAAATTAAATAAAAAAGTCATAATTATTGATATTGGAAATACCATTGAACAGAAAAATTTAAAAATAAAGAATGAATATTTAACTTCAAAAAATAAAAAAAATTTCTTAAAATCAATTAAAAAAGAAAAGATTATAAATAAATATAAAAATCCTCATCTTAAATTTCCTTTCGGCTCAGAATTTGTATTTAAAAAAAATAATTATGAGGAGTTTTCTGCTCCAAATAATTTAGATTATATTTTTTCTAATGCATATGGAGGATTGTCTAATATTTGGGGCACAATGGTTTCTCCATTTTTTCGCAAAGATATTGAAAATTGGGACATAGAGTTTAATGAATTTTACAAAAACAAGTTAGATGTAGAAGAAATTATACCTGTTTCTAGTAGCACTGATAATTTAGAAGATTTTTTTGGAATAAATTTTGGAAAAACTCATCAATTTGATCTTTCAAATCCTGCAAAAGATTTTTTAAATGATTTAAGTAAAAAAAAAGAGTCTTTAAATGAAAAAGGTTTATTTTTTGGTAGAAGTAAAGTTGCAGTAGGTAATTACTATTCGTATAATAATACCAAATGCCAAGAATGTGGCTTATGTCACTATGGATGTCCTTATGATTGCATGTTTAATTCATCTCAACTTTTTGATCGTTATCAAAAAAATAAAAATTTTACTTATATAAAAAATAAATTTGCTGAAAAAATTATAAATAGCAAAAAGTCAAATTTATTAAAGTGCATTGATGTAAAAACAAAAAAAGAAATTTTGTTTAATTTTAAAAATATATTTATATGTTGTGGCCCAATTTCTTCTGCAGCGCTGCTACTAAGAAGCAACTTAGTAAAATCTGACAAAGTAATTTTTAAAGAGTCTCAAAGATTTTTTTTACCAATTTTTAATAAAAAAAATATAAAAAATAGTACTTCGCAAAATAAAAATGCTTTATCTGAATTATATTTAGAAATTTATGATCAAAAGTTGTTATCTAAAAGTATTCACTTACAATATTATACATTTATTGATATTTTTTTGAAACCCTTGGAAAAGTTTTTTGGCAATTATATAAATTTACTCCCTAAATTTTTACCTTTTATATTTGGTAGAATTAACTTACTAATTGGGTATTTACATTCTGATTATTCTAATAAGATAATTTTGACACAATCAAATCGTAAAAAATCAGACAGTTATCATTACTTATTATATTTTGAAAAAAATAACTCGATTCATGGGTTAATTAAAAAAATTACTTCATTTTTAAAAGAAAACTTAAAAGAAAATTTTTATATATCAAACAAATTAACAAACATTAATTTAACTGGAGCAAGTTATCATTACGGCTCTAGTTTTCCCATGAGTAATATGAAAAATTCATTAAAAGATCATACAAATTTAAATGGAGAACTCGATAATTGTAAAAATGTTTATTTATTAGATGCATCTATATTGCCAGATATGCCAGGTCACCCCACAACATTTAATGTATGTGTAAATGCAGCTAGAATTATCTCAAATTTAAATAAAGAAGGAAAAATTTGATTAAGAATGTATTATTGATAGGTCATAAATCTTTTGTTGGAAGTGAATTTAGAAAGTCAATTATAAATAAAGATAATTTAAATTTATTTTTTTTAGACAGGTATTTTCTTGAGGAAGATATTCTGTCATTAAGTAAAAAAGATTTTATTAAAAAATATTTTTCTTTATTTGAAAATATTGATGCAATAGTTTCTTGTCTTCATGTTCATAAAAAAAAATTTGATCAAGAATTAGAAGTCAATATTAAAGTTTACGAAAATATTTTATATTTTGCAAAAATAAAAAAAATTAAAAAAATAATCTATCTTTCATCAGTAAATGTATCAAAAAACAAATCATCTTCTTACGCATATATTAAGTATCAAATTGAAGATTTGTTCAGTTCATGTGACAATTCTATTATAATTAGACCTTCATTTATTATCTCAATAGATAATAACAAAAATCTATTAGGTGGTAGAGATGGCGCTAGTTTTAAAATTTTTGAAAAATTTTTTAATTATAACTTACCCATTCCAATAATAGGTGATGGCAAATATTTATTTACATATTGCTTTCTTAAAGATCTGTCAAATTTAATGCTATTTCTTTTAGAAGATAATACTTTTGTAAATAAAAAAATTAATTTTTTCTCAGGTGAATTTCTAAACTTCACTAGTTTTATTGACTCTATTGCAAAAATAAAAAATAAAAAAAAATACAAAGTTTATTTGCCATTTTTATTTGTAAGAGTCTTATGTAAACTAAAAATATTAGATCATAAAAATATTGATAATTTGCTTAATCAGCGTATTTATTACAATTATTATTATTTGTTAAAAAAAAAAATTTCAATTAAACAACTTTTAACAATGGATAAAAAAAGATAAAATGAAAATTGTAACAATTGTTGGAACTAGACCAGAGTTTATTAGACTTTCTAGAATTATTCCTCTGCTGGACAAATTTTCAAAACATACAATTATTCATACTGGCCAAAATTACGATTACAATCTTAATAAAATATTTTTTAAAAGTCTTAAAATTAGAAAACCTGATATTTTTTTAAATGCCAAAGGTTCTTTTGCAAAACAATTATCTATAACTTTTGATAAATTAGAAAAAATATTAATTAAAATTAAACCTGATAGATTTTTAGTATTAGGAGACACTAATAGTAGCTTAGGTGCAGTAATAGCAAAAAGACTTTCAATTCCAGTTTTTCATATGGAAGCAGGAAATAGACAATACAATGATGAAGTTCCAGAGGAGATTAATAGAAGGATAATTGATCATTCTAGTGATATTTTGCTTCCTTATACTAATAGAAGTTGTGAAAATTTAGTTAAAGAGGGAATTGATAGAAAAAAAATATTTATTACTGGAAATCCTATTTTTGAGGTTATGAATTTTTATGAAAAGAAAATAAATAAATCTAAAATTTTGAAAATTTTAAATTTAAGTAAAAATAATTTTTTTTTGTTAACTGCTCATAGACAAGAAAATGTAGATAATTTCAATAAATTGAAAGATTTAATATCTACTTTAAATACAATAACTTTAACTCAAAAAAAAAAGATTATTTGGCCAATTCATCCAAGAACAAAAATACGTTTAAAAAAATATAAACTAAAATTGAATAAAGATATTATATTGATTAATCCATTAGATTTTTTTGATTTTTCAAATCTAGAAAAAAATTGTTTATGCATAATTACAGATAGTGGAACAGTCCAAGAAGAAGCGTTAATATTAAAAAAACCAAATTTAATAATTAGAGATGCAACTGAAAGACCTGAGACAATTGAGGCTGGCTCTTCAATATTAATTGGAAGTTCAAAAAAAAATATAAAAAAACAAATTGAAATTTCTCTTAAATTAAATGGATTTGAAGATGAAATTCCAGAGTATTTAACTACAAATGTATCATATAAAATAATGAAAATTATATTTTCTAAATATGAATTTGATTAGAAAAAATCTAAATTATGATTTAATTCAATTATATCTTATTTGCCTTATACCTTTTGGATTGGTATTTGGAAGATTTTTTGCTGATTTTTTTTTGGTCATTGTATGTTTAATATTTATAATCAAAGAATTAAAAAAAAATATATCTCTATATTTAAGTGATCAATTTTTAAAATTTTTAATTGTTTTTTGGATAATTATAAGTCTGAGATCTCTATTTTCTGAAGATATACTATTTTCACTTAAATCATCTTTTTTCTATATAAGATTTTTAATATTTGCTCTCGCTGTTAAGGTTTTATTTAATAAAGATAATAAATATTTATTATATTTTTTTTATTCAATCTCTGTTTGTTTATTAATTGTTATTTTTGATGGTTTTGTTCAATTTTATTTAAAAAAAAATATTTTAGGTTATCCGGCAATGTTATTTGAAGGAGGCTATAGATTAAGTGGTTTTTTTAAAGATGAATATATTATTGGAAGTTTTGTTTCTAGAATTTTACCATTTTATCTTGGAATATATATGTACTGTAAACACTTAAAAGCTATTCAGAATTTAGATAATTATGTTTTTTTATTATTAATATTAGGTTCATTATTGGTTGTACTTTCTGGCGAAAGAGTAGCAATTTTTTACGTATCCTTAAGTATTTTATTTGGAATTATATTAATTAACTTTTTTGATTATAAATTTTATACAAAATTGTTAGCTATTAGTTTAATATTTTTTTCATTGATCGCTTTTCATGACGGAGTTAGAGATAGGGTTATAAAAAAAACATTAGGACAAATTGGTATAATAAATACTCAAGCTGAAAGAACAAATAATGATGAATTTTATATATATAGCATACATCATCATAATCACATTTTAGCTGCAACTAAAATTTTTAAAGAAAATATTTTTTTTGGCTCAGGAGTAAAAATGTTTCGTAAAGTTTGTGATAAAAGGTATAAAGAAAACATTTTTACATGTACGACCCATCCACACAATACAATCATGCAATTTCTGTCTGAGACTGGGCTTGTTGGAACTTTTTTTTACTTAATATCTTTATGGTATGTATTTAGGTACTTCTCATTAAATATTTCATCAATAATTAAAAATACTAGTAATAACTTAAATAAATCTCGAATTTTTTATTTATTAGCAATATTGATATCTTTAATGCCATTACTTCCAGCAGGTAATTTTTTTAACAATTGGATATCTATAGTTACTTACTTGCCAGTAGGTTTTTATTTATTAAGCATCAAAAAAAACAATGAATATTAATTTTATAATTACAACGTTACTATTAAATATTATTTTTGTATTAATTTTTAATAAAATATCAAAAAAATTTAATCTTTATGATTATCCTAGTAGCTCAAGAAAAATACATAAAAATAAAGTTTCTTTAACTGGAGGTTTTTTATTTTATTCCTTTTATTTTATTTATTTTATTTTTTATTTAAATAACTCAATTGAGAATTTCTTTACTTTTAAAGAAGCAATTTCTTTGATGTTATTTTCGAGCCTATTTTTTTTCATAGGTTTATATGATGATAGATTTTATTTAAAACCCAATACAAAACTTTATTTGATGTTGTTGATAAGCTTATGCTTAATTACATTTAATAATGATTTTGTAATTAAAGAGTTAAATTTTAGCTTCATTTCAAAATCTTTGTTTTTAGGTAATTTTTCTATTTTATTTACAATTATATGTTTTGTTTGCTTTGTAAATGCTTGCAATATGTTTGATGGAATTGATTTACAATTTGGTATTTATCTAGTTTTTTTGTGTATTATTTTTATCAGTAAGGGAATAATTGTTAATTTATTTTTTGGATTAATTTTATGCTCAATTTTTTTTCTTTTTAATAACTATAGAAAAAAAATTTTTATAGGAAATAATGGCACATTATTTTTAGGATTTTTATTTTCTTTTCTCTTTATTGGATTTTATAACAAAGGAAATAATTTTTTTGCAGACGAAATTTTTTTAATCATGGCTATCCCTGGATTTGATTTAATAAGAGTCTCGATATTGAGACTTTTAAAAGGGAAACATATGTTCCAACCTGACAATCTTCACATTCATCACCTGCTTATAAAAAAAAACAGTTTAATAAAAACTAATTTAATTACACAATCTGCAATAATATTTCCAACATTGACATTTTATTATTTCCAAAATTTCTTTATTAGTTTGTTTCTTTCTATAATCGTTTATGTATCAATAATTTTCTATACAAAAAATATTAACTAGGAAATGATTTTTACAAATAAGCTATTGAATTAATTTGATCTATTAAACATTAAGACTTTGTAATTACCTGGGTAGATTTTTCTTTTTAAATTTAAGTTTCTAAAGGTAGTACATGGAGCTTTACTATACATACAAAGAGGGTAAGGAGACGAAACATAATATATAATCTGATTTTCATAAATTATTGGCTCGTTATAATTTTTAACGTTATTATTTGTGAATGAGTTTTTTTTAGGCCATGGATAATCAACATATTTTTTATCTAAATTTTCAAATATTCTATTAAAATTTTTAAAACAAACAAAAAAACATATAAATATCAATATTACATTAAAAATTTTCTTTAAATTTTCTTTTAGTTTTAAATTATGAAGAAGAATAATATTAAATAATATTATAGAACTTCCCAAATAAGCTGCTCCATACCTATACATTGGAAACTTAAAAAACCAAACTACCGAAAAAGATAAATTTACCAAAAACAAGAATAAGAGAAAATTATTTTTTTTGATATTTTTTTTTAATTTAAAAATATATAAACAATAAATTATTAATAAGATTGAAAGAATTGATATCGGGGCTAATTTTTTTATTACTGTTTTAATATGATTGTTCATCCAATCATTTATCCATTCATAATTAGATAAATATTTTTCAAAATTTTTTGATTTATCTGCTCTATCTGGCCAAGCCTTAGCCCAAGCTTCACTCTCCTCACTCGCTTTTTTTGCCTCCCACCTAGTATCTATGGGTGACCATTCCAGAGAGTTAAAACAAGAAAAGTTTACCGGATATAGTAAGCACGAGGAAATTAAAACATTTTTTATCAACCAAAATGAAATTATAAATATTGCAAAAATATTTGTTTTATTAAAAAGACTAATTTTTCTAAAATTAAAAAAAAATATAAAAAGAGGAAATATTAAAACTAAAGCATAAAATTGTTTTATTAAAAATGTATTTACACCAAAGAGAGTTATTTTATTAAAAATTAGTTGTGAATCTTTTTTAAAAACAAAAAATTTCAGAATATTATATATGCACAATAGGTAAAACATGTGGGCTGGATCATCATTACCAAAACCACTATATCTATTCATGCTTGTTAGAATGTAGATTAGAGAGAATATTGAGAATAATTTTAAAATATTTTCTTTTTGAAGTTTTAGCTCTTCATAAAAATATAGTAAAACTGATGAAAAAATTATTGTTAAAGGAATTAAAATTCCATTTTCACCTAATATTAAATTGTTAAATATTGAATATAGATATTGTAACGATGAGATGTGACCAAATCTATAATGTAAATTAACCGAGCCTAAAATTATTTTTTCTTCATTAATCATGCTTACAAAAGGTAGATGATAAAGACCTGCATCAGGTCTATTTGAATGGTCTAGTATAAAAGTTATAAAGCCGATAATACTTACAATAGCAATTTTTTTTATAATTTCTGTAATATCAATTGTGTCCTTGTAAATATAAAGTAAGAAAAAACTTAATAAAAAAATGAATGTATTTAGATACACATTTAATTCTGTAAAAAAGTTAAGAAATAATGCTAGAAAAGATAAAAAAATTATTCCTATAAAGATTAATTCAAAACTATTTTTAATATCAAATTTAAGTAAAATCCTATTAAGCGTATATCCATACGAGTAAATACTTAAAGATGTCAATAAACAAAATAAATAAATCTTAACAAATTCCATGATTATAAACGATAACAAATATAATACTATTTAAAGTATTATAATTCTACAAATACTAAAATATATTTTTAAGTTATTTACATAAAATAAATTCTTGGATTAATTAATTTTAATTTATATTCAAATTATCTTGATTAGAAAATTAATATTATTTAATAATGTTCAATTAATTTAAATTATATTTAGCAAAATTAGAAATGAAGAAATTTATTGTAGTAACTGGAGGAGCAGGCTTTATTGGCTCTAACTTAATTTCATATCTTGTTAAAAAAACAAATTATAAGATTATTAGTTTAGATAATTACTCTTCTGGCAAAGTAAAAAATCATGTTAAAAATAAAAAAATTCAATATTTAACATGTGATACAAAAAATATATCTAAAAAATTACAAAATTATAAAAACAACATTCACACGGTATTTCATTTTGGTGAGTTTTCCAGAATTTATCAAAGCTTTTTAAAAATGAAAGAATGTATTGACTCAAATTCGATTGGTTCAAATGCAGTATTTAGTTTTTGTTTACAAAATAAAATTAAACTAATTTATTCAGCAACTTCAGCAAGTATTGGTAATGATGGTAAAGATAAAAATTTATCTCCATATGCTTTTACAAAATCAAAAAATTTAGAAATGTTAGAAAATTTGAGAAATTGGTTTAATTTTAAATTTGAGATTATTTATTTTTATAATGTCTATGGTCCCAATCAAATAGAAAGTGGAGATATGGCAACAGTAATTGGTATTTTTGAAAAACAATTTAGAGATAAAAAACCGTTAACTATTGTGAAACCAGGTACTCAAACTAGATCATTCACTCACGTGAGTGATACAGTTAAAGCGTGTTATTTTGCTTGGAAAAAAAATAAATGTAGACATTATAGTATTTCTAATAAAAATACTTTTAGTATAATAGAAGTTGCAAAAATGTTTAATACTTTAATTAAATTCTTGCCCAAAAGACCTGGTGAGAGATATGCATCAGCTCTAACCAACATGCATTTATCCAAAAAAGTTTATAAACTTTATGGAAAAACTCAATTAAAAGATTATTTAAAAGCGTTGAATTTAAAAGCCAATTGAATCTTTGACAATATTGATTAATTATATATAAAGTTTCCGCCGGTGATTATTGCGTAGGTGTTATACCCGATCCCATTTCGAACTCGGAAGTCAAGCCCTTCAGCGCCAATGGTACTTTGTCTTAAGGCACGGGAGAGTAGGACGTTGCCGGCATTTAAAATAATAATTATGAAAATTAAAAGTTCACTCAAATCAATAAAAAAAAGAGATCTTAATTCTAAGTTAGTTAGAAGAAGAGGTCGTGTGTACGTTATCAATAAAACCAATCCAAAGTTTAAAGCAAGACAGAAGTAATTTTTATGGATAATGAAGACCATAAAA
>Ga0181552_10000929_pt1 | contig 22445 bp, 19 predicted proteins | sample 011ome_18_FD_130583 | JGI IMG/M metagenome (GOLD analysis project Ga0181552, IMG submission 130583) | Coastal salt marsh microbial communities from the Groves Creek Marsh, Skidaway Island, Georgia - 011501BT metaG (megahit assembly) | ecosystem: Environmental > Aquatic > Marine > Intertidal...
AGTCGCGGCTAAACCGTACAGATACGCCTTTCCAACACCCACAGCATCAGCGCCGAGCGCGATGGCTTTCACCACATCCGTCCCTCGCATCACACCGCCGTCATAAATGACTTGCGCGTCTTCGCCTACGGCTTTCCGAATCGAACTCAACACGTCGATGGGTGATACAGCCGTATCCAACTGTCTGGCGCCGTGCGAAGTCACCCACACCGCATCGTAGCCAGTATCGAGCGCGCGTCGCGCGTCATCGGGGCGAAGAATTCCTTTCATGGCTATCGGTCCGTCCCACTGCGTGCGAAACCATTCGGCATCTTTCCATGAAAACGTCGCATCAAACGCGTCGGTGGCGAAATCCGCAATGGCGCGCGGCGAAGCTCCTCCTCCTCGCAACTCGCGAATCATCGCATATTCAATTTTTGGCGACGTTAAAAAATCATACGCCCACCGCGGACGCGCAGCTGCCGCCAAAGTCGTCTGCAGCGAGTGCACGGGTGGAATGGAAAATCCATTTCTCAAGTCGCGTTCGCGGTTGCCAAACCACGTTAAATCCGTTGTCAACGCTATTGAGGTAAATCCAGCCGCCTTTGCGTGTGCGAGCACGTCTCGCATCAACTCGCGGTCATTCCACACGTACACTTGAAACATTTTGTGCTTGAGTTCGGGGACGTGCTGCGAAATCTCACGAGGAGATCTCGTCCCGAGAGTGCTCAAGGCGAACACGCGCGACGCTGAAGACGTCGCGCGTGACGCTGAAGACGTCGCGGCGCACGCGCGCGCCGTGGCAGTCTCACCTTCACGTGGCGCCCACAGCGCGTGTCCAGCCGTGGGTGCCCCAAAAATACACTCCACGTTTTTATGTCCTAAAAACGTCGTCCGCGTGCTCACCTCGTGCACGCCTCGGCACGTCATGGGATGGAATTCGTACGCATCAAAACCAGGACGTCTGAGCGATACCTCGTCATCTGCGCCGCCCGCGAGATAGTCGTACGCAAACTTGGGCACGCGCGCGCGCGCGAGGGTGCGTAAATCCGAGACGCTGACCGCATTGACCGCGTTGAACGCGCGCGCGAGTGTGCCCATGCGTATGGTGCGAGGCACAGAGTGTCGTGAGTAACTGTCGCAGTCGCCGTCAACCGCGAGTACACGACCTACACATCGTCGCTATCAGAAATACATGGATTCTACTCTACAACGGCACATGATACACATTATAAACACACTATGGGGCACGCATGAATTGAACGTCCGCAATAACAGGGAGGTGGTCGCTCGGGTGCGACGCGTTGGGTAAGCCTTCGCCTAGCGAATCGCGGCTCGGTTGCTCTTGAACGTTCACGACGTTCACATCGGAGGAGACAAAAATGTAATCAATGCACTCCGTGAATGAAGGTGTGACATTGGTATACGCTGGTTCACACCCTTGCGAAACCGAGCGCAAATTCCTGGCGAGCTCTTGATAGACATCCGACGTCGGCATCGAGTTGAAGTCCCCAGCACAGATAAAGTGTACCTTTTTCTTGGTCAACTCTTGTCTTTCCGCACGAAACTGTTCGGCTACTTCTAATAACATTTTCGTTTGCGCGAGTTTGACATCGGCGCACGCCGGGTCCCAGTAAATATGCGTGCACGCCACGAGCACTTCGGCGCCATCACTCTTTTGTCTCAGAAGCGTCAGGTTGGCAACACAATCCCGAATGTAGCGCTTCGCGGGGTCCACTTCCGTGCTTTCCGCGCCTTCAGCGTTCTCACTGACTGGAATTGCATCCGCGAGCGCGTTGTACTCGAGCGCTCGCGTCGAAACCAGTTCGTACGCGGCGTCTCGCCAAAGCACGCAGCTCCCGTCCTTTTTTGCATTCGTGGCTTGCGTACGCTGCACGTAATGCGAACCGTATTTATTCTTCTTGGCGTACGTTAACCACTGCGTGTTGAAATTATCCACTTCTTGTAACGCGGCAATGTCAAAGTTTGTCGCATCTAAATAGTGACACAACGCCGTGAAACGGTTCTTCCATTTCGTCACCGCCTTGGGCGCCCACGGGAAGAACTCCGATTTACAATACACCTGCGCGAGCGTATTGAACGACACCACGCGCGTCGTCGACGACGACGCCGTCACGCTCATCGTCGTCGATGGTATGTCGCCACGTCGCTATGGGGATATCAATCGCCAAACAATGACGAACAGCACCACCAACCACCAACGTTCAACGTTGATGGTGAGGTTCAGTGGATGGGTGCGCGCGAGTGCGTGGCGTGGCGTCACTGTTTGCGTGATGGACGACGACGACGACGACGGGGGCGGTGACGGCGGGGACGGCGGGGACGGCGCCGTGAACGATACCTATGTTCGTTTGACGCCGACTAAATTTGACCGACGCAGTTCGAGCGCCGCGAGCGCGGCGATTACGACGATACCGAGTGCGGACGCTCGTGATATCGTTGGCGACAAAGGCGTTAATGACAGTCCGCACGCGTCGCAACGGTCGTTGGTGATCGTGTACGGGTTAAGCGCGGATCCGCCCACGGATGTCGGTGGACACGGCGCGGTGGTTCGCGCGCTGCGAAGGCGTCAAGACACGCGTGAAGTTGTTATCGCCCCAGTGTTCTCTCATGCGTACGCGCATAAAAGAGAGGCGATGACGACGGCGACGACGCCCACGTCGGGGCGATCGGCGTCGTATGCCGAACGTTTAGATATGTGCACTTTAGCTTTTGATGGTGCTGAGATGGAAGTAGAAGACGCACTCAGTCGTGATAGTCGTTCTTCGAGTCCAACAAAGAAAACGACGAGCGAGGAACGTCTGTCTCGCGTACTGATTTCCAAATGTGAAGCTCGCGCAGCTGAAGTAGTTCAACACAAAAACGGCACCCACGACGATAATATCACGAGCAGAGTAGGGACGACTGTGGCGTTGATGGAGACGTTGAGCCTCGAGCGGCCAGCGGGCACAGAATTTGCTATATGCGTCGGCGAAGATGCGTACGAAGATTTAATAGCTGGCAAGTGGCATAGAGGCGAAGAATTGCTGCGCGACTATACTATTATTGTCGCCCCGCGACATGGGTTCAAAAGCTCCCCAGAGAGGCCCAATGCTCCCGTGCTTAACGTTGGTACACGTCGAATTGAGTGGTTGCCTCGAAATATTACCGCGCCCCTCGATGAGGAAAAACCGGTGTCATCCACGGTGATTCGCCATCATCTCGCGTCGAGAAATCTGCTTGCAGACGAAGATGAAATTATGAGCGTATTACCTCCAGAATCGGTCGAACCAGCGGTATTGAGATATATACTTGAGCGGGGATTGTACCTGAGGCAGAGCGACACCATCGTGAGCGACAGCGGCAACGCTGATGTAACTAATTTGTTCGCCACGGCCGACGCCGCACCCGAAGTCGCTGATCCAGAGCCACTCTCTCCGAAAAGACATGTTGGACTCTTTGGATCGTCGTTCTTTGGCAGGCGCGCGCCGGCGGTCTCGACGAGTGCTCCAGACGAGTCGTCAGAGGCTTCTTCAGCTTCAAAGTCCTCTTCAGCTTCGTATTTTAGTTTGAGCAAAAGTGAGCGCTCGTACGTGGACGCGAAAGACAAGAATGGATTGCTCGCCGAGTCGCGCGAGCTTGTTGGACGTGAAGTGGACATGTATAACCTTATTACAGACATGGTTGCCGAGGATGAATTTGCGACGTTTCTGTCGATGCCGTATTCGTTGTTTCACCGGGCGATTCGTACAGAGTTACAAAACAAGCCTCCAGGTAAGACGTGGACAGTATCCAAAGCGAACGAGTACGCCAAGGCTGCGCTGGCGAGAATGCGGATGATGATGCAGTGGCGCGATGATAACAACATTTCAGAGTTGCTCGACGGCTTGGCGCCCGAGCACGAATCTATGCACAAGCACTGGCCTGTCTTTGTGCACGGCCGCGACGCGTACGGCCATCCAATCACATGCGAGCGCCCGACAGAGGTAAATCCGGCTGGGTTGAAGGCAAGGATGGGTATCAACGACATCATGCGTCATCGAATGCAAATGATGGAGGCGTTGGAATATTACAAGTCTCAACCGTTTTCGAAAGACATCCATCACAAGGTGTACAAGCAAATCTGTATTTTCGATTTGGAGGGATTCGCCATGTCCTTTTTCACGGTTGAAAAGAAGAACTTCATGGTCGAGCTTGTGCGTATTCTCACGCACAAGTATACGGATTCTTTGTATCTGTTATATGTTGTGAATACGCCCATGGTGTTTCGATTCGTGTGGTCGGTTTTACAGCCCATCTTGCAGCCGACGACGAAGAGTAAAATCTACATTTTCGGCCCTTCGGATAAAAAGAAACTTGCAAAGCAGCTCGCCAAACATGACATCCCACTCAGTTCCGTTCCGAAATGTTGCGGAGGTAGGCACGAAGGCAGACGGATGGATGTTTTCATAACTGAGACACTCGAAATGTATAAAGCAGCCCAGAACAAAAAGTAGCGCACACGCACGTTGAAATATTGTATTACACGATGAGATAATAAATGAATGAATGAATGAATGAAGTGTTATTCGTCTCCTCGAATCGCTCGCACGGCGGCTTCAAGGTTGTATAGATGGTCATCTTCCACGCCGATGTCGCGCATCGCGATGGCCAAATTATAGAGATACTCACAATTTTCGCCGCTCGGCCCGCGTGCACGCGCGATTTGCTCGGCCAAATCACCCGCGTCACCGAGCCAATTTAGATTGTATTCGCTTGGCGTCGCAATATACGTTACGGCATTTCGAATAACCGGCTCCGCGCCTTCGTCCGCTGAATCGAACAAATCCATCTCTATTCGTGCGTCGTACTGTTTTTCTCTCTTCTCTAAATACTCAATCACTCGCTCGCGATGCTCGGGGGCGACCTCGTAGGCGGCGCCCCACACAACTTCCCGCGCGTCGCAGTGTTCTAGCGTTACCGTTCGACCAGGGAACTCGACCGTCCCTCTATGGTCCGTCGAGCCTTGGTAGAAGCGCCGTCGAAAGCCCCTCGCGCACAGCGTTCGCGTCGAAACGTATTCGAAACCAACATTCCAAACGATGGAGCCATAACCAAACACCCATAACGGCTCGTGCGGTTTTGTGCTGAGCGGTGCGCGCGGCATCACGCCCACATCGTGATCACGAGGTGTTCTCGAAGCCGCTGCTAAAACAGTCGCGCGCTGCATTTGCATTCGCTCGTACGCTCCTCCAAGCGCCGCCGTTGCGCGCATCGCCGCCTTTGGCGGGCAATAGACCTTACGAACAAAGTGACGTGCGATGCCTATGTTCTGCTGTTCAGGCGAACACACCCCACCCCGGTGGCGTCCATGTGTGAGGCGTGCAGTGCACGTGCACCTGCCGCTGTGCTGTGTATCGTGCTGCCTGCCCGATGCACCTCAGTCCGAGGCGCGCATCCTATAGCACGCGACAGTGCGACAGAGGACGACGGCGACGACGACGGTGTAGACGGTGTAGACGACGACTGCACGACGACGCGCATGGCGACGCACGACGCGAACGCTGAACACGCCCCATCGGCGCTTGGTTTGAATCGATTATCCATCAACGCGTACGATACCGTGGCGAGCGTGAACGCGACGACGAGGATGAAAGCAGTGCCAGGGAGTGATGAGATGAGTGCACAAAACGCACCGGCGTCGCCCGAAGCGCTCGGGGTTGGGTCGCCGACGCGATACTTTTCCAAGATGTTGGAGAACAACTGCTCGGCGGGTAAAGCGCGACGGGCGTTGAACGGGGAATACGCCACACCGACGGATGAGCGCGTGTCAAATTGTGGTGGTAACCGAGAACCGTTCTTGATTGGTGTCGCTGGGGGCACGGCGAGCGGTAAAACCACGGTGTGTGATTTAATCATGCAAAACTTGCAAGAGCAGCGCGTGGTGCTGATCGCTCAAGATTCCTTTTATCGCCCGCTGACTAAAGAAGAGCACGACAACGTGGCGTCGTACAACTTTGATCACCCAGACGCGATAGATACGAAATATTTAGTCGAAGTCTTACAAAAGTTGATGCTCAGACAGTCGGTGCACGTGCCGGTGTACGACTTTGTGTCGCACTCTCGCAGCGAGGAGACAATTTTCATCGAAAGCGGCGACGTCATCATTATTGAAGGCATTCTCGTGCTCGCCATGGAAGAAATCCGCGCGATGTGCCACATGAAAGTTTTCGTCGATACCGATGATGATTTACGTCTAGCGCGCCGCTTGAAGAGAGATACCATCGACCGCGGGCGCTCCGTGGACGGCGTCATCACGCAGTACACCACATTCGTGAAACCGATGTTTGACACATTCGTATCGCCGAGCAAAAAGTACGCAGATGTCATCATTCCTTGGGCGCAAGGAGAGAACACGGTCGCTATTGATTTGATCGTGCAGCACATTCGAACGAAACTTGGGCAGAATGATTTGAGACGCATTTATCGTAACTTGGTCGTCTTGCCACCTCAATTTCAAATCAGAGGCATGCACACCATTATTCGAGATTCTAGGGTAAACCGTAGCGACTTCGTCTTCTACAGCGATCGCATCATTCGTCTCGTGGTCGAGCACGGTTTGGGGCACTTGCCTTTTAGCGAAAAAGTTGTCAACACGCCCACCGGCGATCAATACAAGGGCGTCACGTTTTGCTCAAAGCTCTGCGGAGTGTCAATCATTCGCTCCGGAGAAGCCATGGAAAACGCCTTACGCGCGTGTTGCAAGGGTATTAAGATTGGGAAATTGTTGATTGAACGTCGTGACCGCGATGGGATGCTGACTCGTCCCGCCAGCGCGATGGGAAATTTGGATGGCCAAACTCAAAAATCTCCAAGAATTCACTATGAAAAGTTACCGTATGATATTGCCGACCGGTACGTGTTGCTACTCGATCCCATTTTGGCCACGGGAGTCAGCGCGCAAGCTGCTATTGATTTACTGTTATCACGTGGCGTTAAGGAGGAAAAGATTTTATTCTTAACCGTCATCGCGTCGACGCAAGGCGTTCACAACTTGTGCACCAAGTACCCTCGCATGAAAGTCATCACATCTGAGGTCGATGCCGGGTTGAGTGACGACAACAAAGTGTTACCGGGCGTCGGTGAATTTGGCGATCGATACTTTGGTACGGAGGTACCATCTATTCAAAGTATTCAACCCGAGCGAGACGCTGACTTTTTCGAGTAAAGATGATAACCGAGGAAACATAACAAACACACAAACAACTTCTGTAACAACAAACGAATATTGAAAGCGATGGCATGAGCCACTTCTTGCGAAACTAGACATTTCACTAATGAGTACGTACATTTCTGTTTTACAATGCTACGGTATCGTTTAAACCTTGGCGCGCTTGACGGAGTCGAGCGCCGGTGGTTTGACAAAGTCACGCTTGACACCCTTCTTCTTCCCACTTCGCCCAGCCTTGGCAAATGCAGCAGCTGCCATCTGATCATCGTCTACATCTACATCGTTCGAAGCCTTTGCGCGCGCAAGTGCCTTAAGCTTACGTTTCTTTTCTTTCAACGCCGCGTGCGCCGCTTCCACTTCGGGATTCTCTCCGCCAAAAGACCACCGTCCCAAACCATCAAACGGTGCTTTCGGCGCAACTTCTCGCTTTCGCACTCCTGGAACTTGAATCAGCGCCCTATTTTTTGCAAATATCGCAGGCTCTGGTCTATCCGCCGTCGACGGTTTCGGTTTCGGCGCAGTCTTCGTCCCCGTAGAGTCTTGGTTAAAGTGCTCCTTCTCCTTGGCGCGTTGCATAAACTACGCACGAGTACGACAACGTCCACGGGTTAGTCCACGCATCGACGCGAAACAAACTAAACTAAACGAGACCCATCGCGCGCGGCGTTCGCGACATCATCATCGTGTCGCCGTGATCCGTTACGTACCTTCAACCCAAGTATGCGCGAGGAAAAGTTGGTGCCAGCCGCCGCCGCCGCGCTCGGCGCCGTCGTCGTCGCCGCGCCGCCATCCATCGCGTCGGTCTTCGCACCCGTACGTGCGCTCATATCTACCGCTCGACGTTTTATCGCTCGACGTCGCGCGTCGTCGTCGTCGTCGTCGTCGTCGTCAACAACTGGCGATTGCGCCACTCGTGTCGCGGTGCTCCTCAAAGTTCGTCACGCGCGTCGCCGCGTGTGGTGCGGACGGTGCGACGCGCGTGATGCGCGCGACGATGTGGTCGCCGTCACTGGCGTCAGAGGCGGCGGTCGCTCGCGCGCGCGTGTCGAGTAGACGGAGCGCTGTCGCGCGTGGTGATGTAAACCTGTGTCGTCAACGTCGTCGTCTTTATCGTCAACGTGACGCTCGAGACGTGCGAGCGTCCGCCGAACGTGTGGACGAGAGCGATGACGCAAACATTACCACCGCGCTCGCGCGCACGTTGGCGTCCAAGGCGAAGGCGCTGTACGTCAAGAGCGATATGGTGATTGGGGTGTCGCGCGGAGAGCACATCGCCGAGTTGATGCGCGCAGTCAGTGAGGACATTCGAAGCGGTGCGTTGACGAATATCAAAGTCGTGGCGTGCGAAGCGCTTGCGGCGAAGGAAGCGGCGGTATGCGGGCTGGAAATTCGCAGTGAAGACGAAGTACGCATGATTGACGTCAGCTTTGTGCAACCGAGCGAGTGCGCGCTCGTGGTGGTGAACGGCGAAAAGTCTTTCGGTGCGGTGCTCGGACGGGAGACGACGCCGGTTCAACCAGATTTGGAGCGGCAAAAACGCGTCATGGCGTCTAGTTCTAAAGTGGTTTTGCTCAAGGAGCTATTTGTTGATAAAGTTGGTGGTTCGATTCCGTGCACCGTGCCTGCCGATGACTGGGAAGAGTACGCTGAAGAGTTGGACGATTTGCTTCTAGGTGACGCCGAAGTTTGGCGCCGCGGCGCAACGTTTGACGCCAATCCTCGTGGTGGCAAAAATCCATACATCTCATCCGATGGCTCGCACACACTGTTAGACCTAAGATTTGAAGATCCCATCAACGCAGGACGATGGGAATGCGGGCTTATGCTCGATGGAAAGCCGTGCGGCCCGTATGAATTGCAACAAGCGCTCGAAAACGACGTCGAGGGTGTCATTGCGCACGGGCTTTACATGCAAGCTGATTCGGTGATTACTGTGAACCCAGAGACGATGGAAGCCGTTGAGATCAAGCGCGATTGATTTGACTATTTGCGTGCCTAACACAAACATACTAGTAGAGCTAAGTTTTTTATTCAATTCAACAGTTGCAGCATCAATTCGCTCGATCTGCAAGCCGTTCGTCGACGTACGTCGAGAACATTTGCGTTTCTACGAATGCGGACATGAACGATCGATCTTTGCCCTCAAACGTCGCTAAAAACGAGTCTTTGAGTAAAATGGACACCTTTTCTGAACCGCCTTCGTTGACATCCGTGATGCTGTGATAACGAATGTTCGCAACGAGTGAGTTCAAATATGCACGCCATGCGTTCAAGAAAACCCCCGCGGCTTCTACCGCGTCTTGTGGCGGGTCAATCACCGGGCGACGTTTATATCGTACCGCAGCCACCTGTACGGATTCGTGCAACGGGCGAAGATTCTGCAATAGCTTCTGCAAGCGAGGTAGTCGCAGTGTTTTACCTTCCCATTGAACCTTGACGTCATCTTTATAGACGTTGATTCGAGTCAAGTTGATCGTTCGAGCTCGAAGCTCACTATTTTTGTGCTGCACTCCACACACGAATGGCACTGGGGCATCTAAGAAATCAATCATGTGCTGCGGCAAGATGGGTAAAAACAGCGACTGCCAACGAAACGGCCTGAGCATCGGAATCAATCCAAGCGACACCGCACTCAATTCTCCCAGATTGTTGCTAAACACTACAATTTGCTTTTCAAGCAATACAGCGGTGAGTAGAGCGATGACATTTTCCAAGCTCAAGCAACAGCACAAGGTTACGATGGCCCAACCTTGCAGATGAAAAGCCTCTTCCTCCATGGAGAAATGATGACGCGTCGCCAACGACATGGGCGAAAGTTGTCGAGGGACCTTCTCCGTCGGACGAGGCCTGGGAAACTGAATCGGTTTGACCCCTTCACTCGGCACGAATGCTTGCGTCATGTTACCAAGCTCCGGGATTCCACACGCGAGGTAATTTTTTAAAATGATCGTCGCTTCGCTCGGTGCTACGCCGCGCAGAGGCGTAACATCTTCTTGATCACTGGATAATGACGATGAAGATGCGAACCGTAATTGACGCGGCGTGGCCGGTGATTCTAATGTCATTTCTTCGCCTAGCCTGGCTTCGACTGGCGCAGCGTTCGACCCTTCATCGAGCATCAGCATTTGCATGTTTTGTTTGATTCGCTCGACGCGCTCCATGCCCAACACGTGCGTCAAAACTTCAAAATGCGTACGGAAGAACGGCGTTCTGGTCAACAAACAGTAGCATCTCGGCGCAACTTTTAAATATCGTCGCCGCAACTGATTCGGCGAGTCTGAAGACGCCGACATCGGCGTTGGCAGAGCATCAAACGATACGTCCACGACGCCGTTGCGATGCTGCACGATGGGCGGCGCTTGCTGAACAACCTCAGTGACATATGCGCATACACCGTACATTGGCGTATTGTCTTTAGACTGCACTTGAAACACAAACGTATGGTCGTCTCCATCGGCGTACGACTGCCCACACATCATTTCTTGTAGCTTACTCATGCTCGGGGTACGTTCGAGCAACCTCGGCTCCACTCCGTGCGGAAAGCAAAATGCCGCCACCTCCTCCACCGAAAACGTCGCCTCTTCTTCGCTGACATCAGGGTACTGATAGAGCACCTTGGCTTTATACGTCGCTCCAGCCGTACCGCGGTACGCACGAAGTTTCCTGGGCTCATTCACGCCGCCCGCGTTGACGTCGCCGCTTTGCCTCGCTTCTCTAGCCGCCGCTGGTGAATCTGCCACCACACCAACATCCGCCGAAGGCTCCAGTCCACACACCAAGAACGATTCAAACGTTCTTATCGCCTGCGCCGACGCACCAGCTAAATTCAAGCTCTCCATATCCATATCCATGCTCCGCCTGTCGCGTAACCATCTACGCTTTTCCGCGGTAAACTGCTCTGGATTGAACCACGGTTTTGACGCCCTCGCGTTCTCGGGCGTGTGTTCGCTATCGACACTCGACGCATCGTCGTCGTCATCTTTATCGTCTTTATCGTCGTCTACGCCTTTGCCGTTGGACACCTCAGGCGGTGGCGTCGGCGTCGGTCGCGCGACCAGCTCGAGCTCCTCCTCCTCGTTATCCTCGCGCACCGTGCCAACCGAACCAACGCTTCGAGTTCGCGTAAATAGCGACGCGAACGACCATCGAGACACGCCATCTATCGCCGCGCTCTGAGTGCGACCTAGTGCGCCGTCGAAATCACACGACGTTGTTCGGTGATGGTTGGCGATGAGCTCGTAGACGTCGCCAGTCCCAGTCCCAGGACGAGCGCTCGTCGTCGTCGCCGCATCGTCGTCATTCGGTGGCGGCCGACCTGTCGTTGTCATCGTCGCCAGCGTTATTCAACGCCAATGACGCCTATGACGCCTATGACGACGACTATGAGTTGTGTGTATCGCTCGTCGTCGCAATGTGAAGCGCGTCGGACGCGCGGGACGTCGTGTAGCGTGTGCGTTTCGTTTCGTTGTGTATATTTCAAATAAAATCAAAGCTGATGTGTGAGAGTGATCGTGATGTGTGAGAGTGATCGTGATTGTCTCAACATAGCGACGCGACACGGCGCGACGAGCGCGCGTGCACGCAACGCCACGCGCGTCGTCGACTCGACGATGTTTACTTGGACACGCCTGTCGACCCGAACCCGCCCGCGCCGCGATCGGTGTCCTCCAAGTCATCCACTTCCACGACATCAGGCGTGCAAATCTTTTCCAAAATCAATTGCGCCACGCGGTCACCGTGCTTGATGACGAAATCTTCCTTGCCGTGATTGAACAAGATGACGCCGACGTTGCCGCGATAGTCGTAATCAACCACCCCAGCGCCGACGTCGATAAAGTTCTTCCATGCCAATCCAGAACGAGGCGCCACGCGCGCGTAGGTACCCATGGGAATAGCGATGGATAAATCAGTCTTGACGAGCTCTTTACCACCCGCGGGTACAACGTAATCGTACGCACTGTTTGTGTAATATCACGTCAGTCGGTTTGAAATTTTAAAATCTGTCTCAACAACGTCATCGTCACCTCGCCTCATCGTCTCGCCTCGTCGTCGTCGTCTCTCGTCTCGCCTCGTCGTCGTCTCTAGCCGTGTCGTACCTGGCTAAATCATACCCCGCCGCGCCTTGCGACCCACGCACGGGTAACACCGCGACGTCGCTCAACTTTTTCACTCGCAACTGTTGCTCGTCGTCGTGCGCCATCTTTGGTTTCTTCGCCGCCGACGTCGTCGTGATCGTCCCTCGGTGCGCTGCGCCACCGCCACTCGCGATGCGTCGATAATGCGCCGCTCGAACGCCAAACGTCGTGGAGCGTCGGAACGCACTCGCAAAGGACGACGTCGTGTGTGAGCTCGCACTCGCGCGACACTCTGTGACGCCGTGACACAACTCCGTGACGCCTACGTCGCCTGGTCGTCTGGGCGATTGGCGACCGAGAGGCATGACGACGCGGGAGCCAACGACGTTGGCGCCGCCGCCGCCGCCGGCGTCGTTCACGCGGCGCATCGCGCACGCGCTCAAGCTTCGGTTACACGACCCGATCGAGCGAGTTTCGTCATCCACGTCGACGGCGACGACGTCATCCTACGCGGATGTGGATGCGCACGCGAGTGCGATGGGTACGGTTGATGTCGCCGCGTGCGTGGCGGCGTTGTCGGATGTGTTAGCGACGACATCGGGTGCGAAGACGTCGCCGGGGACCGCGCAACCGCAACCGACGACGCGCGCCGGGGACATTCGCGTTCGCGCGGTTGTCGAACGGCGTGCGGCGTCGTTGCGGGAGATGTATCTCGATGAAAGTTTACGCGCGCAGTCCAAGCTCACGCAAGTGGAATCTACGTTGGCGGCGTTGGACGAGGCGCGGGAGAAGATGCGACACGCGCTCGAATCGTCGCGGTCGAGCACGGGGACGTTGTTACGAGAAGCGGATCGGGCGCGCGAGGCGTTGGCGTCGATTGAATCCAGGCGCGCGCTGGCGAATGATTTTGCGGTTGATTTCCAGCTCACCAAGTCGCACGTCGAGGCGCTGGTTGGTGATGGCGCGGATGACGGCGGGGATTTGGGCGCGGCGTTTTTCCAAGCGCTCGAACGCGTCAAGGTGATTCAAGGCAACTGCGCGAAATTGAACGACACCGATCAACGACGGGCTGGGCTTGAACTCATGGACGTCATGACATCCTATGCCGAGTCTGCGCACGAGCGTTTGTGTAAATGGGTCGTAGCCAAGTGCCGAAGACTCGCAGAAGAGGATGATTTTATTTCCGAAGCGGATGAAAAGACGTTGACGAAATCCGTCGCGGCGTTGCGACTGCGACCGACGCTGTTTAAGCATTGCGTGGAAGAAGTCACGCGCACGCGACACAATGCTTTATTTAGACGATTCATCACCGCACTTACGCGCGGTGGTGCGGGCACGAAGCCTATAGAAGTGCACGCGCACGACCCGATGCGGTACGCATCTGACATGTTGAGTTGGGTGCATCAAGCCGTGGCGAGCGAAAAAGACTTTTGCAACGTCGCATTTGGCGAAAATAGCGTGGTGGACATTGACGGTGAATCATTCGACGCCACGTTGTCGATTTTACAGAAAGTGTTCGATGCAATCTGCCGACCGCTCAAGGTTCGCGTGGAACAAGTGTTGATGAGTGCGAGCGGCGGCGCCGAAGGCGGCGTCATGACGGCGTATAAATTGGCCAATTTGTTGCCATTTTACCGTACGTTACTCGGTGATTTGCTCAACGAAAATTCAACGCTGACGAAAACGTTGGACGAGTTGTGCTTGAGCGCGAAAACGTCGTTTGCGGATTCTGTGGCGCAACACGGAAGCAAGTATAGAAAGCTGTCGCTCGCGCCGACGTCGTTTGCGGGCGACGACGCATTCGCGCCACCGCCCGCGCTTCGTGAAGGTGTCGCGAGTGCGATTGAGCTCTTAGAAGCTGTGTCTAAATCATCGACGACGAATGCTAGCGTGTCCGATGCTGAATCTCGCGAGCTCTTGGCGTCTGCGCTCGATGGGTTGATTGATCCAATCGTCGCCGCCGTGGCCGCCGCCGCTCGAGTACTCGCCGACCGAGTCGCGAGCGCGCCCTCGATTGGTCCCAACTGGGCGGGAGATGCGTTCACGCTCAATGCTTTGCACGCAATTCGTGAGCCCTTGCGCGCGCACAAAGCTGCGGGGGCGAAAGTGGAAGAAATCGCGCGTTTGATTGCCAAAAAAGTGAGCGATGTCGCAGACATTGAAGCCGAAGCGTTGCTCGCGTCGAGCGGGTTGAGCGACGCCCTTGAACTCGTGGTGCTGTATCAAGAGCAAGGCGCATCGAACGGGGTGATGGCTAAAGATCCAGCGTTGAAAATCGAAAGGCTGGCCAGCGCGCTTTCGACGCTCGTCGATGCTGCCGGGACAAAGGCGCCTGATTTCGTTCAAATCCAAACGCCTTCGGCACGTCGGGACGTCGCGGCGAGATACAATACGCGATTGATTGAAGCATACACGCGCGTGTACGCCGCGGTATTGAATCCGTCGTCTGGTTACGACAATCCTCGGGCAAGTATTCGTCACGGCCCAGATGCGTTGTCCACCGTGCTTGGGGGATTAGAATAACACACGTCGTTGTAACAATAATCAAAAGTGAATGGGTGAAAAGTGAAAGAGTAAAATGCGTTACACCATGGCCGACGTCGGCGTCGTAAATGTCTCATATCTTGTCTTGAAATGTGCATGCGCGCTCACACGCCATCTAAAACGCCAACACCAACGAGTCCGTCATCAAAAGGTGCCTTCATGATGACAAACTCGTGAAGTCGCCCATCCTTTACAAATGGAGACCGTTCGCGAAACCAACGCGGCCGTTTCATCGTCAGTACGCTCTCATCGTTTTCACGCCAAATTTCAGGCAGATCCGTGATTGCCTCGCCGCGATACGAGTGATGGAAAATCGGATGCTCAGGCTTTGCTAAGATGGTTTCAATCAATTCTTCGTCAGTCTTACCAAGAACTTCGTCCAAACATGAAAATCCGAACGTCTCAAGGTACGTGTCGTTGACGCATCGGTATCGTCCCGAGTGACTCTTGACGAACATGATTGCGCCGCAGTCGAGAGCAGCTTTACCGAGCATGTCAATGCGTTCAGCATCGGTGCGTGCACCGTAAGGATGAGGCGTTTCCGTCACGTCGCTGTGCGGCGTCGTTCCAGGCACTGCGCTCGGGGGACATTCACCGCCCGAGGACGTGGCGTCATCCGCCTCGCTCGAGCGCGCGACTCGAGACACCCGTGCGCGCCCGCGAAATGCCGCGGGGCGCGTGCGCGTCATCCTCTGCACAGTGTTCGTTTTCATCGAGGTCAACATCATCCGTGGCGCGTGTCGTGGCAATCTTGCGTGGCAACAAATGTGGACGCGCGTTGAGTCAACCACCATTGGTCAAATGACATCTTCAACGACGACAGCGATGACGACGTTTGACGATCGCGTGAGAATGAGTTCGCGACCGCGCGAACGCGCGCGCACAAGCTCGACTTGGCCACTGCTATCGTCATCGCTGTCGTCGATCGCGCTCGATGCGACGGCGCATAGTCGAGCGCATCGCGCTGCGTCTGACGCGTCAAACGTGCCCGAGGATGTCAGTAATTGCCCATTTGCCGTGAATATCCCGCACGAGATCACCTGTGCGTGCGCACCTATGCGTTTCAACGCATCATCGATCGTTATCGACATCGTCACGTCATTAAGTGTGGTGATATGCGCGCCACATTTGAAACACAGTCAACCGCGCATTCTAAATTCGCATCTTGTCTGTTGTTACATTTCTCTGTGCACGTTCTAAACGGTCCAAAACAAGTCAGCCTATCGCACCTATCTGTATCAATTCGCTCCCGCAATCTTCTTTTTTAGGATTTAGGCTTCCCATGCACGTCGTGCTTGACAATGTTCTTCTGCAAACGCTCGCTCGTCTCTTCGAGCTCTCGTCGCAACGCCGCGACTTCGCTCCCGAGCGTCTCTTTCAACGCACTCAACTCCCCGCGATAATTCTTCACTTGCGAGTCCATCTTATACCGCCAATCTTGAAGCTCGCTCTTTAACCCATGTACGCGATTTAAAAGCTCTTCCCGGCTCGCTTGCAACTCCTACGCGTCGCCTAGACGTCAGTCTCTGAGATTTCACGCGACACCCGCGCTAGTCAAACACACACACACACACACGACGCGCGACGACGCGCGACGACGCGCGACGACAACGACAACGACGACGACGACGACGCACCTTCAATTGACGCATTTCGCCATCCATGCCGTTGGCGTTCACGCGCGCGTGCCCGGGAGAATCCATGGCGTTACAACGTTACGAACTACCTGTACGGGGCAAACCTCAACGACGACGACGACGACGACGACGACGACGACTGGGGTGGTGAAGCGTGCGAGACGACGACTGCGGAAGTCCGCGACACCGACGACACGGACGACGACGCGAACACCGACGACGGATATCGACGACGCACGCGCGCGCGAGTGACGCGAAAGACGAGTGATCAATCAAATCAAAAAAAGACACGTGTCTCATTCATGCATGCAGTCAGCGCTGGTGCTCTGTGTCTCTATGGATAAAATGTATATGAGTATTACAAGACGCGACGAAAGGACGCGGCGAGGGCGAGACCGATGAATGTGGCGATGGCGTTACCGAATTGACCGATGAGTATGCCAGGCACGAGCAAATCGGGCCAACGCGCGGCGGAGGCGAGGGCGGCGGCGGTGGCTGGGCCGCCGACGCACGCGTTGGAGGCGAGCACGGCGACTCGAGGGTCGCCTCTGCTGAACACGGTTGCGGAGGAGACGAGAATAATGGTTAAATGCACGGCGTAGAGGATGGCGAGGAAACCTAAGACGGATGGGTTCAATGACGCCAGGGATGCGCCGGAAGCGCCGGCGATGACGAAGAAGACAAAGAGCAAGGCGTCGCCGAGGATTTGTCCAGTCGTCGATAACGGCTTGGTCAATGATTTCGGTGCGCACGTGGCAAAGAGCACGGTGAGCGCGGTTGTGGCTGGCAACACGGCGTTCGGAGCGATGGCTTGACCGAGGGCGAGCATGGCGCACGCTGCGAACGCTGCGCCCAAAATGTCTCCTACGTGCGTCGGCTTGGGCGCGTCTCCGAAAGCGGCGGATTCGGATGTTGACGCTTCACCGGCGTCAGACTCCGCTCCACGGTGTTTATTCGCCAAAAACGATACCAACGGAAAGTAAATCAACGCAAACACGTTATCACACGCGATTCCAGCGACAAACGCGCTCGATGACATGCCCAATGTGGACGCCACGGCGACGTAATTCAACCCGCCTCCGATATTCTTCGCCGCGAGCGCCGCCGCGAGTTTCCACGCGTCTTGTTGCCCCAAACCACCATAATCACCACCCCCGAACGTTCGAAACACCACAATCGTGGCGACGAGCGCACCAACCGCGGTACCAATCGCGCCCACGACGAATGGCGTCAACAACTTGCGCGTCGACGTCAACGTTTCGCGCACGTCGGCGCCAAAGAGCAACAACGGTGTCGCCAAAAACGCCGCCAACTTTTGCACTTCACCCAATTCCCACGCCATCGTCCCCTGACCCGCTACATTCGCCACGAGCGCCCCGAGCGCCATCGCGCTCACCGGTCCAGATAACGCCCGCCCGACCCGCGTCGCCTTGGCGCGTTCGCCCGCGTACGCGCACCCCAACACCACCGCCGCCACCGTCATCGGCGACGTCATGAACGTGGACGACATCATCGTCACCGACGACACCGACGACGCGCGATGACAACGACGACGGCGACAAGACCTTGGTGACGATGATGCTGTCGTTTGAGTTCCCAAAGACGACGATGCCAACGTCCACGACATCATCGTCGACGACACCGCGCGACGACGACACCCATGCCCATCGCGCGCGCGGCGTTCTCGTCCGTCGACGTGTCCTCGCGCGCTCGCCGCACCGAGCGCGGCGCCGGTAACGACGCGCATCGAGCACTGGCGAACGTCACCCAGTGGCATGCAAACGGTCATCCATCAAAGTGTCTTTTTATATTCCGTCCATGTGGACCCGCGCTCATTCCGCGACGCATCGGCGACGCACGAGTGCCACGGTGAGCGAGAACACACGAACGAGGACGTTTCGTTTTGGAACACGATGACGACAATGGTTCGACGCAAGGTGGTGATGATGATGATGATGATGATGATGATGATGATTCTCGGCGCAGGCGTCTCGGGCGCTGAAGCCGCGGATGGGAAGCGCATGCGACAACGGGAGAAAGCCCAGGCACGCATTGAATGGCTCGGTCGTGCGGTGAATCGCGCGTCGGTGATGTTTTGGATCAAGAATAGTACGGGACATTACGTTGCGGTGAATGACTATTACGTCTCCACGAATGGATTCAAAAACGCGTGGGAAGTGGTTGGTTTCACGGATGCTGATCTTATGCAACGCAGCGCGGGTAATCGCACGATTGTAGATTTCAAAAATGTCACTCCTGGGGAAACGCTTGAATCGATCGCACAGGCATGGCGCACGAATGATTTGATTGTACAGCGCACGAAGACGCCCACGCGCTTCATCGAACGCTCAATCGAAGGCGACCGCGTGTACTCTGTGATTTCGATCAAGTCCCCATTCGCGGGTGGCACCGTGGGAATCGGCATTCCAGTCAATCCAGACGATCATTTCGCAGTGACCTTCGCCGGCGACGACGGCACCATCGCCGAAACGAACTCAACCGAGCCGTAATCAAACGTCATTCGAGACGCGCGCGCGAAAGTAACGGCGGGCCATGTTCAAGACAATCAAGACACTCTCAAGACAATCAACACCACGTCACATCAGCGAAATACAATCACACGCAACGTTTGTTTATCGCCGCATACACGCCATGAACGCATGCATAGATCCCGATGAACGCGCCACCGTCGCGTACCCCGTCGCGTACCCCGTATACCCTAAGCGGCTTGACGAAAACGTGACGCCGCCGCGCGAACGTCGTCACATCATGTCCCGCGCATCCACGCACGCGCGTTCGCTCGCCAGGGCGTTGACGCGAACGATCGCATCGACGTCGTCGGCGTCGTCGGCGTCGTCGTCATCGTCGTCATGCATCGACGTCGCCACGGCGACGACGATGATGATGCGTCGAGGCGATCGAGCCATGTTCGCGTCTTCAACGCCGTTCGTGCGATCATTCAGTGCGGCGACGACGCCGCCGACGACGAATGATGATGATGATGATGATGATGATGATGACGCACGCATCGTCGACCGCGCGGATGTGGATGCGCTTGAGAAATCGATGCGGGAGCTCGTGACGATGGATGAGGATTGGCGACGCAAGGGCGTGTTGGTGCGACCGGGCGCGGCGATTGAACACGATAAAGGAGGGATTTTAAGGCTTGATAACTTGCGAGATGTGGATGGAGCTCGAAAGGCGCGGAAGAGACTCGGTCGAGGCATCGGGAGCGGCAAAGGGAAGACCGCGGGGCGTGGGCATAAGGGGCAAAAGTCACGCGCCGGGGGAAAGCCGCGGTTGGGTTTTGAAGGCGGGCAGACGCCTTTGCGGTTAACTTTACCTCGACGAGGGATGCATAATCCGCATATGATGACGTTTAATCCTTTGAACTTGGATGTTTTGCAAGCATACATTAAGGCTGGGCGATTTGGGGAGTATGATTATGAAAATCCGCGGACGTTGACGATGAAGGATTTCGTCGACGCCGGAGCGGTGAATCGAAAAATCAAACACGGCGTGAAAATTCTAGCTCGATCGCGCCGAGGAATGGTGGAGTTCAGCAACAACGATGGCGATGACGACGAAGAGAATGACTCAGATGGGGAAGAAGACAGTCAGGGCGAGAACGATGAGCAAGAAGACGATTTGAGTTCGACGTTCAACATCAAGGTGAACTTGGAAGTGTCGCGCGTGAGCGCCAAAGCCAAGGAGCTCATCGAAGCTGCGGGCGGGACGGTGACGCGCGTGCACTACAACCGACTCGGCTTGCGCGCGTTGTTGAAACCGCACAAGTTTCCGCAAGGTTTACCTAAACCCGCTCGAACGCCACCAAAGATGCGTAAGTTTGTCGACCGCGAAGGCACGTTGCCCGCGCCGTTGGAGGCGTACGAGGCGTCTCTTAGACAAGGCGCGTCGGCGGCGCAGTGATGATGGTTAATACACAATTGAGTATGTTTTTAATTGCAAGCAAACGAAATAGTAGCAGATATTTTCAGCTGACACGACCACTATCCATTAGGATGGTTCGCCGACGATTACGCGAGAGCGACTCGCGACGGTTGATATTATTATTACGCTGACCCGCGTCGACCAGCTTCGGCGATCGCCTCAGCGATCACAAACTCGTTGAAGTCGTGTCCACCCTTGACATTATTCAACACGCGTAACGCAATCGTCGTACCGCGCGTCCAGCGTCGAGCGATGCCGTGGGACATGCCGCTCGCAAAGCTTTCCACCGCGCGCTCTCCTCCGATGACGAGTTGTTGACGTACGTTTGCAGAGACGCACATGAATCGTCCCCATAACAAGCCAGTGTCGATCACAGGCGGATCCACTGAGTCGTCGATTGACGCTGCGTACGCTTTGCTATACTTGTCCGTGCCCGCGGCGCGGCGAAGCATCATCAAACTATTCGCCGTCATCTGGCCCACCGTGCCGCACAACGTGGAGACGAAAAAGATTTGCCCACCACGCGCTACGACACATGCAGCTCCGCGCACGAGTTTGTCCAACATTCCAAGTTTCGGATTAATCATGAATACGTTGGGTGGTAACGACCCGATGTACTGACGCGTCTTGTACATCAACTTGGTTGCCCCGTTGGCGTTTTTGGATAACTCGCCGAGTTTACGCATCGAACGCGTTGTATTCCCGAGCACGATAGCGGGAGAACAAATAGTAATAATAGCCGTGTTCACCGCAAACGCCGCGATTTGATCGCACGCAAAGAATTCAAACTCATCCCAAAACGTCTCGCGCCGCTGCTTCAACTCCATCGCCGTGTTCATCACGGCGTCGGCGCCAGTTTCCACCAACAATTTGAACGCAAACCTTGGATCAGCCAGCATGCGATCGCGCACGGCGGGGAACATATTCATCAAGAAGGCTAATATCCCCACCTTGCTGTACTTGACGTATAAATCCAGAACATCCGCGCGCATCATACCACCATCCGCCTCGAGCAAGTCTTGAGGAATGTCCAAACCGTTCTCCTCGCACACCCGCTCGACCTCCTCCGCGCTGCGCTCATTCTTAAATTGCCTCCCAACCTCGTCCTCGTCCTCGCCGGCGTCGTTCTCCCCACCGTCACCACCACCACCACTACCGCCGTGTCCACCGCCTCCACCACCCGAGAACCCGCCCCCATCGTCGCCTCTCGACGCCTCGGCCCGGCGCTCAAACGTCCACCGTCGTCCGCGCCCAAACGCCACCGCTCGACTCGCCCTCGACGCCACCGATGCAGACACTGACGACGCAGACGACGACGACGACGACGACGACAACCATCGCACACCGTGACACACGCGCCCAAACGACGCCGACGCCGCCGCCGCCGACGCCGAAGAAGAAGAAGACGCCCGAGCGCGACTCGTCCCGACGCCGCTCGACCGCCGCTCGCCGCTCGACGTCGTCGTCGTCGTCGTCCCCCGACACGCCGCCACCACCACCGACGACGACGACGTCATCACAACCATCATCTCTCCCGCGTATTAACGAATAATACTACTACACCCACACGACGAGACCGTCGCGCTTTTCGCGCGCGCGTCTCCACCGATCCCGATCCCACCACCGTCCACGACGCCACGTCCGACGCCACGCACTGTCCACGCAAAAGTCCGACGCCTCAGTCCCGTCGTCGTCGTCGTATGTCGCGTCGTCGTCGTATGTCGTCGTATGACGCACCACCCGAACCACCCGCGCGCGCGGTGTACACGCACGCGTCGTCGTCTGTCGCACCTTTCCGACATGCGACGTCCGACGCCATCACCAGCACCATCACCATCACCATCACCATCATCATCATCATCGTCATGGTATGTACCGGTACACATTCATGCAACTCACACACGACACTTATAGGTCTCATTCGCATAATGTACGAATTTGGTGGGCTCAACCTGTGATTGGCGACGCGCTCCAGTCACGCGGGTCACGCCCATCCTGTCCTGGGTGATGATGGGTGACATCCTAGTGGGTCACGCCCGATTCGCCCAC
>Ga0181552_10000933_pt1 | contig 22391 bp, 16 predicted proteins | sample 011ome_18_FD_130583 | JGI IMG/M metagenome (GOLD analysis project Ga0181552, IMG submission 130583) | Coastal salt marsh microbial communities from the Groves Creek Marsh, Skidaway Island, Georgia - 011501BT metaG (megahit assembly) | ecosystem: Environmental > Aquatic > Marine > Intertidal...
CCAGACCCATCTGGACAAAAACGACGCATATTCTGCTTTATCAGACACTCTCTTAGGACCCAGCGAGAATCGCGATCTACCGCTTGGATAAACAGTTAAAGTTCCCTGATCCTCGCATTTCGAATACGGACATCGGTCGACCTCATTCCCATCGCCTCTACAACTAGTGGACCAGACTCGCTCGCAGCATCCCGAACGTCGTCACTTACGAACCGATTGTTGATCCAAAGCTGATGACGGCCATTGTGAACCCGGATTCGATAGCGATTCCATTCGCCCACATGAAAGCCGCTGTACTCCGCTTCATCGGACGCCAAAATGGGGGAATACACGACACTGCTAGGATCTCTTCGGTAGCGGATTCTCATCCGTGCATTCGGTTCCACTTTCATATCCGCCTCGAATTCGAAATTTTCAAACGACTCTTTCGTGGCAAGCATCGCCGAACCTCCACCAGACATTCGAATTTCCCCACTATGCACCTTAACCCCTCTCGCAGAAGTCCAGCTCCTCATATCATCCAACTTGTTCCAGTTGGGGCCATCTCGTAACTCTATGAGCTGTGTTTTCAGTCCCGCTTTCACAAAGGCGTATTCCGGATTGTCCGCAAGATTGCGCCACTCGAAAGGATCCTTGTCGTGATCGTAAAGCTCTTCTTCCCCATTTGATGCCAAAGAGTACCGCCAGCGCTTTCCACGAACGGAAAAATGTGGATACAGAGTTCCTTCGTAGATCCGATGCTGCATATGGTTCTTACCTGGTATGGTCGTAATGGCAACATCGGGCCCGGACCATTCTCCATTCTCAGGATCTCGAATCAAGGGCAATAGGCTATGCCCCTCTAGTTCGTATCCGTTCGTATCAGAATTCGGATTACGATTCAATTCGAGCAATTCATTGAAAGTAGGGTATATGTCGATCAATGAAACCGGATGATCACAAGTCTTCCCCATTGCCGATCCTTCGACCCCGGCAACAATGAGCGGAATTCGAGTAGACGGCTCCCAAAGACTGCCTTTGTAAAGGAAGTTCTTCTCACCCGCATGGAAACCATGATCGCTCGTGAAGAATATAATGGTATTGTCGCGTTCCGGACTATCCTCGACAGCATCAAGGATCGTTCCTACCTGGTCATCAACAAACGACACACAAGCCATGTAGGCCTGAAGCCACTTGCGAAACAGGTCTTTCCCTTCATGGCGGACTAGCATTTTGTAGCGACGAAACCCATACAGATCCTCATTCCCCAAAGCGCTCGACACATCGTCCAAATCGTTCGGATCGACTACAGGCAATTCAATGGATTCCAACGGAAAACGATCAAAGTAGTTTTGAGGCGCGTATAGCGGCGTGTGGGTTCGAATAAGGCCTGTAAAAAGCGCAAAGGGCTTATCATGCTGCCGTTTGATTACCTCGGCCGACCAAGCGGCCCCGAGTTCATCCGCCAGTGGATCCCGGTCATCACTGTTTACATATCGGTAGGGTTTTCCGAAAAGCCGCCAGCCCTTGTATCCAGGAATACCATTGGCTGGATCCGCTGGCCAGTCGGGAATATCGGAAAGCGGTCCGAACACGTGTTCCCACTTGTAGTCCATGTCCGCATCATCGCCTTCGTACAAGAAGAGCTGCTGCGGATGCGGAAGCCGGAAATTCTCGGACTGGCCATCCCATGGCCATGGACCTACGTCGCCATAGTGGCCAAATTCGTCAAACAAACCATTCTGGTTTCCGTGGTAGACCTTGCCCGTGCCATAGACCCCATACCCGCCCTTTCGGAGATTGTCGTGCAGCGAAACGCTTTCCTGGTAGATTGCATTATCCTGCCAGTTTTCAAACCAGTAAAGACTCGTGGTCTGCGGATAGAGACCGAAAAGCATACTGGCCCGCGAAGGCGCGCACAACGGGTCGTTGGTATGGGCATTGGTAAACGTGACCCCCTGCTCTTTCAGTCGATCGATATTAGGGGTGGGCACCAGCGGCTTCCCATCGGGCTGGAGCGGCATGTCATTCAGATCGTCTACGATGATGAAAACGACGTTCGGCTTCGACGAGCTCACCACGGGTGGTTTCGTTTCAGCAAAACCAATCGAGCTGAGAAGCGAAACCAGAAGTAACGGGAGGAAGGTTCGCATGGGTTTAGATTTCTTTTATTAAACTTCTTTTAAGCAGTAATGACTCGTTCCTAATTCCCTCGTCGGCAAAAGCAATCGATCTCTTGCGAATCCCCCTATGATTTCGCCTTGGATGTCATCTCCAAAACCTTCATCGCTGCATTGTGGCCAGGTATTCCACTGACCGCTCCTCCTCTTTTGGCCGCCGAACCGCATATCAGGATGTTAGAATACTCCGTTTCAACGCCCCACTGGCCAACGTCTTCCTCCAAATCAGTGAAGGGCCAAGTGAGATTTCCGTGAAAGATGTTTCCCTTGGGAAGGCAAAGCTTGTTTTCAAGATCGAGGGGGCTCATCGCTTCGATGCAAGGACTTCCATTCGCGTCCACAGCTAGACACGCTTCAATCGGCTCATCAAGGTACTGGTTGATTCCCGCTAGATACTTGCCCACCACTTCTCGACGAACCTTGTCATTGTCTTTTTCAAAAAGACGGTAAGGCAGATCCAATCCGAAAAGCGTTATGGTGTGATATCCCTGTTCATTCAATTCTTTCGATAAAATGGAAGTATCCGTCAATGTGTGACAATAAATCTCGCCTGGCGGTCTGGCAGGAACCTTGCCCGCAATGCTTTCCCGATAGCTCGTCATCATCTGCTCATACCCCTCATCAATATGAACCGTGCCCGCGAAGGCCTCGGACGCCTCATAGAGTCTTGAGCGAAGCTTAGGTAGCCGTTTAAGAAGAAGGTTCATTTTGAATCCAGCGCCTTCAACCAAGGCCACTTCAGAGGCCTCTTCACTCAATAATTTCCCTAGAACCTGTTGCGAGGCGTTGCAGAGAACAAAACGAGCATCGACCTCTTGCGTGCTTCCGTCCCGGTCGAACGTGATGGAGGAACACTTGGTCCCTGGACAAATCCGGAGGACGTTTGCCCGGGTCGCGAACGTGACGCGACCACTTTGCTTCGCGATGGCGACTAAATCCTCGACCAAGGAGCCCATACCTCCCAAAGGAACTTTCCATTCACCCGTACCTTGGCCAATGACGTGATACAGAAAACAACGGTTTTGTATCAGCGTGGAATCGTGGGGAAAAGTGGATACACCGATCCGTCCATCGGTAAAGACGCTGCCGCGAATCAGGTCATCGGAAATCAATCGTTCAATGGCCTTCCCAATCGGTTCTTCGATCAACGCTTGCCACGCCTTATCCGCTCCTCGATCAAGGCGGCTGCGAAGTTGTTTTCTGCTAAGCAATGGGGAAGTCAAGCTTGGCCAAATGACCGAGGCCAGTTCCTCCTGCATCTCCTGCAACTGAAGAAAGCCTCGGTAATCATTTTCATTTCCAGTCAACTTAATGAAGGCATCGCGATTAAACTCCGGATCGCCATTGCGTAGAAGCAATTCGCGGAACGTCCCCTTTTCCAAGGCAGGTGTCCAGGACGCCGTTTTTCTGGTTTTGAGCCGCAATCGCATGCCAAGATCATCGATTATTTTTTGCGGAAAGAGACTCACCAAATAAGAATAAGCGGAAAGCCGCGCATCCATCCCTGGAAAGACCTGCATAGATCGAGTGGCCCCTCCGATCTCCGCATTGCGTTCCAACATCAAAACCGAGAATCCGGCTTTCGCCAAATAGCAGGCAGATACCAATCCGTTATGCCCGCCACCGATGACGACAACGTCATATTGCGTTTTTATGTTAGTCATGCTTAACTAAACTTTGCCCTCAGGATATTGAAGGTCCCGAGAGCAACCGTCTTCGTTCTTCGAACTCTTCTGAAATAAGAATGCATCGAATGTAGGAGCGGCTTTACGCCGCGATTATGCGTAGGTTTATCGCGGCATAAAGCCGCTCCTACATTAGTTTGCTTCGCCATCTACGCTCTGCTCCGTCAGTTTGCTAAAGCCAGACCGCTGGAGACATTGCTACGCCGAGTCAAGAGCTCTCGACCTCGCGGTCGACTTGCGATTAGCGCAAGCGAAGCATTCCTGAAGGTAGGGAGGACCAGCTCGGTCCTCCAAATCATCAACCTTATACGGAGGACCGGCTCGGTCCTCCCTCCCAAAGCCACCGGCGAGTCGGGGTCTCCGACAACCTTCGGTGCATTAAACCCAAAGAGATTAAAATACAAAGAAGGGCAAAACATCATTCGAAGGAGAAGCTTGTGTTTCAAAAATCTGGCCGCAAGTGACAACTCCATTGTATGGTGAGCTAGAAAAAACATGCCAGTAAGACGCGAATTTATAGCGATCAAAATACCGGAATCGGTTAGTGAATATCTCGCGAGCCTATGCGACGACTCGCTTTCAAATACTCGCTGGATAGCCAAGGAGAACCTACATTTGACGATGCGGTTTCTGGGCAACGTGGAGGATGAAGACGAAGACGGTCTCCGACGCGTTTTACGCTCGGTAGCGGTGTCATCCTTTACACTTGAGATCGGCAACATCGGCACGTTTCCCTCCAAAGGCGCTCCCAAAGTAATTTGGGTAGGATTGGGAACAGGGCATCCCTTGCTATTCCAATTACGCCAGCAAATTGACGACGCGGTTATTGGGGCCGGAATTGAGTGTGAAATGCGCGATTTCATTCCGCACATTACAATCGGTCGATGCGCCACTTGTTCACGAGAAGCAATAAAGGCGCTGTCCTCAAACACTAAGGTGAAAAACGGTCCAGTGTTCTCCGTGCAGGAGTTCTCTTTATACGAAAGTAGGCGCGGTCCCGACAAGAGTCGCTACATCGAGATCGAGTCCTATCCCCTTCGCCGCTCTTAAGCACAGGCTGGTTCTTTGTATTAAAATATCAAAGACACCTCGAATCCAACGACTTCTTTAATCTTGTCCCCTTTCCATCAAGTGCCACAAAAAGTCTCGTGAACAACCTCTTCGGGTAGCGGTGGTGATTCGAGGTCTTCATACTCGGTCTGCTCATCGAATGGATTGGCCAATGCATCGACAAGACGATGGAAGAGAGAATAGTCTCCACCGTAGGCAGCCTGAATCGCTTGCTCAATGCGATGATTTCGCGGAATAATTACAGGATTGGCCAACCGCATTTCCGAATAGCGCTGGGCTGGATCCGCTTCCTTCCGCCAATTGCTAATCCACTTCTCATAGGGCTCTTCTTCGGAAAAGAGCGCTTTGAGATCCCGTGGGGAATTCCCGCCAGCGACTTGAGTAAGTCGCCGAAAGAAGAGAGTGAAATCGATCTTCTGTGACGCAAGAAGATCGAGGCCATCCTGAATGAGTGTTACCGGTGCGGATGCGGGAAGCCCTAATTTCGTACGGAAACGGGTGATATACTGGTCCGCGAACCGATCTGAAAATTGGGAGAGAGCGCCCTGGGCCAAGCTCACCGCCTCCTCCGCATTCTCCGAAAGCAGAGGCAACAAGGTCTCTGCAAATCGAGTCAGATTCCATAATCCGATATCAGGCTGGTTTCCCCAAGCGTAACGGGCGCCTCTATCAATCGAACTAAAAACGCATTGCGGATGAAAGGTGTCCATAAACGCGCAGGGGCCGTAGTCGATGGTCTCACCTGAAATGGCCATGTTATCCGTGTTCATTACTCCATGAATAAAGCCAAGTGACATCCACTGGGCGATCAAATCCGCTTGAGCCTTCGCAACCGAACTTATCAGGGCCCCATAAGGATTCGACGAATCCGCCGCTTCAGGATAATGCCTAGCGATCACGTAATCGGCCAGCAGGCGGGTCCCCTCAAGGTCATTGCGAGCGTAGTAGTACTGAAACGTACCGACGCGAATATGACTCGCTGCAATCCGTGTAAAAACGCCACCCGGCAACGAACCCTCCGGACGCAAAACACTTTCACCGGAAGCAACCGCTGCCAAAGCCCGCGTTGTAGGAACACCCAACGCCGCCATCGCTTCGCTGACGATGTACTCCCGAATCACCGGCCCCAAGGCAGACTTGCCATCTCCTTGGCGCGAAAAAGGCGTACGCCCCGAGCCCTTCAGCTGCAGATCAAAACGATCCCCTTTGGTATCGACGATCTCACCGAGCAATAGGGCTCGGCCGTCACCGAGCTGTGGTACGAAACCGCCGAACTGGTGTCCCGCATAGGCTTGGGCAATCGGTTCTGCCCCTTCAGGAACTTGATTGCCCGAGAGCATCGCGACTCCTTCCTCGGACTCTAGCCAATCCTCAGAGATGGACAGCCTCTCCGCGAGTCCCCGGTTGGCGCGAATCAACTTTGGTACCCGAAGGCTCGCCGGAGCAAGCCTAGCATAGAATCGCTCGGGTAAACGCGCATAAGTGTTGTCGAATTTGATGCTCACTATTTCGGTCAGGAGAATGGCATGAAGAAGATACCCAATGACTGGGTCCACATAAAAACACTCATTCGCGAACTCAAGCGTCGACGGCTTGTAATGGTAGCGCAGCTACAACTCGCATCCAAAATTATTACTTCCCAATCTGAACGTTTTACTATTCGCTCGAAATACAGAAACGATCTTTCCCTCCAAAATGAAAATCACCTCGCTAACACTTTATAAAGTCAAACCCCGCTGGGTCTTTCTGAAGATTGAAACCGACCAAGGCATCACCGGATGGGGAGAGCCAGTTGTAGAAAGCCGGCCCGATACCACCATCGCCGCGGTTAAAGAACTCGAGCCCTATCTCATTGGCAAAGATCCCCGACTGATCGAGCATCACTTCCAAACCATGTATCGCGGCTCATTCTATCGGGGGGGACCCGTTTTGATGAGCGCCATTTCGGGTATTGAACAGGCGCTCTGGGACATTCGGGGCAAGGCCCTAGGAATTCCTGTCTACGACATAATGGGTGGAGCGGTTCGAGATAAGATCAAAGCTTATGCCTGGGTAGGAGGAGATGATCCTAACAAGTCGGACCAAGACGCTAAGAGCCGGCTCGAACAAGGTTTTCGCAATGTCAAAATGAACGCGACGGGCGCTTGTGAGCGCATCGGCAGCTACGCGGAGATCGACGCGGCAGTCGCTCGTTTGGCGAGCGTGCGTGAAATTGTCGGCCCAGATGTTGGAATCGGTATCGATTTCCATGGTCGGGTACACAAGTCCATGGCCAAATTTCTGGCGAAAGAAATGGAAGTGCTTCGTCCCCTCTTTTACGAAGAGCCGGTTCTTCCGGAACACCTTGATTTCCTTCCCGAGCTCGCCCGTCACACACGGATCCCGCTGGCAACCGGAGAACGTCTGTATGGACGTTGGGGCTACAAGGAAATCATCGCCCAAGGAACCGTCGACATCATACAGCCAGATTTGTCTCACGCAGGTGGAATCTGGGAGAGCAGAAAGATCGCGGCAATGGCGGAAGCTTACGACATCGGTGTCGCGCCTCATTGCCCACTGGGACCCATTGCTCTGGCTAGTTCCATGCAGCTCGACGCGTGTACGCCAAATTTTGTCATACAGGAGATGTCTTTGAAAATGCAGTACAACGATTCGGGGGACCTTCAGGACTATGTCAAAAACAAGGACGTATTCAATATCACGGAAGGTTATTTGGATCTGCCCAGATTGCCTGGTTTAGGCATAGAGATTGACGAAGACGCGGTTATCGAGGCCAACAAAGAAAGCTTCATGCGAAACGATCGAGACTGGCGCCATGAAGATGGATCTGTGGCGGAATGGTAGATGAGGTGGAGCTACACCTTCAACTCTCTTGACCCGGGTCGATTGGCCTAGAGGGATCCACCGTCATCCAACAAGCCGCGGTAATCAAATACATGACCGCAACCACGATGAACATCGGGAAATAGTTGGTCACGACCTCTGAAACACCATCAACCATCTGCGTAGTGGCGAAGCCATCCAACAAAGGTCCCAAAAGCAGTACCGGCACAAGAACCGCGCCGATATTCCCTGACATATTCACGATGCTGAAGACCGTCCCTGAGTGCCGCCCCCCAATATCGGTACACGTACCCCAAACCGTTGGTTGAGACCAATCGCTGAAAAACTTAACGATGAACAGGCCAATCGCCAGAGCAAGGACGCTGGTCTGTGAAATCGCAAAGAAAAGGCATATCGTTGCGATGACTTTTCCCGAGGAGCCCATTATTCGCCTAGCATTCTTTCGACTCCCAGTGAGACGAATACAATAGTCATTTAGATAGCCTCCCACAAAACCTCCCACGGCTCCGCCAAAGAGCGGAAAACTCGCGTAGATTCCCATCTCTGCGATCGAGATTCCCTTCGAAAGGAAATAACTGCCGAGGACCGAAGTATAAATAATGTCCGCTCCCGCATTGGATACTTGGGCGAAGACCATTATCTGCAAGGTTCGATGCTTCAATGCCTGCCTAAAACTCAGGACTTTCGATTGAGTTTTTTGGGCTAGGTTCTCTGCTCTAAAAAGCTCTCTCTCAGCTTCGTTCACCCGCTTGTCATCTTCCGGGCTATTCCGGTAGAGGGCAAAAAAGACCAGAGCTAAGAAGATTCCTGCTCCCGCCATTATCATGAGCGCCACCTTCCAATGAAAACCGAAGTAGCTCATTAGCACGGTCGCCATTATGATCGGAGCGAGAGCCCCACCTGCTCTACCCGCGAAACTCGCCACAAACCCTTGCATGGTCGTCCGGTTGGCAGGTGGAAACCAGTTCCGGGATACGCTGTTCAAACTAGGATACGCTCCTGCTTGCGCGGCGCCAAAAACAAGCCGTGCGATACAAAAGGTCACAAACGAGCCTCCTAAGGCAAATAAGACTAAACTCAGCGACCATCCCCCAATGAGCGAACTCAGAAAAAACCTTGCTCCAAAGTAGTCACACACCACACCACTCGGAATTTGACCCAGGGCGTAAGTGATATTGAAAAACGTGAAAATCTGTTCCAGCTCTGTATTTGTATATCCATACTCACGAGCGAGTTCAGGTCGGATAACCGCCCATGTGTACCGGTGCAAGTAAAGCATCAGTGACGTAACCGACGCCATGACGAAGATCAGCTTGTGAACATTTGTCGGGTTCGGGTTACCGATAATTTCGCGTTGAGTAGATTCTGACGAGGAGCTCATGGGGACATAGGGGATACGAGAGGAATTCGAACAATCAGGCTTAATCCCGCATTTGGCAACGCCTAAGAAGAAAGACGATCTTTACGCCGACCCCAACGCCCCTGTAAGTTACTCCCATGATAAGATTCTCGCAGAACCGCTCTCGACGACCGAGGATCTCCTTCGTGTTGGGGCAAAGGCTATCACTCATTCTTCTTCTCTGCCTCCTGCCCCTGCTCACTTCTTGCGAACCCGCGCCAACGGGACCCCTTCAAACCAGCAAGCTGCAGAAAATAGACCGAGCGATCGAGAAAGCGATTCGACAAGGCAAAACTCCCGGTGGGGTTTTCTGGTTAGAGCACAAGGGAGGAGTCTATACCAAGGCTTACGGCTACGCCGCTCTCGAACCCCAGATCGCTTTCGCTTCGATCGATACCCTTTATGATTCAGCATCCCTGACTAAGGTGATGGCAACCGCTCCCGCGATCTTACTGCTAATGGAACGTGGGAAGATTGAATTGGATGCACAGGTTCAGCAGTACCTTGAGGACTTCGACAACGGCGGGAAAGAAGCCATCACCATTCGTCACCTTTTAACGCATACATCCGGCCTACGTCCAGGCATTGACCATACGATCGAAGTGAACGGCATCCAAGAACAGTGGACTGGATACGAAACCGCTATTGCCCTTGCGAAAACGGAGAAAGCGCAACACCCGCCGGGAACCCAGTTTATCTACAGCGATATCAATTATATTCTTCTGGGCGAGATCGTTGAACAGATTTCAGGCATGCCGTTGGAAGAATTTGCGCGCACGGAAATCTTTGAACCATTGGGAATGAGCGACACGGGATACCTCCCGTCGCTGGAATTGAAAGAGAGAATCGCTCCGACCAAGTGGGTGGATGGCGAGATGCTTCGAGGAATCGCCAACAATCCCATTTGTCGGAAAACCGGTGGCGTTCACGGACATGCAGGGATATTTACGACGGCTCCAGACCTAGCGAAATTTGCTCGCATGATCCTTAATAACGGGGAACTAGAGGGCTTTCGCCTTTTGCAACCCGAAACCATTGAGTTGATGACTTCGGTACAATCGCCCGACGAAGTGGAGTCCCTTCGAGGGCTCGGCTGGGACATCGACTCGAGCTACTCGGGTCAGCGGGGGGATGTTTTCCCTATTGGAGGCTTCGGTCATACGGGATTCGCCGGACCAAGTATTTGGATCGACCCCTTCTCGCAGACCATCGTGATTTTCATGACAAACCGGATACATCCCGATGAAACTGGCGATGTACGCGAGCTGCGCCGCCAATTGGGTACGCTATCCGTCGAGGCCCTTGTGGATTTCGATTTCGCTTCGGTTCCCTGAATCCGAGGGAGGGAGGATCGACCCGGTACTCCCCACTCACACGCCATATCCAATAGGCTTTCTGCTCGAAATGTAGGAGCGGCTTTACGCCGCGATTGACCAAGGGGCTTCGCGGCGTAAAGCCGCTCCTACGAGTTACGACAAGTCCTATACGTAGGGCTGACCCTCAAAATCGCAATTACTTCTTAGGTAGCGGGCGATCACCGGGCGCCCATATTGAATTGAATAGATTGCGGGCGCTCGGAGATCGCCCACTACCCTCCTTACGGAACGATAAAATAAGGATCCTCCACCAGCCGGGCCTTAATGTCAGCCCATTTCTTTCCCGGATCCTTCTGGGGATTGAACTGTGTATTTGCTGTTGGAATACCAGCCCGGATCGATTTGAGATAATCCTCCAGCAATTGGCTCATTCGCACCGTTCGATTAGTATCTACTTTTGACAGGTTTATTGTCTCGGATAGATCCTCTTTCAAATTGTAGAGGTGATAGTCGCCAGTCTCCCAAAATTTGACCAACTTGAAGTCTCCTTGATGCAGCGTCGTGGAAGGCTGACCACCTTTTTGCAACTGGTAGTGTGGAAAGTGAAAAACGAGAAACGGATTAGCTCGGTTCACCTTCGCATTGGACTGCCCTGAAAGGATATTCGCCAAGCTACCCCCTTCTTGATCTGCAGGCACGGATCCGATTCCCAGCCAATCCGCAATCGTCGGGAATAGATCGTAACCCACCACTGGCTCCCGGCTTCTTCCCGGTGAAATTCCTGGACCCGCAACAATGAATGGAACCCGAATCCCGCCTTCCCACAAAGTCGCTTTCCAGCCATGGAGAGGTCCATTCGTGTTGCTAGGATTTGGGATAGGATAACTTCCATTATCGCCAAGGTAGATGACGTAGGTGTTGTCCCCAATTCCAAGCTCTTCAATTTTCGACAAAGTCATCCCCAACCCCGTATCCAAATCTTGACTCATGGCAGCGTGGCCTGCCTGATTATGGCGTTCTCCAGGCGTTCGCGCCTCTGTTTCGTCTAAAGTCGATTTCTTTGAGAAGACCGCCAAGTGCGTGGCGTAGTGCGAGAGTTGCAAGTAAAACGGCTTGCCCGATTTCACCTGCTTTTCCATCCAATCATTGCCACTCTTAGTAATGGAAAAAATGCGCTTCGGGTCCGGATCCTCGCTTCCACCTTCCCGATTTCCCGTAGCTCCCGAGCTAGCGTCAAATCCATGCCTCTCCGGACCGCCCCCGTTGATATGCCACTTTCCAAAATGAGCCGCAGCATATTCGGAGCGATGCTGCTTTATCCACTCTGCGATTGTGATCTCCTCATCCGCAATATCATTCACATGCGGTGGTGGCGCAATCCGGTTTCCCTCAAAAAACGGACCCTCGTGCCGGTCGACTATATCTGACATCTGAAGCAATGCTGGGCTTTTCCCGGTCAGGATCGAATAGCGAGACGGCGAGCAATTCGGATGCGGGGCATAGCCTTGCGAAAATATGACTCCGCGATTCGCTAGCTTTTCGAGATGAGGGGTTTTAATGAAATCGCTTTTCGATTCAGGAACGTCTTCATCCATCAATACCGAAGTCGCTCCCCAGCCTTGGTCATCCGTCAAGACGAGCACGATATTGGGCGACTGCGCCTTCAAAAACGATGCGCTCACAATTGAAAATGAGACGGCGAAAGTGACTAAATTAATGAAACCAACGGGCATAGATAGAGCTTTTTTGGGGATTGGATCTCAAGCTATTTTCGGTTAAATTAAATTTCAACGCTCTTTAGCCTTTCTCGCCTGACAAAACTTCTACCCTTCCATAAAAAGCCTAACACCCGATGCCAAAAGGGTTCATCCTTTACCTAGGTCAACGATTGACCCACAAAGGCTTCGAATCGTAGCGTCCAACTTGAGACACTATTGCAAAAACAAGTTTCAAACGATACCCTCTTAGACACCCAACGAGACAAATAGCATGAACACAATACCCCGTAGAGATTTTATCAGCCAATTCAGCCTGGCTTCGTTATCATTGCTCGCAACTCACCCGCTCTTCGGGAAAACAGCGAAATCGGGTGACAGCAAATCCGTCCTCGTTGAGACCGCCCACTTTTCGAGCCTCGGTGGGTGGATGCTCGACAACCAGTTCGAATCTCACCTCGGCTTCAGTTACTTAATCGCCCATGGGCTAGGCAAACCGGTCGAGAACGCTCAAGCGGAAATGCGATTCCCCAAAGCAGGACGCTATCATGTCTGGGCCCTGACCAAAGACTGGTGTCCCGGCGAGTGGGATTCACCAGGAAAATTCAAGATACGTCTGGGAGACCAAGCGCTGAAAGAGACCTTTGGGACAAAAGCGGACTGGACTTGGCAATCAGGCGGTACCGTCGATGTGTCCGCAGGTGAGCTCTCCACGACCATCGCTCTGGAAGACCTGACTGGATTCGAGGGACGCTGCTCCGCGGTCTATTTTAGCCTCGATGCTAACGACACGCCACCGATTAACAAAGAAACTCTGCCCCAATGGAGACGCGAAAAAGTCGGCCTCCCTTCCTCCTCAGTAGACCAAGGTCACTACGATCTAGTCATCGTTGGGGGTGGAATTTCTGGCTGTGCCGCCGCAATCGCCGCCAGCTCGCAAGGCGTCAAGGTCGCCATGATTCATAACCGGCCTGTACTAGGTGGCAATGCCAGTGGAGAGATTCGGGTCCACACCGAAGGAATCCATGGCCGGGCAAACAAAATTCTAGATCTCATCGATACGCCTCACTACCCGAATTCGGATCCTCAGGCTCTGGAGGCCGACAAGCACCGCATGAGTAACATGATGGCGCTCAAGAACGTCGATTACTACCTGAGCCACACCATGAATTCGGTGGAAATGAAAGACGGACGTATACACGCCGTGCAGGCCATGGAAACGGCCAACGGTACGCTCAAACGGTTTACCGGAACACAATTTCTCGACAGCACCGGCGACGGCTGGCTCGGCCACATGTCAGGTTGCGAATACCGTTATGGGCGTGAATCGAAACACGAGTTTGGCGAAGAGTGGGAGGAGCATGGCGAACTCTGGTCTCCAGAAAAGCCCGACAATCGCGTCATGGGCTCCAGCGTCATGTGGTACACTCGCGCTACCGAAAAACGGGTCCGCTTCCCTGAAGTCCCCTGGGCCAAACCGGTCGCGAAAAACCACGTCGCAACCGCGGGCGAATGGCAGTGGGAGTATTCCCACAACGACCTGCACCAGATTCACGACGCGGAAACGATTCGGGACCATATGTTCCGAGCGATCTACGGTTCCTACAGCAACGCCATTAAACGCCGCCAGCACGCCAATCTGGAACTCGATTGGATTTCCTTCCTCGCCGGCAAGCGTGAATCCAGACGCATTGTAGGCGACCACATCTACACGGGCGTTGACGCTCGAGACTCGATCGAATTCCCCGATGCAGTAGTAATCGAGAGGCGGAAGATCGATGTCCACTATCAGGAGAAACTTCTTGGCAAACCCGTGGATTTTCTTTCCGAAGCGATTTTCCAGAGAATCAAAAATACGTATTACTACATTCCTTACCGTTCGCTCTATGCCAAAGATGTCCCCAATCTTCAGATGGCGGGACGCTGTTTCAGTTGCACGCACATCGGCCTCGGCGGTCCACGTGTTATGAATACATGCGGCCAAATGGGTGTCGCGACTGGATACGCAGCGGGGCTTTGCAAGAAATACGGGGTCGATCCCAGGCAGGTTGGTAAGAAGCACATTTCAGAGCTGCGTCGCCTTTGCGGACACGAAGGAGAATTGCCACCTCTTACCGATCGTGCCGGCGAAACGATTCCAGAGCCCTCGGCCATCTCCTAACGACTTGCTCGATCCGCGCTCGATGCGTATTGACTCAAGCGGTACGTTGATCGGAAATCCTAGTGTGCTGTCATTATTGGTATCAATAGGTTTTCTGGTAGGGCGAGAGCGTCCCGCTCCGCCGCACAAGGATCTCGAATTGGGCAATCACGGCGGAGCGGGACGCTCTCGCCCTACCCTTGTTAGCAGAAAGCGGACCTTCAATGGCAATAAGCTGGGCCTCACCGCATGAAGCACTACGTCAATTTCGCCCTACTGTTTGCCTTCCTCGTTTTAATCGCGAGCGCCTTTCTGCGCTTCTTCGAGCCCTTCAGCCTAGCAACCACCCGCATCCACATCCTGTTCGGCGCCTTTGTCCTGCTGTTAGTTGGACTGCATCTCTCTTCCCGGATAGGCTACTTTTCCCGCAGACTCAAAGGTGTGAAAGCCTCCAGCGGGGAACCGTTAAGCTCCAAACGGCTGGTCGTGCTACCCCTCATAACCTGTGCCTACCTTCTCGCTGCCTGTTTTCTCAACTGGTGGCCCGTTCCCCACTTGATAGCGCTTGGCTACGAAGCGAGAAACCGGGCGACCATCTTTCGCCCGGAATCCGGCACCGCGATTCGACCCCTTGAAAAATTCACCCAACTCAAGCGGCGAACCGACCAGGAGGCATCAGTCTTCATCGAGATCGAATGGGGACCCGCCTACGACCCCGTAGCCGAATTTCCAACACCCTTCACCGGGGTGCGCCCGCAAATCGCCATCTGGGCGGAATCCTCGGTAGGAGCTCTCATCGAGACCTTTTTCGTATCCGAGGAAAGCGCGTTTTCCGAATCCTTCGAGTGGGCGGGCAACGAACGGCGACGCGTCGACATCTTGCCAATCTGGCGGCACCAGTTCACTTTGGCGTCAGGCATCGAGCCCGATGGCGACATTGACGCCTACTCGGGCGCCACTCCTGAACACAGCTTCTCCATCGCCAACAATCTGCATGAAGATCCCAACGGATTCTACATCAGCGTGGAAGCGAATGTCCCCAACGACACCAACGAGTTCTACCACTCGGAGCAGGCGGAAACGGAGGCTGGCTACACCCTTCCCGGCATTGGGCAGCCTTCCGTCTTCTACAGCGCCTACATCGATCCCGAGAGCCCTCAAAAATACTACCTCATGGAATTCGTGGGCCACGGCGGCAGCAGCAGCCAACAAAGCGGCGAAGTCTACTACGACTCTTCTCAACTGACCACAGCTCGAAACCTAATCGAAAAGATCCTCGTAAGAGTCGAGCGTCCTCCAGCCAGCGAATAGAATAGATCCCTTGCCGAAAACCGTCATGGTGCGAAAAAGGCTCGACTCCTCTAGATTCGGACGCCGGCTTACTAATTGAGGCCGTTACGATAGAGCTCAGCGATCTCGCTATCGTCCAAGGCCGCGTTGAAGATGGCTAACTCATCGATTCTCCCGTTAAGGTTTCGAATGGCATAGCCTGGGTCTTTTCGATTGGGGTCGCCCCAGTTGCCAATCTCAGCGTTTCCTATCTTCAACTGGTCGATAACGTAATCGTCCTCAATTTCTTGCTCACTGATCATCGACCCATTGACATAGTGAGCCGCCCTTCGCTTAGAGGGGTCGTAAACCGACACCAGGTGAAGCCACTGACCGCTCATGCTCATGTCCCAAATGGGAGGTGAATAGTAATTCCGGGAACGTCCTCGCATAGGTTTGCCAGCCTCCGTTTTTAGGTCATTCCGAATCGCCTGATCGTCAATCATCACGCCAATCATGAGCACCCCATCATTGCGAATCTGCCAGTGGGGCTCCCCATTCTGATAGCTATCGGCCAGAAAGAGCGCATTGTAACGGCGATCCAAACTGTCGATACGAGCCCAGCAGGAAAATGTGTAGGCTTCGAACTGACCGGGTATATTGACGCGTATTCGCGACCCGGGTCGACGGAATTCCATTGCTCCTTTCAACCCGCCCCAACGACCGTCTACCCATTCCGCAAGTACGACCGCACCATCCAGTTCGTCATTGTCTGGATACAAAGCGCTGGGCACTCGGTCACTTTCACTGACTGGCTTGGTGGCAAAGGGAAAGTACGCGATCAAACGAGGATCGCGGCTCAGGGTCTCGCTAAAGGTCTGCCAGCGTTCAAACGAAAGCCGAGTCGAGTCATTCAATCCATGAGCGATTGAAAATAGATTTGAAAAGGACTCGATATTTGAAGATACCGATGCGGTTAGCCCATCGCCCGTCAAAGACACCGCTTCTCCTGTACTGAGCTCTCGATCTTCGAGTTCCACTTTTCCAGAAAACACTTCCACTCGAACTTCCTCCGCAGAGGTATCCACCCCGAACTCCGTACCTAGATCGACAATACGTCTCCCATTAGACTCAATGACAAACCCTCTCGCCGCCGGAGGGACCTTCGCTCTCAATTTGCCAGAGTGAAACGTCGCTTCCCAGGCAGACTTGATTTCGATTTTGGCAGGTGCCTGGATGTAGACCTGCGCCCCTGAGAAAAAATCGATTCGAGCACTTCCATTCGCCAGAGAAATCGTATCTGCCCCTAAAATGTCGCCCGCTCGAAGCGCGGTACCGTCTTCCATGACAACATCGATCAATCCCTGTACGACCGCGTAACCCTTTGCGGTTGGTTCTTCCAATTGAGAGGCAATCGTTGGTTGACCCAGGCTCGAATCTCCCGAGGAAATTCGATCGTAACCAATTCCAACTACAAACGCTATCGCAGCGGCAGCGGCTACAGGAATCCAACTCGGAAAGCGAATGACTTTGCTTTCCTTCCTCTCCCGCCAAGCGTTTTCGATATCTGCCAATGACTCCCCACCTTGCCGCAGATTCGAATCCAACGCAAGGTACTGTCGAGTCGCCGCTCTTAGTCCCTGCGACCGTTCGAGCTCTATTTCAAACCGGGCAAAGCCTTCTGGGGAAATAGTCTGGTTACAGTAGTCTTCAATCCACCGTTGCTCGACCTCCGCTAAAGGCTTGTGGCTCATGCGATTCCCTCCTGCTTTAATTTTTTGTTGATACAAGAGAGCAAGGTTCCCCGAATCCGATTCAACCTCATATAGAACGCCCCCGGCTTCATTCCAATTTCTTCCGCCAGCTCCTTGGAAGAAATTCCGGGAGTATGGGCCAGCGTCACCCACCGCTTTTGCTTTTCAGGAAGATTCTTGAGACAGTTTTCAAGGGCTTCATACTCACGCTTTCTTTGCTCACTTTCCCGAGTCGCCTCTTCTGCCATCACTTCCATCAACGCCTCATTAAAGGCTAAACGCTCACGAGCGAATTTTCTCCGATAGGCCAAGGCCTTGAAACGGGCTATCACACAGGTCCACTTAATGAACGAAGTTCCCAGCTCGAACTCCCCAAATTTCTGCCAAGCCACTAGGGCGACTTCCTGCATGATTTCGTCCGCATCGTGCCAGGTCGGGACCAAACTACGCACGAACGTTCGCAGGGCCTGTTCGTTTTGAGTAAACAGTTCTACGAATTGTTCATAGGTGTCCGAGGAATCTAGGTCAGTCATTCCAAATCAGTTATTCCAGAATCCTGAGAATCCTCACGCACTTTCAACCCTATCCTGTTAGATTTCGAAGCTGTTTTCCCCGTCTAGCAATCTATTCGCCCTTTCGTGACTCTAACAGTTCCAAAATTCGGAAGTACGCAGGTTTGGGATGCGAGTTTAGGTCGAAAAGCAATGGATCGTTTGGGGGCATCCACTTAAACGGCGGAACGAAGTCGAACCAAGTACTGGCATCGCTTAAACCCCAAAATGTGAATCCTGTGCACGAGGGATTTTCGATGCAAATCCGAGCGTACTCGGTCATGTAGTCCGCCTGTGCTTGATAGGGATCCGCCGCCGCATCGAAGAGGCGTATACGAGCATCGAATTCGGTTACTTCAAAAAATAAACCTAGGTCTGTGATTCGATTCACAAACTCCTCAAACTCAGCAAGGTTGTGAGTCTTGAAAATCGCGTGTGCTTGTATTCCCACACCATGGATCGGAACGTTTTCTGATATTAGCCATTTGAGAAGATCGAAAAACACTTCAACCCCTTCACCCGTATAGTTCCCAAATTGCTCATTGATAAATAGCGAAACGGAAGGATCCACCTCGTGGGCAATCCGGAAAGCCTCGGCAATATACTCCTTACCCAATGTATTCAAATAGATGTTCTTATCCAGATAGGGCCCATCCATCGACATGGGCTCGTTTACTACATCCCAGGTTTTGATCCGACCTTTGAAATGCGTCATGGCTGTCGTAATGTGATCCCGCATGACCTGACGCAACTCTGAGGACGGGTCCGTAGCCGATGCAATGCGTTCATCTAATTCCTTTGGATAGGTTGTTCCAGGAAATTTTCCCCAAACCAGAGTATGCCCTCGTACTCGAACTCCCTTGGAAACCGCGTAATCAACGATCGCATCCGCTTCGGAAAAATCATATTCACCAATCTTTCCATTCACCAACATGCGTCGCCATTTAGTAGCATTTTCAGGTGTAATTGAATTGTACGAAGTTGGCACCATTTCAGCGTACAGGGGACTAGAAGCCTTCCCGACCGCTGCCCCAATATAGAAATTCTTGGCAGTCGCTGCCTCCGCCAATGTCAGCGAAGCGGGCGGATCATTATCTAGGTAGTTGCGTGGATAGTCTTTTGGATGGAACCAATGAAAATACAAAGCAACCAGTATCAAAGCTTCCACGACTACTAGACCCGCAGCAACTTTACGAAAGCGAGAGCGGCGAACTAGCGCGACAATCAACCAAATGACCGACGCCAGAACGAACAATGAGGGAATTGTGGTTATAAGAAGGTATTTTAGCATCATATTGCCTAGGATTAACTAAGAGGGTGTCAGACAAGTCCGACGTGAACGATTTTCAGGATCCATACCCACGTCCTCAAGAAAAAACCTGCTTCTCGCGACGCGTGAACCTATTGAGCCCACTAAATGGGAGAACTAGGCCGAAGGCCTTTCTTCATTAACTTCGGACTAAATTAGTTTTAACGAAATTCCACCACTTGCTCTCGATTCAACCGTCAGCCTTAGGCACCGCCCCTTCCCAGCCTCTGTTGAACTGGGCGATCAACCGACGGACGACCGAAGGTCGCTTTTCGGCGATATTGCGTGATTCATTGGGATCATTTTGGTGATCGTAAAGCTCTACGAAGAGAGGTTCAGCCGCGTCGACTCTCCATTCTTTCCAAATAACCAATCGATATCGATCGGTACGCATCGTATACCCCATGAGATCGTTTTCGAAAAGTTCGCGATTCCACTTGTTTCCCATCTGCGCTTGAATCGCTGTTTCTATGTCGTCCATGAGTGGTCCAAAGAAAAGATCACGCATGTTCGGTGTAATGGGATTGGCAGCCCATTCCCGCATAGCCGGATTGGGATACTGACTGAAGGCGGCTTGCTTCCAGGGACGATTCGGATTTTCGAGCAAGGGAGCGAAACTGAAGCCCTCGACGTGGCTAGGAGTCTCAATTCCCGACAAGTCGCATAAAGTCGGATACATATCGATTAACTCCACCAAAGCGTCCGTCGATTTGCCTCGATGCCGCTTCGGCATGTCTGGTGTCCAAATCATGAGCGGCACGCGAGCAGCGATCTCGTAATTGGTCGCCTTTCCCCAAATCCCCATATCTCCCAGATGCCATCCATGATCCCCCCAGAAGATAATGACCGTGTTGTCCCGGATGCCGGCTTCCTCCAACGCGGCAACCATTTTTCCCACCTGAGCGTCAATGTAGCTCGCGCAGGCCAGGTAGCCATGCAACAGAGTGCGGGAAAGCTCTTCTCCGATTGGTCCATATTTCGGGATGCCATCGCGCGTCCGCAGTTCATAGGACGCATTCAGTCCCATAGTCGCTCCATTCTCTGGGGCTGGGGTATAAGTCCCCGGTGGAATGTCAGCTGGATCGTACAAGTCCCAATACTTTTTAGGAGCAATGAAATTGAGATGAGGCTTTTTAAAGCCCAGTCCCAAGAAGAAGGGCTTCGACGGATCCTTCTCCAACATGTCTTTCATGGTCTCGATTGCCAGATCTGTGTGATACCCATCTTCATAGGTCTAGTCCGGCACATCCGCGCTTTCGTAAGCGGGTCCTTTAATCAGGGCACTGTGGGCGTTTTCTCCAAACTTCTTCTGCTTGTCGGTAACGATTTTTCGATTCTCAGACAAAGCGTATCCGATAACCGGTGGTACCGGAAGAGGCATATCTTTCGGCATTCGGTCCCAGGCAGGCTCACGACTCCATGACTTCACTGGATCTCCGTACTTCGCGCTGTGGTAGATCTTTCCTGTATGAACGGTTTCATAGCCATTAGCCCAGAAGTGCTGGGGCAACGTAACAATGTCTGGCTGTTCTTCCCGGAAGTAAGCATAGTTTTCTACCACGCCAATAGTGTCAGGACGCGCGCCGGTCATCAGACTCGCACGAGACGGGCTGCATATCGCCTGTTGGCAATACGCTCGATTAAAAAGCAATCCTTCCGCCGCCAAGGCATCTAAATGTGGAGTGATAGCGATATCGGAACCATAGCACCCCAACTCAGGCCGCAGATCGTCGGCCGCTATGAAAAGTATATTGGGTCGATCCGCCGCAGAGACGCTAAGCGAGAAGACTAAAAGCAATAGTGATCGTAGTAAGTTTTTCATTCAATTCAGCCTTACGCTTTCAACCTTCATCCTTAGGCAAGGCTCCTTTCCATCCTTCGTGGAACTGCACGATCAATCGTTTAACAAGCTCAGGCCGCTTTGCGGCGACATTGCGGGTCTCATCCGGATCCTTCTTGTGATCGTACAGCTCAACGAACAAAGGCTCCGCGTTCAGCTTCGTATAGTCCTTCCACAATACCAGACGATAGCGATCCGTACGCATGGCATAACCCATAAGATCATTTTCGAAAAGTTCCCGATCCCAGTTTTCTTTTTGCTGTTCGATGATGCGTCCTTCCACTTTTTCGATGAGGGGCCCAAAAAAGGTCTCTCTCACACCTTGGGACAAAGGATTAGCTGCCCATTCCCGCAGCGCTGGGTTAGGGTACTGACTGAAGGCAGCGCTTTTCCACGAACGTTTCGGGTTTTCAAGCAGAGGGGCAAAGCTGGCTCCCTCCAAATGGTCCGGGATATCCACACCTATCAAGTCACATAAAGTCGGATACATATCTATAAGCTCCACCAAGGCTTCTGCCTTCGCTCCACGGCTTTGCTTGGGCAGGTCAGGTGTCCAGACAATGAGAGGCACCCGCGTTGCTATTTCGTAATTCGTCGCCTTGCCCCAGACTCCCATATCACCTAGGTGCCAGCCGTGATCCGCCCAAACTATGATAATCGTATCATCACGCAGCCCAGCCTCTTCGAGAGCTTCGATCATGTATCCAATTTGCGCGTCCACATAACTAGTACAGGCTAAGTAAGCATGCCTCAGCGTGCGTGCCAAATCAGGGCCAATAGGACCCTCTTTCGGAATACCATGACGAACGCGTAATTCGAATGAGGCATGCAAGCCCATGGCCGCCCCGTCTTTCGGAGCCACCTGATGTTCTGCCAATGTAATGTCTTTCGGATCGTATAAATCCCAATAGCGCTTGGGAGCCACCCAATTTAAGTGCGGTCGCTTGAAGCCCAGCCCCAGAAAGAACGGCTTACCGCTTTCTTCAGCCACCATTTCCTTCATAGTAGCAATCGCTCGCAACGTATCGTAACCATCTGAATAGTAGTGGTCGGGCACATCGCCCGCTTCGTAAGCCGGACCGTTTCCTAAGCCCCCACGAGCTTCGGGTTTGTATTTGGCCGCAGCCTCCGCTCGATTCCTAATCTGGATTTCCAGATTTTCTTTCTTTGCATACGGCATGGGGCGCTTGATCCCCGGTAGATTCGAAACCGGCTGACGGCTCCAAGATTTCTCCTGATCATCAAATTTGCCATGATATATCTTTCCCGCATGGACCGTTTCGTAACCCTGTGTGATAAGGTATTGCGGCAGCGTAACCACATCTGGGTTCGCTTCTCG
>Ga0181552_10000934_pt1 | contig 22384 bp, 24 predicted proteins | sample 011ome_18_FD_130583 | JGI IMG/M metagenome (GOLD analysis project Ga0181552, IMG submission 130583) | Coastal salt marsh microbial communities from the Groves Creek Marsh, Skidaway Island, Georgia - 011501BT metaG (megahit assembly) | ecosystem: Environmental > Aquatic > Marine > Intertidal...
GATATGCGTTCCATCCAAAAACGGTAAAACATCTCCATTGACGTTGGCAGCAGCACATCTTTGTGGGGTGAGTCATGTCTATAATATAGGTGGGGCTCAAGCGATTGCTGCACTTGCGTTTGGCACAAAGACAATAAAAAAGGCAGATAAGATCTTTGGCCCGGGCAATCAATATGTAGCTGAAGCAAAAAAACAATTATTTGGTACGATTGGAATAGATCTTCCTGCTGGCCCTTCTGAAGTGTTAGTTATTGCTAATAATACCTCCAAGCCTGATTGGATTGCCTCCGATGTTCTTGCACAAGCGGAACATGATCCTAATGCTAAAACATATGTTGTTACTACATCAAAGAAAATCATCCAAGAAACACAAAGCGCCATTGAGAAATTAATGAATTCAAATAGCTTTAAGAATGTTAGCCATTCCATAAAAAATAATTGTTTTTTAATTTTGGCAAAAAATACCAAAGAAATTTATGAAATTTCAAATTTTATTGCACCGGAACACCTTCATATCCATTCTCCATTTAATAAAAGTTATTTAAAAAATATTAAAAATGCTGGTTCTGTATTCATTGGGGAAAATGCTCCAGTAGCGATGGGGGACTATACTATTGGAACTAACCACGTTCTGCCCACCGATCAAACCGCCAAATTTGCTTCTGGCCTAGGTGTAGATGATTTCATGAAGAAAACTGTCTTTATCAATGCAGGAAAAAAGACTCTTCAAATAGTTGCTAAACCCACAATCAACTTAGCTAAAAAAGAGGGCTTAGACGCCCATGCTTTATCTGTTGAAATTAGAAAAATAAAAACATAGTTTATATTAATATGTCCAAAGAAGATGCAATTGAATTTCAAGGTGTAGTTTCTGAACTGCTACCCAATGCTATGTTTAAAGTCAAACTTGATAATGACCACGAAGTCATAGCTCATACGTCTGGAAAAATGAGAAAAAATAGAATTAGAGTATTGGCAGGAGATAGGGTAACAGTTGAAATGACACCGTATGATCTAACTAAGGGCAGGATAACATTTAGGTCAAAAAACTAATGAATAATTTTTTAAAAGGAGCGTTACTGTGTCTACAAAACTTATTGTTACAAATTTCAAAAATTTTAAATGTGGTGTTAAACTCAATGAGGGAGAACTGGTTAATATCCGTTTTCAACCCAATGAAGATGTCCAAATTGGAGATATCTATAAAGTAAAGATTACCGAAATTCTCCCTAATGATAGTGGAGCATTTGTGTCTTATGGTAAAGGTGATCAGCGAGGTTTTTTCAAAAGAATTAACCTACCGAGCGGGGATAAAGTTCACGAAGGTCAGTCACTATTATTGCAAGTCAGAAGTATTGGTTCCAAAGATAAGGTACACTTATTTACCAATAACATTATTTTAACAGGAAAATTCATTAACCTGTTGCCGTATGGTGATGAAATTATACTAAGTCGCAGAACCAGAAAAAACTTAGATACTAATCAGCAAGATAAAATTATGGATGCACTCTCTGAGTCTGAAGTAGGGTTAATTGCAAGACATAACTTAACCCCCGAAAATTTAGAAATAGCTAAAGCTGAATTAGATTCACTTAATCAACAATGGAAAGAAATTGAGTTAAATTCTAAAGAGTTAGCAGAGGAGGGTTTGGTTTTTCAAAATACCTACTTTGATCAAAACTTTGTTTGCGACTACTCGGATAAAAATACCGATCAAATAATTTTCAGCGACCATGATCGTTTTGAACAAGTTAAGTCATGGGATGAAAAACTAGACTCAACATTCGCTTCGATTTGTGAACAAATGTCCCCAGAGCAGTTAGAGGAGCATTTTAATTTAACTGAAAAAATAGAGTACTTAATTGGATACCAATATGATTTACCTAGTGGTGGTAACATCATGTTTGGTAAAACCGATGCCTTAACAGCTATCGATGTGAATACAGGTACTGCAAAACGTTTTGATACGAACAGAGAAGCTATTCAGTTAATTTCTCGATTAATCAAACTTAAGAATATCTCAGGAAAAGTGGTGATCGATCCTGTTGCGAGCGATCAAAACACTCTGAGAAAGCTTGTAGGTATGCTTAAAAATGAGTTTAGAGATGACCTGAGTATTACTAATGTGTATGGATATACTCGAGGGGGGCTGTTAGAATTAAGTCGTTCTCGCAATGATCGCTCTATTGACGAATTAAACCTTAGTTAAAATATTTAGGAAGTGGTGGCCAGAGACGGAATCGAACCGCCGACACGAGGATTTTCAGTCCTCTGCTCTACCGACTGAGCTATCTGGCCGCGATGGATGTAATTTTTATTATATAAATAAATTATTTACTAGTAAAAATTAGGCACTTGTCGAGCAGGTCATATCTTGTCCACAGCAAAGGGGTGATTTAATTTTACCGTGGTCATTGGGGCATTTGGAAATTTGAACTTCTTTTCCATTATCTAATTTTAAAACATCGTCCACTAAAGGCTCATTGCATTTACCACAAGTCGCATTGACGGACATCCCACATTTTGAACATTCATAAGTAGCCATATTCTCTCCTTTTTTAAAATATTATTAAATTAAACAATAAAAGAAATACAAATGTTATTCTTCTTTTATGAAAAGTAACAAAAGGATTCTTTAATAATGACAAACTTTGAAAAAGTAAGACTTTTTATGCAAACCTATGGCCAAGAGGTCAAAAGCAAAGCAGCCTTTAGTGATGAAAAAACAAATAAATTAAGAATTGATTTAATAAAAGAGGAATTAGAAGAACTGCAGCAAGCTATGAAAGACAAAAACTTATTAGAAGTTGCAGACGCCTTAACGGATATTTTATATGTTACTTATGGAGCAGGTCATGCATTTGGGATTGATTTAGATAAATGTTTCAATGAGGTTCAAAACTCTAATATGAGCAAGTTAGGTTCTGACGGAAAACCAATTTATAATGAGTCAGGTAAAGTAATGAAAGGTCCAAATTATTTCAAACCAGACCTCTCAAAATTTATAAGCTAGGCTGATCTACCCAATCTAGTTTTAGCGAATAAGCAAATATGAAAACAATATTTAAAATTGGCTCTATAAGCCATACTTTGAAGTACGCAAGAAAAATGTCCGAGGGCGAAGTTAATAAAATGAAGTCTTTTGTAACTGCTAAAGGACAAAAACTAGAAAAAACAAAAAATTTCAAAATACTTAATTTAGAGGATAAAAAGGATCAGCGAGTTTTCTCCATTACTTTATAATAGTTAGAAAACAAACATCACTACCACTATACAAACAACATAGTAAATAATTCTATTTCTTAAATATTTCCAAAAATCATCTCTTTTTCGAAAATAAAATATTAGCTCTGCAATAACAGCAATTAAAATACACAGTAAAATTGTTTTGATCATTTTAAAAAAAGGGGCGTTCTGTTGCCCGGCCGCCCCAAAGCCGCGCTTACCTAATTAGATTAGGCAGCGAGTGCTAATTCATTATCGTTAGCAATTACTTTAAGTTTCTATATCGAAGAAACGCTTACAACGAGCAAAAACTATATCCTTCAGAGCACGTCAAACCTATTTCACCCCCATAGTCTATTTTGGTGGAGGTGTCGGGTACCGCCCCCGAGTCCGATACACCTATTTCATATAGCGTTTATTGCCGTAGTTGATAAACAACGAGGATAATATAGTCTAATAAATGAATCCTTTAAACATCAATGAGTAAAAAAACTACAAAATTAACAAATTTTAAGTCTTTCAAGACCACAAGATCAACTTCACCAGCGCTTGAAAAAATTTTGTATAAACCCATTCCTATCCTTGATCATGGTTTTATTCGTGTCATTGATTACATGGGAACCGATCAATCAATTGTTCAGGCAGCACGTGTATCCTATGGTGAAGGAACAAAAAAACTTCGAGAAGACAGGGGTTTAATTCGATACCTATTAAGTCACTGGCACACAACACCGTTTGAGATGTGTGAGATAAAGTTTCATATAAAATTACCTATTTTTGTTGCTAGACAGTGGATTAGACACAGAACGGCTAATGTAAATGAATACTCTGCTCGCTATTCTGTTTTAGATAAAGAGTTTTATGTTCCAGAACTCGATCAATTGGGATCGCAGTCTACGACAAATAAACAAGGCCGTTCTAATACTCTTGATAAAAAATTTGCTCTTCAAGCTCAAAATTTAATTAAAAAAAATTCTAACCAACTCTACGAAGACTATCAAAACTTATTAAATGGTAAACTACTTAGTCATGATGAATATGTTGAAGGAGAGGGGCTTGCCAGAGAGCTTGCAAGAACCACTTTGCCATTAAATTACTATACACAGTGGTATTGGAAAATTGATCTTCATAACTTAATGCACTTCTTACGACTGCGAGCGGATAGCCATGCCCAATATGAAATACAAATTTATGCAGAAAAAATGGTAGATACTTAAAAAGTGGGTACCTTTAACCTATGAAGCATTTGAAGACTATCGCTCAGACTCCTTCCAACTCTCCAAAGAAGCCTCCCGTTTAATCAAAGATAAATTAGCTAAGAAAAAAATAAATCCTAAAAGTTACAAACTATCACCCAGAGAGTTAAGAGAGCTTGAAGTTAAATTTAATATAAAAATTTAGTTTTTATATTTTTCAGTAATTTTTTTAGAAATCTTTTCAAATCTTTCCGAATAGCTATCCTTATAGTCAAAACAGTAAGGTTTGCCTTCATCACAGCTTTTCGGAATATTTAAATTAAAGGGCAGCTCTTCAATTAACTCTATATTTTCTTTAAGTAGCAAAGATTTAGTTTTTGACTCTCCAAAAATAAATCGCTTTTCATTATTTTCTTCTAAATAAGACATATTTTCCACTACGCCTAAAATAGGGACACCCACTGTAACAAACATATTTATTCCGCGAATAACATCTTTGAGGGATAATAACTGAGGAGTGGTTACAATTAGAGTCCCATCTAATTTGAGTTTTTGAGACATGGATATTTGCACGTCACCCGTACCCGGTGGAAAATCTACAATTAAATAATCTAGGTCTCCCCAGTTGGTTTTATTTATCAAACCATCTAAGCCTTTTGCAAGCATTGGGCCTCGCCAAACAACGGCTTGGTCTTCATTGACGAGAAAACCAATAGACATGGCCTTAATTCCAAAAACTTCGTAAGGAACAAATTTTCCATCGACAACTTCTGGCTGCTTATCACCAATTCCGAGTAGAGTGGGGACACTTGGTCCATAGATATCTGCATCTAATAAACCAACCGCAAAACCTTGATTTGCGAGGGTCACTGCAATATTACAAGCTACAGTGGACTTCCCAACACCACCTTTACAGCTCGAAATTCCGAAACAAGTCTTGATATTCATCTATTTAACACTACATATATTGTATCGTGTATAAAAACAAATTTAAAATTTTTGCCTTAGATGGACCTTGGGGGTCTTCTTCTGGTAACAATAATCCTGGTTCTGGCGGTGGCTATTCAGGGGGTAATAAAGACTCAATTGAAGATTTAATTAACGACTTAAAAAATAAGTATAAATTTAATTTGCCCTTTAAAGGTGGCACAAAAGGAATTTATTTTTTAATTTTATTGGCAATACTCGGATGGTTGGCGACAGGTTTTTATCGTGTAGAACCCGACGAACAAGGAGTAGAACTACTTTTTGGAAAATGGAATGAAAGCACCACCGCGCCTGGTTTACATTATTTTTTCCCATCACCGATTGGTAGTGTCATTACACCCAAAGTAGAGGCTATAAGAAAAATTAACGTTGGATTTCGATCAAATGGAACATCTAGTAGTGATGTTATCGAAGAGAGCATGATGCTTACTTCTGATCAAAATATATCAGATTTAGACTACACAGTTTTATTTCGCATTAAAGACGCGGGCCAGTTTTTATTCAATCTTAGAGACCCGGAGGAGACCGTAAAGGTAATTTCCGAAAGTGTGTTAAGAGAGGTAGTGGGTAAAACAAAATTAGAGGAATTATTGACTATTTCTCGTCAATCGGTTGAAAGAGAGTCTCGAACTATTCTCCAAGAGCTACTAGATGAATACGAAGTTGGTATACTCATTCAATCGATCCAACTCCAAGATGTTAATCCTCCTAAACAAGTCATTGATGCTTTTGACGATGTTCAAAAAGCACGACAAGATAAAGAGAGAACTGTTAACCAAGCGGAAGCATACCGCAATACCATAGTACCAGAAGCACGTGGTGAAGCAGAAAAAATTCTTCAACAGGCAGAAGGCTATAAAAATATGTTAATTAAACAAGCCGAAGGTGAAGCAAGTCGTTTTACTCAAGTTTTAAACACATATGAAAATGCTAAAGATACAACTAAAAAAAGAATTTATTTAGAAACCTTAAGAGACGTTTTATCCGGGTCTAGTAAAATTATGATTGATAAAAACTCAGGTAGTGGAGTTGTACCTTACCTTCCTTTAAATGAATTAAACAAATCTAATCAATCAGGAGGTAGTCAATGAAAACTAGAAATATAATTATTTTAGGGGTTTCTTTCTTTTTTATTTTTTTAGCCTCTGGTTTCTTTTTTGTAGTGGATCAAACAAAACAAGTAATTGTACTTCAATTTGGTGAGCCTAGGGCGGTATATCAAACTCCAGGTTTAAAATTCAAATTACCATTTATTCAAAATGTTGTTTACTACGACAGCCGTGTTTTAAATTTAGACCCTGCACAAGAAGAAGTAATCCTTAGAGATCAAAAAAGAATCGTTGTGGATGCTATCGTCCGGTACATGATTAAAGACCCTTTAAAGTTTTTTCAAACAACAAGAACCGAATTAGCTTTAAATGATCGATTGGGAAGAATAGTGAACTCTTCAGTTAGGGGTGTTATAGCACAATATGAACTAAATGATCTTTTATCCGCTGAAAGAAATAAAATTATGAATGAAATATTAATAAATGTTCGTGAAGATGAAGCCACCTTTGGTATTGAAATAGTGGATCTTAGATTAAAAAGAACAGATTTAACTGCAGAGGTTCAATCCAACGTTTTTGATCGTATGAGAACAGAACGAGAAAGAGAAGCTAATCTTTTACGAGCTGAGGGTCAGGAAATTTCCCAAAAAATTAAAGCCACTGCTGATAGAGAAAAAATAGAAATCATTGCAGAAGCAGAAAAACAATCCAATATTCTTAAAGGAGAAGGGGAAGCTGCTAGAAATACTATATTAAATGATGCGTTTGCCCAGGATCCAGAATTTTTTGAATTTATTCGCTCCATGGAGGCTTACACCGATACCTTCAAAGATGGTTCAACAACCATGGTAATTTCTCCCGATAGCGATTTCTTTGAATATTTTGAAAATTCTGAGGGAAATAAATAATAAATTTGACCTATTGAAATTAAATAAAAAGTAATAATATCTCTCATCAGGAGTAACTTTAAAAAATGAAAAAAAATTTTTTTAGTATTTTTTTAATCGCTATCTTATGTTTATCAAATTCCTATGCTAGTTTTGAGCGAGGCTATGCAGATTTAGTTGATAAATTATTACCGTCAGTGGTTAGTATTGCCACTACTCAAATTGTAGAGCGCCAAGCAAGTCCTATTCCTGAGTTGCCCGAAGGTCACCCTTTTAATGATATGTTTAAAGATTTTTTTGGCAATCAAATGCCTAAGAGAGAAAATTTAACCGGTTTAGGATCTGGATTTATCATTAGTGATGAAGGCTATGTAGTGACAAACAATCATGTAATTAGTGGCGCAGATGAAATAACTGTAATTTTTAACAATGGCTTAGATGAAGTAGCGGCTACACTTGTAGGCACAGACCCCAAAACAGATATTGCTGTTTTAAAAATTGATCCTTCAAATTTGAATATTCAACATGTCAACTGGGGTAACTCAGAAATATCTCGAGTGGGAGATATTGTTTTGGCCATTGGTAACCCTCTTGGTTTAGGAGGCACAGTTACATCTGGAATAATTTCTTCAATTAATAGAGATATAGGCGGTGGACCCTATGTAGATTTCATCCAAACAGATGCTCCGATTAATAGGGGAAATTCTGGGGGGCCATTATTTAATCTTGACGGCGAAGTGATTGGCATTAACTCCATGATTATTTCTCAAACGGGGGGAAGTGTTGGACTAGGTTTTTCCATTCCTTCTAAAACTGCAAAATTGATCGTTGATCAAATTATCTCATTTGGACAGGCTAAAAGAGGATGGCTAGGGGTGCAAATTCAAGACTTAACACAAGAGTTTTCAGACAGCTTAGGTTATGACTCCACTGATGGAGCTTTTGTTGCATCTGTTGAGCCTAATAGTCCAGCTGCTGCTGCTAACATTCAAGCAGGGGATATAATTATAGAATTTGACGGAAAGCCTATTAGTTCGTTTAAAGATCTGCCAAAAGTTGTAGCCGAGACCGATATTGGCAAGGAAGTATTAGTCAAGGTTTGGAGAAACGGCGCCATGACAGATGTAACTGTTATAATTGATGAATTAAACGAAGGTGTCCAAGTTGCTTCAAATGAGGGTTTATATCTAAAAGACTTAGATGTCACTTTAGCTGAATTAGACAATGAGACTAAGCAAAGCATGGGAATTGATATGAAAACCCAAGGCGTTTTAGTAAAAGATGTGGGCTTAAAAAACCAATCACTCAGATCTATGGATATTATTATTCAAGTTAGTAGTGAAAAAATAGATAGTCTAAATTCTTTTGAAAAAATAGTTCAAGATAGTTTAAAACTAAAAAGAGATAAGTTACTACTCAGGGTTATTAGAGAAGGAAACGAATTCTGGCTCATTAATCCTTTTGTTGTTGAATAAATATTTATTTGTTGTTGGTCCGACCTGTGCAGGAAAGAATGACTTTGCATATGAACTGTCAAAATTTTTTGATATTGAAATTATAAATGCTGATAGTATTCAAGTTTACAAACAGCTTCGTATACTTTCCAACAGGCCGACCGATGAAGAACTAAAAATAGCCCCTCATCATCTTTACGGTCATATAAATAATCAGGAATATTCTGTAAATCATTGGATTAGTGAGGTTCAAAAAGTTTTAGAAAATATATCTAATAGAGGTAAGATACCTGTTTTTGTAGGCGGAACAGGATTTTATATTCAAGCCTTAATAGAGGGCCTCTCCCAAACACCAGAAATAAATCAAAAATCAAAACAACAAGCGGAAGATTTATTTTACTCAAAAGGCACTGATTATTGTTTAGACATATTAGAAAAATATTACAAAGAAAAAATTTTTCCAAAAGATAAGCAGCGACTTATCAATCGCTTAGCTTTTTCATTACAATACAATGATACGCTTGAAAATAACTATGGTGATAAAACTCCTATTACACCCAACCCGTTGGTAATACAGGTCACTAAACCGAAAAAAGACTTATATGAGTTGGCAGAAAGTCGATTTCATAAAATGGTTAAAAATGGGGCTATTGAAGAGGTTCGTGCGCTTCATGAGTCTAAAAAAATATCAAAAACACTTTTAAAAGCCCACGGTCTACCAGAATTATTGGCTTATGTAAGACGTAAAGAGTCACTAGACGATGCAATTTATCAAGGTATCCAAAATACTAAGCGGTATATTAAGAGACAGTTTACTTGGTGGAATAATCAAAAATTCAGCTCATTGAATTTAAGAATTAATCATAAAAAAAGCTTCCCTAAAGATTCAATTGAAAATATAAGTATATATCTAAACAAATGAGCATTAATTCTGAAATTTCTGGTGCTGAGATAATTCTAGAAGCCCTTAAAGACCAAGATGTTGATACGATTTTTGGTTATCCAGGTGGAGCAGTACTTCCTATTTACGATGCCTTATTTGGACAAAATTTCCTCAAACATGTTTTAGTGAGACAAGAAGCTGGCGCTGTTCATGCCGCAGAAGGTTATGCGAGATCAAGTGGAAAAGTTGGAGTTTTATTAGTTACATCAGGGCCAGGGGTAACAAATGTAGTTACAGGTTTAACAGATGCCTTGATGGATAGTATCCCGATTGTATGTATCAGCGGTCAAGTTCCAACGCATTTAATTGGAACAGATGCTTTTCAAGAATGTGATACGACGGGCATTACAAGACCTTGCACGAAACATAATTATTTAGTGAAAGATGTTACCAAGCTAGCTTCCACAATTCATGAGGCTTTTGAAATTGCAAAATCAGGAAGACCTGGTCCAGTATTAATTGATATTCCAAAAGATGTGCAATTCGCAAAGTCAGTATACACTCCTAAAAAAGATGTAACATTTAAAGAACATCGAATTAAAGCAGGTTCTAAAAATATTGAAAAAGTTTTTATTGAAGAATTAATCAACCATATTAAAAAATCTGAACGCCCAATTTTTTATGTAGGAGGTGGTTGTTTAAATTCTGGACCGCAAGCAAGTGCAGAATTAATTAAACTTATCAATAAAACTAATATCCCGATTACAATGACATTGCATGGATTAGGTTGCTATCCGGGAGAAGACAATAAGTCATTGGGTATGCTTGGTATGCATGGCACGTATGAGTCAAATTTAGCCATGAATCAATGTGATTTGATGATTAATGTGGGCGCTAGGTTTGACGATCGAGTTACAGGTAGATTAGATGCATTCTCTCCTAACTCCGTTAAATTTCATTTTGATATTGACCAGAGCTCTATTAACAAAAATGTTAAAGTGGACTTCCATACCAATACAGATATCACGATATCTTTAAAGGCTATTAATGATTTTATCGATGCTCAAGGAGTAGAGTTCGATAAAAATCAATACAACCAGTGGTGGGATAGTATCAATGAATGGCGATCTAAAGATTGTTTACATTATGAGCAAAGTGAAGAAACTATTAAACCTCAACATGCAATCACAAGACTTTATCAACTCACTAATCACAAAGACACAATTGTAACTACTGAAGTAGGGCAGCATCAAATGTGGGCTGCTCAGTATTATAAATTTGCAAAACCAAATCGTTGGATAACATCTGGTGGATTAGGAACCATGGGTTTTGGAATGCCTGCTGCAATTGGTGCTCAAATGGCTAACCCACAATCACTAGTGGTAGACATTGCTGGAGAGGCATCTTTTTTAATGAATATTCAAGAGATTGCAACGGCAGTGCAATATAAACTTCCTATAAAAATTTTTATCTTAAATAATGAATACATGGGCATGGTTAGACAATGGCAAGAACTACTTCATGGTAGTAGATACTCAGAAAGCTATGTTGATGCCTTGCCAGATTTTAAAAAACTCGCTGAAAGTTTTAATGCTGTCGGAGTGAGAGCTAAAAATTTATCTGAATTAGATGATGCTATTAATGAAATGATATCGGTTGACCGCCCGGTCATTGCGGATATATGGGTAGATAAAAAAGAAAATTGTTTTCCGATGATCCCAAGTGGAGCGGCCCATAATGAAATGCTTTTATCAAAATACGATAAAGAAAAACCTGAAAACCAGGAAAAGGGTAAGGTTCTAGTCTAATGTCATCTACATCTGTTTATCCAACACCAATCAACGCGTTTAAACAGTCTAAAAGAAGTGTTCTTTCAGTTATTGTTGATAACGAACCAGGTATTCTTGCTAGAATAGTAGGCTTATTTTCTGGTCGTGGATATAACATTGAAGCTTTAAATGTTACAGTTGTTGATATTGAAAATAATCTTTCAAGGATCACAATTGAAACGTTAGGAGAAGAGAGAGTTATTACACAAATTATAGCTCAACTCGAAAAACTGGTCCCTGTTCATAGTGCAACTAATTTAGCTAAACTCAAAGAGTCTTATGAGGCAGAAATTTGTTTAGTTAAAGTAGAATTTGAGAATGAAGAGCAGGATCATAAAATTTTAAATTTTGCCGATATTTATAGAACTAGAACGGTTCAAAAAAGACAACATATTGTGATCTACGAAATATCAGGCACAAGTGAGCGAATTAACAAATTTTTAGATGACTTAAATACCATCAGTGGTATAAAAGTCGAATTAGTTCGCAGCGGGCCTATAGGGCTCGGAGTATAATATTTTTTAGGGGGTATAATGAAAGTCTACTACGAACAGGATGCTGATTTTAACATAATTAAAGATAAAAAAATTGTAATTCTTGGTTTTGGGTCTCAAGGCCATGCACATGCTTTAAATTTGAAAGACTCTGGAGCAACAAACGTTGTTGTAGGATTACGCGAAGGTTCTAGTTCTATTGCTAAAGCAAAAAATGTTGGATTAACAACTCAGACACCTGAAGAAGCTGTCAAAGATGCAGACATCGTGATGTTTTTAGCGCCAGATGAAAATCAACAAGAAATCTATCAAAATCAAATTCATAATAATATAAAACAGGGAGCCGCTCTAGCCTTTGCTCACGGTTTGAATATCCATTTTAAATTAATCAACCCTAGAGAAGATCTAGACGTTTTTATGGTTGCTCCTAAAGGGCCTGGACACACAGTTCGTGGTGAATATCTTAAAGGCGGAGGTGTTCCATGTCTTATAGCTGTTGATAAGAACATTAGTGGAAATGCTAAAGAATTAGGTTTGGCGTATGCTTCAGCAATCGGCGGTGGTAAATCAGGCATAATTGAAACTACTTTTAAAGAAGAGTGTGAAACTGATTTATTTGGTGAACAAACTGTTCTATGTGGAGGATTAATGTCTTTGATTAAAAATGGATTTGAAACCTTAGTCGAAGCAGGTTATGCACCTGAAATGGCTTATTTTGAATGCCTCCATGAAGTTAAATTAATAGTTGATTTGATGTACGAGGGGGGAATGGCAAACATGCGTTACTCAATCTCTAATACAGCTGAATATGGTGATTATACTAGGGGCCCAAGGGTAGTTCCTTCAAATGCTACTAAAGCTGAAATGAAAAAAGTACTTTTAGAAATTCAAGATGGAACTTTTGTTAAAGAATGGATGTCCGAACACAAATCAGGACAAATCAAATTTAAACAAATGAGAGATCAGAATGCGAAACATCAAATTGAAGAAGTTGGTTCTAAGTTAAGATCAATGATGCCGTGGATTGGTTCAAATAAATTAGTTAAGGACATCTAGTCTTGTCTGACAGAGTTTTGATTTTTGATACTACCTTGAGAGATGGAGAGCAGTCTCCAGGTGCCTCAATGAATCAAGAAGAAAAACTATCTATCGCTAAACTTTTAGAGGAGTTAAAAGTAGACATTATAGAAGCGGGGTTTCCGATTGCTTCAAAAGGAGATTTTCAATCCGTTCAAGCTATTGCTCAAGAGATTAAGAACTGTCAAATAGCAGGTCTTGCTAGGGCAAAACATGAGGATATTGAAACTGCATGGAATGCAATAAAAAAAGCAAAAAATCCAAGAATTCATACTTTTATTGCAACTAGTCCCATTCACATGCAGTTTAAGCTTAAAATGACTGAAGAAGAGGTTCTTGATAAAATAAAAGATAGTGTTTCCTTTGCTAGAAATTTGTGTCCCAATATTGAATGGAGCTGTGAAGATGGAGGAAGATCTTCTGTAGAATTTTTATATAGATGTATTGAATTAGCCATAGCTAGTGGCGCTACCACAATCAATATTCCTGATACAGTAGGGTACACCTTACCCTTTGAGTTTGGGGAGATTATAAAAAAAGTAAAGAATAATGTTCCTAATATTGATAAGGCTATTATTTCTGTCCATTGTCATAACGATTTAGGGCTTGCAGTTGCAAATTCTTTAAATGCAGTTGAAAATGGAGCAAGACAAATCGAATGCACTATTAATGGTCTTGGCGAAAGAGCAGGTAATGCTGCTTTAGAAGAAGTAGTAATGGCAATGAAGGTCAGATCAGATTTACTTAAAGTTCATACTGATATCAATACAGAAGCGATATCGAAAACATCCAAACTAGTTTCTACTATCACTGGTTTTCCTGTTCAACCAAATAAGGCCATTGTTGGTAAAAATGCATTTGCTCATGAGTCGGGTATTCATCAAGATGGTGTATTAAAAAATGTTGAAACTTATGAAATTATGTCCCCTGAGTCTATTGGCTTAAAAAAATCTAGTTTAGTTTTAGGAAAACACTCTGGCAAACATGCTTTTAAAGAAAAATTAAAGATTTTAGGTTATGAAGTTGGCGACAATTATATTAATGAGATTTTTGAAAAGTTTAAACTTTTAGCCGATCGTAAAAAAGATGTCTACGATGAAGACATTATAGCTCTTGTTGATGACACCCATATTAATCAATCTAATCATTTAAAGTTAGTTAGTTTAAGTATTATGTCTGGTACTAATTCAAAACATATTGCATCTTTAGAACTTGATTTTAAAGGGGAAAGTAAAGAAGTGAGTGGCTCTGGAAATGGTCCAGTTGATGCAGTGTTTAGTTGTATATCTAATGTTGTAGGTTTTTCGGCTAAACTAAAACAGTATCATATTAATGCGATCACCCCAGACTCTGATGCTCAGGGTGAAGTAACAGTCAAACTCGAACATCTTAGTAGAGAGTATACAGGTAAAGCATCAGATATTGATATTATTGTTGCTTCTGCAAAATCTTATATCAATGCATGTAATAAAATACTAAACTTGGAAAAAAATTCAAATTTACAAGAAGGGGTATCTGAGATAAGTATCTCAAATATTAAAGGTATATAGTTGTTTAAAGCAATTAGTTCATTTTTAAGTGAAGACATGGGCCTAGACCTAGGCACGGCAAACACACTAGTTTATGTTAAAGGAAAAGGGATCATCTTAAATGAACCTTCCGTTGTTGCTATTGCAACAGACCACAAAAATAATAAATCAGTTTTAGCTGTTGGTAGTGAAGCTAAAGCAATGTTAGGAAGAACCCCCGGATCAATTCAAGCAATAAGACCTATGAAAGATGGTGTAATAGCAGACTTTGATATCGCTGAAGCAATGATAAAACATTTCATTAAAAAAGTTCATAAAAAGAGTTTCTTTGCAAATCCCAATATAGTTATTTGCGTACCTTCAGGCGCAACTAACGTGGAAAGAAGGGCAATTAAGGAATCCGCAGAAGCGGCAGGGGCTAAAAAAGTTTTTTTAATTGAGGAGCCTGTAGCAGCTGCTATTGGAGCGGGACTCCCAATTTCTGATCCTTCAGGGTCAATGGTTGTTGATATCGGTGGAGGTACAACAGAAATCGCGGTTCTATCTCTTGGTGGAGTGGTGCATGCTAGTAGTATTAAAGTAGGTGGAGACACAATGGATGATGCAATAGTTAATTTTATGAGAAGTGTTCATAAACTTGCTATTGGTGAGGCAACAGCAGAAAGAATAAAGCATGAAATCGGATGCGCCGGCATTCCTGATAACGGGGATGGCAAAACTATGACCGTGAAAGGTAGAGATTTAATTAATGGCCTTCCAAGGGAGGTTGTAATATCAGAAAGACAAGTTGCGGAAGCATTATCTGATGCTCTCTCTCAAATGATTACGGCAATTAAAAGATCTTTAGAGGTTGTCCCTCCTGAGTTAGCAGCTGATATTGTTGATAAAGGGATAATGTTAACCGGTGGCGGAGCGCTGCTTCAGAGACTAGATGAAGCTATCCGAGTCACTACAGGACTTCCAGTGTCCATTGCAGATGATCCATTGACCTGTGTAGCTAGAGGTACAGGGATGGCATTAGAGGAAAACCACAGACATCAAGATGTTTTCCTAAGTGATTAATAATAAAAAAGTTTTTTTAGTTTTTATTATTTGCTTTTTTTCGTTTACCACATTAGCGCTTTTCCCTAATTATGGCGATAAATTACGATTAAATGTATTCTTTATAAAAAGTATAATAGAAAAACCCTTTGAATATTTATATTTAAAAATTGGTAATTATTTTAATACTATTAATACCAATAAAGACTATATCCAAATTATTAATAATCTTGAGTCTGAAAATATCTATTTGAAGGAAGTAAACAGCTATTTAAGACTAATAACATCTAAATATGCTGAGCAATATAAAATTTTTCATGAAAGCACAATTCCTTTACCTCAATCCGTAGGAGTTTCTATAATTGGAAATAGAAACTTAACTTATGATAAAAGCTTTATTATTAATAAAGGCTCTAATAGTGGAATAAAAGTTGGAGATTATGTTATTGATGTCTTGAACGTTGTAGGAAGAGTTAAAAGCACTACTGCCAACACCTCAGAAGTTATTACTGTTAAAAGCATTAATTATGGCGATGAAGTAGAAATTAATAGCCGATCATATATCGTCAGCGGAACAAATAACGAATATTTAAGTTTTTTAAGGCAAAAAGAAAGTATGGATATTCCTAATTTTAGATTTGGGGATGTTGCAATTATCAAAAAAAATCACGTAAATCTTATGTTAGGAAGGGTTGATTTTATTGATGATCAACCGGTGCTATTAACTAACGATGATATAAATTTAAATAATTTAAGAGTGTACAGCGATGATTAGATTATTTTTTTTATTGTTATTTTTTATTTTATATGGAGTTCAAAGTATATTTTTAAATGATTTAATTTTGTTTAGTTTAGTCAATATAAGTTTTTTTTCTATTTTAAGACAAAAAAATTTATATTTATCAGATTATTTAATATTTATTTGCTCAATTTTTTTGGTTGAAATATTTACAAACCTACCATTATTTTTGGGGGTCGTAATTTTGTCATTACCAACGTTGGGGATTAATAGATTAATTTATAACTTTAATTTTAATAATTTTTATAAGTCATTCGTTATATTTATTTTGAGCCTTCTAACAATATTTGGAATTGATAAAAATATTTATCCCAGAGCATTGAGTTTTGATTATTTTATTTTTTTTATGTTATTTATTTTTGTATTTTTAGGCTTGCAGTTATATGGAAAAAAACAGAACTAGCTTAGACAGTATTAAGATTTTAAATCGAAGATCGTTTATTGTAATCCTCCTAGGTTTATTTTTTTCTATAATTGTTGTAATAAGGCTATTTTCTTTACAAATTATAAATTCTAATTTTTATAAAAAAAAATCCTCTAATAATAAAATATCTATAAAAATAATTCCGCCATTAAGAGGTGATATTTTTGACTCAAAAAATACTCTTTTGGCAGGAAACGCTTCACTATATGAATTTGTAATTTTTAAAAATCTTAACAAGGACTATCTTGAGGAAATAAAATTAATCAATGAGAAATTAAATTTGAAACTTGATTTTGAATATCATAAATCAAAATTAAATAAATTTAACTCTTATATGCCTTATTCTTTATTAAGAGCCACCTGGGATAAATTAGTAGAATTTGAAAAAAATAAATTTTTATTTACTGCTATTAAGATTATTGAGTCCAAAAAAAGATTTTATGCTTATAAAAATATGTCTCAAATAATTGGTTATATGGGCATGCCTAAAAGCGATGATGCATTATACTCAAAAGGGGTATTTCACCTTGAGAAAGCTTATGAAGATCAACTTAAGGGTGAGCCAGGTAAAATTTTTAATGAAGTTAACTCTAAGGGTAAAATTATTCGAGAAGTATCTATCCAAAATCCGGTTAAAGGGAATGATTTAAAACTTACGGTAAATTTAGAATTACAAAATTATGTACAATCTATTTTGCCCCTAGAAAAAAAAGGTTCAGCGGTAGTGCTTAATAGATTTGATGGATCTATTTTATCTATGAATTCTAACCCTACATTTGATAGTCAGATTTTTGAGGATAGGGATAATGAAATGATATCATCATTGTTTGAAGATAAAAATAAACCCTTGTTCAATAGGGCCTTTTCTGGTTTTTACCCTCCCGGTTCAGTGTTTAAACCAATTCCTGCATTGCTTGGGCTTCAAAAAAATTTAATTAATGAAAATACAGAAGTATTTTGCAAAGGTCATTCATCTTTAGGCGATCGAAATTATTATTGTTGGAAAAAAGAGGGCCATGGCAATGTTAATTTAAAAAGGGCTATTAAAGAGTCGTGTGATGTCTATTTTTATGAACTTGCAAAAAAATGTAATATTGATGATTTATCTGAATTAGCTACCAATCTTGGTCTAAACCAATCTTATGATATTGGTTTATCTAATATTGATAAAGGGTTAATCCCCAATAAAAAATGGAAAAAAGCTTTTTTAGATCAGGGCTGGTATACAGGCGAAACACTCATAACATTTATTGGTCAGGGTTATAATTTAACATCACCTCTCCAATTAGCAGTTTTATATTCAGCCATAATTAATGGGGGTCTTTATCCTTCTCCTAAAATAAATATTAATATGCCGACCAGATATCTAGGCAAAGAATATAATAACGATTATAAAGAAATTATTATCAACTCCTTAAACGCTGTAGTGCAAGAACAAAGGGGAACGGCTAATAGGTTAAATATGCTTAATCCAAATTATGTAAAAATTGGAGGTAAAACAGGTACCTCTCAAGTAATTAGAATTAAAGAGAGCGAAAGGGAAAATGACCTATATAAAGATAAAGAAATTGATGAAAGGTTTATAGATCATTCTGTATTTGTGGGTTATGCACCTTACGATAATCCAAAATATATAGCTGCTGTAATAATTGAAAACGGTGGATCTGGTTCTGCTGTCGCAGCCCCTATAGCGCATGAAATTTTAAATTACGCTTATAAAATCGATGTTTAAAAATATTAAGTCCTTACTAGACCTCAATTGGGTTTATTTTTTTATTATCTTAGTTATTTTTTGGATTGGCGAAGTCAATTTATATTCAGCGGCTAATGGTTCTTTAGACCCATGGGCATCAAGCCAATTAAAAAGATTTTTACTTTTTTTTCCTTTGTTTATTTTTGTCTTACTCCTTCAGCCAAAATTTATTTATAATTTTAGTGAAATAATTTTATTAGTAGTAATTTTAGGTTTAATTATCACATTATTTTTTGGTTATACGGGTATGGGGGCTACACGTTGGATAAGAGTTGGTAACTTCAATTTACAAGTTTCAGAGTTTGCCAAAATTGCTTTAGTAATATTTATGGCAAAGTATTTTCATAAATTAAATGCAGAGCAAACAATCGGGTTTTTTAGATCTCTTATACCTCTCATTGTTTCTGTAATTATGTTTATTCTTGTTGCTATACAACCTGATCTTGGAACTGCTGTGATCATTTTATCCCTTGGATTATTGGCTATATTTTATGCAGGAATTAAATTAGTTTACCCATTAATAGCTTTAGGAACTGTGGTGGCATCAAGCCCATTTTTATGGACCTTATTAAAACCTTATCAACAAAATCGAATAAAAATATTTTTGAATCCTGATTTAGACCCATTAGGCAAGGGATACCATATTATCCAATCTAAAATTGCAATTGGTTCAGCGGGACTTAATGGTAATGGATTTTTAGAAGGCTCTCAAAGCAGTTTAGATTTTATCCCTGAAAAAGAAACTGATTTTGTATTTTCTATTTTTTCAGAACAGTTTGGTTTTATCGGTTCTATTATTATTATATTTTTATTTTTTATTTTTTTTATAATTCCTATAATTAAGACATTTAAACTCACGCAGGTATTTAATAAAATTATTCTTTTTACACTTTCATTTAAAATTTTTTTTGAATTTTTAATAAACATTTCCATGACAGTTGGTTTGGTGCCAGTGGTTGGAGTGGCATTGCCTTTTATGTCATTTGGTGGAAGTTCTTTGTTGAGTAACATGATTATTTGTGCATTATTAATGAACTTTATGGCTATAGAAGAAAAAAAAAGGATGTTTGGATGAGCGCAATAGTAAAAAGACCTTGGGGTAGTTATATTGTTTTAGCTAAATCTAAAGATTTTTTAATCAAGAAAATCAAAGTTAACCCTGAGGGCGTTCTTTCTTATCAATCACATAATTATCGTTCAGAGCATTGGGTGATAATTGAAGGAAAGGCAACAGTAATTATTAATAATAGAACTTATTATAGATCAGAAAATGAGCATATATTTATCTCCAAAAAAGCTAAACATCGAGTATTGAATGAAAGCGCCAAAAAAAATCTGATTATTATTGAAGTTCAAACAGGAACTAAATTTTTAGAGTCAGATATAAAGCGATATTCTGACATCTACGGGAGAAAAGATTGAAAATTTTAGTTGAAATATCTGTTGGGGATTTGTTTGATAAAATAACCATACTGAATATTAAACTTAAAAAAATAACTGATAATGAAAAATTAATTAATATTTCTAAAGAGCTTGAAGTTTTAAATGCCGAATCCAAGAAAGTTAAAGTTTTAGATCAAAAAATTCTTTTTGATTTAACCTCAAAACTTCAAAATATAAATGAAGAATTATGGGATATTGAAAATCTTAAACGAGAATTTGAGGCTAAAAAAGATTTTGGAGAATTATTCATTAAGTTATCAAGAGATGTGCATTTCAAAAACGATATTAGAGCTGAAATTAAAAAGGAAATTAATTTACTGTCGAATTCCAATATTGTTGAGGAAAAAGAATATTCTAAATATTAACTTTATTTAAGCTAATTAAGGCTTCATCCAATTTTGATCTACCATTTAAAAAAGATAGTTCTAGCAATACTACTATACCCCTAATCTTTGCGTGAGATTTTTTGATTAATTTTATCGAGGCTTTGATGGTGCCGCTCGTTGCAAAAATATCATCTATGATAGCTACATTGTCTTTAGCATTTATCATGTCTTTTTGAATTTCTAATTCATTTGAACCATATTCTAAAATATATTTAGTAGAGTAAGTTTTTCCAGGTAATTTGCCTTTTTTTCTAATCATAACCAATTTTTTCTTCAATTTATATGCGACTGCCGCTGCAAATATAAAACCCCTTGAGTCAATACCGACAATAGTTGAAGCATTTATTCTCTTAACTTCTGAGGCCATTTGATTTACTACTTTATTGAAAATAGTGGGATTTGATAAAATTGAAGAAATATCATAAAAAGCAATACCTTTTTTAGGAAAGTTTTTTATAATTCGAATACTTTTTAGAGTTTCATTCATGAATAGGACAATTAAATCAGTATTTAACAAAAAAAACAAAAAGAAAATAGTTTGTTTAACATCCTACAGTTATAACTTTACAAAAATTATAGATGACCTAGTTGACATTGTTTTAGTTGGAGACTCCATGGGAATGGTCTTATATGGAATGAATAATACTAGAACAGTTTCTGATCTGATGATGATTAATCATGCTAGTGCTGTTAAAAAAGCAGCTTCTAAATCGTTAGTTTTTTTTGATCTACCTTTTAGAAAAAAGTTTAATGAAAGTGAAATCATTAACAGAGTTATTAAGATTAAGAATTTAACTAAATGTGATGGCGTTAAGATAGAAGGTAATTTAGAATTAATAGATATTATAAAATACTTAACTAAAAAAAATATACCAGTAATGGCACATTTAGGGCTTCAACCACAAAAATATTCTAATTCTAAAAATTTTAAAATATATGGAAGAAACGATAATGATTTAGAAAAAATTTTAAATGAGTCTATTTTATTGGAAAAAGCAGGTGCAATCTCCATACTCATAGAGGGAGTTTTGACTAATATAGCTAAAATAATAACGCAAAAAGTAAAGATACCTACTATCGGAATAGGAGCTTCAGAGTACTGCGATGGTCAAATATTAGTTTCTGAAGATATGCTAGGTTTATTTACTGAATATCACCCCAAATTTGTAAAAAAATATTCTAATTTAGCAAAGTCAGTGAAGATAGCGGTTAAAAAATTTGCTGATGAGGTAAATGAAAAAAAATTTCCAAATAAAAAATTTCGTTATGATTAATATGTTCTTGAAATAGACTCTTCTAATAATTTTTTCATTAGCTTTGATTGATTATTTTTATAAAGGTTTAATATTTGTAATGAGTTAGATCTATATTTCTCAAGAAATTTAATAATTTCTTTTTTTATCTCGTATTTACTTAATAAACTTGAGATAAATTTCAGATCTTTATTAGACCTTTTTTTCTTATCAAATATTGAGCAAACCAAAGTATTTTCCTCTATTTTTGATTTTTTTAGTAATAAAATGATAGGTAAAGTTACCTTTCCCTCTATAAAATCTTTACCAATTTTTTTACCAAATTCTTTTTGACCAAAATAATCCAAAGAATCATCAATAATTTGAAAAATTATTCCAAAATTTATTCCTAATGTATTAAGTCGCTTAATTATTTGATAATCATGATTCCCTAAAATTGCAGGTATTTTCATTGCAGCGCCAAATAGTTCAGCGGTTTTTAAAGATATAATTTGAATATATTCTTTAGTGGTTAGCTTAATATTTTTTTCATTTGTTAGTTGTAAAAACTCCCCTTCAGAAATTTTACTACTTACTAGAGACATTGCCTCCATAGACTTAATAGACTCACTTTTTGCCATTAGCTGAAAAGATTTAGAAAACATAAAATCACCTAACAGGACACTATATTTATTA
>Ga0181552_10000939_pt1 | contig 22355 bp, 16 predicted proteins | sample 011ome_18_FD_130583 | JGI IMG/M metagenome (GOLD analysis project Ga0181552, IMG submission 130583) | Coastal salt marsh microbial communities from the Groves Creek Marsh, Skidaway Island, Georgia - 011501BT metaG (megahit assembly) | ecosystem: Environmental > Aquatic > Marine > Intertidal...
TGCCGCCTCAAACAAGGCCGCCTGCGCTTTATCAGGCCGCGTGCCACGGGTCATCAGCCAGACCATTTCAGCAAAGCCGATATTGCCGATCAAATCCTCAATCGGAAACCCCCGAAGCCGAATTTGACCCGGCGCCATATCAATAATATCGGTTTGCCACCAATCTGCTACATCCGTCATGGCTTCTGCTCCTTCACCGGTTACCGCTGGTTTCTGACGCTTTTGCATCACCAGCAAGGCCAATGATACCGTCAGCATATAATTCATTGATCTGAGTGGCTGAAAACCCAAGTCTTTCCAAACATAGGCCGGTATCTGCACCAATGACCGGCGGATTACGCGTCAGCTTGCCAAGACGCCCGTCAAGGCTTATCGGTAGGTTTGGCAGCCGGCCTTTTTCACCATTAGGCATGGTGGTTTCAAGAAGATAACCACCGTCATTCAGATGCGGATCGTCAAACAGCGCTTCGGGCCGCGCGATCGGTGCAAAGGGAAGGTCAGCCGCAACCGCCTTTTCGGTCAATGTCGCTAGATCAAGACCAGCAATCAGCGTCGCCAGCTGTGGCAACAGTCGCTGACGCGCCTCGATACGCTGATTATTGGTGGCCAGCGTTGCATCGGTGCCCAGATCATCACAGCCAAAAATACGGCAAAATCTTTGCCAATGATTATCCGAGGTAATGCCAAGAAACACCATATGATCATCCTTCGTGCAGAATTGATCATAAATCGCCCATGCAGATACCCGCGCTGGCATCGGCGGCACCGGCTCATCCGACTGCGCGGCATAGGCAAGATGCTGCCCCATCAGGAACATTGCGCTCTCAAACAGCGCCGATCTAACCAATTGCCCTCGTCCAGTTTTCTGCCGTTCGATCACTGCTGCCTGAACCGCAACAACACCGAAAGCACCGCCCATAATATCGACGACGGACGCACCAGCGCGCAATGGCTGACCGGGCGGCCCAGTCATATAGGCAAGCCCACTCATCATTTGCACAACCTCATCAAGCGCAACCCGGTTTTCGTAGTGGCCCGGCAAAAACCCCTTTAACGAAAGATAGATCAGACGCGGATAATCTGCGGCTATCTGTCCGTAATCCAGCCCCAGCCGTGTCATCGTTCCGGGAGCAAAATTTTCAATCAACACGTCACTTTCAGCCAAAAGCAGTTTCACAATCCGCAGGCCACGCGGATCTTTCAGATTAATTGCTACGCTTTGCTTATTCCGGTTAAAAAAGGGAAAATAACCGGTGCCAAACCCTTTTAACCGCCGTGTCGGATCACCTGCAACAGGCTCAATCCGGATCACCTCAGCGCCTAGATCAGCAAGGATCAAACCGGCGGTTGGCCCCATAACCGTGTGGCCAAAATCAAGCACACGCAGCCCCGCAAGCGGCATGGCATCAGCAATCATATATTAGCTCCGTCGACACTATCTCTCGGACCTATCCGGATCAGCGCGTCAAGCATCAAAACGCCCTCAGATCGCACCAGTACCGGATTAATCTCGGCCTCGGCAATCCGGTCAACATCTGCTAGTCTTGACAGGTTTGTTATCAGCTGGGCTAATGCATCAAGATCACCCTTGGGTTTTCCGCGATAGCCACGAAGGGTGGCAAAGCCCTTGACCTCGGCAATCATCCTATGCGCGGTCGCCAGGCTAACCGGTGCCGGACGTATGCTCACATCTTGGTAAATCTCGGCAAAAATACCGCCTGCGCCAACTGTGATGACCGGCCCAACCAGATTATCATGCCGCAACCCAACCAGCGCCTCGCCAAGCCCGAGGGCCATTTCTTGAACCAGTATCCCATCAATCGTTGCCGTTGGCGCATGAATTTTCACCACGCGCTGCATCTCGGTAATTGCCGCCTCAAGCGCCGCCTCCGACTCAATCGAGAGAACCACGGCTCCATAATCAGATTTATGCGGCAAATCAGCTGAGACGAGCTTGGCAACCAGCGGGAAGTCCAGCGCCGCTTCAGCAACGGCTACCGCTGCAATTGCTGCCGATTTAGCCGAATTCTCTGTAACACCGGCTTTATAGTCACGGGCAGGCAAAAACAGCTGGCGCGGCCCCTCGATACCAAGCGCGGTAAAAAGCTGATAGCCATCAACCTCATTCAACAGCCCCCCGGACGCACCAATTCCGATCGCCTCAATAATCGTATCTAGCTGCTGCCTTAGGGGCAGATGGTCATCCGCATTCATGCCAATTTGATGTGATTGGTCACCATCATCCAGATCGGATCCGGCATCATCACACATCAATAGCCCAATGCTGTCGGCACAGCTCTCGACACTGCCAAAGCACGGAATTCCGGCCGCCTCCAGCATCATCATTGATTTGACTGCAACCGGCAATGGAAAGGCTGCCACCGGTGCCGCTTTCGGATTTTCGGCAACCGCATCGATGATCGGCTTTACTGCCAGTTCGGGATTAAATTGCGCCGACGAGCCAATTGCCACAACAACAATCCCGGTTTCGGGATCATTGATCAATTGGGTGATGGCCTTTTTCATAATATCATACTGGGCGCCGGCAAGCGTAACATCGACAAGTTTGCCAGTACCGCTTGGAATATTCTGCGAACGGAAAAACGTCCGTGAGGCCGGGCTTAATCCAGCCAGCTTAACGCCGCGGAGGCTGAGCTGATCAACCAGCATCGCGCCACCGCCGCCAGTTGTCGTCACAACGGTTGCGCGGCGTGGACGCGGTCCCAATCGGGGCTTTTTCATCAATAATGCAGGCGCTTCAAACAGCGCATCAAACTGGTGAACCTCGGCCACCGAATGCTGAGCCAGAAACGCCCGAACCGCTGCCGCCTCTCCAGTCATGGCGCCAGTATGCGAAACCGATAGGGCCTGACCATCGGCCGATTTGCCAAGCATATATGCCACTACCGGTTTTCCAAGCCGTTTCGCTGCCGCGGCAAATTCGGCAAAAATCTGCGGATTTCGCATCGTTTCCAGAAACAACACAAACCCGTCGATATTGTCATCTTCAACCAAGGTCAGGCCAAGCCTGCCAACACAGGACTGCGCCTCATTACCAAGCGAGACTAGCGCGGCAAAACCAATATTCCGCGCCTGCCCCCGTGACACAAGCGTGCCGATCAGACTGCCACTATGCGATAGAACTGCAAGTCGCCCACGTGGCAATTTGTCGATTTTAAAGGCGGCATTGGTGGTGCAAATAAAACCATTATTGGTGTTTACCACACCCATAGAATTTGGCCCGATCAGCATAATCTTGGCAGCCGTCGCCTTTGCCACAAGCCGCGCCTGCCGTGCTTGGCCTTGGCTGCCAGCCTCGGCAAACCCGTCGGCCAGAACCGAGACAATCCTGACACCAGCGGCGATACAATCATCCAGCGCCGCCTCAACCAATTCAGTGCCAAGCAGAATGTAGGCGTGATCTACCTTTTCAGGAATTGCCGAGACCGACGGATAGGCCTTGATGCCGAGCACCAGGTCACGGCGTGGGTTAACAATAAAGATTTTACCGGCAAACCCATGTTCCTGGCAGAACTGTAATGGCCGCGCCGACAGTTTTGTTGCATCGCCCGACACACCGATAAGCGCAATTGATTTTGGCGCAACAAGCGCCCGCCCAAGATCATCGCCAAACCCATTCGTAAAATCACTCATAATATCGCCCATTATCAGCCATCAACTTTTGGCGGCCTCGGCGGACGCTGCGAGAAACGCCGTTCAAAAATACCCTCAGCAATCCGGTTTTTCAAAATTTCAGTGGACCCGCCTGCAATCATCCAGCCGCGCGTTCGGCGCATGCAATATTGCACGATGCTATCATCACTAAAGCCCAGCGCACCCATCACCTGCAAAGCCTCGTTTGCGGCAAAGAAACCAGCCTCGTTACACGCCAGTTTTGCCAGAGCCGAATCATGCGCCGATGGTAGACCATTATCAGCCCTTGTTACTGCCCGCATCAGCAATAACTGGGCCGCCTCAAGCCGCATTTCCATTTCGGCAAATTTCCACTGAATCCCCTGAAATTCACATATGTCACGGCCAAATTGCTGGCGCGTTTTGGCATGGTCACGGGCCTCGCTAAAGGCTTTGCGCCCAACTGCAACTGCCCGCGCCGCGTTACCAAGCCTTTCAATGTTAAAGCCGGAAATCTGTTTTTTAAACCCGCCCGGACCAAGCAGGATATTCGCCTTTGGTATCCGACAATTGTCAAAATAAAGTGGTGACCATGACTCACCATTCATATAGCGATAGCCCGGGCCAATCGATAAACCCGGAGTGCCCTTTTCGATGATCGCCGAGCCAATACCGTCGGTGCCCGGACCAAACCGTAAATAGACCAGAACCAAGTCTGCCTCTGCGCTATTCGTGCCGAAAACCTTGCTGCCATTGATCAGAAAATCATCCCCGTCAGGCGTCGCCGATGTTTTCAGTTCGGTAACAGACGATCCTGCATCCGGCTCGGACATGCCAACCGACATCACACCTTTCCCTGCGAGCAGGTCAGGCAGGAACCGCGCCAATTGATCATTACTGGCATATTCAGCGAATGTGCGGATTGCACCGAAATTGCCAGCCTGCACCACATCAGCACTGCGCGGACAAAATTCAGCAACCGCTTGAATGGCCAAAACGGCATCGCTTAAACTGCCACCAATACCGCCCTTGGCTTCGGGAATGGTAATGCCAAGAAGCCCCATCTCAGCAAAACGGGCAGCAATATCCCATGGATAACCGTCGCTATTGGCTCGCTCAACTGCTCCATTCGCCAGCTCGTTAGCGGCAAAGCGTCGAACCGTATCATAAAAAATCTGCTGATCTTGAGTGAGTTCAAAATCCATCTAGGCATCCTCATCATCATTAAAAACAGCCGCTCCACTGAAGGCAAGCTGGTTGATTTCATCATCGCTAAATCCAGCCAACAATAATGCCGCACGCCCCCCCTGGCCGAGGCGCGGCGGTGTCATTGCCACTTGGTTACTTGACGATGCTGGGGTCAGGCCAGCGATGCGTGCCGCTGGCAATTTACCAAACTCGCCAATTTCAACCCAGCCAATTGCCTCTATTTCAGCAATTTGAGGATCAACGAACAGATCATCGTAGTTATGTACCGGCGCGTTCAATATATCAGCTTTTGACAACACATCTACCCAATGTGCGGTCGGTTTTTGCATGATATGAGGCGCGACCAGACTATTGATTTCTGGGGCGTTATCAAGCCGGGCCTCGGCCGAATTAAACCGCGGATCATCCAGCCATTCATCTGTACCCAGATGCTGGCAGAGGGCAGCAAAATGCGGGTCTCGGCGCGCATTTAAACTAAGATACCCGTCCGCTGTCGCAAAGGTACCAACCGGCGCACCAACCGGCTGGACGGCCGAGCCTTCAAATTTTTGCGCAACAAGACGTGCCTCTTGAAAGGCCATCGCACTTTCCAAAAGACTTGTTTGAATATGACAACCGTGCCCGGTCGTTGCGCGCCGGTACAACCCAGCAAATACCGCCTGACTGAGGTAAAGGCCGGTTGAATAATCAATCGCCAGCATATTAATCCGACGCGGCAATCCAGTCTGATCCCGGTTAATGCTCATCAGGCCGGTATAACCTTGCATCACGGTATCAGTTGCCGGCATATGGCTTTTCGGGCCAGTCGGGCCAAATCCGGTAACCGACGCATAGACGACGTTCGGATTAACTGCCGCCACAGCGGCATAATCAATGCCCAGCCTCTTTGTTACATTAGGCCGGTAATTTTCAATAATGACATCAGCCTTTGCCGCCAGCTTGAATGCGGCAGCACGGCCATCAGGGGTTTTCATATCAAGGGCAAGGCTTTTCTTACCGCGGTTCAAGACAATTGATTCAGCCGAAAAATCACCTTTACGAAGGCCAAGTGAGCGGCACCAATCACCACTACCCTGCGGCTCGACCTTGATAACATTGGCGCCATTGCGGCCCAATAGCAGCCCGCAATAGGGCGCAGCGACCCCTTGGGCAAATTCCACAACAAGCAACCCATCAAACGCATCTGCCATTGGACCGGTCATGTCAGCGGCTCTTTTTGTCTAGAAAAGCTGTTACCGCGGCATGATGCTCATCACTGGCGTAGCAGATCGACTGCGCCTCAGAACCTAGCGCAAACACCGTTTCAAGCGTTAAATCAACCGACCGATTGACGATTGATTTTGACAAGGCAACCGCGCTTGGTGGTCCAAAGCACAGACTTTGTGCCCAGTCCCGCGCCTCATCAAGCAGCGTTTCGGTTGCGGCCAGCCGATCGGCAAGGCCAATCATGTGAGCCTCATCAGCAACGACAGTGCGGGCACTGAAAATCAACTCTTTGGCACGCGTTGTACCAACACGGCGCGGCAGGAAATATAACCCGCCGCCATCCGGGATTAGGCCGCGTTTCAAATAGGTCATCGAAAAGCTTGCCGCCGGCCCTGCAACAATGAAATCACACGCCAGCGCAAGATCACATCCCAGACCCGAAGCGGCACCATTCACCGCCGCAATGACCGGCTTGTCCATATGATAGATCGTGGCAATCAGACGGTGCGTCTGTTTTTGCCGCTTCCAGCCATTAAATCCAACCCTGCCACGCGGTGCCTCCAAACGCTCAAGCATTCCGCCAATATCCCCGCCAGCGCAAAACCCACGCCCCGCCCCAGTCAGCACAACTGCCCCAACCGCGTCATCAGCATTCACCTCGTTAAGGGCATCGATCAGGGCATTTCGCATCGCATCATTGATCGCATTTCGTTTTTCAGGCCGGTTTAATGTAACTGTCGCCACATTGCCTTCACGGGCGACATCAATCAGGGGTGGTGTGCTTGTCATCAGGGGTTTGTCTCTGTAAATTAATGGTTGGTCCGTCAGCATAACGCTTTGTAAAAAAACGAAATATGGAGAAAATATCGGATATTTACCAATGAGAATAAGGTAAAAAGCCGCAGTTGTCATGTAGCAGATTTAACTACACTTGTGACATTGAAGATTTATCTAAATAAAAGCTATTTTGACCTTGCAGCACTGCCGTTCTGTTGAAACAATATGGGTCACTTCGCGACCAGAAACCCCCCTTGGTGCCGACATGGTTCTTATAGAAAAAATCGCCGATTATATTGTGCAGGAACAAACCCGCACACTTCCACCACGCACGATCCATCACGCCAAACGCGCCGTGATCGACTGGTTTGCAGCGATGTATCCGGGTGCTGTTCAGGAACCCAATCCGATGCTACGCGCTGCCTTGCTTGACAGTGGCGATCCTCAGCACGCAATCATCTTTCCGACCGGCGATCATTCGACAGTCAAGACTGCAGCTTTTTTGAATGGTGCTAGCGCTCATACCTCCGAATTTGACGATATTTTCCGCGATGGTGGGCTACATCCGGGCTGTGCGACAATTGCTGCCGCGCTTGCCGTTGCGCAAAAACACAAGCGATCCGGCGATGCCTTGCTGCGAAGCGTTACCGCGGGTTATGAAGTTAGTAGCCGCATCAGTGCTGCAATGGGCCGTGATCATTATCGCTATTGGCACACAACCGCGACTATCGCCACCTTTGGTGCCGCCGCCGCTACGGCTGTGCTGCTTGGCCTGAACCGAGATCAGACAGCCCATGCTTTGGCAACCTCGGCAACACTTGCCGCCGGATTGCAACAGGCATTTCGTTCTGACGGGATGAGCAAGCCCCTGCACGCCGGTCATGCTGCCGAAACCGGTGCTATGGCTGCGATAGCTGCCAGCAAAGGGGTCACGGGGGCGCTTGATGTGCTTGAAGGGCCAGCTGGAATGGGCGCAGCGATGAGCGGCACAGCAGATTGGGATAAAGCCACATCAGGCCTTGGCAATACCTATAATATCGAGATGATTACATTTAAGAACCATGGCTGTTGCGGTCATACTTTTGCCGCTATTGATGGGGTGTTGGCGGTGATGAATGCCGAGCAGATGAGTGCCAGTGACATTGCAGATATCGCCATCGCGAGCTACGGTCCGGCGGTTTCGATTACTGATCGAGCTGACCCGCAAACCCCACAAGAGGGCAAGTTTTCAATGCAATATGTGGTGGCGCACGCAGCGCATTATGGCAGTGTCCGCATTGAGGCTTTTGGTGCAGAGCGGATGCGTGATCCGGGGATTCGCGCGATGCTGCCGCATATTCAGGTCAGCCTTGATCCGCAAATCGACGCCCAATTTCCATCACGTCGGGCGGCGCATGTCTCCATCACCACGCGTGATGGCAGGACATTTTCTCATTATCAGCCCACTCGCAAAGGCGACCCCGACCTGCCGCTGTCGGATGATGAACTAAACGCAAAATTCATTGAACTAACAATGCCAATTCTGGGCAGCATTTCGACCAACGCGCTTTTGGAAAAATTATGGCAGCTAGAAACCATCGAGGTCGCCAGCATACTCGCATCTGCCGTAATCCGCCGCGATAGCGAAACTGGCAATCACTTGCCAAACTAACCCTGCTTTGGAGTGCAAAATGACCGCAAAACCAGCCTATAATGATCTTCAGCAGCATATTGCCGCATTGAAAGACCGCAACCTCCTCATTGAGGTTGACCGTCAAATCGACAAAGACAGCGAAATGCACGCATTGGTAAGATGGCAATTTATTGGTGGCATGAAAGAAGAAGATCGCAAGGCGTTCCTGTTTACCAATGTCGTTGATGGCAAAGGCCGCAAGTTCGACATACCGGTCCTGGTGGGTGGTCTGGCCGCTAATCGTAGCATCTACAGCGTTGGCATGGGCAGCTCGGTCGAGGCGATTCAGGCCAAATGGGACAATGCAATTTCAAACCCGATTGACCCGCGATTTGTTAATGAGGCCCCGTGTCATGAGATCATCGAAGATGGTGATAGCCTGAGCCAGCCAGGGCATGGCCTTGATGCGCTTCCCATTCCAGTGTCGACCCCCGGCTTTGACAGTGCGCCAACATTGAGCGCTGGCAATGTCATTACCAAAGACCCGGAAACCGGTGTCCAGAATATGGGCACCTATCGCTGCGCCCTGAAAGCACCTGACCGGCTTGTCGTCAGAATGGCAACGAGGGTTGGCGGGGCGGGCGGTTACCAGCATTATCAGAAATGCCAGCAGATGGGCATTACTGAAATGCCGGTAGCAATTGTCCTTGGCTGCCCGCCATATGTGGCTTTTATGGGACCGCAGAAACTACCGCTGGGGGTTGATGAATTTACCGTTGCTGGCGGACTTGCCGGTGCGCCAATTAATGTGACCAGGGCAAAAAGCGTCGATCTAGTTGTCCCCGCCGAAGCCGAGATTGTTATTGAGGGTTTTATCGACACGACCCAGGTTGAGCCCGAAGGCCCGTTCGGCGAATCACACGGGCACATCGCGCTGGAAGAATATAATATGCCAATGCGTATCACCACGATTACCCGCCGCAAAAAGGCGGTCGTTCCCTCCTACATCTCGCAAGTTGCACCAAGCGAGTCCAGCGTGATCAAACGGGTCGCCTATGAACCGTTATTCCTGCGCCACCTGCGTGACGAAAACAACATCAAGGGCGTGAAGAAAGTATCACTTCACGAACCATTGACCGGCCTGCTTCGTGTCACTGTTATCACCTGTGACGCCAATATGCCCCGCACCGAAATATGGCGTGCTCTCTACAGCGCCGCATTTTTCAAAGGGGATTGCAGCAAAATCTGTATTGCCGTAAATGAAGATATTGATGTTGACAATGCCGATGCCCTGTTCTGGGCAATGTCATATCGCACCAACCCGTCAGAGGATATGCAAACCCTTTTGCATCGCGGCCAAGGTCATGGGCCCAAGCGCGAACACGATGGCGAGGAAGATTCCAGCGTCCTGATTGATGCTACAATGAAATCACCGATGCCACCGCTAGCCCTGCCAAGCAAGGAATATATGGAGCGCGCGAAAGACATCTGGGACGAATTGGGATTGCCGCCAGTAAATGTGAAAATGCCATGGCACGGCTATTCACTTGGCGCATGGCACCAGATATGGGACCAAGCCGGCAAGCGTGCTGCCACTGGTGATTATCTGGAAAACGGCCGTATTTCAGCTGGCCAAACCCAAGAAAATCTCAAGCCTGAAACAAAGCTGGATCCTGAAACTAGCCTTCCTTCAAAGAAATAAGACGCGATAACTCTGGTCGTCTATAACCAGCTCTCGTGTTGAAAGGTCAGCCCCTAAGTTGGACAGTTTTGAACTCGCATATGTGATGTGCGTCGCCTTTGTGACTGCCGCGATCAATGGTTTTATTGGCGTTGGTGGCGGATTTTTGCCGGCCGTATTTCTGGCGCCGGTGATTGGCATCAAGTCACTGTTACCAATGCTTAGCGTTATGTTGCTAATCAGCAATTTTTCACGCTCATGGATCAACCGAACTGATTTTCACAAACGCGCATTTCTGCACATCGCAATTCCGGCAACCCCGATGGTGTTTCTGGGTAGCTATTTCTATTCGGTACTTGAACCAAGGATGATTTCGCTGTTTTTGGGAGTTGTCATTTTATCTTCAATCCCGATCCGGCGCTGGGCAAAATCGCGCGAGATTAAAACCTCACCAGAGGTACTAAGCTGTGTCGGGGGGCTATTTGGCTTTCTGTGCGGATCAGCAGTCGGCCCCGGAATGCTGTTGATACCATTTATGCTTGGCTTTGGCCTAACACCGGTTAATTTTGTTGCCACTTTGGCGGTGATTGCGTCATTTACCAATGTTGCGCGGGTAGCCAGTTTCAGCAGCCTCGGGCTGATTGACATGGATTTGCTGATTATCGGCGTGCTCGGGGGGCTTGTAACAATACCGGGCAATATCCTCGGTCGGAAAATCCTGAAAAAGCTGAAAGTAGGCGCGCATACTCTGCTGGTCGATATCGTAACCTTAGGCGGCGGTCTAAACTTTATTTGGATCGCCTTTCGATAGAATGGCCGCCACCACTCTTCTCAGCGCTAGGGCAATTACCGGTCGCCAGATTACTGATCACTGGAAAAAACCCCAACCAGTGGCATCGCAACAACGAAGACCTCAACTGCCTGAATGCTAACCGCTTTCATTAATTGTCCCTTTTTTGATTAATGACGCTGACCTCTATGGCGCTAATTTGAGCCTCGAAGCTATTAGGCCTTATGAACATAAATCGGGCTGCTCCATGCCTGATGACCATCTTCTTGGGTAACACGCACATAAAGCCGCTGTTCAGTCCCACTTTCAAGAGTAAATGGCTGCTCACCAGATAGCGTGTAGCTGTCCAGCAAATCAGGCAGCCGTTCAACAAGCAGGCGGATGTCCATGCCGCCACAATCAACGGAAATACCGTGCTGGTCAATGTCAGCTAGTGATGCCTCTAATGATTCGAAATTGGTTTGCACTGCAACCGTGCTTGCCAGCGCTGCATCATCAAGCCAGAAATCTACCGATGATGCGCCGCCAGTTGTAACAGTTTTCCACTCAACTTTAGTGGCAGAAACCTGCTGTGGCTGCCGGTTAGGATTCCAGAAATTTATTGGATTTATGCGCTTGACCTTACCGGCGCTGAACATCGTCGATACGTCCCATTTGACCAGTCGGCCACGCCCTCGGTAATGCTGTCCGGCACAGGTAACACGTAACCGGCTGAGCGGGCTTTGATCGTTCCATGGACGGATTGTGCGCACCAGATCCAGGCCATTGAAAATATCCACACGTTCAAGCGGCGCCGTACCGATAATTTCAAATTCAAGGCTAAGCCGATCCGCATCACTGCCTGCGATATCGCCAATTTGCAAATGCTGATCGCCGGCGCGTGCTGTTACATCCATATAGATCCGTGCACCTGTCGTCGCGTAATGACGGCGATTGCGAAACGCGCCAAAAAACGTATCGCGATCCAGTTTAGGTAACATATGACAGGTAAGCCCGCCATATGAGCCAAATTGACTATCGCCCGGATATTCGGCGCCCGGCCGGCCCTTATGGCCATCACTTGATCCGACGATGCCAACCCGATAGCCAGATTCGAACGCATCCCGAAGGATCCACTCAAATGTTCCCCACGACGAATGCACTTCGACCGATGGCTCAAGTTTGGCATCATGCGCGTATTTGATATCGGCATAGCGGCCCCCTACATGGGCAACAACAATGGCGTCTTCAGCCTGCAGCTTTTCGATCAGATCAGGCGTTGATAGGACGTCATTTTCTGGATAGTTACGGTCACTGATCAGCGCACGGCTCGACCGGTAAATTGGCCGGCCTTCGGTACGAAACCAGACATTATGATCACCGCCAAGGCCAGTATTACCCGACCATTCATAACCGGGTAATGTCATAAAGCGGCCATCTTCATTATATTCGGCGGTCAACTCATTTAAATGCTGCCAGAAAGCATCGGTAACCTGGAAATCATTGCCTTGATGACCTGCGATATCGAGAAACGCCTTATTGCGGGCAAAATCAAAATATTCACGTGCAGTTCCAACTCCGATTGTCTCGCCGCTTTGGGCGTGCATGTCACTCCAAAAATGCGCCCATTCGGCGTTACGGATTACCAGTGGATTTGTCGTTGCAATCACGTCATCCTGTTCATTCAAAACACTGATATACAAGACCCCCTCAGCATCAACTGACAGCTCTTCGATGACCAAAGCAAAATCGCCAGTTTTGAGATCAATCATATCAGGCAGGCCCTTTACGGGCATATTACTTTGCAGCATGATCTGGCCGCCAAGCCGGTTGGACGGGTTACCCCAGCTATCATCACCCTTTATCGACAAGCGGAAGGCTTCACCGGGGCGGCGCAATGTCGGGAGCACGGCCTTCCAGTTCACCGGATCACCGGGCACCATTGAGATCGTCGGATTTGCCGCACTGGGCAGGGCAATGAAATCTTGCGTGGCAAACGGGTCTACGGTGATCTGAAAGGTAAAAGCAGACTCGCAAAAGGTTTGCATCAACCAGCCGGGCGATCCCTTGGTTTGATTACCAAAGATAATCTCAATCTGGTCACCCTCGCGCAAAAAACGCAGGCAGCGAATATAAAGGCTTTTGTTCCACGGGCGAATATTACGCCGCGCCTCCCACGCTACATCAAGGACGGCACCATTCGATGCCTCAACCGTAGTATATCCAGGTGCCGTAGGATCATCAAATTGGATTGTTGAGCCATCAAAATGGCCCCGAAAACCGATACGCAAACCGCCCTGATCGTCAAGGCCGAATTTGCCCGCAGTATAAACCAGTTTAAAGGTCTGGTATGTGCCAACTTCAAAGCTTCCTATTGGCGATAATTTGGCTTCACCCATCAGGTCTTGGCGATAATCATTATAGGGCATAGCGGGGTCTACCTCGATTTAATAAGGGATAATAATTTATGGCGGCGGCCAGACTATGACACCTATCCAATATGAAAAGGTAAAATGGGCTAAATGAAAAGTAAAACTTACGCAGTCATGATGCAATAAACAGATAAAGCCCACACGTAACAAACCCAAATTAGCTCGATCGCTCATTGCATTCAGCAAATCTGCATGACAGAAAAGCGTAGATGCCTATTTCTTAAGCGATATGCCAAAAAATACTGGATTTTGAGACTTGCTCGGCTAAAGTTCACCGAATTCTAATTTAAAGTCTAAAAAACCCCAAAATCAAACACACATCCAGCTCTGACATATGAAATTTTCGCGTGAGGAAAAGGTATATACCAGATGAACATCTTGATCGAAAATGCTGGCATGTCCGTTGAAATGCTGTTCCTTTTCGGGCTGATCGTTGGTGCGTTATTTTGCTATGCAAGTGAGGCCATACCAATGGAAGTCACCGCCCTTGGGGTAATTTTGATCCTATTGGTGTTCTTTTACTTCTCGCCGATCATTGATGCAAATGGCGTTAATCAACTTCCCACGAGCAAAATATTAGCAGGCTTTGCGAATCCAGCGATGCTAACCGTTTTGGCCTTGCTCGTTGTTGGGCAAGGTGTTGTCAAAACCGGTATTCTGGAGATTTTCTCACGCCATGTGCTTAGCCTCAGCATGGGTAAATTATGGATAGCTACGTTAATTTCCTTGATTACAGTGCTATTCATAAGTGCCTTTTTAAACAATATTCCTGTGGTCATTATCTTCATCCCCATCATGCAAGGCATTGCCCAAAGATTTCATGTGCCAGCGTCAAAATTATTGATGCCACTGAGTTTCGTTGCGGTGGTTGGTGGCATGACAACGTTGGTTGGATCCGGCACAAATTTGTTGGTATCAAACGCGCTGCTCGAGGCTGGATTGAAAGGGTTTAGCTTTTTTGAGTTCTCCCTTCCCGGATTACTTCTCGCCGGTACTGGCCTTGCCTATGTGATGCTAATTGCGCCAAAATTTTTGCCGCACCGTACCAGCCTTAGTCATCGGATGCGGGAACGTCTTGATCAGCATTTCATGGCAGAAATCTCGATCGACAAAGACTCAAAACTAATTGGCCAATCGCTTGGGGTTCGGATGTTTCAGGAATTACCTGAGATAAATATTCGAATGATCAATCGTCTTGGTAAAACCATTTTACCACCTTTTACTGGACTTAAATTGAGGCATGGCGACAATATCGCGCTCTCAGCAACGCGCGAAGACCTGACGAAACTGATGGAGTCGGGTTATGGCCTGACACCTGCAGAGGGTTATCGGCGCAACCCAACCAGTCACAAAAAATCTGAACAGATTATTGTCGAGATGATGGTCACGCCATCATCATCGCTGGTGGATTCCACCATTGGCCGCACTGGATTTGAATATCTGCATAATTGTCAGGTTCTGGGCATACAACATCACGCCCATATGATCCGCAGTCGCATGGGACAGGCAAAATTATCCGCTGGCGATCTTTTACTGGTCAAATGCGACGCCGAAACCTTGCGTGGATTGCGCGAGGATCTTGATGTTGTTCTGGTCGAATTTTCAGTTGAAGAGTTACCCAACCTTAGGGCAGCAAATGTATCAATTTGCATTTTTATGGCGGTGGTTCTGTCGGCGGCATTTGGCCTCATGCCAATTGTCATATCATCTTTCTTTGGCGCCTTGGCGATGGTAGTGACAAACGTCATTACCCTGAATCAGGCCGCGCGTGCGCTCGATCATAAGGTCATAACGACCATCGCGGCAGCTCTTGCGCTTGGCGTTGCGATGGAGGCAACCGGCGCCGCGACCTATCTTGCCAACCTAATCTTGTCGGTTACCGGAACCGCAAGTCCAACCATTGTCCTTAGTTCGTTTTTCCTGCTTGTCGCACTGATGTCAAACATTATCAGCACCAAAACCTGCGCCGTTTTATTTGCGCCTATTGGTCTTCATATTGGTGCCGAGATCGGGGTTGATCCCCGCATTTTTGCAATCACCATTGTCTTTGCGGCCAATTGCGCCTTTGCCACCCCTTTTGCCTATCAGACTAGCTTGCTGGTGATGGGACCGGGCAGTTACCATTTCAAAGATTTTTTCAAAGTCGGGTTTCCGCTGGTGATCCTAATCTGGCTGGTTTATTCGGCCTTTGTGCCATGGTATTACGGGTTGTAGTTATAAAAATTTGTTATCGCGCCCCGCCACACGGGAAGGTTTAGACAGCATGGAACAACCCAAAGCTGCCAGTCGGCAACCATGGAAAAAAGTGCAATTTTCACCAACGAGCACCGGGCCACTTCATGGTTTGCGCGTGGTTGATCTATCGCGCCTTGTTGCTGGTAATATGACGTCACTTCAACTTGCCGATGCGGGCGCTGACGTCACCAAAATCGAGCCCCTAACCGCAGGTGACCCGCTTCGCGCTTGGCAGCAGGATGGAATCCAGACATTTTGGTCGGTCTATTGCCGCAATAAAAAAAGTCTCGCTTTGGATTTCCGGCATGATCAATCGATCGACATTTTAACGCGGCTGATTGACCGGGCTGATGTTCTAATCGAAAGTTTTCGAACGGGAACCTTGGAGTCGATGGGGTTGGCGCCAGCAAAGCTACATCAACGCAATCCGGGTTTAATCATTTTACGTGTATCAGGATTTGGTCAGACCGGCCCCTACAGCCACCGACCCGGCTTTGGCACGATGATCGAAGCAATGTCGGGATTTGCCAGCCGCACTGGTGAAGTTGGCGGCGGGCCGCTATTACCGCCGGTAGCACTGGCGGATATGGTATCCGGCCTTTATGGTTCAAACGGCATTATGATGGCGCTGCAAAGCCGCCAGAAAACTGGTCTTGGGCAGGTTATTGATCTTGCATTGCTTGACTCTATGGTATCGGTCATTGGACCTGATGCGTTTGATTATGCCGTTACTGGTGCAGTGAAACAACGCGTTGGCAATGGCTCGAACACGGCAAGCCCAAGAAATATCTATCAAACATCAGATAATCATTTCATTGCTATTTCAGCCTCTATTCAATCGACCGCCAAACGGCTATTCACGGCCGTTGGAGTTGGAGAAATGATTGAAGATCCGCGCTTTTCCACAAATGCGGCGCGGGTTAAACATCAGGCCGTAATCGATAAAATCGTTGGCGGCTGGATTGCAAAACGCAGCCGGCAAGAGGTTATGACAATTTTTGAGTCCGAGGGCATCACCGCAGCCCCAGTGAATAACATTGCAGACAATGCCGCAGATCCGCATTTTATCGAACGCGGCATTTATGTTGCGGCTGAGGATAATTCGGGCAGCGATGTGGCAATGCACCAGCCCTTACCTATCATGCAGGATAACCTTAGCCGCCTGCGGTTTCCGGCGCCCACGCTTGGCCAGCATAGTCGCAGCCTGCTCGCCGAAGCCGGATTTCAGGATAATGAGATTGACCAATTAATTGCTGATTGCGCCATTTTTCAACAGCCAGCCTAACCCTTATCATGTGCGCAGGCCGAATATTTTGACACAAATTTCTGGATATTCTGGATATTCTGGCGCAATTTTCTGATACGAAATTTTCCGCGACAATAGACGGATGGTAGCGTAACTTAACCAAATCACATATGCCGATATCCAGTCAGGGCGTTAGTAAGCCTACCGGTTTGAAGCCCTGCAAAAAGAAATCACCAATAGCCATGCCAGCCACCTTTTACGCCTTTCTAACCGCCCGCGCTGCTGTCAGTCTTGTTACCGCAATGCTGTCAATTGCGATTGGCTGGCATCTTTATCAAAATAGTGGCGACCCATTTGATTTGGCTCTTGTCGGGCTCATGCAGATTCTGCCAATTTTTCTGTTCTTCTTTGTGACCGGCTGGGCCACCGACAGCCTGCCGCGCAAGGCTCTGTTGATCACCTGTACAATCAGTGAAATGTTAATTCTAGGCGGCATCACGCTTGCTATGCTGGCAGATGAGTTGAACTTGACAATCATCTTTTCGTTGTTGTTCGCACATGGCGGCGTAAAGGCGTTTTACACCCCCGCACAACAAGCGATCATCCCGAATATCGTGCAAGCAGATATGGTCTCACGGGCGATTGCGCTAAATTCAACTATTGGCAAGGTTTTCGGAACAGCAGGACCGCTGCTGGCTGGTATCTTGATCACCTTAATTGATGTCTACACCTATCTTGTTGCGGCTGGACTGATGGCTATCGGTACCATTGCCTATTTATTCCTGCCAAAATTGACCCGCCTGAAACCAGCTGGCAGAAGCCTTGAGATGGTTCTTGGTGGGGTTGCTTATGTTCGGTCGAATTCGATTGTTCTGGGCGCCATTGCGCTTGATTTATTTATTGTTCTGATGGGTTCGGTTGTTGCATTATTGCCGGTGTATGCCGCCGATATTTTGAATGTTGGGCCAGAATCGCTTGGTGTGTTGCGCGGCATGCCTGCGCTTGGCGGCGTTGTCGTTGGCCTGGGCCTTGCCGCCCTACCGCCGATGCGGCGCTCGGGGCTTTGCCTGTTTGCGTCGTTGGTCGTGTTTGCCTGCTCAATTCTGGTCTTTTCACTATCGACCATTTACTGGCTTAGCCTTGTGGCCTTGTTTGTCTATGGTGCGGCCGATATGGTTAGCGTTAACATTCGTATGACACTTATCCAACTTGCCACCCCCGATCACCTTCGCGGCAGAGTAAGCGCAGTTAATGCCATTTTTATTTCATCATCAAATGAAATGGGTGATGTACGAGCTGGCAGTGCCGCCGCAATTTTGGGCCCTGTGACAACTGTCTTCATTGGCGGGCTGGCAGCATTAGGCGTTGCAGTTGGCGGTTGGTATTTATTTCCAAAGCTGCGCCATCTGGACAGGCTTGCTGATCTGTGCCCACCCGAAGACGCCAAAGTTGCAAAAGCAAGATAAGATTCAAAACATCTAGTCACCATGGAGATGAAAAATGACAGATAACACCACTTACACCCCGCCGTCTGTCTGGAAATGGGAGGCCGAGAATGGTGGCACTTTTGCCAATATCAACCGTCCGATTGCAGGTACGACCCATAACAAGCCATTGCCGGTTGGCAAACATCCGCTGCAGCTTTATTCGCTGGCTACACCCAACGGGGTCAAAGTTACCGTGATGCTGGAAGAGTTGTTGGCAGGAGGTGTTGCCGGAGCAGAATATGACGCGTGGCTAATCAAGATCCGCGACGGGGATCAATTTAGCAGCGGCTTTGTCGAGGTCAATCCAAATTCAAAAATTCCGGCGCTAATGGATCATTCGACATCACCAGCAATCCGCGTGTTTGAATCAGGCAATATTCTGCTCTATCTGGCTGAAAAATTTGGCCAGCTTTTGCCAGACGAACCGGCGAAACGAACCGAATGCCTCTCATGGCTTTTCTGGCAGATGGGAAGCGCACCTTACCTTGGCGGTGGCTTTGGTCATTTCTATGCTTATGCGCCGTCCAAAATGGCCTATCCAATTGATCGTTATACTATGGAGACCAAACGCCAGTTGGATGTCCTCAATCGCCAGCTTGCTGACCAAAGCTATATTGCCGGTGACGAATATAGCATTGCCGATATTGCGATATGGGCATGGTATGGGCAGTTGGCGCTTGGCCGTCTTTATGACGCCGCCGAATTTCTTGATGTTACCAGCTATACCCATGTGACGCGATGGGCAACGGAGATTGATGACCGGTCAGCGGTTAAACGGGGCCGTATGGTCAATCGAATATCTGGGGCGCCACAATATCAGCTCCATGAGCGCCATGACGCCAGCGATTTTGATACCAAAACCCAAGATAAGATCAGTTAGACTCCCAGATGTATTTTTCGCTATTCCCCACCTGAACTTCAGTAATAAGGACAAGTCAGCATGAACTGGACGCCGCGCCGCCAAAGATTTCGCCAGATTCTAAAAGGTACTGACTGTATCACTCCTGCCACGGTGTTTGACCCGCTGTCAGCACGCATGGTCGAAGACCTTGGCGGGCAGGTTGGCATGCTTGCCGGATCGGTCGCCGCGATGGCAATTCTTGGCGCACCAGATAAAATGCTGATTACTGCAAGTGAATTTGCCGATATGGCGTTGCGGATTTGCCGGGCTGGTGATTTGGCTGTAATTGCTGATGCCGATCATGGCTACGGCAATGCGATGAACGTGCAGCGTACGGTTCGCGAGCTTGATCATGCTGGTCTTGCAGCGATTACCATTGAAGATACAGATTTGCCGCAACCCTTTGGGTCGGTCGATGCCCAGCTTTTGAGCATCGAAGAGGGTACCGGCAAGATGTGGGCGGCAGTTGCCGGACGTGTTGATCCTGATCTGGTCATTCTTGCGCGGACCAGCGCTGCCATCATCACAGGCCGCGATGACTGTATTGCACGGATCAAGGCCTATGAAAAAACCGGCGTTGATGGCATTACTCTGATCGGTGCCAGATCGCACGACGATCTCGAGGCATTATGCGCTGCCACTGATCTTCCGATCATGCTTGGCGGCCTCGGGTCAATCGCACCGGAGCCAGACGAGGCGGCGAAAATGGGCGCGCGTATTTGCCTTCGCGGGCATCAGCCCTATCTGGCATCGCTCGCCGCAACCTATCGCGCCATCCAGCAGGTGCTTGGCCAAAATAATGATGGCCAAAAGTCGCAACAAGCAGCACCGCCCGTTATCGACAACAAAATTCTGCGACAGCTAACCCGAGAAGACACCTATGACAGCGATTCCGGGCAGTTTTTAAGATAAATTAGAAAATGGCACAGCCAACTGCCCGCTAACAATTGTCCGCCAGCCGCGCAATCTGTTCAGGATATACCCTGTGGATTTGACAATTTTAAGAAATTCGCCCTAATTGACACAAAGGTGAGACAAATTGCCGAGGACACTGACCGATATGATGACAAATCGGCGTCGTGATAGATCAGTGTCGTGAAAGGAATGATGATATGAGGTCACCATATTGGACACCATCAGGCGGCCTGCCGCCACAAACTAAATTACTATCAGACCGTGCCGTTTTCACTACCGGCTACGCAGTGATTCCAAAAGGCGTTTTATCCGATATTGTAACAAGCTATCTTCCGTTCTGGAACAAGACCAGATTATGGGTTCTAGCGCGTCCAATGACTGGCTTTTCCGAGAGCTTTTCACATTATCTGATGGAGGTTGAAGCCGGTGGCGGCAGTGACCGGCCGGATGATAATTCTGCGGTGCAATCAGTTCTTTTTGTCACAAGTGGTGCCCTCAGCCTCACTATTGATGGAACCAGCCATGCCTTGACCGCCGGCAGCTATGCCTATCTGCCCGCAGCCACCACATGGCGCCTTGTTAATAACGGCGATCAAACCGCTACGTTCCACTGGATCCGGAAACGTTACCATGCCGTTAAGGGCATTGATCACCCCGACGCCTTTGTGACCAGTGACGCCGCAATCGAGCCAATTGCCATGCCTGACACCGACGGACGCTGGGCCACCACCCGCTTTGTTGATCCGGCCGATCTACGCCATGATATGCATGTTAACATTGTGACGTTTCAGCCCGGTGGCACCATTCCCTTTGCCGAAACCCATGTGATGGAACATGGGCTGTTTGTGCTAAGCGGTAAGGCAGTTTATCATTTGAATCAGGATTGGGTCGAGGTTGAGGCTGGCGATTATATGTGGCTTCGTGCCTTTTGCCCGCAAGCCTGCTACGCCGGAGGGCCAGATCCGTTCCGCTATTTATTGTACAAGGACGTGAACCGGCATATGCCGCTTGACCTATAATCCTATCAAGCAATGATCCGATATATGCCGGCTTTCGGCGCTATTCGGCTCTCTCGACCGACAGCCTGAACAAAATGAAAAACCCCAAACGCCAGACACGTAACCCTGGGGCAATCACCAAAACGGCAAGATCAAATATTGGCACGCGGTAAGGCGCAGCGAAACAAAGGCTATGTTTTAGCAGATATGGACGCCGGCTAAGGTAAGATCTGGTAACGCATAGACAATATCGCACCCGGTGATCAAATTGCGTCGGCCTTTTGAAAAACATTATATGACGCCGATGTCATTAAGAATTTGCCACAACGCCCACTTTCATCAGGTTTTTCGATGCGCATCCCGGATGATTTGAGATGATCTTGCCAATTGACGCCATCTTTGCATTATGGATGTGATGACCAAGAAGGCATGATCCACAGCAGAGAAGGAAGTTGTAATGAGTAGTCCGGATAAATGGAGTTTTGTTCATAGCCGTGCAGATGACGCTGCATGGAGTACCGGCCTTCGCAAGATTTTTGACTATCGTGATCTTGGCATCAAGGACGGTACTAATGGTGATTTTGTCGCTCATGTAATCCGCCGCAATCAGACTGAGGCTGCCGACGGCGTCCAGTCATGGCATGTCCATGATTGTGATTTCCAGCTTGTTTATGTGTTGAATGGCTGGGCCACATTTGAATATGAAGGTCAGGGCGAGCGCACCATCCGCAAAGGCGATACCGTGTTGCAGGTACCATTAATCAAACATCGGGAAATTGCCTGTTCAGATGATTTCGAAGTTCTGGAGATTGTGTCACCAGCCAATTTCGCCACCCGGCTTGTCGATCCACCGGCCTGAGACTTGCCAACAAAAAGCCATGGATCAATGCCAGTTATTGCATCCATCCATGGCTCTATTTCATACGCCCTATGTCACGGCAACATAATGACCGGCATAGAGCATTCGTCCCTAACCGGCGTTACGGTTCTTTTCTAGCCAGCCATCAACCAGCGCAACTGTGTCATCAAGGCTCGCCAATTTAAGGCCCTTTTGCGCGGCAACGGTTTTTACCAGCTTGTCAACACGCTCGATATTTTTTGCACCAGCAGCAAGCGCACGGGCAGCCGATGATGGGCTGCCAAGTGACTGCGCTGCATTGGCATATTTTTCAAACGGAACAAAATCTGCTGGCGCGCCGCCAAGGCTGACGCAAAGGTCAACAACCCAGTTATAGATTTCGCGTGACTGATCAA